>ERZ773218.3-NODE-3-length-335451-cov-8.817112_pt1 | contig 335451 bp, 290 predicted proteins | sample MGYA00580527_ERZ773218 | MGnify/ENA primary metagenome ERZ773218 (study PRJEB29015, sample SAMEA2737763) | human gut metagenome | biome: human gut; feature: human-associated habitat; material: faeces | place: China | collected 2012 ...
TGCTACTGTAGGCTTAGCTGTTGGTGCTACTGTTGTAGGTGCTACTGTAGGCTTAGCTGTTGGTGCTACTGTTGTAGGTGCTACTGTAGGCTTAGCTGTTGGTGCTACTGTTGTAGGTGCTACTGTAGGCTTAACTGTAGTACTGTCATTTTTCTTAGTCGTTTCTGTTTTAGTTGTCTTCACTTCAGCTTTAGTAGTTACTATCTGTGAAGGTTCACTCTTTGTAGTTACCTGATTTATAACACTATTATTGTTATCGGAAGGTTTTGTAACTTTAATACTATTTTTTCTTTTAACAATAACTTTGCATTTATATTTCTTCTTTCCAACCTTTGCAGTTATTGTAGTCTTTCCCGGTTTCTTTGCCTTAACCTTTCCTTTTTTAGAAACTGTTGCTACTTTTTTCTTTGAAGACTTCCAAACTACCTTTACTCCGGCAGGTTTATTCTTCACCTTTAGCTTCTTTGTTTTTCCTACCTGCAAAACTATCTTCTTCGAGCTTAGTCTTGTTGTAGACTTTGCATTAACATTTGTTAAATTCATAGGCATCATTGTTACTATTAATGCCAATGTTAAAACAATTGTCAAAATTCGCTTCATTTTGTTCATAAATTTCCTCCTAAAAACGTTTTCATTTCCTTCCGCTTTTAAAAATAATTTTTGCGGTTAATAAATACGTTTTTATCCTAACACATTTAGTTATTTTGCACAATATTTTTTTTGAAATAAAAACACTTTTATCATTTTCATCAAAAATAACGTTTCAATCTATATTTTAGCAAAAAAAAACAGCCCCCGATCACATGCCTTGTAATCAGGGGTTTTATTGTTTTTAAAACTGTTTTTATTACCTTTTATAATTTTATTTTTCTATTCAATGCTTTCATCATATACAGCTCTGCAACCTCCTATAAACTTAGGTCTTGTTCTTGCTGCAAGTACGTTTGCCTCGCCGATTTTGTTATTTTCAAGTCTTACCGGAACTGCAACTTTCTTAATGTGCATTCCAATAAGAGTTCCGCCAATGTCAATTCCACCATCTGCCTTAATTTCTTCCACAGCAACAGGATCTTTAAATGTCTTATATGCTGTTGTTCCAAATGAACCACCTGCCTTAGGCTGTGGTACAACGTTAACTATTTCTGAAAACGGAACTGCTGCACGTTCAACTATTATTGCTCTGTTAAGATGTTCACAACACTGAGCTGCAAGATATATCTTTCTGCTTTCAAGGACTTCATATATTCCTGAGAAAACTGCCTTAGCCACTTCAAGGTTAGAATTGCTTCCAATCTTATCTCCACATATTTCACTTGAAGAACAACCAACTACAAGAATATTGCCTTCCTTTAATCCTGCTTTATCGCAAATTTCTTCTGTTGTTTTTTTTGCCTGTTCTTTTAATTCTTCGTACATTTGAATCGCTCCTTTCAAACAACATAATGCAAAAGAGAGCTGTATGATATTTGTAGCCTGCTCTTTTTACCGCCTACAATTTTATCACACAACTCTTTCCTTTTACATATTATTTTATATTTTTATACAAATTTTTTAACTAATTTTGTAACCTTTGCTTCTTCTAATGCAAAAATAGCAATAAATCCTAATACTAAGCATGTAACACCCTGGATGCTGTTGCTTCCAATTGAAGGCACTGCTCCAAGTCCATATCCTAATAAAGTACTTTCATATAAGAAATATCCTAAAACCATAATAACTTCTGCAACTACACCACTTACAATATAAGCTACTACATTCATTCCCTTACTGTCCTTAGTGTTTGCTTTCTTAATTGCTACAAATACTAAATATGCAACTAAAGCCATTAAAAACTTAATTACAAATGTTCCCGGTACATAACTTCCGTAACCGCTGATAAAATCTGAAAGGGCTGAACCGATACCTGCTGCAAGGGCACCATAAACGCCACCAATCATCCAAGCTGAAAGCAATACAATAGTATCACCAATATTTACATAACCGTTTGTTCCTACTGTAGGTACTTTAATAATCATTGTTGCTACACATGCTAACGCTGCAAATAAAGCTGTAATAACAATCTTTCCTACGTTCTGTTTAGTTGAATCCATAATTCTCCTCCTGATATTAACACCTATCTTTTATCCTAAGTGTATTATTACTTAATCTAAGTTGCATTATCTCAATCTGACACTGTAACTCATTAAAGTATAGTATATCAGTATGTGGTATTATTTATATATCCAATTTGCGCAATAAACACAATACCAGATTCATAGGATATTATTTACTCCTCATCTGCATAAACAAGGGCACATTTTACAGCTCTGTGCCATCCCTTGATATATTTCTGCACCTTTTCAGAATCCATTTTGTTTTCAAACTTTCTCTCTATTGTTGAATTTTTTATAATGTCTTTTTTGTCTTTCCAATAACCTGTTGCTAGACCTGCCAAATATGCTGCCCCAAGCCCTGTAGTTTCAATTACTGATGGTCGCACAACCTGTTTTTCAGTAATATCTGCCTGAAACTGCATTAAAAGATTATTGGCACTTGCCCCACCATCAACTCTGATAGACTTAATTTCCATTGCCGCATCCTGCTCCATTGCCTTTAACACATCATATGTCTGATATGCTAGAGATTCAAGTGTGGCCCTTACAAAATGTTCTCTTGCAGTTCCTCTTGTTATGCCAACTACCATGCCTCTGGCATTCTGCTTCCAATAAGGTGCTCCCATTCCTGTAAAAGCCGGCACAACATATACTCCATTAGTATCACTAACCTTTTCTGCAATCTCTTCACTTTCCGGTGCATTGTTAACTAACTTCATCTGATCTCTAAGCCACTGTATTGCCGCTCCTGCCACAAAAACACTGCCTTCCAATGCATATTCAACCTTGCCTGTGCCTGCTGCAATAGTAGTAATCAAACCATTGTCTGATATAACCGGCTTATTTCCTATATTCATTAAAAGAAAACAACCTGTTCCATATGTATTCTTTACATCACCTTTTTCAAAACAACACTGACCAAATAATGCCGCCTGCTGGTCTCCTGCAACACCACTTATAGGTATTCGTTCTCCTAACAGTTCCGGCATAGTATATCCAAAAATTCCACTTGAAGGATTTACCTTAGGCAACATAGACTTGGGAATATCTAGTATATCCAGTAATTCCTGATCCCACTCCAAATCAAATATGTTATAAATCATAGTTCTTCCCGCATTAGTGTAATCCGTTGCGTGTATGCTTCCACCGCTTAACTTCCACATAAGCCATGAGTCAATTGTTCCAAAAAGCAATTGACCATTTTCTGCCTTATTTCTTGCTCCCGGCACATTATCAAGAATCCACTTAATCTTAGTTCCTGAAAAATAAGCATCAGGAACCAATCCGGTCTTATTTCTAATAAAATCCCTAAGACCGTCCTTAACAAGTCCGTCTACAATATCAGAAGTTCTTCTACACTGCCAAACAATGGCATTATAAATAGGTTTTCCCGTATTCTTGTCCCATATAACCGTTGTTTCTCGCTGATTAGTAATGCCAATGGCTTCAATATCCTTGCCTGTAATTCCTGCCTGTCTCATAACATCTTCCATTGTAAGAAGCTGTGTCATCCAAATTTCCTCAGGATTATGTTCAACCCAGCCCGGCTTTGGAAAAATCTGCTCAAACTCCTTATTTGCCTGACAAACAATATTTCCCTTCTTATCAAATAAAATAGTTCTGGAACTGGTAGTTCCCTGATCTAATGCCATAATATACTTACCCATAGTTTCTTCCTCCGTACATAACTAAATACTATCTTTAGCCTTCATTCTAACCTTTATCTTATAATATAGTTTGTATATTTTCAATGGCACTGTTTTAAATTCCACACAGAAATTTTTATAAGCAAACACGTTGAGATTTCTGCGTGGAATTATAACATATGATTGAAAATATCAAAAAAAGTGCTACCACGTATTTTTCAGGTACATGATAGCACAATCTATTATAAACAACAGGTACGGATTTTAGAAAATCATTAGAATAATTGTTTATGATTTTCCTTTTTTAACCCTGTTGCCTGCTGTCACAAAAGTGAGCAGCTTTTAATATTTTCTTTTGTATACCTTATTGTATGCACTTATTCCGGTTTTGTGATTAGTCCTCATAATCAATATAATTTAAAGGATCTTTTGTTTTTCCATTTCTTTCTACTGAGAAGTAAATATTATCCCCTTCCTTGGAGTAATATTTAGTTGGCTGGTTAACATAGGCGATAGTCTGGCCTGCTTCAACGAAGCTTCCTTCTTTTACTTCAGGATTTATGGTCTGACCGTAGTTTACGATATAATCATTTCCCACTGCCTGACTGATAACAACGCCAAGTTCATCATCTTGTGTTATTTTTGTAATAACACCATCTGCTGCTGCCTTTATTGCAGTGCCTTTGCTACTTTGGATTACAATCCCGGGATTGGTTTTGTATTCATCTAATGTTGCGTAATATACTGTATTTTTCACATCATATGGCATAATAATGCTACCCTCAACAGGCCAGATAAGTTTGCTGTTCTTGTTAAACTTTAATGTTTTAATCTGGGCTGCTGCCTCTGATGAAAGTCCATACAAGTAATCTTTTTTGCTTACATTAGACTGAGTGTTTTCTTCCACTACGTTATTTACGGCTTTTTCCTTAGTTGTTTCTTCTGTTAAATAACCTCCCGGCTCAACTTCTCTGTCTTTCGGTGTTTCAGATTCCATTGCTGTTTCTTTTTGTGTTTCTTTTTCCACAACATTTCCCGCTGCTTCAATATTTTTATCTGCCGCCGTTGTTTCAGTTATGTTTGCTTTTCCTAATTTTACAATGTTTTCGTCGCTTTTTTGCCCAAGAAAATAAGTTCCCGTGGCTACGCCTACTAATGCAACAAAGCAAACTGCAACTGCTGCTATAAATTTCTTATCCATTCTCATCACCTCAATAACAGTATGTACCATTAATTGAAGATTTATACAAAAAAATTAATTTTAATATTCCACAATTTTCCCATCATAGAAAGTGCTAAGAATCTCCTGCCATGGCTTGCCATGACCTGCAAGGTATCTGGCATAGCTTATACTCATTCCAAAACCGTGACCGTTGCCTTTAGTTGTAATTCTTATTCCCTTTTCATATTCTTCTATGCTCATATCTGTAGAATTAAGACCGAGGGCTTTTGAAAAATCATCTGCCAGAACAACAGTATCCCCAATTCTTATTTTTAAAGCATAGCCTTCTTTGTCTTTTTCAACAGTTATCAGATTAATAATTTCCTTCTTATCTTTTATATTTTTTAGAATTTCCTTCCCATCTTTAAATACAACAATGCCATTAGCTGACAGTTTTTCCTTAAACTCATTAACCGTTAAATACCTTGTGCAAAGATATTCCTTCTCCTTTATGTCATTCTGGCATATAACACTTTTTAGATAACTATATTCCTTTCCAAGAATTTCCTCCCCTAACCTGGTTTTCCCATTACTTATATTATGAAACAATGGCAAAATAGTCTCCCCCTGTTTCTTTATTATTTTGCCTTTTGTTTTGTCTACTATTCTTTTAATTTTTTTATTTTTCTCATTATATATTTTATAAGAACCTATACCTGTAAAATATGCAGCCATTCCTTTGGGGCTTTTAATGTTTTCCCTGCAAAAATCCTGAAATCTACTGTTTTTTAACTCCCCATAATTTCTATATTCCATTCCCAAATCTGAAGCTGCTATTTGAGTTTTGTCCTTCATTTTGTACAAAATATAAGTTCTAATAATAACAGACTTAGCTTTCAAAAGCTCCTCCGGCTCACTTTCGTCCATCTGCGCCATAAGAACGTAAGATATGAAGTTCTCCATATCCATTTCAAAGCTGTAGTTTTTATTATCCACTAATATTGTTTTCCCTGAGGGCTTAGCCTTAGATATTTTGTTTCCGTTTACAAGAACACATACACTACCTATAACTAACGGGAAAAAAATCGAAAATAATATTAGCATAATAAACTTTTTTCTATCTGTCATTTGGTTATTCCTAAAAATCCCTTATACTAACTTATTTTTCTAAAATCATTTATATGATTGTAGTGCATACAAAAACCCCAAAAAACCAGACATTACATTCTAACTTTTTGGGGTTTCATTTTAATTATATTTGATTATATCTATTGTGACACTTTCACAATTTTCTGTAATCTATACGTCCATTTTAACTTTTACTTTTTCAAGATGCCAAATATCCTGTACGTATTCTTCGATTGTTCTGTCAGATGTAAACTTACCAACATTAGCTACATTTAACATAGCTGACTTAGCCCAGCCTTCTTGGTTTCTGTAAGCTTCTTCAACTCTCTTCTGAGCTGCTGCATATGACTTGAAATCTTTAAGAATAAAGTATCTGTCAGCAACATCTGTTTCCTGAGTGTTAAGTAATGAGTTGTAAATTGGTCTGAATCTTTCAGGATCATCTGGAGAATAGAATCCGTTAATCAACTGCATAAGAACTTTTCTAATGTCCATATCTGAGTTGAAAATATCCATTGGATTATATCCGCCATTGTTTTCGTAGTTAATAACTTCATCTGAAGATAAACCAAAGATAAATGCGTTCTCTTCGCCAACTTCATCAACTATTTCTACGTTAGCACCATCCATTGTTCCAAGTGTTAAAGCACCATTTAACATAAACTTCATATTACCTGTGCCTGAAGCTTCTTTTGATGCTGTTGAAATCTGTTCTGAAACATCTGCTGCCGCAAAAATAATTTCAGCATTTGATACACGGTAGTTTTCAATAAATACAACTTTAATCTTTCCATTAATTGATTCATCATTGTTAATTACATCAGCAACGCTATTGATTAACTTGATTGTAAGCTTAGCAATCTTGTAACCTGCTGCTGCTTTTGCACCAAAGATAAATGTTCTTGGATAGAATTCCATTTCAGGATGTTCCTTAATCTGGTTGTATAAATACATTACATGTAAAATATTTAATAACTGACGCTTATATTCATGAAGTCTCTTAACCTGAACATCAAAAATAGAACGTGGGTCTACATCAATACCATTATGTTCTTTAATGTATTTTGCAAGACGTACTTTGTTCTGATATTTAATATTCATAAATTCAGCCTGAGCTTTCTTGTCATCTGCGTATACTTCTATTCCCTTAATCTTTGGAAGGTCTGTAATCCAGTCATCTCCAACCTTTCCTGTAACCCATTCTGAAAGAAGTGGATTAGCATGGAGAAGGAATCTTCTCTGTGTAATACCGTTAGTCTTATTGTTAAACTTCTCCGGCATCATTTCATAGAAATCTTTTAATTCCTGATGTTTTAAAATTTCTGTATGAAGTTTTGCTACACCGTTAACTGAGAAACCTGCACAAATTGCAAGATGAGCCATCTTAACCTGACCATCATAGATAATTGCCATCTTAGCAACTTTATCATGATTTCCAGGGTATTTGTTTTCGATTTCAATACAAAATCTTCTGTTGATTTCTTCAATAATCTGGTAACATCTTGGAAGTAATCTTGAGAATAATTCAATTGGCCATTTTTCAAGAGCTTCGCTCATGATTGTATGGTTAGTGTATGCGCATGAATGTGTTGTAATATCCCAAGCTTCATCCCATTCTAAGTTATATTCATCCATTAATAATCTCATAAGTTCTGCAACTGTAAGTGTCGGATGAGTATCGTTCATCTGGAATACTACCTTTTCAGGTAATTTTCTAATATCATCATGATTCTTTAAGTATTTCTTAATTGCTGTCTGTAAACTTGCTGAAACAAAGAAATACTGCTGTTTTAATCTTAATTCCTTACCTGCATAATGATTGTCATTAGGATAAAGAACTTCTGTAATAGTCTTTGCAAGGTTCTCCTGTTCAACTGCAGCCATATATGAACCCTTGTCAAATTCATCAAGATTAAAGTGTACTACAGGTTCAGCGTCCCAAATTCTTAATGTATTAACTACGTTGTTTCCGTAACCAACGATTGGCATATCGTATGGAATAGCATTAACTGACTGGTAGCCTTCCTGAATAAAATAATTACGTCCGTCTCTGTTTTCTACTCTTACATATCCTCCAAACTTAACTTCACAAGCATATTCTTCACGCTTGATTTCTAATGGATTAGCATGTCTTAACCAGTCTTCAGGTATTTCTTTCTGATATCCGTTTTCAATCTTCTGCTGGAACATACCGTATTTGTATCTGATACCACATCCATAAGCAGGATAGTTAAGTGTTGACAAACTATCTAAGAAACATGCTGCCAATCTACCAAGACCACCATTACCTAAAGCTGCATCAGGTTCCTGATCTTCGATTACATTAAGATCAAGTCCTAATTCTTCAATAGCTTCCTTGATTTCATCTCTGCTTGAAAGATTGATAATCATATTTCCAAGAGCACGGCCCATAAGAAATTCCATTGATAAATAGTATACAATCTTAGCATCCTTCTCATCATATGCTTTCTGAGTTGCTATCCACTGATCGATTACAATATCCTTTACTGCATAAGCAACACATACAAACTTATGTCTGTCACTTATTTCATCAAGGCTTTTTCTGTAAAGCATTTTAGCCTGATCTTTCACACGCTTCTTGAATTCTGCCTTGAATTCTTCATGCTTTTCCATACCTTCGTTCTTAGCCATATTAAATCTCCTTTTTTATGCGATTAGAGAGAAACAATGACAGGCATTGCTTCTCTCTTTTTAATAAATTTTATAGCCAAATATTTCAAGTCAAATTCTAAAGAGCTTTTTCTACGCCAAAAGTTACCTTTTCGCCGTTAATATTCCACTCTTTTTCATACCCGTTTATTTTACCAAATATGACATTATCTGCCAACACTTCAGACTTAATTTCGTCAAGATTGTTCTCAATTATAGCTTTTATTGTATCGTTTTTATCTACATTTACCACAATTTTGTCCATTACCTGGAAATCAGCTTCTTTTCTCATTGTCTGAATCTTACTGATTATTTCTCTAACAAATCCTTCTTCAATAAGTTCATCTGAAAGTTTTGTATCAAGTACTACAGTAATATTATTATCGCTTTCTGATACATATCCCTCAACCTGAGCCATATCAATAAGTAAATCTTCTTTTTCAAGAACTACTTCGTTTCCGTCAAAATCGAATGTTAAAGGTTCTCCGGCATTAATCTTATCCATAGCCGCATTTCCGTCTAATGATGATAATGCTTCTTTAATCTTGCCTAAGAATTTACCATATTTAGGTCCAACTGTTCTAAGCTGTGGCTTAAATGAATATGAAGTAAATGCTCTTACATCATCTGTAAACTCAACTTCCTTAACATTTAATTCTTCTTCAATAATTTCTTTGTAGAAATCAGATAATTCAAATTCTGCCTTAACGAACATCTTTCCAATTGGCTGTCTATTCTTAATTGCAGATGCATTTCTACATGCACGACCAAGTACTACAATATCAAGTACTCTTTCCATGTTTTCTTCCAATTCTTTGTCAATGTAAGATTCATTAACTTCTGGGAAGTCACATAAATGAATACTTTCAGGTGCTGTTTCATCTACGCTTCTTACGATATTCTGATAAATATCTTCTGTCATAAATGGAATCATTGGTGCAGCAGCCTTTGATACTGTAACAAGTGCTTTATATAATGTCATGTAAGCATTAATCTTATCCTGTGGCATGTCTTTTGCCCAGAAACGTTCTCTTGAACGTCTTACATACCAGTTACTCATATCATCTACAAAATCATCTAATGCTCTTGCAGCTTCAGGGATTCTGTAGTTACCAAGGTTTTCATCTACTGCCTTAACCATAGAGTTAAGTTTTGATAATAACCATTTATCCATAACACTTAATTTATCATAATCAAGTGTGTATTTTGTTGGGTCAAACTGATCAATTTCAGCATATAAGACATAGAACGCATATGTGTTCCAAAGTGTTCCCATAAACTTACGCTGTCCTTCCTGGACTGCTTTACCATGGAAACGGTTTGGAAGCCATGGAGCTGAGTTAGTGTAGAAATACCATCTGATGGCATCGGCACCGTACTGTCCTAATGCTTCAAAAGGATCTACTGCGTTACCCTTTGACTTACTCATCTTCTGTCCGTTTTCGTCCTGAACGTGACCAAGTACGATTACGTTCTTGTATGGAGCCTTATCAAACAATAATGTTGATTCAGCCATTAATGAATAGAACCATCCTCTTGTCTGGTCGACAGCTTCTGAGATAAAATCTGCAGGGAACTGTTTTTCAAATAAATCTTTGTTTTCAAATGGATAATGATGCTGTGCAAATGGCATTGCTCCTGAGTCGAACCAGCAGTCAATAACTTCAGGTACTCTCTTCATTGTGCCACCACACTCTTTACACTTAAATGTTACTTCATCAATGTAAGGTCTGTGTAATTCAACCTTAGCATTATCAGGATTTCCACTTCTTTCTGCTAATTCTGCACGGCTGCCAATTGATTCCTGACATCCGCAATCGCAGCATTCCCAGATATTAAGTGGTGTACCCCAATAACGGTTTCTTGAAATACCCCAATCCTGTACATTTTCAAGCCAGTTTCCAAAACGTCCTTCACCGATTGATTTTGGAATCCAGTTTACTGTGTTATTATTTGCAACAAGTTTATCCTTAACTTCTGTCATCTTAATAAACCATGATTCTCTTGCATAATAGATTAATGGTGTATCACATCTCCAGCAATGTGGATAATCATGTTCAAACTTAGGTGCATCAAATAACTGTCCTCTCTTGTCAAGGTCTACTAATACCTTAGGATCAGCATCCTTTACAAATAAACCTGCATAAGGTGTGTCTTCTGTAAGTTCACCCTTGTCATTTACAAGCTGTACAAAAGGAAGGTCATAGTTACGTCCTACATTAGCATCATCTTCACCGAAAGCAGGAGCAATATGAACAATACCTGTACCATCACTCATAGTAACGTATGTGTCACATGTTACAAAGAAACCTTTCTTTCTCTGCTTATCAGCAATAGCCTTTGCACATTCATATAATGGTTCATATTCTTTATATTCAAGGTCAGCACCCTTCATTGTTTCTAATACTTCATAAGCTTTTTCGTCTTCTGTTGCAAGCTTTCCTAATACTGTGTCAAGTAAAGCTTCTGCCATATAATAAGTATATCCGTCAGCTGCTTTAACCTTGCAGTATGTGTCATTAGGGTTAACACAAAGAGCTACGTTAGATGGAAGAGTCCAAGGTGTTGTTGTCCATGCAAGGAAATATGCATCTTCACCAACAACTTTAAATCTTACGATAGCTGAACGTTCCTTAACTGCCTTGTATCCCTGTGCAACTTCCTGTGATGAAAGAGGTGTTCCACATCTTGGGCAATAAGGTACAATCTTAAAACCTTTGTATAATAATTTCTTATCCCAGATAGTCTTTAAAGCCCACCATTCAGATTCAATAAAATTATCATCATAAGTTACATATGGGTTTTCCATATCTGCCCAGAAACCAACTGTTCCTGAGAAGTCTTCCCACATTCCCTTGTATTTCCATACAGATTCCTTACATTTCTTAATGAAAGGTTCCATACCGTATTCTTCAATCTGTTCTTTTCCATTTAAACCTAATAATTTTTCTACTTCAAGTTCTACAGGAAGTCCATGTGTGTCCCATCCTGCCTTTCTTGGAACCATATATCCCTTCATTGTTCTGTATCTAGGGATCATATCTTTAATTACACGTGTTAATACGTGTCCGATATGTGGTTTTCCGTTAGCTGTTGGAGGTCCATCATAAAAAGTATATGTTGGTCCTTCTTTTCTATTTTCCATACTTTTTTCAAAGATGTGATTGTCATCCCAGAATTTTTCTGTTTCTTTTTCTCTGTCAACAAAGTTCAAATTGGTTGATACCTTCTTGTACATTTCAATCTCCTTTCTTTTTTGTCATCAGATGTTTGCGAAAATAATGTATTCCCGGTATGCGACAGATTTTTCTACCGCAAACACGTTAATTTTCTTATTTTGCTCCGCCGCCTATGGTACAGCGAAAAACTAAACTCGCTTTGCTCAGACAGTCGTTTTATCGCTGTACACTATGCTCGCAAAATTACGAAAATTTGCCTATTGTTTGCTTGCAGAAAAATCTGTCGCATATCCTATCTGCATTGTTTTCGCAAACATCCAATGATATCTGTGTATTTATTTTATTGTGCGTCCACTATGGAGCACTAAATAAAAAGGCTCCCGCCCTGTAAAGGACGAAAGCCTGTATTTTCGTTAACCACCTTTTACAGCATACGCAGGATTTCTCCCTTAATATGTGTTCCCTTTAACGGTGGATACCGTCAGCGCCTACTAAACTTTATACGTTCTTTGGGCTGCAACTCCAGAGTGATGTTCATATACCTGCTACTTGTATTCGGCTTCCACCTTATCCGAACTCTCTATAACGTTCACTATGCATTATTTATGCAAGGCAACTACTGTCTCTATCAACGCTTTTATTATTTTATTGTCCTTTTGGACTTTTTCTTACCTTGTTATTCTAATCTAACGAATATCAGTTGTCAACTTTTTTAAATAAGTTCTTCAGCTTCTTTTATATTATTTACCCCAATTATATTGATTCCAGTGATTTCTGTAAGATTTTTCTTGGATACAGCAGGCATTATACACGTTGTAAAACCAAGTTTCTTAGCTTCCTGTACTCTTTTGTCTGCCTGTGATACCGCTCTTACTTCTCCTGCAAGCCCTACTTCACCGAAAACTATTGTCTTTGGGTCTATTACTCTGTTCTTAAAGCTACTGATTAATGCCATTACTAATGCAAGGTCTAATGCCGGTTCATTGATTTTCATTCCACCTGCTATATTAACATATGCATCATAATCGCACATCTGAACTCCAATTCTTTTTTCGATAACTGCCATTAAAAGATTAACTCTGTTATAGTCTGTTCCTACCGCCGTTCGTCTTGGCATTCCAAAGTTGGTGTGGGATATTAATGCCTGTATTTCTACAAGAATCGGTCTTGTTCCTTCCATTAAACATGCCACAACTGAACCTGAAGCATCCTCAGGTCTTCCATCTAACATAAATTCTGACGGATTTAATACTTCCCTAAGTCCTTCTGAACTCATTTCAAATACTCCAATTTCATTAGTTGAACCAAAACGGTTCTTAACTCCTCGGATTATTCTATATGCTGCATGTCTGTCACCTTCAAAATATAAAACCGTGTCAACCATATGTTCCAAAACCCTAGGTCCTGCAACAACCCCTTCTTTGGTTACGTGACCTACAATAAATATTGGAATGGTATTACCTTTAGCTAACTGCATAAGAAAGTTAGTTGACTCCCTAACCTGACTTACACTGCCTGGAGCTGAGCCTATATCCTCTCTTAGCATAGTCTGTATTGAGTCTATTACTACTGCATCAGGTTTTGTTTCTAAAATAACTGACTCTATTATATCAAGACTTGTCTCTGACAAAAGACTTAAATTATCGGAAAACTGTCCCATTCTGTTTGCTCTAAGCTTAATCTGCTTAAGGGATTCTTCTCCTGAAATATATAAAATCTTCTTGCCATTATTTGACATATTTCTACATACCTGAAGAAGTAATGTGGACTTTCCTATTCCCGGATCACCGCCTACAAGTATTAGCCCGCCGGGAACTACTCCCCCTCCTAATACTCTGTCCAGTTCTCCAAAACCTGTTGTGATTCTCTCCTCATCATCTGCCGTAACCTGATTTATTGTTACCGGTTTATTATTAATTAATCCCCTTCTAATGTTATTGTTGGTCTTTGCCCCCATCGGTTCTTCTACAAAAGTTCCTACCTCTTTACATCCCGGACACTGTCCTAACCATTTACTTGACTCGTAACCGCACTCTTTGCAAAAGAAAACCGTCTTTTTTGATTTTGCCATGGCTCTCCTATTTTGTTTTGTAGCTTTATTTTATATCTTAATTTAAAATCTTAATTATTATGCTGTTACAACTTTTACAGTAGTAAGATTTCCGTTTTCTAAATCTACATCCAATGTAATCTTTCCGCCAACGTCTGTCTTAGATACTCCAAGATCTCTGTCTCCAACAAAAACTCTGTATTCCTTGTTAGATTCTAATTCTAATGTAATCTGTGTCTGACCTTTTCCGTCTACGAAAAAGCTTACTTCATCTGCTGTTTCCTTAAAAACGCTTACTGCTGTTCCCGGAATTGATTCATAAACAAAAGTTCCGTTCTTTTCAAGTTTTGTAATTTCCTTAAATGTTTTTACTTTATATAAATCTCCATTAACTTCAAAGTCTGCTAACTTTGTTTTCTGTGGTAATTCATAATTACCGAAGCTGATTGAACCATTATTTTCTTTTCTGATTAATTCCTTAATTACTGCCATTTTGTCCTCCTGTTATTAAATCATCTAATGTGACTTTATCTATTTTTTTTGGTAGTTCTAGTATAATACATTTTAAACTATTCTGCCACAGAAAAAGTTACGGATTTGTTCTTATATGACACTGTAACTTTATCTCCCTGCTTAACTTTTTCTGCAAGTATTTCCTCTGCCAGATTGTCTTCTATTTTGTTCTGAATCATCCTTCTTAAAGGTCTTGCACCATACTTCTTATCGTAGCTTTCCTTTGCAAGGGCACTCTTCAGTGTTTCAGTATATTTAAGCTCAATATTCATCTGTTCCTTAACCTGTTTTGCAAGATTTCTAAGCATAATGTTAACTATACTCTTTACTTCTTTTTCAGTTAAAGCATGGAATACTATAATTTCATCAATTCGATTAATAAACTCAGGTTTAAACATTAACTTAACTTCTTCCATAACACTTGCTTTCATCTTTTCATAATCCTGCTTCTCTGTTATGTTTCTGCTAAAGCCTAAATGTTTAGGGTCTATTATTCTGTTTGCTCCTGCATTTGATGTCATAATAATAATTGTATTTTTAAAGCTAACTTTTCTACCCTTTGAATCTGTAATCTGGCCGTCATCAAGAACCTGTAACAATATGTTAAATACATCAGGATGAGCTTTTTCGATTTCATCAAAAAGAACTACTGAATATGGATTTCTTCTAACCTTATCACTAAGCTGTCCGCCTTCTTCATATCCAACATATCCCGGAGGTGAACCAATAAGTTTTGATACACTGTGTTTTTCCATATATTCTGACATATCAACACGAATCATTGCATCTTCTGAACCGAAAACTGCTTCTGCCAATGTTTTTGAAAGTTCTGTTTTTCCTACACCTGTAGGTCCCAAAAACAGAAATGAACCAATTGGTCTATTGGCACTTTTTAGTCCCACTCTTCCTCTTCGTACAGCCTTTGCCACGGCAGTTACAGCTTCTGTCTGGCCTACAACACGCTTATGCAATATTGATTCTAACTTTAATAATCTCTGCTGTTCGTTCTTTCCCATTTTTGTTGCCGGGATTCCTGTCCACATTGATACTATTTCTTCTATTGTATTTTCATCAATAACAGGTCTGTATTCTTTCTCTGTTCCCTGCCACTTTGCAATAGCCTTATCAAGAGCTGTCTGTGCTTTGTCTAAATCCTTTTTGCGCACTGCTGCTCCTTTGAAATCTCCGTGTCTTACGCACATTTCAAGTTCAAGATTTAATTCAGCTACATCAAGTTCTTTATTTGTTACTGACTTTGGCTTTGGTTTTTCCTTAATTCTTACTTTTGAACATGCCTCATCTATTAAGTCAATTGCCTTGTCCGGAAGATTTCTGTCATTAATATATCTTGTTGAAAGTTTTACTGCAGCTTCCACTGCTTCATCTGAAATATTAACCTTGTGAAATTCTTCATAAGCACTTTTTAATCCATGCAAAATCTCAATAGTCTGGGCTTCTGTAGGCTCCTCAACAGTAACCGGCTGAAATCTTCTCTCAAGGGCTGCATCTTTTTCAAAATACTTTCTGTATTCTGCAATTGTTGTTGCCCCTATAACCTGAAGACGTCCTTTTGTTAATGATGGTTTCAAAATATTTGAGGCATCCATTGAACCTTCTGCGCCACCGGCACCGATAATTGTATGAATTTCATCAATAAAAAGAATAATGTTTCCTGAATTTTCAACTTCATCCATTATTCTTTTTAATCTTTCCTCAAACTCGCCTCTATATTTTGAGCCTGCAACAGTACCTGAAAGATCAAGACTTATTAATCTTTTTCCTTCCATTGTTTCAGGAACAAGTCCCTGTACAATCTTCTGGGCTATTGCCTCAACTATTGCTGTCTTACCAACACCCGGCTCTCCTATAAGACAAGGATTATTCTTTGTTCTTCTGCTTAAAATCTGAATAATTCTTCTTATTTCAACATCTCTTCCAACTACAGGGTCAAGCTGACCTGCCTTTGCTGCCTTAGTCAAATCTCTTCCGAACTGGTCTAATGTTGGTGTTGTAGAAACGTTGTCATCTCTTTGACGCTTTTCTGTCTGGATGTACTGTCTTATCTCTCTTGGATCTCTATTTGTAAGTTTTAAAATATCTGCACAAATCTTTTTAATATTTACCCGAAAACTTGTAAGAATACAATGTGCCTCACAATCAGGATCTGCAACTATGGCAAGAAGAATATGCTCTGTTCCAATCTGAGGCAATCCCTGTTTTGATGCCTCTACATAAGCTCTTTCCAATATTGCCTTGGCCCTTGCTGTTGTTTCCAGATTTCTGCTTCTGGACCTTGTACGCACTCTGCCTTCTATTCCCATGTCCTCACTAATGGCTTTCATTATATCTGCATAAACAAGATTATAGTTATACAAAATATTTGCTGCCACACCTTCTGATACTTTGGAAATGCCTGCCAATAAATGTTCCGTGCCGATATAATTCATACCAAAACTTATAGCCACTTCTTTAGCATATTCCATAGCTTCAATAGCCTGTCTGGTAAAATTACCTCTTTCCATTACCTTTCCTCCATATTTTTCTGCTAACATACCCCAGACCGAAGTCTGGGGTATTCCTAATTAATCTAAATCAATAAATTCAAAATCTTCATCATCCTCATCGTCATCCGGAAGCATGTCTTTTAATGTTTCTTTCATATCTTCTTCCGCTTCTAACTGAGCTTTTTCAGATTCTTTCTCTATTTCATCTTCAGTTGTTTCTGCCGCATCTTCTATGTCATCTAAATCTAATACAACATCCTGATTCAAATCAGTAGCTTCTTCAACCTGTGGAATTTCCACATCATCTGCTTCAGGGAAATCTTCAACAACCTCATCTAAAACTTCTGGTTCTTCAACAGTTTCAGGAATTGAAACATCTTCAGGTTCTTCTATTTCTTTAACCTGTTCTTCCATAGGTTCAATTTCATCTGATTCTTCCACGTCATTTGATTCTGTTGAATCTTCTGCATCTTTCTTGTCTTTTCCATTGCCATTGTTTTTGTCATCATATTTTTTCTGCTTGGCAAGTCTTTTTTCTTTTCTGTTAAGCTTAATATTTATAATAACAAAAATAAGAATAATTATAACAATTACAAGTCCGCATGCAATCTTAAGAAGCATATTGTATTTTGATGCTAATGTATTATATTTGTTCTTTACATTGTTGTATGCCTTATTTGCTGCTTCAATCTGAGTATTTACATCATCTTCTGCAATATATCTCTGAAAACATTTTTCATTGTCATCGTAGCAATAAAGGTTTGTATCGCCATTCCAGTTCATTGCATATAGAAGATATAACCCCTCTTCTTCATTTAAAACCCAGGCATTAACTTCCTGATCAATTACAGTAATCTGTTTCTTTGTGTACTTCTTTAAGCAAGATGCCTTTTCAGTAGGATTAACTACTGTATACATTCTGCTGGCAATCTTAATATTTCTTAATGAAGAAAACTTCTTTGTTTCATAATCATAGATGTAAAATCCTTTAGTGCTTCCCTTCTTTAAATAGAAAGCTGTAATGTCTTTCTTATCACCTTTGATTGCTTCATACTGCTTACCGTCATACTCAGCTTTTGTTTTTGAAAAACCTTCAGGAATAAGATCATCCTTAAAATCTTCTACTATCTTGTATTCACCTTTGCCAACTGTAATGTCTGACTTAGAAACCTTCTTTGATTTCTTACTGCTTGTTGAACTGCTGTCTTTAGCAGTTGTTTCATCTGTTGAACTTCCGGCTTTGTATGTTGCCTGTTCAGCCTTTGTAAGCTTTGTAGTATTAATTTCATATTTGTTTTTTGCGCCTGTACTTGATGTAACAACTACTGCTGTGTAGTTTTTACCAAAATCCATTTTAGTATTAATTCCATCTTTCTCTATAGCCCATGTTGAACCTGAAGTTGCAGGACTTGCAACAATCTCAATAGATTCTGTATCTGACATAACTGTTATGTCATATGTATAAGTTGTTGAACTAAAATTAAGTTCTGCCTTTGTCTTCTTTCCTGCTGCATTTACAGCATAAACTTTCATAGACTGTAAATCTGTTGTCTGGTCAGCCAAAACACTTACCTGAACGCCCGTTGTAAGCATTGCCAAAGTTAAAATCAGCATAACCATCTTTCTTAAATTTTTCATTTAAATACCTTCCTTATTTTGATATTTTAAGTATATAACTATGCCTCATCAATAGCCTTGCCAATATCATTTCTCATATATTTATTTTCGAACTGAATTAATTTTGTAGCTTCATAGGCATTTGCTCTGGCTTCCTTTAAATCTTTTCCTTTTGCAGTTACCCCAAGTACACGTCCACCGTTAGTAACAATCTTATCACCTTCAGCCTTTGTGCCTGCGTGGAAAACATAATATCCTTCTTTGTTTTCAAAGTTTTCAAGGCCTTTGATTTCAAAGCCTTTTTCATATGAAACAGGATATCCGTCACTTGCCAATACAACACATACTGCTGCATTGTCTTCAAACTGTAAATCTATCTGATCTAAGGTTCCATCAACACATGCTTCAAAAACATCAATAATATCATTCTTCATTCTTGGAAGAACTACCTGAGCTTCAGGATCACCGAATCTTGCATTATATTCAAGAACCTTTGGTCCGTCTTCTGTTAACATTAAGCCAAAGAAAATAACTCCCTTAAACTCTCTTCCTTCTGCTGCCATGGCATCAACTGTTGCCTGGTAAACATACTTCTTGCAAAATTCATCAACTTCTTCTGTATAAAAAGGACTAGGTGAAAATGTTCCCATTCCTCCTGTATTAAGACCCTGATCACCATCTTTTGCTCTTTTGTGATCCTGTGCTGATGTCATAATCTTTATAGTTTTCCCATCAACAAATGAAAGTACTGAAACTTCACGACCTGTCATAAATTCTTCTATTACAATAGTATTTCCTGCATTACCAAACTTCTTGTCAAGCATTAATTCCTTAACGCCATCCATTGCTTCTTCCTTAGTATTGCAAATCAAAACACCTTTTCCAAGAGCAAGTCCGTCTGCTTTTAATACAATAGGATATTTAGATGTTTCAAGATACTTCATTGCTTCTTCAGGTGAATCAAAGTTCTCGTATCCTGCTGTAGGAATATTATATTTCTTCATTAAGTCTTTTGAGAAAGCTTTTGAGCCTTCAAGAATGGCTGCATTCTTTCTTGGTCCGAATACCCTAAGTCCTGCTTCTTCAAACTTATCAACAATACCGCCTACCAATGGATCATCCATACCTATAACTGTTAAGTCGATTTCTTTTTCCTTTGCAAAATCAACTAATTTATCAAATTCCATTGCTCCAATGTTTACACATTCAGCAACCTGACCGATTCCTGCATTTCCCGGTGCACAATAGATTTTGTCAACCTTAGGGCTTTTTGCCACTGCTGTTGCAATTGCATGTTCTCTTCCGCCACTTCCAACAATAAGTACTTTCATTTTATATCTCCTTGTCTTACTATCCTTAATGGATTCTATTCAATAAAATTATTCTCCAATTGCTATTTTGCCATTGGCAATATCGTTAATTGCCTGTGGTAAAATCTTCCACTCTGCCTGCTCCATAACTCTCTTCTGAAGAATTTCAGGTGTATCACCTTCTAATACCTCAACAGCCTTCTGGTATATAATAGGACCTGTATCTGTTCCTTCATCTACGAAATGAACTGTAGCTCCTGTAATTTTAACTCCACGCTCCAATGCTTTTTCGTGAACGTGTAATCCATAAAATCCGTTTCCGCAGAAAGATGGGATTAATGATGGATGTATATTTATAATTCTGTTTCTATATTTATTAATTAATTCTTCCGGTAAAACCACAAGAAAACCTGCAAGTACAATCAGGTCAAGATTGTATGAATCTATTGTTCTGATTAATGCCTTATTAAATTCATCTCTTGTAGCATAATCCTTAATACATACGCTTTCTGCCTTAATTCCGTTGTCTTTTGCTCTGGTTAAAGCATATGCGTCTTTCTTATTGCTAATTACAACTTCTAACTTAGCATTTGTAATTACTCCACTATGTACACCGTCTATAATAGCCTGTAAATTAGTTCCACCACCTGAAACCATTACTCCTACCTTTAACATAATTCCTCCTATTAAGTACCAAAAAAGTTATTGATACTAAGCAGTATTTATTTTCTTTAGAAAAGCATATAGGCTAGTTGAAAAACTAGCCTTTTCATTTAAATATTTACTATACTAATTCTGCACACTTTTCTCCGGCTTCTACCTGTCCTAATTCGTAGCATGTTTCTCCTGCTGCCTTTAAAGCTTCCATTGTCTTGTCTACGTCTGCAGGATCAATTGCCAATACCATACCGATACCCATGTTGTAAGTATTGTACATCATTTCTTCTTCAATATCTCCTGTCTTTGCAAGAAGTTTGAAGATTGCAGGTACTTCGTAGCTGTCTTTCTTAACTACTGCCTTTACTCCGTCAGGAAGCATTCTTGGAATGTTTTCGTAGAAACCACCACCTGTAATGTGGCTGCATCCCTTGATTGTTACTCCTGCTTCTTTTACTTTCTTTAACGCCTTAACATAAATTCTTGTAGGTGCAAGTAACGCTTCACCTAAAGTCTTTCCTAACTCATCATAATATGTATTAAGAGATTCTTCTGTCATTTCGAATACTTTTCTTACTAAAGAAAATCCGTTGCTATGAACACCTGAAGATGCAATACCGATTAACTTATCGCCAGGCTTAATGTTTTCACCTGTAATAAGGTCTTTCTTGTCTACAACGCCTACTGCAAATCCGGCAAGATCATATTCGTCAACAGGCATAAGTCCCGGATGTTCTGCTGTTTCACCACCAACTAATGCAGCTCCTGACTGCTTACATCCTTCAGCTACACCACTAACGATTGTTGCAATCTTTTCAGGATAGTTCTTTCCACATGCAATATAGTCAAGGAAGAAAAGAGGTTCTCCACCTGAACATGCAATGTCATTTACACACATGGCAACACAGTCAATACCGATTGTGTCATGCTTATCCATAATATATGCTAACTGTACTTTTGTACCACATCCGTCTGTTCCTGATAATAATACAGGTTCTTCCATCTTCTTAATTGAATCTAAGCTAAAAGCACCTGCGAAACCGCCAAGACCACCTAAAACTTCCGGTCTCATTGTTTCCTTAACATGTTTCTTCATAAGCTCTACTGATCTGTAACCTGCTTCAATATCAACGCCTGCCTTCTTGTAATCCATAGTATAATCTCCTTAATTCTATATGTACTTTTCTATTGCTTTTATATTATTTTATATGATGCTTAAACATCTTTTACACTTTTTAATTCTTAGTAGTTCTTGTAACCTACTTCTTTAAGTCTTGCATCTTTTTCAACTACTGAATCTTTCATTTCCTTGCTAAAATCTTTAAGTTTTGCAAGTAATTCAGCATCTGATGTAGCAAGAATCTTTGCTGCAAGGATACCTGCATTCTGACCGCCATTAATAGCTACAGTTGCAACCGGGATTCCTGAAGGCATCTGAACAATTGAGTAAAGTGAATCTACTCCACCTAAATCTGAAGTCTTCATTGGTATTCCAATAACAGGCATTGGGAATAATGCTGCGCACATACCCGGAAGGTGTGCTGCCTTTCCTGCTCCTGCAATAATAACTTTAACTCCTCTTTCTTCAGCTCCTTTAGCCCATTCAAAGAAAATATCAGGCTCTCTGTGTGCTGAAATTATGGTCATCTCATAATCGATTCCCATCTGATCAAGAAAATCTGCTGCTTTGCTCATTACAGGCATATCTGAATCGCTGCCCATTACAATTGCTACTTTTGCCATTTTGTTCTCCTTTTCACATAAATTCATCTTAAAGCGTTATAAATTTAACATATTCTACATTGTACCCATAAAAATAACTGTAGTCAACATTAGATTTCTTCCAACGGTTCATTTAGAAGTTCTGTTCCTTCCAATACGAAACGTCCGTCTTTTATTATAGTAATTTCGCTGCCATCTTTTCTTACTGCCGTTATTTCACCAAGTTCATCATAAGGCATTGTAATGTCGGTATGACAACCAAAATATGCTTTCTTTATGTCTGTCTTTCTAAGAGCTGACACTTCATTCTCTCTTGCCACTATTTCCTTGCCGTCAGGATTATATGTTTTAATATCCTCCTCAAAGCTATAGCAGGTATCACCCACTGCAAAATGTGGTCCCATTTTTTCAACAATAAGAATAGGAAGTTTGTAAACCACATGGTACTTCTTTGCAACCATATAAGCTGTTGTGTTAGTACCTATGGCAAACTCTCCAATAGGAAGTGTTTCATGATTAAACATTACATTCTGCTTAATAAATTTCTTATTCTCTTCCTCAGTGTCAAAATTCTTACAAGTGTAATCTTTTATTTTTCCATCTTCAAATGTAATCTGCAAATCATTATACTTTAAGTCATTTAAATATACCTGACTTACGTGAAGGATTCCCTCTGTTCCCTTTAACTTAGGTGAAGTAAAAACTTCTCCCAAAGGAATGTTTACATCTGCAAGACAGTTTTCAAAATTAGTTTCCTTTAAAGGATTCTTAAGGTCATGCATCTGAACTTTCATGTTAGTTTTGTTGTCGCCTTTTCCAAGAACCTTTACATATTCTGCCTGGTCCAGTGCATCAATTATGTTCTGCTGAACCTTTCCGTATATTTCAGAATCAAGAGTGTTAATCTTTACAGTTTCCTTAAACATCTGTTCAAAGTTGTCCCCAAACTCAGGTATTGGAAAAGCAATAATTGTAAAACTTCTTTCGTCTCCCTTAATATACTCTTGAACCATTGTCTGATATTCAGTAATATATTCTGACTTAAGTTTCTGCTGTTCTTCTGAAAGTGCATATGCCTGTTTCTTATTTTCCGGTTCAAAAGGTGTCTCTCCGAAAATCTCAATTACTGCAGGGCCTGCCATCTTTCCTGCCAACTGTTTTCTGCTTTCATAAGCATGTCTTGAAACTTCTAATTTTCTCTTAATATATGCCTTGTCCAAATACAATGCATCATCGTATCTGTGATCGTAAGCATACTGCCTGTTAGGACTTGTTGTTGTATAACCTACCTGATAAATTACAGGTTCAAGTCCCATTTTTTTAAAATTAAATATTGCAGATCTGATAATTCTTTCAAAGCCCAATGAATATCTAATATCAACAGTGCCTTTATTAGAAATATCTTTTCCTGTGTTTATAAAACCAATTCTGTAGCCTTCTGTATAAACCTTTGCAAGTCTGTCTATTTCTTCCTGACTTAAACTGTTAAGAAACTCTGCCATCTTAAGTTCATTAAAACCTACGTGCTCACCATATTTGTAAAGATATCTTAAGTCATTTAAATCGCTGTTCATAACAATATCAACAGCAAACTTATTGTCAGGATTAATTCTGTCCTCAATCATAAGGTCTGTAAAAATCTCTGTGTTATCTTTTTCATATGAATAAACCGTTTCATAAACATTGTCATATTCTAATTGTTCCACATCTTCAAAATAATTATAAATCTGTGTAAACAATTCCATTTGAAGAACTACTTCTTCTAATCTCCCCATATATACATTTCTAATCATTCCACGATTTTTTGTGTAAATATAGCAAAGTATCTTTCCGTATTCTTCTCCTAAAGTTTTCACTGCATACTCAGGATTGGCGAAACTTTCTTCATAGTTTTCACCATAAATTTCTTCAAATAAACTTTTATTAAGTTCTTTCAACCGGTCTAATGAGAAATCATTTATCTCTCCTGATTTTATGATGCTGTTTAAATCATCTATTTTACAAATAAACTCAGATGCCTTACAGAAAAAGCTCTTAAAAGGCTCTGACACTGTATCTTCATTTATTATTTCTCTTATTCGTGAGGTTGCAATCTCATATCTTTCAAAAATAATATCCAAATGCTCCACTCTCTTTCTTTAAAATCTATACACACTTTTTATACATATGCCAAATACATACCTAATATAAAAATCCAAATAACTGCATTAGTTATTGTGCCTATATATGTATATTTTAAAAATTTATTTTCTTCTTTAAAACTATTAATTCCAATAACAAATCCTGCTATAGCTGACACCATAACCAACAACATTAAAAGGCCCACATAAATTCCTGCATTGCCTTTTTTAAGTATTGAAATAACCACTGCCAGTATAAATAACAATATATTTACGCCGGCAATAACTGATGACTTTCTGCCACCTTTTGTATAATTCCTTAAAGGTATCTTTCGTCCTTTTTTCTCTTCTTTTTCTTCTCTTTTTTCTTCTTTGCTTCTCTTCTTCACTTTGTTATTCTCACTTATTTCTATTTTTCATGAATAATTTCATGATTTTTAAAACAATATACCCCAACAGTCCCCCAACTGTATTAAGAAAAATATCATCCACGTCAAAGGCTCCCACTTTTAAAACAAGCTGGGCTGTTTCAATAAGCATGCTGAAAACCATTGTAAGCAATGTTACACTTACAAAATTGTTTACGATTTTCTCCCTTGACATACTTGGTAACAAAAATCCGAATGGCATAAAGAATGCTACATTTCCTGCCAGATTCATTATTGTAATCTGCCACCCATATGTATGTCTCATTCGCCAAAATCTGTTTATTTCTTTAAACAGAACCAGGTTATATCTGTATTCATCACTAACCATGGTTCTGTCTAAACTTTCTGAAAAAAACATGGCATATAAAGTTACCACCAGATATAGGATGAACAATATTTTTCCAAACATACGCATCTTTTTATCTGATTTTCTCAATTCAACTTTGCCTCCAATATGATAGCTTAATTAGCTGTCATTAACTATTTAGCACCATACTGTTTATAATATTCATCAATTGCTGTCTTGATTGTATCATCAATAACAACTTTTCCATTACATTCCTTATTGTAAAGATATTCAACAACATCTGCCATTGAAACAATTGCGTTAGCCTTAAATCCATATTCTTCCTGAATTTCATCAAGAGCGCTCTTTTCTCCGCCTTTTCCAACTTCCATTCTGTTTAGTGAGACCATTAAGCCTACGATTTCAACATCTGCTGCACTTCTTACCTTTGGTACAGTTTCTTCCATGGACTTTCCTGATGTAGTTACATCTTCAATCATAACAACTCTGTCGCCATCTTTTAACTTACTCCCAAGGAAGCTTCCCTTATCTGCGCCATGGTCTTTTTCTTCCTTACGGTCTGAACAGTAACGGATTTCTTTTCCATATAATTCACTGTAAGCAATAGCTGTTACAACACTGATTGGAATACCCTTGTATGCAGGTCCAAATAAAACATCAAAATCATCTCCATATGTATCATGGATTGCCTTTGCATAATATTCGCCTAATCTCTTAAGCTGTGAACCTGTTACGTATGCACCGGCATTCATAAAGAAAGGTGATTTACGTCCGCTTTTAAGTGTAAATTCTCCAAACTTTAAAACATCACTTTCTACCATAAAATCAATAAATTCCTTCTTATATGCTTCCATTTTTTAATATCTCCTTTATTTTACTAATCCAATTAGACTGTTAATATCTTCTACATTATGTCTTCTCATGTAGTCCTCAATTCCTTCAACCACCTCTATTGTTGTGTTAGGGTTATTAAAGTTTGCAGTTCCCACTGATACTGCTGTGGCTCCGGCAAGAATAAATTCCATTGCATCACTTGCATTTGCAATTCCGCCCATTCCTATTATTGGAACCTTTACGGCATTAGCCACCTGATATACCATTCTTACTGCCACAGGCTTAATTGCAGGACCTGAAAGTCCGCCTGTCTTGTTGGCTAATACGAACTTCTGTCTTTCCACATCAATCTGCATACCTGTTAACGTATTTATAAGTGATAAAGCATCTGCACCACCTGCTTCTGCAGCCTTTGCCATCTCTGTTATATCTGTAACATTAGGGCTTAACTTCATTATTACAGGCTGTTTTGCTACTGCCTTTACTGCTTTTGTAATGGCTTCTACTGCTTTAGGATCCTGTCCGAAAGCTATTCCGCCGTGTTTTACATTAGGACATGAAATGTTAATTTCTAACATATCTACTTTTTCATCTCCTAACTTTTCAACTACATCAATATAATCTTCTGTAGTTCTTCCACAAACATTAACAATAATGTTTGTATCATAATTCTGAAGATATGGAATATCACGCTTTGCAAATAATTCATATCCCGGATTCTGAAGTCCTACTGCATTAAGCATTCCACCGTATGTTTCTGCAATACGTGGTGTAGGATTGCCTTCCCAAGGCACATTGGCAACACCTTTTGTTACAACTGCTCCCAATCTGTTTAAATCTACAAATTCACCATATTCTGCACCTGAACCAAATGTTCCTGAGGCTACCATTACCGGATTCTTAAATTCAACTCCTGCAATATTAACTTTTGTATTCATTAAAGTTCCACCTCCTCTGCCAAAAATACAGGTCCGTCTTTGCATATTCTCTTGTTATTAACATTTGAATGATGGTCTTTCTCCTTAGACTGACATACACAGGCAAGGCAGGCACCAATTCCGCATGCCATTCTTTCTTCTAAAGAAAGCTGACATTCAATTCCGTTTTCAAGAGCATATTCTTTAATAGCCTTAAGCATTGGTGTAGGACCGCATGCATAAATCACATCGCCCTCAACTGCCTGTTCCTTTATGGCATCGATAACTGTACCCTTTGTACCTGTACTTCCATCTTCAGTTGCAATATATAGCTTTCCATTGCTTTCTAATTCGTCAGTAAGGAATAATTCATCACGATATCCTGCCACAATCTGAACTTCTGCCTTAGCCTTTAATTCTGTGGCAAGCTGAACCATAGGAGGAATACCAATTCCACCACCTATTAATATAGCCTTCTTTCCTTCTCTCTGCATAAAGCCGTTTCCAAGCGGTCCTATAATAGAAACACTGTCTCCTGCTTTATATGTTGACATTTCCGTTGTTCCGCCACCTACGACTCTGTAAACAATACGTAATCTGCCATTCTCTTTGTCTACCTGACAAATACTAATAGGTCTAGGCAATAATTTAGTTTTGTCATTACAGTAAACTGAAATAAACTGTCCTGCAACTGCTGTGTCTGCTGCTTTTGTTTCAATCCACATGCTATACACACCGGTTCCAATACATTCCTGTGAAATTACTTTTGCAAGTTCTTTACTTCTCATATTCGCTCCTACTCGTTGTTATGATTACATAATAATTAAACAATCCGTCTAATCATTTTTATATTTTATCATCATTAATTATTGTGTTTTTTGTCTTTATTAACAAACTCTATATTTCTTTAGAAAATTGAGTTAATATCTTCAATCATGTCAATTACAGCCTGTCTTGATGCATCTGCATAATTTAAGCTGCCAAACTTAGCATATTTGTCCTGCTTGTATGCACAAATAATTCCTCTTGAAGAGTTAACAATTGCACCAAGTCCGTCTTCGTTAAAGTATGGCTTAAGTCCATCTGCTGTACCACCCTGTGCACCGTAACCAGGTACAAGAATGTAGCTCTTTGGCATTACTTTTCTAAGAACTTTTCCCATTTCAGGATATGTTGCACCAACTACTGCACCAATATAGCTGTAGTCGTTACCCATATGTTCTTCTCCCCATTTTGCTACCTTTTCGCCAACCCATTCATAAAGTGGTCTTCCATCAATTAATCTGTCCTGAAATTCCCCACTTGAAGGATTAGATGTTTTAACTAAAATGAAAAGACCTTTATTTTCTTCTTTACATACATCAATAAATGGCTTAATTCCATCTGTTCCAAGATAAGGATTTACTGTTGCAAAGTCTTCATCAAATAATGAATATTTCTTGCTTCCAACCTGTACTTTTCCAAGATGACCTGTAGCATATGCTGCTGATGTTGAGCCGATATCTCCACGCTTAACATCGCCGATTACAACAAGGTCTTTTTCCTTTGCATATTTTACTGTCTTATCGAAAGCAACAAGTCCCGGTACTCCAAACTGTTCATACATTGCTATCTGTGGCTTTACTGCAGGAATCAAATCATATGTATTATCGATAATTCCTTTGTTGTACTGCCAAATTGCCTCTGCTGCTCCCTCTAATGTTTCGCCGAACTCATCAAAAGCTTTCTTTGTAATGTGTTCAGGAATGTAACTCATCATTGGATCAAGTCCTACTACAACAGGTGCGTTTGTTTTTTTGATTTTGTCTACTAATTTGTTTATCATTGCTTTCTTCCTTCCTTATTGGATTTTTGTTATATTTTGATTTTTAATCTGTTATTCTCAAAATCTATTTTGTGTTTTAATATTTATTTGTTTGAGTAAACAACTTTTCCGTTAAGAATTGTATATTCAACTTCTCCTGAAACTTTGTAACCGTCAAAAGGTGTATTCTTACCCTTTGATTCAAAAGTGTTTACGTCTATAGTGTATTCTTTATTAGGATCAATAATTGTAATGTCCGCAATCTTGCCCTCATCTAAAGTTCCCTTTGGAATGCCTAAAACTTTCGCAGGATTGTAACTCATCTTGGCAGCCATCTGCATTGGAGTTAAATATCCTTTCTTAACTAAGTTGGTAACTGTTAATGCTACTGATGTTTCAAGACCTACTATTCCAAATGGTGCATGTTCTAAGTCTTTAGCCTTTTCCTCTGCACTATGTGGGGCATGGTCTGTTGAAATAACATCCATAATGTCATCCTGTAATCCTTTAATAAGAGCTTCCATATCCTCTCTTGCTCGTAAAGGTGGATTCATTTTAAAATTACCGTCGTTACTTGTTATATCATCTGAACACATAGAAAAATGATGTGGACAAACTTCTGCTGTTACTTTTATGCCTTCTTCCTTTGCTCTTTTAACCATTTCAACACTATCCTTAGTTGAGCAATGGCACAAATGTAATGTTGCCCCTGTTTCCTTAGCCAACATAATATCACGCATTGCAATAACATCTTCTACTGCGTTGCTTATTCCCTTAACTCCAAGCTCACTTGACTTGTCTCCTAAGTTAATAACGCCGCCTTCAACTAAATTAATGTCCTCACAATGAGCAAGTACCGGCACATTAGCCTTTGCGGCATTCTTCATTGCTTTTCTATAAACACCTGAGTTCATTACTGACTTGCCGTCTTCGCTTATGGCACAAATTCCTGCCTTTTTAAGCTCTTCCACATCAGTAATTTCAACTCCTGCCATATTCTTTGTAACTGCACCAACAGGAAGTACATTGGTAAGTCCAGTTTTTTCACCTTTTTCAATAATGTACTTAACTGTTTCTACATTATCTACTACCGGTTTAGTGTTAGGCATACAGCAAACAGTTGTAAATCCGCCTTTTGCAGCAGCCTTGCTTCCTGTTTCAATATCTTCTTTGTATGTAAGTCCCGGATCTCTGAAATGTACATGTAAATCAATTAATCCCGGCATTACATAACAGCCCTTTGCATCAATTACACTATCGGCCTGTCTGTCAATTGTTTCTGCCTTCTCTTTAATAATTCCATCTTCAACAAAGATGTCCATTACTTTGTCTAAATTCTCTGACGGATTAATTAGCCGTCCGTTTTTAATTAATATTGTCACTATTTACCTCTTTCCATGATTCAGTAGTATTACTGTCTCACTTTGTAAAACTATACAATAAACCATTTAAAAGTATATCAAAAAAGCACACCCCTTTCAATAAAAAGGGCGTGCCTTATTTTACTTTTTCTTGTATATGCTAATAAGTCCTTGTTCCTGATATGCAATCTCATATCTGCCTGAGCTTAAAACCTGATCAAATTTCTGTTTCTCATTGTCAAATCTCTCATCTACCACAAGATAATCTGTATAAACAGGCTGTTCTAAATGATTCTGATCATACAAAACAAGATTCTTTGACAAATGTGGTGTAAAAAATCCTGATGCACAAACTGAAGCATTAGTAGGAACAAGCTCTAATGCTTTGTCTATTTTCTCATAGGTTGATTTGTTTTCTGTATATGTTTTGTAATAATTAGGCATTTTAGGAAACTGATTGCCTACAAACATTATTCCTGCACAAAGCACTGCTATGCTTACGTATGTTTTCGCCTTTTCTGCTTTAACATCAGCCATATTCATAATTGCAAGATACATTATTAATGCAATAACTCCAAAATTATACTGGAAGTTTATATCATGCATATACACATATGTTGTAAATATATTAATTATAATAAGTGGTGAAAGTAATATATATCTTGTATATTTCTTTCCCGTTGTAAAAATAACAGTTGCCATTGGTCCAAACATTAGTATAAAATAAGCAATCTTTTCTACACTGTCTGCGCTGGAATTTGTAATCATCTGTGCAATTACATATCCCGGATTTGCAATAATGCTTTTGAATACCTGGCTTAATCCTCCATCTGCATCAAAATACAAATTGCTAAATCTGTTATCCATAATTCCAAGTCCATAGCTGTTAACCACAGAAATTGCAATTAGGAAATAAACCGCTGCGCAAACCATTAATATTAGTCCTCTTTTTTTGTCTTTTCTTGAAAGCAAATAGAATGTTCCAAGAACCAATACATATATTGCCGCGTCCTCTTTCACAAAAAATGCAAAAAGCATCATTAATATCATAATATATGTTTTCTTCTTTTCTGCTGCCCATATTGTCATCAGCAAAAAGAATGTAAGAAAACAGTTCTCATGCATATCATACACTGCCCCGCCTGATGTTGCCGGATACAATGCATAAAGTAAAGTAAATCCTACTGTCATCCAATTAGACAATCTGTATTCCCTGGCAATAAGAACTATTGGTATAACCGGCAAAGCTATCATTAATGCCTGTATTAGCTGTACTGTTACCGGACTTGGGAAAATAAAATATATAGGAAGTGCAATATAATATATTGGTGAAAAATGAACACCAAAATGAGAAAGAAGTCTGTTTCTCTCAAGGGTTGTTGCAACAGAACCTGTCTGTCTCATATTTTCATACATCTGAGTAAATATTCCAAAATCAAATGTTGAATTAAGATATGACTTATATCTTAATACTGTAACTATTCCAACAAATCCAAACAATAACACACCTATTATTGCAACTATAATATTAGTATGTATTCTTTTTATTTTTAATTCTGATATAAACTGATAAATGTCTTCTTTAACATACAAAAAAGCGATAGCTGCTATAAAAGCAAGTATTGCCTGATAACATGGTCCGCCTATTGGATTACCGGCGTTTGTTGTCCAATCATTTGAATATCCAATAAAAGCACATAGCAATAGGAATATATATGTAAAAACAAACATTAATCCTCCTGCAATCTTTTTGTTTTTGTAATATATAATTCCTAATATAATGCTAAAAAATATAGTCATTATAAATGCCTTAGTAAAATTTCCATCAGCCGGAAACTGAATATTACTAATCTGCTTATAGGCACCTCTTAATATAGATGTTAATGCCCATCCGCCTACAATGCTTATAATAATACCTTCAAGTATTTCTTTTTCATATTTTGTAAATTTTTTTAATGTGTCCACCTTTTTACTCCCTTTTGTTTTCATTTACATGATATTTTACCATACAACCCTAAATATTGTGAACTATTTGTAAATGTTTTTTTGTAAAACCGCAAAATCTATTGATTATTATTACAGATGTGTTATACTTATGTAGTATTAAATACTACGTAGAAAGGTTATAAAAAACTATGTATAAAATTGTAAGCGACAGCGCATGTGACTTGTCAAAAGAATATTTAGAAAAACACGACGTTACCATTGTACCATTATCAGTATCTTTCGATGGCGAAACTTATTATAGAGATGGAGTTGACATAACAAGGGATGAATGCTACCAGAGAATGGTTGATGATCCTAAGCTTTTTCCAAAAACCTCACTTCCAAGTGTGGAAAGCTATGCAGATGTTTTTAGAAGCTTTGTGGAACAGGGTTTTCCTGTTGTATGTTTTACCATAACAACTCTTTTTAGCGGTTCTTATAACTCTGCTATTAATGCCAAATCTTTAGTGTTAGAGGATTACCCTGATGCAAATATTTGTGTTATTGACTCAAAACAGAATACTGTAACTCAGGCATTGTTAATTGACCAGTTTGTCAAAATGCTTGAAGATGGTCTTTCTTTTGAACAGGCTATGTCTAAGTTAGATGCTTTAATGGCCTCAGCCAGAATCTTCTTTACAGTAGGTTCACTTGATTATCTTAAGATGGGTGGTCGTATTGGCAAGGTTGCCACTGCTGCAACCGGAAAACTTGGTGTTAAACCTGTTATCGTTATGAAAGACGGCGATATTGGACTTGGTGGAATCGGTAGAAACCGTAACAAGCTTAAGGCCAGTGTTTTACAGGTTGCAAAGAAATATTTAGATGAAAATGGCAAAGATAATTTCATTGTTTCAGTAGGCTATGGTTATGACAAAGAAGAAGGTTTTCAATTTATGAATGAAGTTGAATCGACTCTTGATGTAAAGCTTGATTCTGAAACTAATGTTGCAATCGGTATTGTTTCAGCTGTACATACAGGACCTTACCCTATAGGTCTTGGTGTAATTAGAAAATACGAAACATTATAATTTATTTATTCTAAATGCAAAATATATTTTTTTAATAAAATCACTATTTTTTATATTAATGTACTAATTTAAAGTTATGATTTCAAATAATTGTAACTTTAAATTTTTGCATATTTTTGCTTACATTTTGTTTTTATTGTTTATATATACTACTATATCTCTTTTCTGTTGTATTTTTGTTTAAATATTATTACTTTTATGATACACTCTAAACATAGGATATAGAGTATTTATCGGAAAGGACTTGATTTTATGTACCAGATTATTAGTGACAGTGCCTGTGATTTAACAGAGCTTTATGTTAAAAAACACAATATAGAAATTGTTCCTCTTACTGCTTCTCTTGATGGAGAAACATATTTAAAGGACAAAACAGAAATTAATAGAAAAGACTTTTATACTACAATGGTTGAGAACCCTGATATTTTTCCAAAGACTTCTCTTCCAAGTGTTGAAAGTTTTGAGGCAGTTTTTAGAAAGTATGCAGAACAGAACATTCCTGTTGTATGTTTTACAATCTCAATTCATCTAAGTGGTTCATATAATTCTGCTTCAATGGCTAAGGATGTTGTTGAAGAAGATTATCCTGATGCACAGATTGTTGTATTAGATTCACAGCAGGACACAGTCAGTCAGGCTCTTATAATTGACCAAGTTGTAAGAATGCAAAACGACGGCATTCCATTTGATACAATGATTGAAAACACTAAGAAACTTATGGGCACAGCACGTATTTTCTTCACTGTAGGTTCACTTGATTACTTAAGAATCGGCGGTCGAATTGGAAAAATGGCAATTTCAGCCACAGGAAAGCTCGGAATCAAACCTATCATTATCTTGAAAGATGGTGAAGTAAATCTTGGTGGTGTAGGAAGAAACCGTGGCAAGCTTAAAAAGAACATTATCCAGATTGCAGACAAATATTTAACAGAAAACGGTAAAGACAACTTCGTTGTTTCAATCGGATATGGCTATGATGCCATAGAAGGCGTAGCATTCAAGGATGAAGTTGAAGCCGGACTTGGTGTCAAGCTCAACGGTGACACTAATGTAGAAATCGGTGTTATTACAGCAGTTCATACAGGACCGCATGCAATAGGAATTGGAGTTATCCAGAAATACGAAACATTGAAATAAGTTAAGAATTGATTCTTGAAATAAGACTGAAATATAATTTGAAATAAGATTTAGGAGCATACCATTTTTTGGTTATGCTCCTATTTTTTTGTTATAGCAAGTCAATATGTAACAAATTGATTTTAGTCTAGTGCTGTATGGAGCAAATCTAGATGGCTGTACCCCGATATTAGAAATATTTGAAATATCGGGGTACACAACGCATTTATTAGCAATTTTCCCCGATAATTTTCTCCGGTAATTCAATCTTCCCTCATACAAAAAAAGCCCTACAGATTTCAAAGTTGTTCACTCTAAATCCATAGGGCTTTTCTTATATATTTAGTTCATCTGTGAATCTATCCATTTCTTTATCTTTCCTGAAACAGATAATGTTGTGATTAAATCGATCAATCCTGTTACCGCAAATATTGCTCCTGAACACTGGATTAAGAAATCTCCTGCCGTTCTTGTGCCATCGTCATTGTGATTCATTGGCATTGTTAAAACTGATATGCCAAGTATTATACATATAATGGCAAATACAAGTAATGGTATCCAATGACATCCCATTCTTCTAAGGTCTAATGCATTCTCTATTTTCATAAGTCCACTGACTATTATTATTAATGCAATTACATAAGTAATAATTGAAAGTATTAGATTCATACATGCAAGCACTACTATCCCAAGTAATATTAAAGCAATTCCTGCCACAAATTCATATCTATAAAAATCATTAATCAGATTCTTTTTTCTGTATTCTATTAAGTATCTTATTCCTAAAGCAAATAACATTACTGCAAGTATCATACAAACAGCATTTAATGTTTTAGTCGGATACAAAAACATTAAAACTCCTATTGCTATAGCAAGAATTGAATACAAAACCATTTCCCATTTTAGATTCTTTAAATAACTCAATATGGTCCTCCTTTCCAAAACTAAATCAAGAAGCCCTTCAGAGATAATGTTAGACAACTATCCCTGTGAAAGCTTCTTGTTATGTTCTTGTATGTTTTACTTATTATTTAAAGTAGTTTACACCTGATTCAAATACCTTAAGATCCTGTTCTCCGTAGATATTTGTTGCTACTGAACGACCCTTTCTTTCGATATGAGCCATCTTACCAAAGCATCTGCCGTCAGGACTTGTAATACCTTCAATAGCATAGTATGAACCGTTTACGTTCCATTCTTCATCCATTGTAGGCTGTCCCTGCTGGTTTACATACTGTGTTGCAACCTGACCGTTTGCAAATAATTCCTTAATGCATTCTTCAGGTGCTACAAATCTTCCTTCTCCGTGTGATGCTGGGTTTACATAAACTCCACCAAGTTCTGCATTCTGTAACCAAGGTGACTTGTTTGATACAACCTTTGTATAAACCATCTTTGAGATATGACGGTTAATTGTATTATATGTTAAAGTTGGTGCATTTACATCCTGTCCTGTAATCTTGCCGTTTGGTACTAATCCTAACTTGATTAATGCCTGGAAACCATTACAAATACCAAGAGCAAGTCCGTCTCTTTCATTTAATAACTTGTGAACTGCTTCTTCAATCTTTGCATTTCTGAATGCTGTTGCGAAGAATTTAGCTGAACCATCAGGTTCATCACCTGCACTAAATCCACCTGGGAACATAATAATCTGTGACTGTGCAATGCTTTCTTCAAAAATCTTAACTGAGTCTCTAATGTCTTCAGGTGTTAAGTTCTTGAATACCTTAGTAATAACATTTGCACCAGCTTTTTCAAAAGCCTTAGCGCTATCATATTCACAGTTTGTACCTGGAAATACAGGGATAAATACTGTAGGTTTTGCAACTTTGTTCTTGCAAACATATACGCTGCCTTTATCATAAATTGGTGTATCAAGTAATGATGTATCCTTATGGCTTCTTGTTGGGAATACCTTTTCTAATGGTTTCTCCCAAACCTTAATTGCTTCATCCATAGGAATTGAATCATAACCATATTCAAATACTTCCTTATCGTTTGTTTCACCGATAAGAACATAGCTTGATGTAATATCGTCAAGTCTGTCTGCAGGTACTTCAGCAATAATATCACCAAATCCAGGTGCAAATAAATCTGCTCCAGGGATTCTTCCACTAATGCTTACACCAATCTTATTACCAAATGCCATCTTACTTACGGCTGGGATAACACCCTTTCCTTCAACAGCATATGCTGAAATAATAACTCCATTCTGAATCATTTCATGAATTTCATCATATAACTTCATGATTTCATCATATACAGGCTTGTCATACTGATCCTTGCTAATTTCAAACTTAACAATCTTATTGCCTGCTGCCTTAAATTCAGGAGTAATAATATCTTTTTCCTTAGCTACATCTACTGCAAATGATACAAGTGTTGGTGGTACATCAATATCATTAAATGTTCCTGACATACTATCCTTACCGCCAATTGATGGAAGACCAAATCCCATCTGTGCATCAAATGAACCAAGAAGTGCTGCAAATGGCTGGCTCCAACGACGTGGATCTTCAGTCATTCTTCTAAAGTATTCCTGATATGTCATACGTACTTTCTTGTAATCACCACCTGTTGCAACAATCTTAGCAATTGAGTCAACTACTGCATACATTGCTCCATGGTATGGGCTCCAACTTGAAAGATATGGATCAAATCCATATGACATCATTGTTACTGTATCGCAATCTCCCTTTAATACAGGAAGCTTAGCTACCATAGTCTGTGTTTCTGTCATCTGATACTTTCCACCAAATGGCATAAATACTGAACCTGCTCCAATAGAACCGTCAAACTTTTCAACTAATCCCTTCTGTGAGCAAACATTTAAATCTGACAATGTTTCTAACCATTTCTGTTTTACATTGTTAACAGGCTGTTTGTTGAAGAAGTTCTTGTTTTCATCAGGCATGTCAACTTCAACTGTTGTTTCCTGATGTGCACCGTTTGTATCAAGGAAGGCTCTTGAAAGGTTAACGATTTCTTTACCTCTCCATTCTAATACTAAACGTGGTTCTTCTGTAACTTCTGCTACTACTGTAGCTTCAAGGTTCTCTTCATTAGCATATTTTAAAAACTGATCAACGTCACTCTTATCAACAACAACTGCCATTCTTTCCTGTGATTCTGAAATAGCAATTTCTGTTCCGTCAAGACCTGCATACTTCTTTGGAACCTTATCTAAGTTAATGTGTAATCCGTCTGCTAATTCACCAATAGCAACTGAAACACCGCCGGCACCAAAGTCATTACACTTCTTAATAATGTGGCTAACTTCTTCTCTTCTAAATAAACGCTGCAATTTACGTTCTGTAGGTGCATTACCTTTCTGAACTTCTGCACCACAAGTTTCAATAGATTCTTCTGTATGAATCTTTGATGAACCTGTAGCTCCACCACAACCGTCACGACCTGTACGGCCACCTAATAATATAATAATATCTCCCGGATCCGAGTTAAGTCTCTGTACTGCACGTCTTGGTGCTGCACCCATAACTGCTCCGATTTCCATTCTCTTTGCTACATAATCAGGATGATAAATCTCTTTAACTAAACCTGTAGCCAAACCAATCTGGTTACCATATGAGCTATATCCATTAGCTGCTCCCTGAACAAGTTTCTTCTGTGGTAACTTACCCGGAAGAGTTTCTGACATTGATTTAGTAGGATCTGCTGCACCTGTAACACGCATAGCCTGATATACATAAGTACGTCCTGATAGTGGATCTCTGATAGCTCCACCAAGACATGTTGCAGCACCACCGAAAGGCTCGATTTCTGTAGGATGGTTATGTGTTTCATTCTTAAAGTTTACTAACCATTCTTCTGTTTTTCCATCTACTTCTACAGGAACTACAATACTACATGCATTAATTTCGTCTGACTTCTCCTGATCATCAAGTTTGCCTTCCTTCTTAAGCTTACGCATTGCAATAAGAGCAAGGTCCATAAGACATACAAACTTGTCTTTTCTTTCTCCAAAAACGTCCTTTCTTGTGTCAAGATATTCCTGATATGATTTTTCAATAGGTTCTTTGAAATATCCGTCATCGAAAGTAACGTCTGTTAATTCCGTATTAAATGTAGTATGACGACAATGATCTGACCAATAAGTATCTAATACTCTGATTTCAGTCATTGATGGGTCTCTGTTTTCTTCATTCTTATAGTAATTCTGAATGTGTAAGAAATCCTTAAAAGTCATAGCCAATCCAAGAGAATCATATAATTCCTTTAAAGGTTCTTCAGCCATATCCTTAAAGCCATCGAAAATAATAACATCTGCAGGCTCTTCAAACTCTGTAACTAAGGTTTCAGGTTTCTCCAATCCTGTTTCTCTTGAATCTACAGGGTTAATGCAGTAATTCTTAATCTGTTCAAACTCTTCATCAGATATATTGCCTTCTAAAACATAAGTAGTTGCTGTCTTAATAACAGGCTCTTCATCTTCATTTAAGAACTTAACACACTGAACTGCTGAATCAGCTCTCTGATCAAACTGTCCCGGCAAAAATTCCACACTGAAAACCTTAGAATTATCCGCATCATATGGGAATGTTTCCTCGTATACATTATCTACCGGTGGTTCTGAAAATACTGATGTTAATGCTCTGTTGTAAGTTTCATCTGAGATGTTTTCAACGTCATATCTTACAAGCACTCTTACATCCTTTAATGCATCAATTTCAAGATATCCCTTAATATCTTCTGTAAGTTCCTTTGCAGTAACAGCAAAAGGCTGTTTTTTCTCTACATAAACTCTCTTAACTTTACTCATGAATTCCTCCTGAATAGTTTTTCTATTATTTGTATTTTTATGAAATAATGCTCGACCCAGTATACTACATTAATTTCACTCCGTTAGTATAACACCGATTGAAAATAAAGTACATATTATATTTTTCATATTTCCGCATATTTCCAGCTATTCATGCTCTAGCATATTCTTTCTATACCACTTAGGTAAATGCGTACACTGGCACTTAGGATTATATCTTTCATTTATGGCAATGGTATTAAAAAATACCTTCCACAGTTCTTCGTATTCATCTTCTTTTCGAACACTCTTCACTAATTGATCCATGTTCTGTCCTTCCACTAAAACAGTTGTCATACCTTTCTGATGAACTGCTGCCTTTATTCTTCTCTGGTCATATATAATCCAGTTCTCGTTAGGAAATCTATTCTGAAAATGAGCATAAACCTGTGACAGTACATCACACTTAGGCTCAATTCTGCTATATAAAACATTTCCTTTTAGCTCTTCAAATCTGATAAATTCTATAAATGAGTTTGCCTCGTTTGAAGTCTTTCTACTAAGTTCCATTACTCTCATAACCGCTGGAATGTGAAGCATCTTCATAACTCTTTCACCATATCTGTATCCATATTTTAGGAATTCAAAGACCGCATCGCCCTTATCCTCTGCGAAATTCATACAAGCTCTAAAAACTGCAATATAAGCCTCTTCTGAAATCTTAATCTTTATTGAGCGAATAACTCTTTCAGCCTTAGAATTGTCAGTTTCAATATTAATAAATTTAGAAAAAAAGGTTGGTGCATAATCACTGCCCGGATGAATGTTAACAGAATATCCCTTATTCATATACACCCATCCGTCATAAATTGCTGTCATTATTCCCTCTATATTATTTTCACAAACTAACGTAACATTCATATTGCTCTCCGATTATTCTAAACTTACTGTTTCAATCCCAAATCCATAAGTGTCATCTGCTTATAAGTTGTGTCATTCTCAATAGCGTAAACCTGCTTTCTGTCAGTATCTGCCAATGTTCTTGCCAATGCATCCTGATCCATTGACAGTGGAATCATAGTCTTTCCACCGCAGGTTATAAAATATGCCGCTCTTTTAAGAACTACCCCCATCTTCTTTAAACTGTTAAAGTCAAGCATTCCATAATGTCTTGCCGCAGTTATTCTTCTTGCCGACTTTACTCCAATTCCCGGCACCCTTAATAAGGTATAATAGTCTGCTCTCATAACTTCCACAGGAAACTTATCCAAATGATTAACTGCCCAATCACATTTAGGATCCAAAGCCACATTAAAATTAGGATGCTCCTTATCAAGCAACTCCTTAACAGCAAAGCCATAATACCTCAACAGCCAGTCTGCCTGATAAAGTCTATGTTCCCTAAGCATGGGGTTAGGTCCTATTATTGCAGGTGAATCAATATTATGATTCACATCCACAAAAGCCGAATAAAACACTCTCTTTAAATTAAACTGTTTATACATAGTCTCCGTAACTGACATAAGCTGATAATCTGTTTCAGGCGTGGCTCCTATAATCATCTGTGTGCTCTGCCCTGCCGGAACAAACTTAGAATTATTCTTCCGTCCTGTTCTTGTTACGATCTGATATCCTTCCTTACCATCTGAAATCAATCTGCCTGAACCCATCTGAATCTGCTTCATCGGTTTCAAAATATTAGTATAATTCTTATTAGGTGCAAGTTGCTGTAAACCTTCCTTAGTTGGAAGCTCCAAATTAACGCTCATTCTGTCAGCCACAAACCCAACCTTCTCAATAATATCTTCAGAAGCCCCCGGAATAGCCTTAACGTGAATATATCCGAAAAACTTATATTCATTACGCAGCTTCCAAATAGTTTCGTAAATAAGTCCCATTGTATAATCAGGATTCTTTAAAATGCCTGAACTTAAAAACAATCCCTCTATATAATTTCTTCTGTAAAATTCAATGGTAAGCCTGCAAACCTCATCCGGCGTAAATGAAGCTCTAGGTACGTCATTGGACTTCCTGTTAATGCAATACTTACAGTCAAAAATGCACTCGTTGGTAAATAATATTTTAAGCAATGATACACATCTTCCATCTGCCGAAAAAGTATGACAGATTCCGCAAGCATGAGTATCTCCAATGCCCTGCCCTTTATTGCTTCTGTCAACTCCACTGCTTGTACAGGCTACGTCATACTTAGCCGCATCAGTTAATATCTTCAACTTCTCTGAAATAGTCATATTCTGTGTAATCTCCATAGCCTGTCTCCTTTTTCGAACATTTGTTCTATTAATAAGATAGCATATCTATAATTAAAAATCAACAACTCTTTTCCTAATTTTTTAATAACTTTTTTTGAAATTTAATCCAACATTTCTTATAATCTTTTCATCTAATATTAAACCAATATTTTTTCATTCTAAAATAACCCTTTGTATAAAGCATTTTCTCTATTTTTATAATTTTTATTTATATTTTGTTTAGTTTTTTTTGTTATTTTTCTTCTATAACGACATTATGGTTCTTTTACTTATATTTAACAAAATATTCTCACTTTAAAATGGTAAATATGTTAATATATATTGTATAAGTTCTAATAAATGAAATATTAAAATTAAACATACAAATCAATCATAAAAATATTTGTAAATAGGAGGTGTTTTTATGCCATCTGCATATGCACATTATAAATTTGGAAAAATGGTAATTCCCGAATTACCAAAAGATATAAAGAATGTTATTAAGAAATATCCCGCTCCGTTTAAGGCAGGGTTACAGGGACCTGATTTTCTATTTTATTACAGAGCTTTTTCGAAAAACAAAATTAATCAGATAGGCGTTTCTATTCATCATAAAGATTTTTATTCTTTTATGACACACGCCGTTAAGATTGTAAATAAATATGGAAAAAACAGTTCGCAGTACAGTTACCTTATAGGACTTATTTGTCACTATGTATTGGACAAAAACTGTCATCCTTATGTTAATGTAATAATGGATGAAACCGATTGTGGGCACATTGAAATTGAGGGTGCTTTTGAGCATAAGCTTCTTGTTGAAGACGGATATGCTCCTGAAAGTTTTCCTATGCACCATTTAATTCCAACTAAGGAAATTGTTGCTGAAAGTATGTCACCTTTTTATAATCAGATTTCAACATACACAATTCACGCTTCACTTAAATGGATGTATATAATCAAGAAGTTCTTTGTTGCGCCACATAAAGTAAAAAGGACATGCATTGATTTATTAATGCATGCCACTTTTCATTATAAAAGTTTATATGGTCACGTTGTTGAACCTGACAGTAATCCTAAATGTGAACATCACTTAGATTACTTGTACAAATTGTTTGAAAACTCTGCCACTGAAGCAGTTTATTTAATTCAAAATTTCAATAATGCTTTATACGGAGATGTGTTGTCAAACAAATTTCATTATGATTTTAGCGGGACTCTTTATTTTTAACAGGTCCGCATGATTCTCTTTCAACTAACTCACAAGGCATTTTTACATTCAATGGAGTTGTTATGCTACAGTTAGTAGCTCCAAAAAGGAAGTTGGCACCATACTGGCCCATATCATATGCAGGTGCATGTATGGTTGTCAATGTTGGAGTTGTATAATTACAAATCTGTGCATCATCAAATCCAATAACTGAAATATCTTCAGGAATCTTTAATCCGTTTTCTTTAATAGCCTTCATTGCTCCAAATGCAATATAATCACTTGCCGCAAATACGGCTGTTGGCATATCTTCGGACTGAATAAATTCACTCATCATACTATATCCTGATTCAATGGAATATTGTCCTTCTTTTAAATATTTATCATAATCAAGACCATGTTCTGAACAATATTTTACATATTCCTTAATTCTTTCATCATCAAAAACTTCATCAGTATCTAAAATTTCTCGTCCGCCTAAAAATCCAATCTTTGTATGACCTAGTTTTGTAAGATAACTCATTGCTTTATTTACTGCATATTCAAAGTCTAGTGTAAATGATGTAACACTATAATCTGCTACAGGCATATCTAAGAATACAATATTTTTAGATATTCTCTTTAATTCTTTCACTTCTTTTTTGCTAAACTTTCCAATGCAGATAAGTCCATTAATATTTTCAAGATAATCCATATAATTAACATCTGTCTTGAAAGCTCTTACTATCTGAATACAATTTTTTATACAAAAATCTTCAATACCATTACGAACTGAAAGATAATATGTATCCTGAAGTTCCTGCTCTGCTGAAAACCACTGAACAATACCCAATCTGAATGTGGCCTTTGTACTTCTTCCTACTTTTTTGTAGTTTAATTTTTTTGCAGCATCAATTACTTTCTGCTTAGTTTCCATCGTTGTACTTAAAGATGAATCATTATTAAGTATTCTTGAAACTGTTGTAATACTTACTCCTGCCATTTCAGCAATATCTTTTATTGTTGCCATTTCTTCTCTCCATTCTTCCATTCTATATAAGATTACAATCATTGTAATCAAACTTTCGGTATTTTCTGCTCAAATTTAATGCTATTCTATAGTAATAAACTTTCATAAATTTTGCAATACTTTTTACTAAAGTTTTACTTTTTCTTTTACCGAATCGTTTTTATTTATTTTTCCCTTATTCACTTGTTACAGTTTTTGATTCGACTATTTGTGCAATATATTCAAACTTTATTTTTTTATCAAAAAGCTATTGATATTTTACTAAAAAAGTTATACATTTTAGTTAAACAAATTTTACAGTAAAAACGAAGTAATATTTTTATGTATCGGGAGGTTTTCAATGACAAACGTAACAACATTAAAGAATCAGTTTTTGAATAATGAACACGATAGCACATTGACTGATTTATATTATGATGATGTAGAAATGATTAAATACCAGAAAGAAAGATATGTTAATGCATTAGATAAATATATAGAGCTTTTCGGTGAAGAGAACGTTGACATTTATAGTGCACCGGGAAGAACTGAAGTAGGTGGCAATCATACAGACCATCAGCACGGTATGGTTTTGGCCGCCTCTGTTAACTTAGATGCAATTGCAATTGTTGGAAATAATGACAAAAATACTATTGAACTTTTTTCTGAAGGTTATTCACCATTAAGCATTAGTCTTGACAACATTGCTGTTAACGAAGCAGAATTTGGTACTACTTCTGCTTTAATTAAAGGTGTTATTGCAGGAATGAACGACCACGGTTACAAAACAGGTCCTTTTAAGGCATACGTTACAAGCGATGTTTTAAATGGTGCAGGTCTTTCTTCTTCAGCAGCATTTGAAGCAATTATCGGAACTATTCTTTCAGGTTTATATAATGATATGAAAGTTTCTCCAATTGATATAGCAATTATTGGTCAGTATGCTGAGAATGTATTCTTCGGAAAACCTTGTGGTCTTATGGATCAGATGGCTTGCTCAGTTGGTGGATTTGTACATATTAATTTTAAAGATCCTGCTAATCCTATTGTTGAAAAAGTTGATTTCGACATTGCAGATAAGGGTTACAGCCTTTGTATCGTTGATACTAAAGGTTCACACGCAGACTTAACAGATGACTACTCTGCCATTCCTAAAGAAATGAAAGAAGTTGCAGCTTTATTTGGGAAAGAATTTTTAAATGATATTCCGGCTGAAGAATTTTTCAGTAAACTTCCTGAGATTTTCAGAAAAGTTGGAGACAGAAATATTTTGAGAGCTATGCATTTCTTTAAGGACAATGAACGTGTTCAGAAAGAAGTTGACGCTTTAAAAGCTGATGACTTTGACACATTTTTATCTTTAATTAAGGAATCAGGAGATTCTTCTTACAAGCGTCTCCAAAATATTTATTCTAACCATGATTTCCAGAACCAGCCTGTTTCAATAGGTATTGCAATTAGCGAAAATGTTTTAGGAAACAATGGTGTATGCAGAGTACACGGCGGTGGTTTTGCCGGCACTATACAGGCTTTTGTCAAAACTGATTTTGTACCTGAGTATAAGAAAGCTACAGAAAGTATTTTCGGTGAAGGTGCATGTCATGTATTAAAGATTAGAAAGTATGGAGGTGTTAAAGTATTATGATTAACGTCTCAGAATTAGATAAAAATATAAAAAAATTAGTACAGTATGGTATTAATTCAGGTTTAATTCCTGAATCAGAAAGAAATTATTCAACTAATATGATTTTGGATGCTTTTGGCAAAGATGATTACTCTGATCCTGATATTTCGGGTGAGGAGATTAATCTTGACAATATATTAGATAACCTTTTGGATATTGCCTGTGAAATGAAGCTTATTGAAGACTCTATTACTTACAGAGACCTTTTTGATACAAAGCTTATGAATTTCATAATGCCACGTCCTTCACAGGTTTCAGAAATCTTTTGGAAAAAATATAGCAATTCTCCCAAAGAAGCAACCGATTTCTACTATGATTTTTCTACAAAAACTAATTACATTAGAAAATCACGAGTAGAAAAGGATTTAAAATGGACTGTTCCTTCACAGTACGGTGAAATTGACATTACTGTTAATTTATCAAAGCCGGAAAAAGATCCTAAAGCTATTGCAGCCGCAGGAAAGGCTGCTTCATCTTCTTATCCGAAGTGTCAGCTTTGTATGGAAAATGAAGGCTATGCAGGTCGTGTAAATCATCCTGCAAGACAGAACCATAGAATTATTCCTATTACTATCAATGATTCAAACTGGGGATTTCAGTATTCTCCATATGTTTATTATAACGAACATTGCATAGTATTTAACGGACAGCATGTACCAATGAAGATAGATAAAGCAGCTTTTAGGAAATTATTTGATTTTGTTAAGCTCTTTCCTCATTATTTTCTTGGTTCGAATGCAGACCTTCCAATTGTTGGAGGTTCAATTTTAAGTCACGACCATTTCCAGGGGGGTAATTATACTTTTGCCATGGCAAAGGCTGATATTATCAAAGATTTTTCAGTTGATGGTTTTGACGATGTTAAATGTGGTATTGTAAAATGGCCTTTATCAGTTATCAGATTACAGTCAAAAGACAGTGACAGAATAATTGAACTTGCCGACCATATTTTGAAGGCTTGGAGAGGCTACACTGATGAGGATGCATTTATTTATGCTGAAACTGACGGAACACCACACAATACCATAACTCCTATTGCAAGATTTAAGGATGGTATGTTTGAACTTGATTTAGCATTAAGAAATAACATTACTACAGAAGAACATCCTTTAGGTGTATATCACCCACACGAAGAACTTCACCATATTAAGAAAGAGAATATTGGTTTAATTGAAGTTATGGGTCTTGCAGTACTTCCATCAAGATTAAAAGGCGAGATGAATTTACTTGCTGAATATATTCTTGAAGGAAAAGATATTCGCGAAAACGAAGCTATTGAGAAACATGCCGATTGGGCATACGGTTTTCTTGCCAACTATGATGACGTTAATAAAGATAATGTTATGGACATTATTCAGGCAGAAATCGGAAAAGTTTTCGTAAAAGTTTTAGAAGACGCAGGCGTTTACAAATGTACACCTGACGGCTTAGAAGCATTTTTGAGATTTATTAAAACTTTATAGTTTTATTTCTATATTTGTTAACATAGGCAAAACTACTTTTTCATTCCCTCCCCTTTTTCATATTTTCTCGTAGTTTTGCCTATTAAAAATTAGGAGGATTATAATGACAGTTAAAGATTTTGGAGTTACAAAAGATGGTATTGCTACTAAGCTTTACACCTTAAAAAATAATAATTTAGAAATTAGTGTAACTGATTTTGGTTCAACTCTTGTAAGCATTGTTGTTCCTGACAGAAATAACAAGCCTACAGACATCGTTTTAGGATATGACGATGTATCAGGCTATGAAACAGATGACGGATATTACTTTGGTTGTAATGTTGGAAGATGTGCCAACAGAATAGCTAGAGGACATTTCGTGCTAAATAACACAGAATACAATCTTGATATTAATAACGGGCCAAATAACCTTCACAGTGGTCTTAATCCATATTCTAAACGTGTATGGACAGTGGAAAATCAGAATGACACTTCAATTACTTTCTCACTTGAAAGCCCCCATATGGATCAGGGATTCCCCGGAGCCTTAAAGATGTATGTTACTTACGAATTGTTGGAAGATGGCTTTAAGATTAACTACAATGCTACTCCTGACAAGGATACCATTATTAACGTGACTAACCATTCTTATTTTAATTTAAATGGCGAAGGTTCAGGTACTGTTTTAAATCACAGTGTAAAAATATATGCAGACAGCTTTACTCCTGCTGACGAAACATCAATTCCTACAGGCGAGATTGAAGCTGTAAAAGACACTCCAATGGATTTTAATAATTTTAAAACTATTGGCCAGGATATTAATAAAGACTACATTCCTTTAAAATATGCTAACGGATATGACCATAACTGGATTACAGATCCTACCGATTCTAAGCTTCACAATATTGTGGATGCTGTAGGTGATGTTTCTGGAATAGAAATGAAGATTTCTACTAATTGTCCGGGTGTTCAGATGTACACAGCCAACTTTGTTGAGAATGTAAAAGGTAAAAAAGACCACATTTACAATGTTAGAGAAGCTGTTTGTTTTGAACCACAGTATTATCCCGATGCCATTAATCATGATAACTTTGTAAGCCCTGTATGCAAGGCAGGATGCACATATAACAAAGATATCATTTATAAGTTTTAACAGAAAAAGCATGTATCAACTCTTTTTGTTCTCCTTTACGTTGATACATGCTTTTATTATTGCATAATTACCGTTTCAAATCTTCTTGCCAAACCTGTTCTTACACAGATTAATCTATGTAATTATTTAATCTTTTTATGTTTTACCTTACTCCAGCTCTTTGAATACACTTTCTTGTTTGCTGCATTCTTTTTGTAAGCTTTTACTCTGAAATAATAAGTTTTCTTTGATTTTAACTTCTTTATTTTAATACTTGTCTTTTTTGTATACTTAGACTTTGTTGTTTTTGAAGTAAATTTCTTTGATGTAGAATACTGTATTCTGTATCCTTTTACAGATGAAATCTTCTTCCACTTAACTGTGGCTTTCTTCTTACCTGCCTTAACTGATCTTATTTTCACTCTTGCAGGAGCTTTTACCGGTTTAGGTGTTGCCACTGTATTAACCGTTGAAGGTCCCTTCTTTACTGTAATATCATAACTTCTGTCTCTCACTTTTCCAAACCAGAAATTAATATCTACCTTTCCACTTATACCACTTACCTTAGCTGTAGATGAGCTCTGCCACATACTGTAGTTTCTCTTGTAATCACAGCCATTATTATTGTACTGTGCAACCCATGTTCTCCATGTATTATCACCGCCAAGGCTTGAATCAAGATAATTATTCCACCAGTTAAGGTTTGCATAAATACCACATTCATAGCCTGCATTCTTAATTATTCCCAGAAACTTGTTTGCAATCTTTGTTCTATTTGATTTTGAAAGCTTAGCCTGAACCGCATCTTCCATATCATAATAAATTGGGAAGTTTAATGTATGTCCCTTTATCAATCTTAAAACATGATTTGCTTCGCTTTCAGCCTGTTTAACTGAAGTAGCATATGAATAAATATAAACTCCATATGGAATATTGTTTTTTTCACATCCTGCAACATTTTCAGCCCATTTCTTATCATCCTGGCTCTTTATGTTATCTCCGTAACCACATCTGATAATTGCATAATCAACATCACTTGCAGCTACTTTCTTCCAGTTAATTGTTCCATTGTGGTAACTAACGTCTACACCTTTCATTGTGGCGCCCTTAATTACCTTCTTATTGCCATTAACAAACTGACCTGCTGCATTCTTACCCCAGGCAACAACCTTTGTTGATGCAGGCTTTGTTGTAACCGGTACTGTTGTAGGTTGCGGTGTTGTTGGTTCTTCTGTTGTTGGTTCCACTGTAGTCTCAGGCATTGTCGTTTCATCAGTTGATGTCTCAACTGTTTCACCTGTAGTAGTTTCCACTGTGGATGTTTCCACATCTCTTGTGTTCACACCTGAGCCTGTTGAATCATTAATATCTGAGTATGTTTTCTCTCCTGATATTTCAACATTTCCACTATTCTGAACTGTTACGTTGCTTTCTTCTGCCGATACCGTGATGCCACCATATGTAAATCCGTTTGCAAATGTTGCCGTTGTCATTAATGTTGCAACAAGTAAACTGCAAACTTTCTTCTTTAAGTTATTTCTCATTCCTACTCCTTACTTAATCATTCTCCTATTTCTTTACAATAGTATCTAAAATCTGCGCTGCCACTTCTGCCTTAGATTCTAATGGTAACTCAACTACATTGTCCTTAGTTATAAGTGTTACCACATTAGTGTCTGTACCAAAACCAGCACCTTTAACTTTCAAATTGTTGGCACAAATCATATCCAAATTCTTCTTTTCAAGCTTGGCTTTTGAGTTCTCCAACATATTCTCTGTTTCCATTGAGAAACCACATACAAACTGGTTCTTCTTTCTTTTAGACATTGTTCCAAGAATATCAGTGGTTCTTTCTAACTGAATAGACTCTTCCCCATCCTTCTTCTTAATCTTCTCTGTAGCAACAGTCTTCGGTCTGTAATCAGCCACTGCCGCACTCATTATAACAATATCCTGCTGGTCGAAATTTTCATCTACTGCTTCAAACATATCCTGAGCACTTAAAACATCAATAATCTTAACAAAATCAGGTTTCTTAATTGAAGTTCTTCCTGTTACCAAAGTAACTTCTGCCCCTCTAAGCATTGCATTTTCAGCAATGGCATATCCCATCTTTCCTGTTGAATGATTACTTATAAATCTTACAGGATCAATCTTTTCAAGTGTTGGACCTGCTGTTATAAGAACTTTCTTGCCTAACAAGTCCTTTTCACAACCGATAGTCTTTAAAATATATGAATAAAGCACTTCCGGTTCAGGCATCTTACCCTTGCCAGTGTCGCCGCATGCCAAATATCCGCTTGCCGGTTCAACAATCTCATATCCGTAACTCTTTAACTTAGTCAGATTGTCCTGTACAATAGGATTTTCAAACATATTAGTATTCATTGCCGGAGATATAATCTTAGGGCATTTAGCCGCCATTATAGTTGTTGTAAGCATATCATCTGCTATTCCCCCTGCAATCTTTCCAATAACATTGGCACTTGCCGGTGCAACCATAAAAATATCTGCCTGTTTAGCCAATGATACATGTTCTACGCTAAATTCAAAATTACGATCAAATGTATCAACCAGGCACTTATGACCTGTAAGTGTTTCAAATGTAATAGGATTTATAAAATTTGTTGCATTTCTTGTCATTATTACGTGAACACTGCATCCCTTCTTTACAAGCATACTTGCAAGGTTGGCTATCTTATATGCTGCAATGCTTCCTGTAACTCCAAGCACAACTGTCTTTCCTTTTAACATAAAAATTTCACCTTTCCAAATTTTACTACAGAAATATGATATAATTTTTACTTTTCTAAGTCAAATAATTTTCCATGTTTTTCGTAATTAGTTACCCTTGTAATCTTATTTTCATCATCAACAAAAACAACTTTAGGCTTATTATCCTTAATTTCTGAAGGCTCCATCTGGGCATAACTCATAATAATAATCTTGTCCCCAAGGCTAACCATATGAGCTGCTGCACCATTAAGACAAATCATTCCTGAACCTCTCTCTCCTGCTATAACGTATGTTTCAAATCTGTTGCCGTTGTTTACGTCTGCTATCTGTACCTTTTCATATTCATAAATTCCTGATGCATCCATTAAATCCTCGTCAACTGTTATGCTTCCCACATAATCAAGCTCTGACTGAACTACTGTTGCTCTATGAATTTTACTTTTTAACATATTAATCTGCATTGTTTTATCCTTTCATCACTTCTAAATATCTTAATTGTCACAAATTATCATAATTTCAGACAGTAAAACCTACTAATTTTACTGTCTGATTTATTACCATAAATTAGTGTAAGATTGTATTATCTATTAATCTTGTTTTTCCTATGTATACCGCCATTGCAATTAACATAGGTGCTTTAATTTCTTTCTGTTGCTGCATTGTCAATCCGTTAACTGCCTTAACATAATCGATTTTTGCAAGAGGTTCTTTTTCAATATTTTCTTTCATCTTTGCAACTAATACATCAGCGTCCTTTTCTCCATCTGCAATAAGCTGTTTAGCCAAGTTGATTGTCTGGCTTAAAACTAAAGCTGCCTTTCTTTCTTCAGGTGAAAGATATGTATTTCTTGAACTTTTTGCAAGACCGTCTTCTTCTCTGATAATTGGACATCCTACTACTTCAATATCCATATTCAAGTCCTGAACCATATGCTTAATGATTGCAAGCTGCTGTGCGTCTTTTTCTCCAAAATAAGCTCTGTCAGGCTGTACAATGTTGAAAAGTTTGTTTACTACTGTACAAACGCCTCTAAAATGTACAGGTCTGCTTAATCCACAAAGTTCTTCTGTTAAAACTGACATATCAACATATGAACTGAAATCGTCATGATACATTTCTGATGGTTCCGGGTGGAATATTAAATCTACTCCTAAGCTTTCACAATATTTTGAATCTTTTTCAAGGTCTCTTGGATAACTGTCTAAATCTTCTGTTGGACCGAACTGCATTGGATTTACAAAAATACTTACTACTACTTTGTCATTGTTCTCTCTTGCTTTTGTGATAAGGCTTCCGTGTCCTTCATGCAAATATCCCATTGTTGGTACAAAACCTACTGTCTGTCCTTCTTTTTTCCACTGTTTTACGTTTTCTCTTACTTCTTTTATTGTTGTTACAACTTTCATGTTGACCTCCTGTTTGTTGAAACTGCGCTTCGCTGTTATATTTGATTTTTTCAAGTTAATGATTACCGGATTGCTACGTGCTTCGCACTCTCGCAATCCTACCGCATAATTCGCATATCGCAAAGCTTCGCTTTGCTTTTATGCTCATTATCCGGGCATGTCCTAAGGTCGTTCTTTCACCTTTGTGCAAGCACAGGTGAGTTCTGACTTTGACACATTTTAATCATTAGAAGTACAATTTTTCTATTACTTCGTCATCTATTTTGTATGAGTGTTCTTCTGCCGGGAAGGCTCCGCTCTGGATTTCTTCCATATATTCTTTGAATGCTTTTTTCATTGTTTCGCCTACACCTGCAAACTGTTTTACGAATTTTGGCACGTAGTCTGTAAACATTCCTAACATGTCCTGATATACAAGTACCTGTCCGTCGCACTGGTTCCCTGCTCCAATACCGATTGTTGGAATATGAAGTGTTTTTGTTATTTTTGCTGCAAGGTCTGCAGGTACACATTCAAGTACTAACATTGAAGCTCCTGCTTCCTGTACTGCCTTTGCATCGTCTATTAATTTCTGAGCATCACTTTCTGTCTTTCCCTGAACTTTGTAACCACCAAGTGCGTTTATTGACTGTGGTGTAAGTCCTAAATGGGCGCATACAGGAATTGATGCTTTTACTATTGCTTCTATCTGTGGGCATACTTCTTTTCCGCCTTCTAATTTGACCATGTTGGCGTGACCTTCTTTCATAAGTCTGCCTGCATTAGCAACTGCGTCATATGGTGAAGTCTGATATGACATAAATGGCATGTCGCAAACTAAAAATGTGTTCTTTAAGCCTCTTGATACTGCTGCACAATGATGAATCATGTCTTCCATTGTTACCTGAATTGTATCTTCATATCCAAGCATTGTATTTCCAAGTGAATCACCTACAAGAATTGTGTTTACTCCAACTTCTTCCATTAATTTTGCTGTTGAATAATCATAGCAGGTAAGCATTGAAATCTTCTTTCCTTCCTGCTTCTGTTTTAACAATGTACTTACCGTATTTTTCATTGTAATACTTCCTCCATCTTACTATAATCTCTATCTTTGTTTTTTATCTTTGCAATTTCCAATACTTCTTTTGACACTGCTTTATAGATTTCATTGGCTTTTTTATCAAAAACGCTCATATGTTTTCTTACTGTAGATACATCACAGCGCTCAATAGGCCCCGTAAGTGCTTCTACAACGCCCTCTTCTACAATGTGCTTAACATTTCCCTTAATAATTGGTGCTAATGCATTATGAGCCGATTTTTCATCAAACCCACACTGTTTAAGCAGTTCTTCACTAAGACCTATTAAACCAACAACAAGATTGCTGGCAATAGCCGCCGCTCCGTGGTATTTAATTTTGTCATCCTTTGAAATAATACATACAGTGTTTCCGAAACTTTCAAACAATTCTTTCATTTTATTAATTTTTTCAATATTTCCTTCTATTGTGAAATAACTATCTGATAATTCCTTGTAAGATTCGTATCTGTTACTCACTGCAAAGAGTGGATGGATAGAATAGCCAAAACTTTCATATTCGGCTATACTCGAAAAGATATCTGAGGATAATGCGCCACTACAATGACACACTATTTTATTGTTAAGCAAAGGTTTATTATACTTTGCCATCCAATTTTTATGACTTGATTTTAACTGATTCCATAGATTCTCAATCTGTCCATCGGGGACAGTCAAAAATAAAACTTCACTATCCTCTACCAACTGTTCCATGTTCTCATAATACTTAGAACCGGTAAACTTTGCTGCTTCTATGGCTTCTTCATTGATTATGCTATAATAACCAACTACATTCTGGTTATTATCCGCCAAATATTTTCCAAGGGAAAAACCAACTTTTCCCGCTCCTATAAATCCAAACTTCATGAGCATCCCTCCTTCTTTCAAAATCGGGATAGTTAGTCTCATTCCTAAGATATGAGCTACCGTCGCATCAGTTTTTTATATAGTCATTTTCCTTCGGTATAGTTTCTGTCGAATACCATCCGTGGAATAATTTAGCACATTTAAAATAGTAATGCAACCTTATAGCAAAAAAAGAATGCCATCTTATCATTCCGATAAAATAGCACTCTTTTTATTCCATCAATACCTGTCTTCAAAAATCCAAGTATTTATTATTTTGCTGTTGTTGCAGCTTCTGTTGTTTCTGCTGCTGTTGTAGGTTCTGAACCTTCCTTAACTGTTACATTTTCAGCAATATATTTCTGAACTCTCTGTGTAATTACAGCATATTCAACTTCTGTTTTACCATATGTTGATTCTAGTTCTTTTACTGATAATGAGTTCTGCTGTGCAAGTGTTTCAGCTTCTTTGTTGTAATCTGAATCTGAAGGAACTAAATCTGCCTTCTTTGCTAATGCCTGGTATACCATCTTTGTCTTTAATGATGATTCAACCTGGCTCATAATGTTGTTATCCCAGTCTTCTTTTGACATTGAAGCTGCTTCAAGATATGAATCAAGATCTACGCCATACTGTGACTGAAGCTGTGATTCGTAGTTTGCATCTGCAACTTTCTTTAAGCTTTCTTTTTCTGTTGAGCTGTATGATACAACTTCACAAGAAGCTACAAAGTTTGACCAAACTTTGTTCATAATGTTTGATGTTCTCATCTGTTCTCTTGCATATTTTTCAAATGACTTAACATCTGTTACACCGTATGCACCGAATTTTTCTTTTACAAACTTGTCTGTTAACTTTGGAACTGACTTAGTTGAAATACTCTTAATTGTAAAAGTAAACCAAACTGTCTTTCCTGCAAGTTTAACTTCTTTCCCATCAATCTTTGTGTTGTTTGTGTATGTGTCAGGGAATTTTAATTTCTTAGTAAACTTGTCCCCAACTTTGTGCTGTCCTTCTAATGCTTTAGTAAATCCATCAATGTATCCGCTACTATTATTTCCAAGGTCAATTTCCTGATCAGAAGCTGTACCGCCTTCAAAAGTAACTTTCTTACCCTTATACTTAATCTGTCCTGTGTAGTCAACTTTAACTTTGTCTACTGATGAAATCTTTGCACTCTTAGTATCTTTATATGTTGCGCTCTGCTCTAAGATGTAATCAACCTGTGACTTATAACTGTCATCTGTTACCTTTACATCATCTTCGTATACTGTTAACTGTGAATAATCTGCAAGCTTAATAACACCGCTGTCAACTTTAATCTTCTCATCCTTTACAGAATAAACTGTTGCTGCCTCGCTTTCGCTTGCTGTTGTTGTCTCTTTACTTGACTTTGATTTGTTGTCTTTGCTGCCTCCGCATGCTACTAATGACAATGCTAATACAGCAGAAAAACCTACTGCCAAAACTTTCTTAAACATTTTCATTTCTCCTCTACTATTTATTATGACGTGATTTTTGCAAAATCGTTTTAATTCTTAAAGAAAAAAAATAAAATCAGTCATATGTTCGGAAATCCTATACTTTCCGACTCAAACATACAACTGATTTTATCACACTTGCTTTAATAATTAAAGTATTTATTTCATTTAACTGGCATTCTGCCTACTGTTTCACAAAAAAATCACAATTTATACATTGATTGTTGCTGACATTCCAAGAATCTCTTTGTTTTCTTCCAAAATAGGATTAATAACTTCTGCAAGGAATTCGTCAACCTGTTCAGGTGAACGTCCAACATACTTTGAAGGATCCATTGTCTTCTGAAGATCTTCAAGACTCATATTAAATGCAGGATCATTTGCAATAAGTTCAAGAAGGTTGTTATCTAAACCTTTCTCCTTAACATTTTTTCCTGCTTCCATTGATAATTCACGAATCTTTTCGTGTAATTCCTGTCTGTCTCCGCCTGCCTTAACAGCATCCATCATAATATTTTCTGTTGCCATAAATGGAAGTTCGCTCATAAGTCTCTTTTCAATAACCTTGTCATAAACTACTAATCCGTCTACTACATTAAGGTATAAATCAAGAATACCATCAATTGCAAGGAATGATTCAGGAACGCTTAAACGCTTATTAGCTGAGTCATCTAATGTTCTTTCAAACCACTGTGTTGCTGATGTAATTGCAGGATTTAAAGCTGTAACCATTACATAGTTAGCTAATGATGCAATTCTTTCGCTACGCATTGGGTTTCTCTTATATGCCATAGCTGATGAACCAATCTGATTCTTTTCGAATGGTTCTTCAATTTCTTTAAGGTGCTGTAAAAGTCTAATGTCATTTGAAAACTTGTGAGCACTTGCAGCAATACCTGCTAATACATTAAGAACCCTTGTGTCCATCTTTCTTGAATATGTCTGTCCAGATACAGGGAAGCACTTTGTGTATCCCATCTTCTTAGCAATCTTGTTTTCTAATTCTTTAATCTTTTCATGGTCGCCTTCAAATAATTCTAAGAAGCTTGCCTGAGTTCCTGTTGTACCCTTGCTTCCTAAAAGCATCATACTGTCAATAATGTAGTCAAGATCATCTAAGTCTAATTTTAATTCCATAAGCCATAAAGTTGCTCTCTTACCAACTGTTGTAGGCTGAGCAGGCTGGAAATGTGTAAACGCCAATGTAGGCTGATTTTTATATTTATCTGCAAATTTTGCAAGTTCATTAATTACGTTTATGAGTTTCTTTCTTACAAGCTTTAATGCTTCTGTCATTACGATAATATCTGTATTATCTCCAACATAGCATGATGTTGCACCAAGGTGGATAATTCCTTTAGCCTTAGGACACTGTACTCCGTATGCGTAAACATGTGACATAACATCGTGACGTACTAATTTTTCTCTTTCTTTTGCAACATCATAGTTAATATCATCAGCGTGAGCTTTTAATTCATCAACTTGTTCCTGAGTAATGTTAAGTCCTAATTCCATTTCTGACTCTGCTAATGCAATCCATAACTTTCTCCAAGTTTTAAATTTCATGTCAGGTGAAAAAATGTACTGCATTTCCTTACTTGCATATCTTTCTGATAATGGGCTCTGGTATCTGTCGTTCATAAAAACCTCCAAAATTTTTTATTAATTAAGATTACAGATTGCGAGAGTGCTAAGCACATAACAATCCGTGTAACTATTTTTACTTGTCATACTCTCCACGAATATCTTCCGTTGGTGGTTCCATTGGATATTCACCTGTAAAGCATCCCTTACAGATAGACTTTCCACCTGATAATTCGATTAGTCTGTCTATGCTAAGATAAGCCAATGAATCTGAACCGATTACTTGTCTTATATCTTCTATAGTACGATTGTGAGCTATAAGCTGTTCCTTATTTGGCACGTCTGTTCCAAAATAGCATTCACTAATAAATGGTGGTGAACTAATTCTTACGTGAACTTCTGTTGCACCTGCATCTTTAAGCATCTGTACAATTCTGTCACTTGTAGTTCCTCTTACAATTGAGTCGTCAATCATAACAACTCGCTTGCCGTTAACAGCTTCCTTCAAAACATTTAATTTTACTCGAACGCTTGATTCTCTACTCTTCTGCTGAGGTTTAATAAATGTTCTTCCAACATATGCATTCTTGATAAAAGCAGTTCCGTAAGGGATTCCTGACTGCATTGCATATCCCATTGCTGCTGCATTACCTGATTCAGGAACCCCCACAACAATGTCTGCATCAACAGGACTATCCATTGCCAAAAACTTTCCTGCCATAATTCTTGAATGATAAACACTTGTACCGTCAAAATTACTGTCAGGTCTTGCAAAATAAATATATTCAAATACGCATCTTGCCTGTTCTTCAGGCTTTAAGCATAATGATTTGTCTGATTTGATACCATCCTTGTCTATTATAACAACTTCTCCCGGCTCCACATCTCTGACAAACTCTGCATCAATTGTATCCAATGCACAAGTTTCTGAAGCCAATATGTAAGCATTATCACGCTTACCTATACAAAGAGGTTTAAAACCATATGGATCTCTTGCTCCAATTAATTTTCTAGGACTTGAAACAACAAGGGCGTACGCGCCTTTAATCTTCTTCATAGCATTTACTACTGCTTGTTCGGCTGTTTTAGTCTTAATTCTCTCTCTTGCTATGTGATAAGCTATAACTTCTGAATCGATTGTTGTCTGGAAAATAGCACCTGTATATGCCAATTCCTCTCTCAATTCGTTAGCATTAATAAGGTTTCCATTATGTGCTAACATTAAAGTTCCCTTAACATAATTAATAACCAAAGGCTGTGCATTACTTGGAATGCTTTCTCCTGCTGTTGAATAACGGCAATGACCAACACCAATGTTACCTTTTAAGCTTGCTATGTTCTCCTGGTTAAACACTTCATTAACCAATCCCATCCCTTTTAAAAGGTCAACCTTTCTAGGTCCAAAAGTATCTGATACGGCAATACCACAGCTTTCCTGTCCACGATGCTGTAACGCAAACAGTCCGTAGTAAATTGATGATGCAACATCGTTGCCATCCAAATCATACATTCCAAAGACACCACATTCTTCATGAGGCTTGTCCGGTTCCCAAGACATTCTAGTATCCATGTGACTCATAAACTTCTCCTATTTGTATCTTACAGTATTTATTTGTTTCCGACTTACTATTTTAAGCCGAGTTTTGAGTTCATTATAGAACGTATGAGTTATAATTTCAATCCTTTATTGATTTACTCAACAAAAAAAGAGCCTATTTCTAAGCTCAAAAAATCGGTGCGACAGGATTCGAACCTGCGGCCTCTGCGTCCCGAACGCAGCGCTCTACCAAACTGAGCCACGCACCGCTTAAGAAAAATCATTGCAGATGTTTAATTTTACATCTGCAACAATTTTTTTAACCAAGTATAATATTACTACTTTGTAGTTATTTATTCAATATTTCATTAAGGATTTTGTTAATCATCTGTGGATTAGCCTTGCCCTGTGTAGCCTTCATAGTCTGACCTACCAAAGCTCCAATTGCTTTCTTGTTTCCACCCTGATAATCGGCAACTGCCTTAGGATTGTTGGCTACAACTTCTTCAATTATCTTCTTAAGACCATCTGTATCGTTGTCCATCTTTAATCCGTGTTCTTCAACATATGCTTCAGGATTTACACCACCATCAAAGATTGCTTCAAAAACTTCCTTGGCAACTGTTTTGTTAATTACATCATTTTCGATTAACTTAAGGAACTTGGCAAAATTTTCACCTGTAAGTTTTACCTGATCAGGCTCAATACCCTTGTCCTTAACTATACGCATTGTTTCACCCATAAGCCAGTTGCTTGCTTCCTTAGGCGCGCTACCCTTTTGTACTGCTGCTTCAAAAAGATCTGCCAATGGTTTGTATAATGTAATAATGTCAGCATCATATTCAGGAAGGTTAAATTCTAAAATATATCTTGCCATCTTTTCATCTCTAAATTCAGGTTCTTTTGACTTAACTTCAGCCATCCATTCGTCACTAATGATAATTGGAACAAGGTCAGGATCAGGGAAGTATCTGTAATCCTGAGCATCTTCTTTTGAACGCATAGCATAAGAATATTCCTTTGTATCATCCCATCTACGTGTTTCCTGAATTACTGCTTCTCCTGCTTCTATTAAATCAATCTGTCTTTCTCTTTCATTTTCAATTGCTCTTGCAATAGCCTTAAAAGAGTTAAGATTCTTCATTTCTGTTCTTGTGCCAAATTCTTTTGCACCATATTCACGAACTGAAAGGTTTACATCGGCTCTCATTGAACCTTCGTTAAGCTTACAGTCTGATGCTCCAAGATACTGAATTATAAGACGAAGTTTCTCAAGATAAGCTATAACTTCATCACTTGAACGCATATCTGGTTCTGACACGATTTCAATAAGTGGAACTCCTGAACGGTTTAAGTCAACTAATGAGCAATCATTCCAATCGTCATGTACTAACTTACCTGCATCTTCTTCCATATGAATTTCGTGTATTCTTACCTGTTTCTTTTCTCCATCATCACCCTTGATTTCAACATAACCGTTTGTACAAATAGGTTTGTAAAGCTGTGAAATCTGGTAGTTCTGTGGGTTATCAGGATAAAAATAGTTCTTTCTGTCAAACTTGCAATTCTGTGTAATGCTACAGTTTGTTGCAAGTCCTACAGCCATGGCATATTCAACTACCTGCTTATTTAAAACAGGAAGGGATCCCGGCATTCCTGTACAAACAGGACATGTATGTGTGTTTGGTGCTCCGCCAAACTCTGTTGAACAGGAGCAGAAAATTTTTGTTTTTGTTGCTAATTCTACATGAACTTCAAGTCCAATAACTGTTTCGTACTGTTTCATTGCTGCTCCTCCTAATCTCTTGCTTTTGCTACATCACATCTGTCATAGCTATTTTTTGCCTGCTCAAATGTATATGCTGCTCTTATAATATTTTTTTCTTTAAAGCAGTCACCAATAATCTGCATTCCTATTGGAAGTCCTTTAGAGTCCTGTCCACATGGAACTGAAATACCCGGAAGTCCTGCAAGGTTAACTGAGATTGTATAAATATCTCCAAGATACATCTTAATTGGGTCTGAAAGGCTGTCTCCTAATTTAGGAGCTGTAGTTGGTGCAGCCGGTCCGATAATTACATCGTATTTTGCAAAAGCTTCATCGAAAGCTTTCTTTATAAGTGCCTTTGTTCTAAGTGCTTTCAAATAGTAAGCATCATAATATCCTGAACTTAAAACGAATGAACCTAACATAATTCTTCTCTTAACTTCTTCACCAAACCCTTCTGAACGTGTCTTCTTATACATATTGTGAAGTCCATTGTATTCTTCTGTTCTGTATCCGTATTTTACACCATCAAATCTTGAAAGGTTTGAGCTTGCTTCTGCTGACGCAATAACATAATATGCAGGAATTGCATACTCAACAAGGCTTAAATCAAATTCTTCAACAATTGCACCTTTGTCTTTTAATACATCAACTGCCTTAAGAATTGCTTTTTTAACTTCAGGTTCAAGACCTTCGCCAAAATAGTCTTTTGGAATACCAATCTTTAAGCCCTTAACATCATCAACTAAAGCTTCTGTAAAGTTGTAATCATCTCTCTTTACTGATGTTGAGTCTTTTGAATCGTAGCTTGCAATAGTTTCAAGAATTGTTGCACAGTCTGTAACGTCTTTTGCTACAGGTCCAATCTGATCAAGTGATGAACCATAGGCAATAAGACCGTAACGGGATACGGTTCCGTAAGTTGGCTTAATTCCTGTTACACCACAAAATGAACTTGGCTGTCTAATTGATCCACCTGTATCTGAACCCAATGCATATGAGCATTCTTCTGCTGCAACTGCTGCACAGCTACCACCTGATGAGCCACCAGGTACATGTTCTTTATTCCACGGATTCTTAGTTGGTCCATAGAAAGATGTTTCTGTTGTACTTCCCATGGCAAACTCATCCATGTTAGTTTTTCCAATAATTACTGCTCCTGCTTTTTCAAGATTAATAACAGCTTCTGCTGAATATGTCGGATAAAAGTTTCCTAAGATTTTTGAGCTACATGTTGTAAGCTTGTCTCTTGTACACATATTATCCTTTATTGCTACAGGAACACCTGCCAAAGGACCTGTTAGCTGTCCTTCATCAATTAATTTCTGTATATGTTCTGCCTTTTCTAAGACTTCTTCTTTTTTATAAACTGTAACATAACTATTTATATCTTTCTCAACAGCTTCAATCTGGTCAAATGCTGCATTTACTGCATCTACAACCCTGACTTCGCCTGACTTGATTTTTTTACCCAGCTCTACTGCTGTCAAACTCATCAAATTCATGAATATATCCTCTCTTATCTTAGCTTATTATTCTTCAAATGTTTTTGGAACTACAAAAGCTCCATCCTTCTGTTCCGGTGCATTCTTCAATATATTCTCTCTATCATCCCCGTTAACAACAACATCTTCTCTGAAAACATTGTTTACAGGAAATACATGGCTCATAGGTTCTACATTGCTTGTATCAAGCTGATTTAACATATCAATGTAGTCAAGCATTCTTCCCATGTCACTTTTAGCCTTTTCTTTTTCTTCGTCAGATAATTCAAGCTTTGCAAGAATTCCAACGTATTCTATTGTTTCGTCTGAAATAATATTAGCCATAATGACCTCCTCTTTATTCTGTAGTATCTACATACTTTTCCACACTTAATCTATATCTTACAAAATATCGGTATAAAAATCAATGAAATACGCTTTATTCCGTACAAAAAGCAGTAAAAAACTTTGTATTATTAACATATTAATGTTCTTTCCTTATAACTTGACTTACATATGGATTGTAATTACAATATTTAAAAATAAACTTGTAGTTAATAATGTAATTTAAATGGATCTAACCCCATTATGCTACATTATTTATTATAGTATCAAATACATATGGGAGGACTTGCCTTGACTGTAACATATATCGGACATAGTGGTTTTTTACTGGAAACTGAAGATGCATATTTTCTTTTCGATTATTTTAAAGGCACAATTCCTGAATTAAAAAATAATAAAAGCATTATTGTTTTTTCCAGTCACCGACATCACGATCACTTTAATCCTGAAATTTTTGAACTTATTAAAATTTATCCGGATATACGTTATGTGTTGTCATATGATATTCCCCTTAAAAGACATCTAAAAAAATACGAAAACCAGGGGATAGACCTAGCGAAAAACATTTTGATAACGAAAAAGAATATCGAAACAATGCTTAAGCTGCCTAATGGAAAGGACTTAAAAATATCAACTTTTAGGTCTACAGATGAAGGTGTAGCATTTCTGTTAGAATATGATAACAAGGTTTATTATCACGCAGGAGATTTAAACTGTTGGTATTGGAAGGAAGAACCTAAGTCTTATAGAAATAATATGATTCAATTATATATCCGCGAAATTCAAAAAATGGATAACTTAAAGATTGATGTTGCCTTTGTTCCTTTGGATCCCAGACTTGAAGAAACAGCATATGAAGGTTTGGAGATATTTATGGAACATACTAATCCACAAATTGTATTTCCAATGCACTGCTGGGGAAAGTATGATATAATCAGTTCTTTCCTTAATACACATCCTGAATATAAAGAAAAAATCCGGATGATTAATAATGAAGGACAAATTTTTAATGTTTGAGGAAATTTATATGAATTTTAAAATGGTACATGAAAATTATAACGTATTTGACTTGAAAAAATCTTTGGACTTTTATGAAAAAGCCTTAGGGCTTAAGGAAGTCCGTAGAAAAGAAGCTGTGGCACTAACTATATATCAGTAGTGCAACAGCCTTTTTCATATTGTATACTATATTTTTAAAGTATGGCCCTTATTTATTATTCAACCACTCCGCCTTCAACTACAAGGTTTTCAGGATCGATACTATCTCCGTAAACACTCTTTAATGTTTCATCAAAGTCCTTATGGAAGAATTTTTCCTTAGCCAATGTCTTAATTTCATCATTTAACCAGTTAAGCAACTCTGTGTTACCCTTCTGTACTGCAGGTGCAATTGTGTCAATATCTCCAAGTGATTCAACTCCTACTACGAATCCTTTGTTCTGTTTTGCCCATGCAAGAACTTCTGTGTTGTCTGTTGAGAATGCATCTCCACGGCCATCTAACAAAGCATCATATGCTTCCTGATATTCATCAAATTTTACAAGTGTTACATCAGGATAGTTTTTTGAAAAATATGTTTCTGCTGTTGTTCCCTTAACAACAATTAATTTCTTTCCCTTTAACTGATTTACATCTGTTATTTCTGCCTTTTGTGGTGAAACAATTCCAAGTGCCACCTTCATATATGGAAGTGCGAAATCAACCTGTTCTTTTCTTTCATCAGTTACTGTAAAGTTTGCCAATGTAATGTCAACTTTTGCTGATTTTAAATATTCAACACGGCTTGCTGCCTCTACATAAACAAAATCAACTGCATCTTCACTACCAAGAAGATCCTTTGCAATTCTCTTTGCAAAATAAACATCATACCCCTGAACTTTTCCATTTTCGTCTACATAACCAAATGGATTCTTGTCGCTAAACACACCAATTTTGATTTTGCCTGACTTCTTAATTTCGTCAAGAGTTCTAGCCTTTGCCGTAGCTGATGCCTGACTTGCATTTTCTGCTCCATTCTGTGTAGTATTGCTGTTTCCACATCCTGTAATAACTCCTGCAATAATACCAGCTGCCAATAAAACTCCTAAAATTTTCTTTTTCATCTTGATTCCCTCCTAAATTTGTAACCAATTCTCAAAGAGAATTGATTGCCTACTTGCACACCTGCACGAAGTGCATCTAAATGGTGTGCAATTCCCGTCTTGTAAATTTTCTTTTTCATCTTGATTCCCTCCTAAAAAATTTTTGCTGATTTAACCAGCTTTATATCTAAACAGTTTCATATTGAAAACTGTTTAAAAACTGTTTTGCCCTTTGCGTCTTTGGATTTTCGAAAAATCTTTTTGGCTCAGATTCTTCTACTATTTTTCCCTTATCTAAGAAAATAACCCTGTCTGCAACTGCTTTCGCAAACTCCATTTCGTGGGTTACTATAATCATGGTCATTCCTGTTTGGGCAAGTTCAAGCACCACTTGCAAAACCTCCCTTACCATTTCCGGATCAAGTGCTGCTGTTATTTCATCAAGAAGTAAAATCTCCGGATTCATAAGCAATGCTCTTACTATTGCAACTCTCTGCTTCTGACCACCTGAAAGCTGTCGTGGGTAACTATCCTTTTTATCCAAAAGTCCAACCCTTTCAAGCAACTTTTCGGCTTCTTTTTCAACAGCGCTCTTTTTTCTTTTTTGAGCTTTAACCGGTGCCAAAGTCAGGTTATCCATAATTGACATATTTGGAAATAAGTCATAACTTTGAAAAACCATGCCTATTTTTTCTCTAATTAAATGAATGTTCTTTTTTTCATTCTCATAATTTTGTCCGTCTAATTTGAGTGCACCCTCATTAATACTTTCAAGCTTATTCAAACACCTTAAGAAAGTACTTTTTCCACAACCTGACGGGCCGACTATAACCACAACCTCGCCTTTTTCGATTCCAAAAGATATATCGTCTAAAACATTTGTTTTTCCATCATATGATTTCTTTAAATGTTCAACTTTCAAAATTTTTTCTGCCATAATTTTCTCCTATCCTGCTAACTTTTTTCCCAAAAATGCTGACAATCTTGAAAAAGGAAAGCATATTGCAAAATACATAAGGAATATTGCACCGTATACCCAAAGTGCTGAGTCGCTAGCGGTATATCTTGATGCGTCAATTATTTGTTTTCCAACCTTTACTACTTCCACAACACCGATAAGCACTACCAAAGATGTTGTTTTAATCATACGTGTAAGCAGATTGATTGCCGATGGAAGCAGCCTTCTTATAGTCTGTGGAAAAATAATATAAATAAATACCTGCAATTTTGTAAGACCAAGCCCATAACCGCTTTCGTATTGGTGCTTTGGTATTGAAATAAGTGCGCTTCTAACAAGGTCGCCCATTTCAGCCGTGCCCCAAAATGTGAACACTATGACCGCCGCCAATTCTCCCGGCATATTCATTCCCAAGTGCTTGGCTGCCCCAAAATAAACAAGAAAAAGTAACACTAGTTGAGGCATAATTCTTACAATTTCCAGATAAATTCTGCAAATCAATTTGACTACTTTGTTTTTTGATGTCATTATCATTCCCAAAATGAATCCCAGTATAATTGAAAAAATCATTGCCATAAGAGCGATTCGTAATGTTACCCAAAGTCCTTGGCATAGCCTTAGAAAATTGTTGCCTTTAAACAACACACTAATCCCCATATTCTGCATAGCGAACCCTCCTTTCAACCAAACTGCAAATCAATGAAATCGGAAGCAAAATAATAAGGTAAGCAATAACCAACATAAATAATGCTTCATCTGTTTTGTAATAAATTCCAATTAAATCTTTTGTAATAAACATTAAATCAGCCAATGCTACAGCACTAAAAACTGATGTTTCTTTTATTAAGAAAATAATATTGGCACAAAATGCCGGAATTGAATTTGAAACTGCCTGTGGAAGAATTACATATCTAAATGCCTGTGATTTTTTCATTCCAAGACTTAATGCTGACTGAATTTGAATGCTTTCCACATTATCAAGTCCGCTTCTAAAAGCCTCTGCCATATAACTTCCTCCAAGGAAAGCCAATCCTATAACACCACACTGCTCCGATGTAAGTACAATTCCAACCTTTGGCAATCCAAAATATAAGAAAAATAACTGAATCAACAACGGTGTGTTTCTTGACAATTCAATATAAAATCCAACTATTTTGTCTAAAACCGGCACCTTAAAATATCTAATCAGGCTTACGATTAAGCCTACAACTATAGCAAGCGAAATCCCCCAAAATGCCATAATCAATGTTAACTTTGCTGCTTCCACATACAAGGGTATATGCTCATTAATAAAATTAAAGTCCATTAGTCTACCTGCTTTCTAACTGTGCTATGTGAATATGTAAGAGAATTGCACATACATACTGAACTATATTTTAAAAATTCAATAATACCTCTCATTTTTCATCTCTCCCTTTTCCTATTGGTATTGTAGGATATGATAGTTTTTAAAAACGCTTTTTATCAATAGTTTTTTACTAAATTTTCTACCAATTTCTGTATTATATGCATTTTTGTGAAAATTTAACACATATTCATCTTATTTCTTATAGACAATTAATTTTTCACTTTATTAATTGGGGTGGAATTTTTTGACAGTTTGGAATATTTTTTCATTGAAAACAGCAGAGATTATTGTATAATTGTTTTATAAGTTTGTACGGCTAAAAATTGAATATTGGCAGGTAATCAATTTCCAGATTGATTACGGAAAGGAGGCCCTTTATGATTAAAAACAAAATCGTGAAATACTATGCCAGAAAGGACTCTAACATTGCATTAAAAGTTATTCCGGGGCATTTTGTTACTAATCACTCACACCTTAATTATTATCTTGACATGACTACTATGAAGACACGTCAGAACGAAGCTGAACGAATCGCCATTGCCATGAAGGATTATTATAATGTTATGGATAAGCCAATTGATACAATTGTTTGTTTAGATGGTTGCGAAGTTATCGGTGCTTTTCTTGCAAGTGAGCTTAGCAGAGCAGGAGTTTTATCAACTAACGCACATAAGACTATTTACGTCGTCACTCCTGAATTTAATTCCAACGGACAGATGATTTTCAGAGATAACCTGAAACCTGAAATCTATGGAAAGAACGTTCTTCTGCTTCTTGCTTCAGCAACAACAGGAAAAACTGTCCGCAACAGCATTGAATGCATCGAATATTACGGTGGCATTCTTCAGGGTATCTCAGCTATCTTTAGCGCAGTTGATTCAATTAACGGACATAGAATTGATGCACTATTTAGAGCAGATGATATTCCTAACTATGAAGCATTTACTCACAGTGATTGTCCAATGTGCAAGGAAGGCAAACCTGTAGAAGCACTGGTTAACGGATATGGATATAGTGAGATATAGGATTATTTGATATAGAAGTATTTAATTTCGTTTTATACAATTTAGAAATTATTTTAGATTTATTTTTAATTTGTACAGCCGTATTTTCTGGAGAAATTTATTTTAATAAGATACACTTTTATGTGTATTGCAGAAAGCACATCCCATGGGGTGTGCTTTCTGTTGTTTTTTGGAGGTGACTTTGTATTTTCGGCTACGATTACGTGTCGGTGAGCCAAAATGCCGGCCCCCGGGGGTGTGGACACTGCCCCGAACGACTTTGTACGAAAAATGAGAAGAGAAATCTTCAAACACACACAATTTTTTCCACCAAAAAACCACCACGCCGGCAGCCCCATATTTCTGCCAATGTGGTGGTTATGTTTTCTCTTAAATTGTAAATCTTTAGAATCCTATAATTCTTCTACCATATCATTTACACTTATTGCAATCTTTAGAGCTTTTTTCTACATTCTCTAACTATTGCTATTGCTCCACAAACCTTCTTCTTCAAGTCTGTCCCAGTTTACAACAAGTACTTTTGGCTTCTTTCCTCTGTATTGCTTCTCTTCTTCAGCCAAATACTTATTACTCATTAAGTCGTCAAGTGCAGCCTGTATTCTTTCTCTTGAAACTCCACTATGTGCTGAAACATTATCAATGGTTTTATAATATGTTGCCATTTTGCGTCTTTTCTTTAAAATGTATAGTGACTTCAAAATTGCATCGTAATAATAGTGCTGTTCCTGATTTGTTCTTGGCATTTCAACATATGAGTTAGCTGAAGATTTAAGCTTGTTACTTAACGATCTCTTCACGCCATAAATAATAACTTTCTTCTTTAATTCACGAAGATACTTAATTGCCAAATTAAAATGTGCATCACCTGTAAATATAACAAATACATCCGGCGAATCTTTTTTTGCCGCTTCACGATAAATTGCATCTAATATAATAAAATCTGTAAAATCCTTATCTACACCATCTTTAGTGCTTGCGGTGTGCACAACATTTTTTGTAATTTTTTCCAATTTAGGTAATTCTTTTTCTATTGCACTACCATTAAAATCCCCAAAAAACATTAACTTTTTCACATTATATTCTTCTGTAAGTTCATCATACCATTCCTGCACATTAGGTTTCATTGAAAAAATATTATTGTATCCATAGTACCAATGTTCATAGTCTACAAATACTGCTGCGCTAGGCTTATCGCTTTTTTTGAATAAATTGCTAAACAACGTTCTCCTCCTTTCCCAGTTAATCTATTGCATTATAACAAATTTTTGTCATAAGGTAAACAACCGCCGCAAAATCCACAACGGTTTGCGACGGTCAAGTTTTTATATTTAATTAAGTTTTCAAAACACAAAAAATTTAATTTCACGGATTGTTGCGTCCTTCACGTTTCCACAAACCTCCCGTATATTTGAAAAAAACTACTGCACTTTGTACTGTTGTCCGGCTATGTCCACATAGTCAATTTCGTCTATATCTAACGGTTTGCTAATATTCATGGCTAAATTTTTACCCATTACATTGCCGTAAAAAATAGTATTAAAACCACTTTCTGTCGTTTTATATTTTGTTCCATCTTTCATAACAACAGTAAATGGAATATAAATTTCCTCATATTCCTTTCTTGCAGGATAATCAAAATCAATAGTAACTGTTAACGGTGTAATTTCCATCTTAATTACAGTAAGCTTGTTTTTGTGATGAATAATAGTTTGGTTAGGTTTAATTACCTTGCTACTATTATTGCTCTTGCCTTTCCAATTAATCTTCCACTCACCTTGGGCAATATCATCATTTACTTTATAATCAGCTGATGTTTTGTACACCTGGCGTAAACAATTAAGAGTTAATTCAATATCTTTTCCGTCAATATCTAAGTTTTTTTCTTTATATTCTGATAAAACATCCATTCTGACTTCAAACACGCCTTCATAATCAGAAGTCACATTTATATCTCCTGCAACACCGTCTATATTTCCAAAACCTTTTATATTAATTTTTGCCCCTACAAAAGACATTCCATTATTTAATTTTTTATCTTTAGATTTAACTTTCAAATATAGATAAATAGCTTTTTTGTCTGAAATAGTCTGTATTAAGGACACTGTAATTCCATTATTTGTAGCAGTAACCTTGTCAGCATCAGCAACATCTATGTAACCTTTTTTTGAAAAATTAACTGCCTGTGCCTCATCCATTTCGATTCCCTTGTGCTGAATCAATTGAACAATATTGTTCCATGCACCCGAAAAACCGCTAACTCCAACTGCCATTGTCCCTATGCAAAGCGTTGCAAGCGTCACCACAACTATAGCTTTTTTCCTAAAACCTCTATATTTTTTCCCACTATTTCTCACCGTGTTATTCATAATATTGTTAGTCATTTCATAATCAACCTGAACGTTCTTCATCATTTCGTCTACATCTTTTCTAAAACTCATATCTTTCACCCTCCATATAATTTGTCTGCAACTTTTGTCTCAACTGCTCTCTCCCTCTTTTCATCAAAGATAAAACCGTTGACTGTTTTTTATCCAAAATCTCTGCAATTTCCTTTACAGTAAATTCCTGATAATAATACAAAAGCAGCACTACCCTATACTTTTCTTTCAATGTCAAAATAGCATTCAGCAAATCAACCGATTCCTCAATATGCCTGTACTGGCACTGAGAAGCTTTCACAATATCCTCTATTTGAACAACACTGCTTCTCTTAATCCATGCTGTTCGCAAATAATTTTTGCAAACATTAATGGCAATTCTCATAATCCATGTTTTTTCGTTAGCCTGTCCCAAATATGTATGATATTTCTGCCACACCTTAATAAATGTTTCCTGTAGTGCGTCTTCCGCCAAATGCCTGTCCTTTAAATAAAGTGTACAAAGCCTTAAGACATCATTTCCGTAAGCTTCAAGCATACTTTGCAATTCCATTTCGTCAAGCTTTTTGTCTTCGCTTATAGACTTTGCTTTCTCATTTTTCATAAACATTTGCCCTCCTTTCACTTATTAGACACACCAACTTGGGACTATATTGCATTTATTTGCAAAAAATCATTAGAAATATTTCTACCCTGGCATATTTGTGTAAGATTTTAGAATGTTCAATAGAAGATGTTGTTAGCATAAAATATTAGTAGAAATTCCAAAGGCTTTTCTACTTAACAAAAAATACTACTTTATCAGATATAATCTCATTTGATAAAGTAGTATTTTTATGTTCTAAAATATTTCTAATCCCTACAGATTCTTAATTCTCTCAATTGCCTTTAATGTATTCTCATGTGTTCCAAATGCTGTCAGTCTGAAGTATCCTTCACCACTTGGGCCAAATCCTGAACCAGGTGTTCCTACGATGTTGGCATTGTTAAGAAGATAATCAAAGAATTCCCATGAAGTCATATCCTTTGGTGTTTCAAGCCATACATAAGGTGCGTTAACACCACCGCTTACTGAGAAGCCTGCATTTTTAAGTCCGTCCATAATAACCTTAGCATTGTTCATGTAGTAAGCAACCTGTGCCTTTGTCTGCTTCTTTCCTTCTTCTGAATATACAGCTTCGCCGGCTCTCTGGATAATGTATGGAGCACCATTAAACTTTGTTCCATGTCTTCTAGCCCAAAGTGCATTAAGCTTTGTTCCGTTAGATTCTAATTCTTTAGGAATTACTGTAAATCCAAGACGTGTACCTGTGAAACCTGCGTTCTTTGAGAAACTTCTTAGTTCAATGGCACAAGTCTTTGCACCGTCACATTCATAAATTGTGTGAGGTACGTTGTCTTCTGAAATATATGCTTCATATGCAGCATCGTAAATAATAACTGCGCCAACTTTATTAGCATAATCAACCCATTCCTGTAACTGATCCTTAGTAATTGTTGAACCTGTTGGGTTGTTAGGGAAACATAAATAAATAATGTCAGGTGTTTCCTTTGGAATCTCTGGTGCAAAATTAGTAGCCTTTGTACATGGCATATAGATTACATTGCTCCAGCTTTCAGTTTTCTTAATAAATTCTCCTGTTCTTCCTGCCATAACGTTTGTGTCAACATATACAGGGTAGACAGGATCACATACAGCGATTCTGTTATTTTCTGCAAAAATATCACCAATATTACCTGAATCTGATTTTGCTCCGTCACTAATAAAGATTTCATCTAAAGCAATATCAACACCTCTTGCTTTGTAATCATTCTCTCTGATGGCACTTCTCAAAAATTCGTAGCCCAAATCAGGTGCATATCCGTGAAATGTTTCTGCTACTGCCATTTCATCAACTGCCTTATGTAAAGCTTCAATAACTGCAGGTGCCAATGGCTGTGTAACGTCCCCAATACCTAAACTGATTACATCTCTGTCAGGATTAGCTTCTTTGTAAGCTGCAACTTTTTTTCCAATAGTTGAAAACAAATAACTACCCTGCAACTTTAAATAATTCTCATTAATCTTATACATCTTTTTCTGTCCTTCTTTCTTTTTATTCTTTATACATAATTGCCAGAATCATTTCGGCTGTTTCAACCATAGTTCTTCCACTGTCCATGGCTGATTTTTGTATGTACCTGTGTGCCTCATTTTCCGACATATTATTTTTGTCCATTAGAACTTCTTTGGCCTGATTAATCACTGCCTGTTCTTCTTTTGTACGCTGTCCCGGCTTTCTCTTTTTCTTTCGGGTTCTCTCAAATAAGTTATTCTCCATCATTTCGATGGAATTAAGGAAATCCCTGACCTTGATTGGCATCTCCAGCATTGCAATGCCGGTTTCGTCTTCAAGCAATCTCTGTTTTGATGCTACAAGAAGCATCTCGAATCTGCCTTCAACATTCTCCAATATTCCGGTATACAACATATCCGGGAGTCTGTACCCGCTTATTATAATTCCTTCACCTAAATTATCCGCCAGGTTTATGGCCTGCGCCCCGGTTGTGCAACTTGATACAACATCGTATCCGTTTCTAACCAAAAGGTTCTTTATGGCCGTTCCATCTTGGGCTTTAGGAAATGCTACTATTATTCCTGACAATGTTTTTCCTCCGAATTTTATTCAATCTTAATGATTCTTAGATTCGTCCTAAATACCTGTCAATTTCCCAATCAGTAACCTGTGATGTGTATTCCATCCATTCTTCTTCCTTAGCCTTAATGTATTTCTTGAATACTTCCTTGCCAAGAACTCCCTTAACAAAATCTGATTTTCTCATTTCCTGAATTGCTTCGTAAAGATTCTTTGGAAGATTTTCAATTCCTGCTTCATCTCTTTCCTCATCAGTCATTGAGTAAATATCTCTCTGAATGCTTTCAACAGGCTGAAGGTTATTCTTAATTCCGTCAAGTCCTGCTGCTAAACATACTGCAATTGCAAGATATGGGTTAGTAGCACAGTCAGGGCTTCTAAGTTCAACTCTTGTACCAAGTCCTCTTGCTGCCGGCACTCTAATAAGGGGGCTTCTGTTTGTTGCTGACCATGCAATGTATGTTGGAGCTTCGTATCCCGGAACTAATCTCTTATATGAATTTACAATAGGATTAATAATAGCTGTCATTGAACGCATATGCTTCATTAATCCTGCTATAAAGTTGTAAGCTTCTTTGCTAAGTCCGTTTTTGTCATTTTCATCAACGAAAATATTCTGTCCTTCTTTGTTAAATAAAGACATATTAATATGCATTCCTGAACCGCACATTCCGTATTTTGGCTTTGGCATAAATGATGCATATAATCCATGACGTTTTGCAATAGTCTTTACTGTAAGTTTGTATGTCATAATCTTATCAGCAGTTTCTAATGCTTCACCGTATTTAAAATCAATCTCATGCTGTGCAGGTGCAACTTCATGATGTGATGCTTCCACTTCAAATCCCATTTCTTCAAGGTTAAGAACCATATCTCTACGGGCATTTTCGCCTAAGTCTGTTGGTCCCAAATCGAAATAGCTGCCTTTCTCATGGCTGATTGTTGTTGGGTTTCCGTAATCGTCAGTATGGAAAAGGAAGAATTCACATTCCGGTCCTACGTTAAATTCGTATCCCATATCTTCTGCTTCTTTCAGAACCTTCTTTAATATGTATCTTGGATCATTTTCAAGTTGTGTGCCGTCAGGTTTGTAAACATCACAAATCATTCTGGCAACTTTACCCTGATGTGGTCTAAAAGGTAAAATTTCAAAAGTGTCATAATCAGGATATAAATACATATCTGATTCTTCAATTCTGGCAAAACCTTCAATAGAAGATCCGTCGAACATAATCTTGTTGTCTAATGCCTTAGCCAGCTGGCTCTTTGTAATTGCAACATTCTTTAATGTTCCGAAAAGGTCAGTAAACTGCAGACGGATAAATTCTACATCCTCTGTCTCTGCCATATTTAATATTTTCTGTTTTGTGTATCCCATTTTGTTCTCCTTCCAAAAATGAAATTTTCTGTGGAATCTATATTTTTTCCTACTAATAACAAATTTTATCAAATCCCACAATTCACGTCAACAAAATAGGACTTTCATTAATAATGTTTTTTTATCAATATTCCTATTTTTTCTATTGCAATTAGTTTATTAAAAATATAGAATATGCGTAGACTATTTTTTTAGTCGCACTAATTGATAAAAATATATGAAGTATGGAGACACTAAATGATAAAAAATAAGATTCACAAATGCTGGCGTCTTGGTGCTGGCATTTTATTACTAAATATTGCTATTTTTACCGTAGGCTGTTCAAGCAAGAGCGTTGATTCTAAAGAAACAACAACTAATTCCGAAACGACTGTGGCACAGACTACCGTTCCGGAAACTACAACTGTTAATTATAAGAAGCTTATTAATTTTAAGGCTGAGCATCCTTTCTATATAAAAGTTAACAAGAAAGAGAACTTTGCCATTGTTTACGGCATTGACAAGAAAGGTAAATATTCAGTTCCTTACAAGGCTTTCGTTTGTTCAACAGGTCGTGAGAACGATTTTACACCTAATGGTACTTTTACCGTTTCAGAAAAATATCGTTGGCGATTAATGGTTGATAACACATATGCTCAGTACGCCGTAAGAATTCAGGGACAGATTATGTTACATTCAGTGCCTTACACATCACCTGAAAGTGATGCCCTTGAATACTGGGAATACAACAAACTTGGCAATGTTGCCTCTTTAGGCTGCGTAAGATTTCAGGTTGCTGACATAAAATGGATTTACGAAAACTGCCCTGAAGGCACAAAGGTCAAAATCTACTCAAAGGCTAACGAAGAACCTGTGCTTCCTTTACCTGAAATGCAGAAGCTAAACGAATCCGATCCCCGTTCCTCATGGGACCCGTCAGATCCTGACGAAAATAACCCATGGAACACCGATTCAAAAACTTCTAAGAAGAAACGTAAAAAGAAGAAAAAAGAAACAGAAACAACAACTTCTTACAGCAACACAGGCAGCGAAGAAGAAACAATTGGCAGAGAAACAATCGGTCGTGAAACAACAGCAAAATCAAGCTATACAAACAACAAAACAACAACAAAGAAAAACTCAAAGCCAAAGACAACTAAAAAAACTACGAAAAAAGAAAATACAACAAAGAAAAGAAATACAAAAGAAACAACCAAGAAAAATACTACAAAAAAGAAGACTGAAAAACAAACTGAGAAGAAAACAGAAAAAATAACAAAGGCTCCAACAAAACCAACAGCCAAAGCAACCGAAAAAGTTACGGAGGCTGTTAAAGAAACAAATTCTCAGGAATAAATTTAATCAAATAATTACGAAACACTACTTAATCTCCTAGCAGTCAAAAATTTGTATAAGCAAACAATAGGCAAATTTTTGACGGCTAGGAGTATAAACAAAATAATTTTGCAATTATTTGATTTATTTACAGGAGGTTCTTTATGGCAAAAAAATTTTATGCTGTAAAAAATGGTAAGACTCCCGGAATTTTTGAAACGTGGGACGAATGTAAGAAAAGCGTTGACGGCTATTCCGGCGCAGTTTTCAAAAGCTTTAAAACTAAAGATGAAGCTCTTGCTTTTTTAGGCATTGAAAGTTCTTCCAATTCAGGAATCCCTATTGACATTGATGGCAGCATTGCCTCTGCTTCTTCCTGCGTGGATGGTTGCATTGCTTCTGATTCTTCCTGCGCCACTGCCTATGTTGACGGAAGCTACAATATTGCCACCAAGGAATTCGGCTACGGCGTCGTAATGTTTCACAATGGCGAAGAACTTCATATGTCAAAATCTTTCTCCGATGCGGAAATGGCTTCAATGCGTAATGTTGCAGGCGAGATTTTTGGTTCAATGGCAGCAATGGAATATGCCATAAACCACGGCATCACCAATCTTTCAATTTATTATGATTATATGGGAATCTCAAAATGGTGTACCGGAGAATGGAAAGCCAACAAGAAGGGCACAATAGCCTACAGAGATTATTACAACAAAATCAAAGCCAAAGTAAACGTACAGTTTGAAAAAGTCAAAGGTCATTCCGGTGACAAATACAATGATATGGCTGATATGCTGGCAAAGAAAGCCTGCGGAGTGCTGTAGATTATAATTATTAAGTAAAAAAAGAAACCACAGTGGTTTCTTTTTTTTACACTTTTATTTTCTATTTACTTGTCTAGCCTTCTAATACTTCTATAAGTTCTTCCGGCTTTGCAATTATGCTCTTTGGCTTCAGGCTTTCCAGCAATTCTAAGTCTCTAAAACCCCACTGGCATAGTACACAGTCAAGCTGTGAGTTGTCTGCTGTGGCTTTGTCTACGTCGGAGTCTCCCACGTAGATTGACTCAGCCTTTGTGCTGTCAAGTTGTTCAAGTGCTAAGTTTACTTCATCAGGTGCCGGTTTCTTGCCAATGCCACCGGCTTCGTTTTCGCCAATTGCCACGTCGATATATTTCTTAAAATATATTTCATTTAACTCTGACACTGCACACTGAGCCTTGTTTGAAACAATTGCCATCTTGTAGCCCTTGTCCTTTAGGCTTTTTAACAAATCCAATATTCCGGGATATGCGTCAGTCTTTATCTGGCAATGTGCCTGATAGTATTCCATAAAAGTTTCATAGGCTTCATCAAACTTAGGATTGTTCAAGCCATCAGGTACGGAACGCTCCACAAGCTTCTTAATTCCATTTCCAACATCCATTCTAACTCTGTCTATTGTATGTTCTTCCCAGCCAAACTTTCTAAGCACATAGTTAACTGCATCTGCCAAGTCTTCTAATGTGTTTAACAATGTTCCATCCAAATCAAAAACTACTGTACTGTACTTTTTCATTTCAACCATCTCCTTGCTAAACAATATTACTGTCTTACTTTAACCTCTCTGCTAAACAATATTATTGTCTTTCTTTAATCTATCCGCTAAACAATACTACTGTCTTACTTTAATGTGAACTTCTCTTAACTGCTGTTCGGTTACTTCTCCAGGTGCTCCACACATAAGATCCTGTGCATTACCATTCATTGGGAATGGAATAACTTCACGAATGTTTTCTTCATCACGAAGAAGCATAATCATACGGTCAACACCAGGTGCCATTCCTGCGTGTGGTGGTGCACCAAACTGGAATGCATTGTATAAAGCTCCGAATTTTTCCTTTAAGTCTTCTTCTGTATAGCCTGCAATTTCAAATGCCTTAACCATAATCTTCATATCATGGTTTCTAACAGCACCTGATGAAAGTTCTACACCGTTACATACAATATCGTACTGGTATGCAAGAATTTCTTCAGGATCCATTGTTTCAAGAGCTTCCAGTCCACCCTGTGGCATTGAGAATGGGTTATGAGTAAATTCCATCTTCTTTGTTTCCTTGTCATATTCATACATTGGGAAATCATTGATATAACAGAACTTAAATGAGTTCTTTTCAATAAGGTCGAGTCTTTCGCCTAATGCTGTACGAATCTGACCTGCATATAAAGCAGCATTCTTTTCATTGTCAGCAATAAAGAAGATTGTGTCTCCAACTTCAAGACCAGCTGTTTCTCTGATTTCTTCCTTCATGTCATCAGGAATAAACTTATCGATTGGTCCCTTGTATGATTTGTCTTCCATTACTTCTAAGTAACCAAGTCCACCCATACCAATGCTCTGTGCAAACTTAAGTAATTTCTCGTGGAATCCCTTAGACATATCTGCGTGAACCTTAATAGCTCTTACTGTCTTTCCGTGGAATGGCTTAAATGTACATCTCTGGAAAAAGTCTGTAAGGTCAATGATTCTTAATGGGTTTCTAAGGTCAGGCTTATCTGAACCAAATTCAAGCATAGCCTGTTTATAACTGATAATAGGGAATGGAGCCTGAGTAACTTCATATCCTTCAGGTGCAAACTTATTAAATGTGTCCGCTAAAACTTTTTCACCTACTCTAAAAACATCTTCCTGAGTTGCAAAACTCATTTCAAAGTCTAACTGGTAGAATTCTCCAGGTGAACGGTCTGCTCTTGCATCTTCATCTCTAAAACATGGTGCAATCTGGAAATACTTATCAAAACCTGACACCATTAATAACTGCTTATACTGCTGTGGTGCCTGTGGTAATGCATAAAACTTTCCTTTAAACTTTCTTGAAGGAACGATATAATCTCTAGCTCCTTCAGGTGATGATGCACAAAGGATAGGTGTCTGGATTTCTAAGAATCCCATTTCTACCATTTTTTCTCTTAAATATGAAATAACCTTTGAACGAAAAATCATATTGTCTTTAACCTTTGCATTTCTAAGATCTAAATAACGATATTTAAGTCTTACATCTTCACGTGTTTCCTTTGAAGTCATAATTTCAAAAGGTAACTGTTTATATACTTTTCCTAAAATATCTACGCTTTTTGCTTCTAATTCAATTGTTCCTGTTGGAATCTTTGGATTGTATGTTTCTTCGTCTCTGTGTTCAATTGGTCCCTCTACTGAAATACAATCTTCCTTGTTTAATCCTTCAAGAAGAGAAGTGTCACGCATTACAACTTGCATAACTCCATACATATCTCTAAGGTCAATAAAAGAAACTCCGCCGTGGTCTCTGATATTCTCAATCCAACCGGCAATTCTTACTGTTTCGCCAACATTCTTTTCTGAAATGTTGTCCATTGTTACGTCACGATAAATGTTATTTGTGTTCGTGTTCATTAGTTTTCTCCCTTCAAAAATACGAGTATCCGATTTCAATCAGGACTTAAACTCAAAAAGAGTTCATTTGCGAATTCTCTCGCTAAGACTTAAGCAACAAAAAAGGCCCGTCCCAAAACGAAATCGTTTCAGGACGAACCATAAATATCTTTAAGTCCGCGGTACCACCTGATTTACTGCTCTGCAGCCACTCATCGGTTTAAAAACCTGCTGTTTATCGTTCAGCTACGGCTCACCTACTAATCAAATATCAACTCTTCTAATATTACTACCTATCAAAAGTGCTATCTAAACAACTATTAAATTCAACTTTCGGATTGCAGCTCTAAAGTGTTATTCACATTAATTCATTCTACAGTACTTCCACCTACGCCTGCTCTCTGAAAGCGATAATTAATGCTACTTCTCTTCGTCGTCGCCATTAAAACTGATTATATTATAAGAAAAAACACTTGTCAAGCAAACTTAAACACCTACAGCTATAAGAATCAGATTAACCAGAAAAGCTATTATCCAAGCTATTCCACACTGTAATGCCACAACTCCAATAGCCCATTTTCCACCCAGTTCTCTTTTAACCGAAGTAATGGCTGCAACACACGGAGTATACAAAAGTGTAAATACTAAAAATACTATTGCACTATGTGTGTTAAACATTGTTGCCACAGGACTTCCACCCAATAACACAGTCATTGTACTTACAACACTTTCCTTTGCTGTAAAGCCTGTTATAAGAGCTGTTGATGCTCTCCAGTCTCCAAAGCCTAAAGGTGCAAATATTGGTGCGATAACACCACCTATTAATGCCAAAATACTATCCTTAGAATCTGATACAATATTAAATGTAATGCTAAATGTCTGAAGGAACCATATAATAAGTGACGCTATGAATATAACTGTAAAGGCTCTTGTTATAAAATCCTTAGCCTTGTCCCATATAAGTCTTAGTACACTTTTGGCTCCCGGCATTCTGTAGTTTGGAAGTTCCATAACAAAAGGAACCGGTTCACCTTTAAACTTAGTTTTGTCTAATACTAATGCGTACAATATTGCAACTATTATTCCCGTAAAATAAAGACCAATCATTACTATTGTTCCATTTTGTGTGAAGAATGCTGCAGTAAAAAACGCATAAATGGGAATCTTTGCTGAACAACTCATAAACGGTGTCAGCATAATAGTCATCTTTCTGTCCCGCTCTGAAGGTAAAGTTCTTGTTGCCATAATAGCAGGAACTGAACAACCAAAACCTATAATCATAGGTACAAAACTTCTTCCTGATAAACCTATTTTTCTTAAAAGCTTATCCATTACAAAGGCAATTCTTGCCATATATCCACTATCTTCCAACAATGATAGGAAGAAAAACAAAACAACTATGATAGGTAAAAAACTTAAAACACTACCTACCCCTACGAAAATTCCGTTAATAACTAGTGACTGCAAAACTTCATTAACATTGGCACTGACCATTGCACTGCTGCATAAATCACTTAAATAACTTATTCCCATATCCATAAGTGCCTGAAGTCTGTTTCCTATAACACCAAATGTTAACCAGAAAATCAATGCCATTATTACTGCAAAAGCAGGAATTGCTGTATATTTTCCTGTAAGGATTTTGTCTATTTTTTGACTTCTTAAATGCTCTTTACTCTCCCTTGGTTTTACAACAGTTGACTTGCATACCTTGTCTATAAATGTAAAACGCATTTTTGCAAGGGCTGAAAGTCTATCCATTCCACTTTCATTTTCCATCTGAACAATAATATGTTCAATCATTTCTTTTTCATTTTGATCAAGCTTTAAACGATCAATTATATCTGTATCACCTTCTATTATTTTGCTTGCTGCAAATCTAATAGGCACCAAATTGCTATGTGCATGATCATCAATAAGATGCATAATAGAATGAATGCATCTATGAACTGCACCATGGTCTTCTCCATCAGCATCACAAAAATCCATTCGTCCCGGTCTTTCTCTATGAACTGCCACATGCATAGCGTGTTCAATTAATTCATCTACACCTTCATTCTTTGCTGCAGAAATAGGTATAACCGGAATTCCAAGTGTTGCCTCCAGCTTATTAACATCAATTGTTCCACCATTAGCAGTTACTTCATCCATCATATTGAGAGCGAGAACCATTGGTATATCAAGCTCTATTAACTGCATTGTAAGATACATATTTCGTTCTATATTAGTTGCATCTACTATATTAATTATTCCCCTGGGTCTGTCATTTAGAAAATATTCTCTTGATACAATTTCTTCGCTTGTATAAGGTGACATGGAATAAATTCCCGGCAAATCCACAACCATAGTTTGTTCCTGGCCTCTTATCTGACCATCTTTTCTGTCTACCGTAACTCCCGGAAAATTCCCCACATGCTGATTAGAGCCTGTAAGCTGATTAAACAAAGTAGTCTTTCCACAATTCTGATTTCCTGCCAATCCGAAAGTTATTAACTGTCCTTTTTCTATTGTTTCCCCACGCTGTTTTACGTGGTAAATTCCTGATTCACCAATATGAGGATGGTTAGTAAAATTAGAAGATTTATGTTCTCCTGTTTCTTTTTTACCTTCTCTTTTTTCCACTAATTCTATTTCAATCTTGGCCCCATCATCTTTTCGAAGAGTTAATTCATATCCCCAAATTCTATATTCTATAGGGTCACCCATAGGTGCAGCCTTCATATATGTAATCTCAGTTCCCTGTATTAATCCCATATCAAGGAAATGTTGACGTAATTGACCGCCTCCACCTACCTGACGTATTATTCCCGTCTGTCCCTGTTTCAAATCTGAAAGTCTCATAATGTAATATGCCTCCTAGCCCTGTAACCTTAATGCGTTTCTATGGCTACTTGCTTTTTCCTACACTGGTGTAAATACACTCCAATTAGGATTATGCTGATTGTAACCTGATTTACACTCTCACAATCCCTCACGGATATTATTCATTATAGACCATATCGAGAATTTTTATCAATAAGTTTCTTGTTTACTCGACAATAATTTTTCCATTACTGTACTTTATTATTCCGCATTCATTCTTGAATTAAATGCCTCATCCCATTTATCTTTATCATCAATGTATTTCTGATTAAGCCAGTCAATGCACTGGTCCACGCCTTCGTGAGTATAAGGGAACTCCGCTTTCTCCTTATTTTCATCCTTAGTATTTTCAAAATTATATGGCTCAGGATAAACGAATACGCTAATATTTTCTTTGTCATAAGTTTTCATAAAAAATCTCATTCCCTTATAACTTCCTGAAAAACCTGCTCCTGCCAAACCATTAAAAGGTACACCCATCTTTGTAATCATTACTGTTCATCCTTTCTATAATCTGCCACATCCTGCTTAAACTTCTTCCACGCATCCTCATGGGTCACAAAATATCTTGGACACTCTTTTCCTGTAATGTCATAGTGCCTTATAACATTCCCATCTTCCAGTCCACACTGTTCCTCTAACCAAGCCACAAGCTTAACCAAAGACTTGTATGTCTTCTTGTTAAATTTTCCCGTATCATCAGGATGACAAACCTCTATTGAAATAGTGTCATTGTTTCGCCAATTACTTGCTGCAGACATTTCAGACAAAGGAATACATTGAATAATCTCTCCCTTTAAACCCACAACAAAATGGGAACTGACATTAGACTGGTCCCCTGCATAAAAATTTCTATTTTGTTCTGCTGTACTTCCCGGATTGCCAACATAGTGAACCACAATATCCTTTACAGAACTTAGCTTTTCACCGCTTCTTGAAGTGCCGTCCACCTCAATAATTTCCGACTTAATCCAGTCCGGCATTTCAATCTCATCCAGTTTTACAACTTTCTGTCTGTTAATAAAGTACCTTGCCCCTATAAGCGCCACTGCGGCAACTGCCACAATTAAAAGAAAAATAAATATTTTCTTTAATAAGCTTTTCTTCTTTTTTCTTCTTCTGTTTTTCATTTTAATCTCCGTTGTTATTTACACAACATAAGAATTATTAAGTACTAACATTGTCCTAAAACTTTTATTGCCCCATGATGTAGAAACCCAACCATCATATTTTTCTGCAACTTTTTCAACGCTTTCAATTCCTACGCCGTGAATATTTCCGTCTTTCTTTGTTGTAAGCAACCTGTCACCTTGCCTTACTATCTCCCCACTAAATGAATTTTCTATCTTTATTATAATAAAACTTCCGTCATTTTGCATATACATTTGAACTTTTATTTTCTTCTCGTCACTTTTCAGTGCTGCTTCATATGCATTTGAAATCAAATTGCTAACCATTGCTACAAGATCCATGGACTCAACGCACTCAATATTAAATCCCGGTTCAACGAAAATGTTAAATTCTATATGATTGGTTTTAGACTTATCATAATATTCGCTTAAAATAGTATTAAGTATAGAATTCGTACTATATTCAATAAGCTCACCCTCTTCATATTCGGTCAAAACAGAATCCATAATGTTTATTGCTTCATCTTTATTATCCTGTTCTAACAATCCATACACAGTCCTCATATAATGATTTGAATTATGTAATAATTCCATATACTTATCATTTGCCTGATTAATCTTCTTATAATTTTCAAGCTCCATTTCCTGCATAAGAACTGTACGCTTATTAATTTCTCTTTCCATACAAAGTTTTGCATATCTGTTATAGGCATAAAATGCTGTTCCATTTCCTGCCATAAGCAGAATACAAAATATTGCAAGACAGTATTTTGCTAAAGTTACATTTCCAAAATCAATATTGCAAAAAGCTATGGAAAACATAATTCCAATACTCGACAACGGCAAAACCATATAGAGCATAAATGTTGCCCCATCCATATTTGTTCCTTCTTTTGTCACAAACTGTTTAATAACGGCAAACACCATAAGAGTAATTATTTTTACAATTACAGTTAACCTTATGGCTGAAGGTTCATACACCATACTGCTTTCAATTAACTGCTGGGATGTTACACTTAACGCTCCCACAACAATTAATTCTGTTCCCATAAGAACTACCATGCCTATAAAAGTTCCAAATATTTTTTTGTATATGTTTCCACTAAAACCTACTACAGCTAACAAAAAATACATAAACGGTATAACTGACAGATTTAATACTGTATTATTAAAGCTATTAATTGCAAAAATAATTAATGCAAAACATAATACTATAAATATATTTCTCTTTTTTCCTTTATTTTTATAGCCTAAAAAGGCATCATAAAAATCAGATAGCATCCATATTTCAAATATACACACCAATAAATGGAAAATCAAAATCAACGTTTTCATTCTATTCTCCCCTACCTATATTTTCTCTCAAAATACTCTGTAACCTGTTTTCTTAAATTCTTAATCTTCGTTCTTGAAACTGATAAAACCTGACCATCAACTAATTTTAGTTCCTCAGAGCAAAGCTTTTTCACATATTTCAAATTAACAATATAGCTGTTATGTGCATAAGCGAAATTACTTTCCTTAAACAATTCATACAAAAAATCTAAACTCTTTTTACAGGAATATACTTTTTCTACCAGACCACCTTTGTTTAACGTATGCACTTTTGTTCCTCTCTTAGAAATTTCAATATACATAATTTCATTAGCATACACCTGGACCTGACTTCTTTCTCTCCGACATACAATCGAAGGCTCATCTTTATTGTTCGTTAAATATTCAAAAATTTCTTTAAACTCACTTACCATTCTCTCTCTTGAATATTCCTTTAATAAAAATCTAAAAGGCGAAACTTTAATATTCTCCGGAGATGGTTTAAAATATCCTGAACAGAAAACTAAAGTTGTACTTTTATATCTTTTTCTAAGTTCAACAGAAACCTGATTTCCGTCTGTTTCACCCATTTGAATATCCAAAACAACTAAGTCCAAATCCCCACGTTCATCTATGTCAAAAAGAAATTCCTCACCTGACAGATATTCAAAAAACTTTACATCTTCCGCATATCCTAATTCCTTAATTATATCTTCAACGTACTGTATAAAATTTTTGTCATCATCACATATTGCAACATTAAACATTATCTTATTCCACTCTTCATCTATCTGCTTTTTATTTCGCTCATAGTCTGGGCTACCACTGCGATTACTATAACAATATGAGTATACAACATTATAGTGGAAAATTGATAACTTTTGTAAACAAAAAATACAACTAACAAACAACATTGTACTAACCATATAATAAATGAAACTTTTTTATATTTTTTTAATTCATTTTGCGATAATTTTTTGTTAGGATTCTGTGTTGGTATTATAAAAATAAGTGCTAAAAGTGTTATTATTTCAAAAATTACGTATACTATTTCTTTGGTTATGCATAATTTTTCAATACAAATTAGCATTATGACTATCATCAAATTAGATAAAATCGCACATTGCCAAAATTCTTTTGCATGCCAGCCTCCTGCAAAACTTCTAAACGGAATAACTGCAAGAAGAAAAAGTCCTACCGCAAGCCACTTACCTGTTATTAAACAAATTATTAAAGCTATGGCTATATTGATTAATTTCTCAAAAAATAGCGTGTATCCGTATCGATACACGCTACCTTCTTCCTCTTTGATTTTTCCGGAAGCGATTTGGCAATCCACAATATGATTGGTTAACTTTTCAATCATATTATTTTACCTTTTTAAACTTGCTTGCCTGTTCTGGAAATTCAGGCTGATGAACAATCCATGCGCAAGCTGTGTTAGCACTCTGAATAACTAACATTAAAGCCATACAGTTTGCTAAAACTCCTAATTTAGAAATTAATTTCTTCATAATCTTTGTTCCTCCTTCTTATTTATTTACAACCCCTTATCTTTAAAAGAATTGGATGTATTGACTTTTCTATATATTTAAGTTTTTCCGAAAAGTACTGTCAGATGTGTTCTTCTTTTGTAATCTGTATGCTTCCCCATATATACAGATGAGTCCGATTTCTCCATATACCTTTTAAGTGCGTCATAGTTTTGCATCTTATATTTTTGCCATTATATTTGGGTCATTTTTTGGCATTTCCTAATTCCTTATTCCTAATTATTTAAATTAATATCTTATAAATACCTTTACTACCTTAAACACTGATTTAGTACTTTCCGCTATTTCATTTTTACCCCTACTTCAGTTGCAGTGCCTTCCCGACGTTCTAATTTAATTTTCCGCTCCATTGAACGCCCAGTACTTTTTTAATGTATTTTCAAACATTTCCTACACAGAACTGTTAGTCATTTTTATAGCACTAAGTTTCCTATTTGTACGCAAAGTGGCAAAAATTGTATGTTTTTTGGGCGATTTTTGCAGTTTCTAGGTACTTGATAAAGTTTTGGAAATGTGCTCAGGAGATTTTTGAGAAGGAATTGTCGGTTTGGTTTTAGGGGATTGGCGGTGAAAAATTATTGATATTTTTTAACATTTATTGATATAGTATATATATATATATATGCTATATTTTTATTCTGCCTAATGAAGCATAATAATGTATAACGAAAATGTCATTATAGTATGTCTGTCATAGAAATATTCTTATAATTAAATTTCATATTATTATTTTCTTTACATAAACTATAGTAATTATCTTGGAAAGTATGCTTATGTCATCTTCAGAAAGAATTCCACTTATGAAAAGAAGTATTTTCTGGCTTGTCATTCTTATTATGATAGCCGGTGCTACATATATTTACGAAAAAGATTTATTTAGCAACGGACTTGAAGCCATTACCGTTTCTACTAATGGCAAGAAGCTCCCCATTTATCGCGTTAACACTGACAAACCTATGGTTGCGCTGTCTTTTGACGCTGCATGGGGAAATGAAGATACTCAGAAAATCCTTGATATTTTAAAGAAATATAAGATTAATGTAACTTTCTTTATGACCGGCGGTTGGGTTGAAAGCTACCCTGATGATGTAAAAGCCATAAAAGCAGCCGGACACGATTTGGGAAATCACAGCGAACACCACAAGCACATGCCACAGCTTAACAACTCTTCCATTTGTGATGAATTAAACTCCGTAACCGAAAAAGTTGAAAAGCTTACTAACACTAAAATGTGCCTTTTCCGTCCACCTTACGGTGACTACAACAATGCCCTTATTGAACAGGCGAAAAATTGTGGCTACTACACAATCCAATGGGATGTTGACTCTCTTGACTGGAAAAATTATGGCGTTGAACCAATTGTAAACACAGTTTTAAACCACAAATCACTAAGAAACGGCTCCATCATCCTTATGCACAACGGTGCCAAATACACCGCCCAAGCTCTGCCTAAAGTAATAGAAGGACTGCAGGAAAAAGGCTTTCAGATTGTGCCAATTTCTAAATTAATCTATAAGGACAATTATCATATGGAACCTGACGGAAGCCAGGTAAAAGATTAAAAATAATTATAAAAAGATTTAAGGTGTTCCAAAGTATTAAACTTTTAGGGAACACCTTAAAAGAATTATATTTTTAAAATCTGTCATTACATAGCTCTACGCGCCATACATCTAATTCCGGACTATCATCTTCTGTTAGTCCTATAAATTGTCCTATTATTAAGACATTGTCACCATTCAATATTTTGCTATATTTTCCTCTAAACATTACTTCTTCCCCTGTGTAATAATCTTCGCCATAATAAATCATATTATCATCACCCTGTTCTTTAGTAATGTTTTTCAAAATAATCGCATACAAATCCCCCTCAATATCATCTGACGGATTCGTTCTTTTTAACTGATCCATTGTAAACCCTTTCGGATTAACAAAATGAAAGTCATTTAAATCTCCTGTCCAAAGATGTCCTTTTCTCCAAAGATTTAACGGTGGCATTTTAGCTAAAGGTGCGCCATTTTCGTCATACCATGCTCCTGAAACTATCTCATCAAAATATGAACCGTCATCATCAAGGTAAGTAAAGCATAGCTCTCCATCATCATTTTCAAATTTTAAAACTTTATTATTTATTTTATCCTTATCTATTTTGATTCCATCGCTTTCCTGATATGTTTCTTTTTCCAATCTGTCAGATGAATTAAAATTTGTAAAATCAATTTTTGCCCCTTTTTCTTTCTTTACAAACTTGCCCCATGAACCTCCTGAGCCAGATGAAACTGCCAATGATCCATCCATATTTTTTGATACATATGACATTTCACCATCTATATAATTGTCTTTTATGTCCCTATCCTTTTCTTTAAAATCAGAATATTCCTCTCCATCTTTTGAATAAAGACAAAATGAAGCCTTTCCATCTTTAACTACTACTTTAAGAGTTTCACCTGATTCTTCATCGACGTATGTACCTGTTAAATCATTATCATCTTTAGCTTCACCTTCTCTAATATTCTCATTTTGAGTTGTTTCTTCAACTTTTGAATTTTCTTTCTGTTTGTCTGCGATAATATTTTGTTTCTTTGTGTCTTTCGCTTTTTGACTGCTTTCTTGACAACCACTTAATAAACTACACACCAATATTATCACAGCTACTGTAATAATTTTCGTATTCTTTTTCATATTTTTACTCCTTCTATCTTATTATTTATAAACATAAAGTTATATATTTTTTAATTAACATTATTATAACACTTCATTTTTTCTGATTTTTCACAAGCTGACCCTAATGTTATTGTTGCCTTCTTTTTATTAATATAATTCTGTTTTTTGCATATTCTTTATGATACAATAATTATACAAACTTAATTATTTTAGGAGGTCCTTATGAGATATTCAATTCAAGGCGATACTCTTCCGGTTGTTATTTGTGAACTTGACGCCGGAGAAAAAATTATTACAGAAGGTGGCGGAATGGCATGGATGTCACCTAATATGAAAATGGAAACTACCGGAGGTGGCATTGGTAAGATGTTCGGAAGAGCCTTGTCCGGTGATACCATTTTTCAAAATATTTATACTGCAGAGCGTACTAATGGCATGATTTCCATTGCATCCTGCTTCCCTGGTTCAATTAAGGCTTTTGAAATTACACCCGGCAATGAAATTATTTTGCAGAAATCTGCTTTTCTTGCATCTGAAGCTGGAGTTGAGCTTTCAATGCATTTTCGAAAGAAGCTTGGCTCAGGACTTTTCGGTGGTGAAGGTTTTATTATGCAGAAACTTTCAGGTAACGGCATTGCTTTTGCTGAATTTGACGGTCACGTAATTGAGTACGAATTGCAACCCGGACAGCAGATTGTAATCGATACCGGTCATCTTGCTGCCATGACAGCTACATGCCAGATGGATATTCAGACCGTTCCCGGAATGAAGAACATATTCTTTGGTGGAGAAGGCTTGTTTAACACCATAGTTACGGGTCCCGGACGTGTATGGTTGCAGACAATGCCTATTTCTAATATGGCAGGCGCACTTCTACCATATCTGCCAACGTCAAATAAATAATTGAAGTATTAGTATTCTATTATTCAAGTATGTTTAATTAATAATAACTTGCGACTTTGATTACATTAATATGATAAAAAATCCCCCAGTATAATGATTTCAACCACTATGCTAGGGGATTTTCTTATTTTATTAGTATTTGTACCATATATGAATATTCTTCTCTATATGGTACAGATTTTAAGTCTGCTACAGCTCAATTTGCTTATATTTGTACCATATTTGCAATTTTTTCTCTGTATGGTACAGATTTCAAGTTTCTTGCATTTCAACTTGCTTATATTTGTACCATATACACATTTTCTTCTCCGTATGGTACAGATTCCAAGTTTCTTGCTCTTCAACTTGCCTATATTTGTACCATATACACATTTTCTTCTCCGTATGGTACAGATTTCAAGTTTCTTGCTCATCAATTTGCTTATATCTGTACCATCTATACACTTTCTTGCCTATATGGTACAAATTCAAGGTTTTCACGATAATTATTCCGCATACACCACAACATTTTCAATTATTCGATAATTTTGTGGTATATTTTTAATTTATGTCAACCAGTTTCTTGTCTCTTTTTATATGAATCAACAATTTTATACCACAACAATTGCAATATTCATACTAATTTGTGGTGTAAATTGTTTTATGCAAACCATATAATCACATATTTTGTTTAAAATTTGCCTTTACACACCACAACAATATTGAATTATCTAATAAGTTGTGGTGTTTCTTGTTTTTCCAGTTTACATAACTTTTATTCTAATCGTTATCAACTTACATAACTTCCATTCTAATTATCATTGGTTTACATAACTTTGATTTCTATTATCCAAGTTTGTATAAATCTCAATTTTAACCGCTACTAGTTTACATAACTCCAAAGCTCAACTTTCCCAAATCTTAACAGCTCTCCAAGTCTCAATTTCAGATAAAATTGTCTTTCAATCATTTGCATAATTTCATCTCGCATCTACTCCGCAACTTCTTTTCCTGCTGTAAGCACTTTTATGCCCACAACTGTTCCTACCATAAGAACAATTCCAATTGGAAGTGCCAACCATCCAAGTCCTGCTGCTTTCTGCAACGCACCTGCGATAATGTATGTGATAAATGAAATAACTGCAACTGTTACAGCGTAAGGTATCTGTGTTGATACATGGTTTGTATGTTCGCACTGCGCTCCCGCTGATGACATAATTGTTGTATCTGAAATTGGTGAGCAGTGGTCGCCACATACTGCACCTGCCATACATGCTGAAATGGCAATAATCATCATTGCAGGATCAGTTTTCTGGAACGCCTGAACAACAATAGGAATAAGGATACCAAATGTTCCCCATGAAGTACCTGTTGCAAAAGCAAGTCCACAACCTACAACAAATATAACTGCAGGAAGGAATATTGCAAAACCTGTTGCACTATGCTTCATAATTCCACCAACATATTCTGCTGCACCAAGGCTGCTTGTCATATTCTTCAATGTCCATGCAAAAGTAAGAATAAGAATTGCAGGTACCATAGCCTTAAATCCTTCAGGCAAACAATCCATACACTTCTTGAAGCTTAAAATTCTTCTTACAACATAGAATACAATAGTAATCATTAATGCAAAAATACTTCCGATAGCAAGTCCAACTGAAGCATCACTTTCAGAAAATGCCTTAACAAAGCTTGTTCCTTTAAAGAATCCACCTGTATAAATCATACCAATAATACAACAAATAATAAGAGTAACTACAGGAACTACAAGGTCACAAACCTTGCCTCTCTTTTCTTCAACCTGTTCTTCCTCTTTGTAAGTCTTCTGACCTGTTGTAAACAAGTCTCCTTTTGCTGCATTGGCTTCATGCTTAGCCATTGAGCCAAAATCAACTTTTAACAATACTATTGAAATCATCATAACAATAGTAAGCAAAGCATAATAGTTGTATGGAATTGACTTAATAAATACTACAAATCCATCCTGACCTTTTACGAAACCTGTTACCGCTGCAGCCCATGAAGAAATAGGGGCAATAATACAAACAGGTGCTGCTGTTGCATCAATCAGATATGCAAGTTTTGCTCTTGAAACATTATGCTTATCTGTTACAGGTCGCATGACACTACCAACTGTAAGGCAGTTAAAATAGTCATCTACGAAAATAAGACAACCAAGCGCAATAGTTGCAAGCTGAGCACCAACTCTTGTTTTGATATGTTTAGATGCCCAATCACCAAAAGCTGCTGAACCACCTGCTGTATTCATAAGTGCAACTATTGTTCCAAGAACAACAAGGAATACTAATATTCCCACATTATATGCGTCAGATAGTGAACCGATTATTCCATCCTCTAATACATGTTCAATTGTTCCCTCAAATGAGCCTCCTGAATAAAAAATTCCACCAATTACAATTCCAATAAATAATGAACTGTAAACTTCCTTTGTAATAAGTGCTAATGCTATGGCTACCAGTGGTGGAACCAGTGCCCAAAATGTTCCAAACAACTGTGGAACATACTTAGCCTCTTCGTCGGCACCAAAAACTGTTGTTCCAATAAGAACAACAAACATTAAAGTAAGTACCGCGATAATTCTTTTGTTTCCTCGTTTCATTTTTTCTCCCTTTCCTTATATTTAATTACAGTGTCAAAAAGTCTCATCCCACCTGTGCTTGCACAATGGTGGGATAGTGACTTTGAGACACGCCCCTATATGAGCATAAAAGTGGAGCGTAAGCTTCACGATATGCGAATATTGGGATAGGATTGTGAAAGTGCGAAGCACGTAACAATCCGTGTAATTATTTTTTTAGTTATAATTCAATCTGTGTAATTATTTTTCTCTAATCCTACTTTTCAAGAATAAACTTCTCGATAACGTGAGCTATTCCATCTTCATTATTAGATTTTGTAATGTAATCTGCGTTCTCCTTAACCACGTCTGTAGCATTGGCCATAGCAACACCAACGTGTGCGTACTTAATCATTGTAAGATCATTAAATCCGTCACCACAGGCAATGGTATTCTCTTTTGGAATTCCAAGATGATTAATAAGAACTTCTATTGAATGTGCTTTATCAATTCCCATTGGCAATGCTTCTATAAAGAATGGCTCTGAACGATATATGCTTATTCTTCCCTCAAACTTCTTTGAGAGAATCTTTTCATGTTCTGCTGCAATCTCGCCCGGTGCCGTTAACAGACATTTGTTAGGATTGTAATCAACATACTCAACAAGATTTTTCTCTTTAAGAGGCAACTTGTTAATAAATGATTCCAATTCAATATATTCATCTATTGGAGTTCCAACAACAATGCTATCGTCATCATAAGTAATAAGACCGATTTTGTTCTCTGTTGCATAATCAACTAATTCAGGAATATATTCTTTTGATAATGCGTTCTCATAAATAACTTCCTTTGTTTTCCAGTTGATTACTTTTCCTCCATTAAAAGAAAGAACATATCCACCGTACTTATCAAGCTCAAGTGTTTTTGCAACCTGTGCTACTCCCGGCGTTGGGCGTCCTGATGCAAGCGCCACAATATGTCCTTCTTCCATTATTTGCTTCAATGCCTTTAATGTTTTAGGTGTAACTTTTTTGTCATCATTTGTAAGAGTTCCATCTAAATCTAAAAATAATACTTTTCTATCCATGCTTTATCTCCTGTTTTGTAAAATTTATTAAAGGTTTAGCCACCCATAATTTTACCATAAAAATTAAAACATACAAATAGTTTTATATAGTTAGTTTTTGGCATTAAAATATTTAATTTTTTTAGTTTATATTCCGTAATAATTATTTATATTAACAATAGTTAATTATCCCATATATTTATTTAATTTTCATTCATTGTATTCATTCAACATCCTTAGGTGTTGTATTTCTGTATATGTACATGACTGCTCCAAAATATCCCGGTATAACAGCTACGTAACCAATAATTACAGCCAATGTTATATAAGATATTTTACAAAAAATTTCCAATACAACACAAACTATTGTTGCCACAAGTATCCAAAACATAACACTTATAGCCATATATAAACTTTTTTTGTTTACCTTTGTTAAATGGTTTAGTTCTGAAGATATAAGCCACAATTTTTCATAAATTGTATGCATAAAATCAACCTTCTTTCTTTAATCTGCAATAAACCTAACTTAATTCTAGTCAATTGCATATTTATCTTTGTTCTGTGTATAAACCTGATAGAATTTACTTCCCGGATTTTTATCTATTTCACTGCTGTATGCATGAAGTCCAAGACTGTCATGGTCAATTTCCTCAACACATCCTGCAATGTTAGAACAATGGTCTGATATTCTTTCCAAAGAAGTAAGAATGTCTGTCATTATAAATCCCTGCTCAATTGTGCACTTACCATTTTTTAATCTGTCAATATGTCTCTTCTTCAACTGGTGTTTCAAATGGTCTATTACTTCTTCCAATGCCTCAACAGTTAATGAAGCATCCATATCATTATTTTCAAAAGCTGTCTGTGACTGATTCAAAATATCTTTTACTGCATTAATTAAAACTTTTAATTCTTTTCTTGCATTTTCTGAGAAATGTAATTTTTTATCATGAATTTCTTCTGCTGACTTTGCTATTCCTACTGAGTGGTCTGAAATTCTTTCAATGTCTCCGATGATGTGTAATAACTCACTTACGCTCTTGCTATCACTTTCACTTAAGTCTCTTGTACTGATTCTTACAAGATAGGTTCCTATCTTATCCTCGTACTTGTCCACTTCTTCTTCGTACTCTTTAACCTTGTCTATTACTTTTGAATCGTACTCACTTAAAATGTCACAGGCACAGCTTACTCCTTCGATTGTTTTTTCAAACATTTCCATTACAACTTTTTTACATCTGTCAATTGCAATTGCAGGTGTTGTCATAAGACGTTCATCAAGTAACTGTAATGATTCTTTCTTTTCTGCATCCTTTATAATGATACATGCAAGTTTTTCCAACTGGTTTGCAAATGGGAATAATAACAATGTACATAAAATATTAAATGTTGTATGAACAATTGCTATTCCAAGCTGATTGGCTGAATCACTTATAAATGGGAACTGTATAATTGAATTTAATAAGCAAAATACTGCAAGCCATACCGCTGTTCCGATTATGTTAAATGACAAATGAACAATTGCTGTTCTTTTTGCGTTTTTGTTTGCTCCAAATGATGAAATAATTGCTGTTACACAAGTTCCGATATTCTGTCCCATAATGATAGGAATTGCACTTCCGTATGTTACTGCTCCTGTTGAAGCCAATGCCTGAAGTATACCTACTGAAGCTGATGAACTCTGGATTACTGCTGTTAAGAATGCACCTGCCAATACACCTAATACCGGATTGCTGAACATTACTAATATGTTTCTAAATTCAGGAACATCTCTTAATCCGCTAACAGAACCTGACATCTGTTCCATTCCAAACATTAAAACTGCAAATCCTAAAAGAATCATTCCTGTATCTGCACGTTTTGAGTTTTTCTTTGACATAATCATTATCAAACCAATCATTGCAAGAATTGGTGTAAATGATGTTGGCTTTAAAAGACTAACCCAAATGTTTGAACTTTCAATCCCTGTTAAACTAAGAATCCAAGCGGTAATGGTTGTTCCAACGTTTGCCCCCATAATAATTCCTATTGCCTGCTTAAGACTCATAATTCCTGAGTTAACAAAACCCACAACCATAACTGTTGTTGCTGAAGAACTCTGAATAATTGCTGTTACTCCTGCCCCAAGCAAAAATCCCTTAAATCTGTTAGATGTTAATTTTTCAAGAATGTTTTTCAACTGATTCCCAGCTCTTTTTTCAAGAGCATCACCCATAATATTCATTCCAAAAAGGAATAATGCTAAACCTCCAATAAGAGATAATACGTCAAAAATGTTCATTTTTTCCTCCTAAAACTTTTCTAGTAAAATATTGGGGTAAGATTGTGAGAGTGCGAAGCACGTAACAATCCGTGTAATTTCTTCCCTGTCTACATCTTCATAGTATAGTGGGAGTGTAAATTGTAACTATTCTCTTTGTTAAATCTAAGTAAAATTTATTAAATATATTAATTTTCTTAAATTTAGATTTAATAATTACCACAAGTCACTTATTACTATTATCACAATTAAGCCGAGATTTTATAGCCAACTCCACGGATGGTTTTTATAACATCTCCTGCCGTTCCAAGTTTCTGCCTAAGAGTTCTTACATGAACATCCACTGTTCTACTTTCTCCGTCAAAAGAGTATCCCCAAATCTTGTTAAGAAGCTGTTCTCTTGACAAAACAATACCTCTATTCTTTAAAAGAAGGCATAACATTTCATATTCTTTTAATGTTAAGACAACTTCCCTGTCGTCAACTTTTACAAGATGCTTTATTGGGCAAACATAAAGATTATTAATTGTATAATCCTTTTCTTCATGCTTGTACTCAGATCTTCTGATTAACGCTTTAACTCTTGCAACCATTTCCATCATACTAAATGGCTTTGAAATATAATCATCCGCACCACTTTCAAGTCCGTTTATTCTGTCATACTCACTTGTTTTTGCTGTTTCCATAATTACCGGAAGCTTCTCAATTGCAGGATTGCTTCTTATTTTCTTTAAAACATCAATTCCACTTTCCTCAGGAAGCATTACATCAAGTATTACAAGACTTGGCTCTTCTTCCTCAACTGCCTTCCAAAATTCTGAAGGTTTCTCAAAGCCTTTTGCCTCAAGACCTGTACTGTTTAATGCATATATTACTAATTCTCTAATACTGCTATCGTCTTCTACCAAATAAATCATATATACCTCCAAACAATTAAATCCTAACTAACATATTACTAACCTTACTTTCCAGGTTAAATTAACTTTAGCCCCGGAAAGTAAGATTTATGTTAAATGCAGGTAAAAATTCGGAGATATTTGAATTTTTTACAATATATTTTTGAAAAGTTTTAGGTTTTATTTTGATTTACTCTGCGTGATAGCCTAGAATTGAGTACTCAACCCATTCTGCAATATTAGTTGCATGGTCGCCTATTCTTTCAAGATATTTGGCAATCATAAGAATATCAATAAATTCTTCACCATCACTTTCTCCTGAAGAAATTATTCTTATTAACTCTTTCTTTATCTCTTCAAAATAGTTATCAACAACATCATCATAAACAATAACATTTCTTGCCATTTCAATATCTTTCTTTACAAAAGACTTAATGCTCTTTGTTACCATTTTTATAACTTCGTTTGCCATGTCACTTAAATGTGTTTTGTATTTTACGTCACTTTTTTTAATATACTGAGCCAATTCAACAATATCTGATGCCTGGTCGCCTATACGCTCCATATCTGATATCATCTTAAGTGCTGAGGAGATAACTCTTAAATCCCTTGCTACCGGCTGCTGTCTAAGCAAAAGTTTCATACAAATAGATTCAATATCTCTTTCTTTTTTGTCAATTTCGCTGTCTGTTTCCAATACTTCTCTTTTTAATTCTTCATGGTCATCTTCCATTGTAATTTTGATGGCTCCTGAAATAGCCCGCTCACAAAGTTTACCCATTTTAATTAATTCATTATTTAGATTGTCAAGCTGTTCATCAAACTTATTTCTCATATCATCAACCAAACCTTCCTGTAATATAATCCTCAGTTCTCTTGTCTCTAGGCATTGAGAACATTTGCTCTGTGTCACTATATTCAACAACCTCTCCCAACAAGAAGAAAGCTGTATTGTCTGATATTCTGGCTGCCTGCTGCATGTTATGAGTTACCATAACAATTGTGTAATCCTTCTTTAATTCTGTTGCCAAATCTTCAATCTTTGATGTAGAAATAGGATCAAGTGCTGATGTAGGTTCATCCATTAATAACACTTCTGGTTCAACTGCCAAAGCTCTTGCAATACAGAGTCTCTGCTGTTGGCCACCTGACATTGCAAGGGCATTTTTCTTTAATGAATCTTTTACTTCATCCCAAATTGCTGCCTGTTTTAATGTTCGCTCAACAATTTCGTCAAGTTTTGCCTTTGAACGGATACCGTGAGTTCTTGGTCCATATGCAATGTTATCGTATATGCTCATTGGAAAAAGATTAGCTTTCTGGAATACCATTCCCACTCTTTTTCTTAAGTCATTTACGTCCATGTCTTTATATATATCAACACCATCAAGTGTTATTTTTCCCTGTATTTTACAATCCACTACAAGATCATTCATTCTGTTAAGTGATTTAAGTACTGTTGACTTACCACATCCTGAAGGTCCTATAAATGCTGTAATCTGGTTCTTTGGAATTGATAAATTTACATCCTTTATGGCATGAAAATCTCCGTAAAAAAGGTCCATGTCCTTTATATCTATTTTTCCCATTTATTTATTTTCCTTTCCAATCTTGTTTGCAAGTATGCCCGATAAACCATTAATAATTAAAATAATTATCAAAAGTATTACCGCTGTTGCATAAGCCTGATTTGTGTAGAGTCCTTCTGACAATAAGCAGTACATATGAACTGCCAAAGTTCTTGTTGAAGATAAGAAAAACTTGCCCGAGCCCCAAGGCACTGCCGCCACTGAACCTGCCGTAAAAATAAGTGCTGCACTTTCACCAACAATTCTTCCTATTGCAAGAATAACCCCTGACAAAATTCCCGGAACTGCTGCCGGCAAAACAATAACAAATATTGTTCTAAGTTTTCCTGCACCTAAACCAAAACTGCCTTCTCTAAATGAGTCTGGCACAGCAATAAGCGCTTCCTCTGTTGTTCTTATAATTGTTGGCAAAACCATTATTGCCAGTGTTAAAACTCCGGCTATTAATGAATATCCCCAATGTAAGGCAAGAACAAATGCAAGGAAACCGAACAAACCGAAAACAATTGAAGGTATGCCTGCCAATGTTTCAGTTGTAACTCTTATGATTTTTACAAGTTTTGAACCTCTCTTTGCATACTCAACAAGATAAATTGCTGCTGCCACTCCAATAGGTACTGAAATAATCAGTGTCATTGCAACTATTATAATTGTGTTAATAATAGCCGGTGTCATTGAAACATTATCTGAATTGTATTTCCATGCAAACAAGTCTGCATTAATATAGGGAACACCTCTTATAACTATGTAAGCAACAAGATAAACCATTATTCCAACTGTAATTGCCGCTGCAAGCATTATAAGAATCAGCATAATAAGTGAGCCCGGTTTTCTTAAATATTCTTTTAACTTGCTGTTTGTTTTTACTATAGGAGCTTTTATGCCTACTGCTTTTACTTCTTTTTCCATTATTCAGACCTCCTATTAATTATTGAAAAACATACATTTATAATTAATACAAATACAAACAATACTACTGCTGTAGCAATTAATGCTCTTCTATGTAATCCTGTGGCATAAGCCATTTCAAGTACGATATTGGCTGTAAGTGTTCTGACACCACTTGTAATGCTGTCCGGTATAATTGCCTGGTTTCCGGCAACCATTACAACTGCCATTGTTTCACCTATGGCTCTACCCATTCCAAGAATAATTCCTGACATAACACCTGACTTTGCCGCCGGTATTACTGTCTTAAAAATACTTCTTTCCTTTGTTGCACCAAGGGCAAGCGCTCCTTCATAATATGCTTCCGGTACTGCCACAATTGATGATTCTGCTGTGTTAATAATTGTTGGAAGTATCATCATTCCAAGAAGAATTGATGCTGCAAGTATACCGTCACCTGCTGTTCCAAACATTTCCTGAATAATTGGAATAATAACAACCAGTCCGAAGAATCCATATATAATAGAAGGAATCCCTGCCATAAGGTTAATTATTGGTTTGATAAATTTATATAATTTTTTTGGACAGTATTTTGCAAGAAATACTGCTGTTAAAAGGCCGATTGGAACACCGATTATCATTGCTCCTGCAGTTACATAAATACTGCCTACAATCATTGGCCATATTCCAAAAAGATTCTGTGACACACGCCACTGTGTTCCAAAAAGGAACTTTATTATTCCTATTTCTTTAATTGCCGGCACACCATTTGCAAACATAAATACACAAATTGTTATAACTGCTGCAATAGATATACATGCGCATACAAGAAATACTATTTTCATTAAAAAATCTAATACTTTATTCAAAATATTTTCTCCTTCATTCACTAAAAGCAGAGGAATTTTAATCCCTCTGCCTGTACCCTTATATGCAGATTTTATTACTGAACATCAGCCCAGTCTGTTAAGTCACCTGTGTAGATTTTCTTAATTTGATCTGATGTAAGGTTTGTTACCTGATTTTCTGTGTTAACAATTACTGCGATACCATCTAATGCAATTTTCTGAACCTGTAATTCTTTTGCTTCTTCATCTTTTAATTCTCTTGATGACATACCGATTTCTGTTGCACCTTCGATTGCTGACTGAATACCTGCTGAAGAACCTGATTCCTGAATTTCAATTGAAGCGTCTGCGTTTAGTTTTACATATTCATCTTTTAACTTATCCATTAATGGCGCAACTGATGTTGAACCTGCTAAAGTGATTTTCCCTTTCTTACCACTTGCCTTGTATGATTCTGTTGCTTCAACTCCGATGTAACCGTTGTCGTTTACAATCTGCTGTCCTTCTTTGCTCATAATAAATGAGATGAAGTCTTTGTCAATGTCTGATAACTTATCTTCTTTATAACAAATGTTAAATGGTCTTGATACTTTGTAATCACCTGATTTAACGTTTTCTGCTGTTGCGTCAGCACCGTCAACCTGAACTGCCTTAACGTCTGTTGATAAAGAACCAAGTGAAACATAACCGATTGCACTCTTTGTCTGTGCTACCTTCTGGAGCATTACTGATGTGCTGTTTGTAATCTGTGCTGAACTTACTGTAATGTCATTTTCGTTTTCATCTACAACTCCAAGAAGTTCTACGAAAGCTCCTCTAGTTCCTGAACCTTCTTCTCTTGAAACTACTGTGATTGCCTGTGACTTAGCTCCTGAATCAGAACCATTGTCACTGCTTGCACTCTTGTTGTTGCCGCATCCCGTGAATGCTAATGTTGTAATAACCAATGCAGATACTACTGCTAAAACTTTCTTTCTCATTTTCAATTTTCTCCTCGTTTTCAAGTAAATTTTTAATATGTTTTGAAGGAACTTATTTTTTGTTTCCTTCAGGGTACACGTATATACTATTTAAATTTCGTTAAATGCAATAGCGCATTTTTGTTAAATCTATTTAAAATATTCGGGAAAAATGTAAAAATGTCGAAAGTTGTATACAGTCAGAGATGGGAATGGCAAACACGTTGACCATTCCCATCTCTGACTGTATATAAAATCAAGAAGAATTTGGAGAATGTACCCCGAAATTTGGATGATTTAAAATATCGGGGTACGGGTGCAAAACACCCTCGCCACGATCAATAACGAACGCAGCAAAATAACAAAATCAATCTGTTTGTAAACATATATCCTTGCCTACAGGCAAAAAAATAAAGAAGAAACACATATCTTGCATTTCTTCTCATTTGTTTCTATTATTTACTGGCACATTTTTGCAACTATCTGGTTGATTACTTTGCCATCTGCTCTGCCTTTAAATGCAGGCATTACTGTTTTCATTATCTGGCCTTTGTTCTTTGTTGCAATTACGTCTGCAAATTTTTCTTTTAATTCTGCTTCAACTTCTTCTGCACTCATAAGCTTTGGTGCATATTCGTTGAACACATCATATCTTGCCTGGTATTCTTCTATTAAGTCTATTCTGTCAGCAGGACATGAATCAATCTGTTCCTTTACAGTTTTTAATTCTTTAAGAATTACTTTGTTTACCATTTCTTCAGGAATATCATCTCTGCAGCCTGCATCAATTCCTGCTTTCTTTACTGCCTGAATCAATGCTGAAATTGATTCCTTTCTAGCTTTGTCTCTAGCTTTCATTGCAGCTATCATATCTTTCTGTAATACTTTAATGTCCATTGTTTGCCTCCTATATTTTAATTATTAATTAACTATCTTCTACCTAACATAGTATACCACTCTAAATTTAGGATTCAAATAGAAACTTTAACGTCTCTTGCTAGATTTCCTGCCGGACTTTCCGTTATGCACATTACCGGATTGTACTTTACCATTACGTGAATTGCCGGATTGCACTTTGCCATTACGTGCGTTACCTGTCTGTCCCTTAGCGCCGCGGGCATTTTTATTATTTACTGAATTTTTTCCTCCACGGTTATCTTTGCCTGAAAAATTCTTACCTGGCGCATCCTTACGTGAATCCTTAGACTTTCCGTTACCTTTTCCGCCGTTTCCACCATAGTTTTTCTCATATTTAAACTGTCTGGGTTTAATAAGGCATTCCTTACCAAAACCTATAAGGTCTTCTCTTCCTGCTATATGAAGTGCTTCTTTAACTAAATCGTAGTTTGCAGGATTTCTGTACTGCATAAGGGCTCTTTGCATTGCCTTTTCGTGCGGATTTTTTGGAACATACACCGGCTTCATTGTTCGCGGATCAACTCCCGTATAGTACATTACAGTTGACATTGTTGACGGTGTAGGGTAAAAATCCTGAACCTGCTGAGGATTGTAGCCAATATCTCTAAGGTACTCAGCCAACTTCACTGCCTCTGTCATATCAGAGCCCGGATGGGAACTCATAAGATATGGCACAACAAACTGGTTCTTTCCTTCTTTTTCGTTAAGTTTCTTATATTTAGTGATAAAACTCTCATAAACACAATTCTGAGGTTTTCCCATATAAGACAAAACCTTATCAGAAATATGCTCAGGAGCTACCTTAAGCTGTCCACTAATATGATATTTAACCAGCTCTTTAAAGAAAGTATCATCTTTATCTTCCATAATATAGTCAAATCTAATACCTGAACGGACAAATACTTTTTTGACCTTAGGCAATTCTCTTAACTTTCTAAGAAGACTTAAATAATCCTTGTGGTCAACATTCAGATTCTTACAAGGATGTGGGAAAAGACATTGCTTATGCTTACACACACCTGATTTTAACTGCTTCTTACATGACGGATGATAAAAGTTAGCTGTAGGGCCACCAACATCATGAATATATCCTTTAAAATTAGGCATATCAATAATTTTCTTTGCCTCATTTATGATTGATTCGTGGCTTCTTGACTGAATAATTCTTCCCTGATGGAATGTTATGGCACAGAAACTACATGCCCCAAAACAACCACGACAACTTGCCAATGAAAACTGAACTTCCTGAATGGCAGGTATCCCACCTAAAGCCTCGTAACTTGGATGGTAAGTTCTCTCATATGGAAGGTCGTAAATATCATCCATTTCCTGTCTTGTTAAGGGCTCCTGGGGTGGATTCTGTACAACATAAACTCCGTTTGGATAAGGTTCCACCAAAGTTTTTCCATTAAAAGGATCAGTATTTTCAGACTGAACCCTAAAACTATTTGCATACTCTAATTTGTCTTCCTTCATGGCATCATAAGACGGAAGAATTATTGGATCATAAGCAAGTTCTATATTTTTAGTCTTAAAAACAGTTCCCGGAATATAAGTAATATCCGTAACATCCATACCACTTGCCAAGGCATCTGCAATCTGAACTATACACTTTTCACCCATTCCATAAGTTAAAAGATTTGCCTGACTATCCAATAAAATTGAACGTTTAAAACTATTGCTCCAATAATCATAATGCGCCATTCTTCTAAGACTTGCCTCAATACCACCTATTATAATCGGCTTTGTTTTGTTAGTTCTGCGAATAAGATTACAATAAGCAACTACTGCATGATCCGGTCTTTTTCCAATTACTCCGCCCGGAGTGTAGGCATCACTATCTCTTCTTTTCTTTGAAACATAGTAATGATTAACCATTGAATCCATATTTCCACCCATTACCAGAAATGCCAATCTTGGTTCTCCCAAAACATTAATGCTTTCATCGTCCTTCCAATCAGGCTGTGAAATAATACCAACTGTATATCCATTAGCTTCCAAAACTCTACTTATAATAGCATGTCCAAAAGATGGATGGTCTACATAAGCATCCCCTATTACAAACACAAAATCTAACTGCTCTATTCCTCTTTCCTTCATATCCTCTTTGGATATTGGTAAAAATGCCATATTTATTTTGTATGCCATATTAAGAAAATATGGTCATACGCTCCTTTCTCTTAACATTTACAAAACTTATCTTATGCTGCTTTCTGCATCTTCCAATGTTGCATATCCCTGTAAATGTGCTGTATTTTCTATAGTCATATATGCAAGATTTTTTCCTTCTCTTGCCAGATTTACAATAAATTGTGCATAAAGTTTCAACAATTCTTCTGAATATGTTAATAACTCTCCCTTTAAATAAGTTTCATAAGAAGTGTTATCAATCTGATCAGCATCACTTGTTATATCCCTTGCATTAGATGCAAGCTTTGGATAACTCTTAGCAAAATCCTTCATCCAGTCTACCTGAATCTGTGCAATCTGATTTACAATTGCTATTGTTCTCTCCGATTTTTCAGGAAAATTATCTTTAATCTTCTCATATTCTTCAGGTGAAGTATGTTCCATCATTCTTCCATATTTCTCGGTAATCATATTCCAACCCTTAGCCTTGTTTTCTTCCCAAAGATTGCAAATGCACTCTAGCATTTCATCTGTCCAAGTCATATACTGACTCTTTCTCATAACATAGAAGAAAGGCCAATTATTCTGACAAGACGCTCTTCCACCAACATTCTGCACTTTATCAAAAGCTTCAAATTCAAGTTTTACTATTTTATCTATTGTTTTTTCTCTGTCAAACATTTCAACTTTCCCTTCTGCCAAATCCATAATTGGTCTCACATAGTCATTTAAAAAATTTGAATTTCTATTCTTTATTAGTTTTAATTCCAATAATTTATCAATTATAATTTTTGCTATTTCTTCCATAATAATAGCTTTTTCATCTTTTTCATTAAACTTAGTATTGTCATACAAATAACCATCCCAAGCATTCTTCTGAGCAGGAAGCTGACTTAATTTTTCAAGCAATGAAACAATCTTCTCAGTTCCATCCAAACTACTAACTCCCTTAAAAAGCCATTTGTAGTACGGTGCAAACTTATTATTTAAAATGTACACACATTTCATTGTCTCTTTCATAAAATCAGAAATGCAAATCTGTGCCGTTACATAATCTTTCCTTGCCATTGCTCTTTCATAATTGCTCTGACCTGTCTGCGCCATTGCCCCAAGCTGTCTTGCAAGCTTAACAAGTCTTGCCTTAAAAGGCTGATTTTCAAAATTTTTTCTTATCTTAGAAAAATATCCTAAATCGTCCCTAAAAACTTCACCGTTAGTAACTGTTGCAATTTTATAATCTTCAAGATTAATCCATTGTTCTAATGTTAGATTTCCATCTCCGGAACCTGTATACTTTTTATAAAAATCTTCAACTACACAAACGCCCACTCTTCCTTCAGCCATAATGGTGTCAACTCTTGTAATGCCCTTATAACTTTTTGGAAGTTTGTTATATTCATCCTGAAGTTTTTCACCTATTTTCTCATAAACATCTTCCGTAATCCACATACAAAATCCCGGGCCGAAATCGTGGTCTCTTGAATAAACATCATCAAAGCCAAATCGTTCTGAACCTTCCCCAACGAAGCCCACCGCTATTTTGTCCTCATATTCAGAAAAATTATTATGAATCATATCCTTGCCGTACTCTTCATAAAAACTTTTTGCCAGCTCTATACCTGTAAGTTCTTTCTTTTCTTCTTTTATTTTGTCAAAAACCTTTGCCATATTTTCTTTTGTAATATTATAAGCACTGCCACGTCCCATATTTGCTTCTATCTCCGGCAACGCCTTTTCGTATAACTTAGCTGCCTCTTCATACTGTTTTAAGCTACACTTAACACTTGCCATGGCACAAAGGGCTCCGCTGTAATGAAAGTTTTTCACTTCATCTCTGTCAAATATTTCCAAAGCCTTCTTAAGGTAGTCTTCTGCCTGACTTGCCTGATTAATTTCAATCAATGACGCTGCCAGATTTGTATAAGTTGTGGCAACTTCAATATCCATTCCTTCTATTTTTTCTATAATGGACAGTGCCTTTTTAAGATGTTGGACTGCCATAGGAAAATCATTCATCTCCTGATACAAAAGAGCAATATTATTGTTAAGACTTGCCATTCTATAATCATCACTTGGAATATTCTCATTATATATAGAAAAAACTTCTTTATAAACTTCTAAAGATTCCGCAAGTTTTCCTGCCGCTCTGTAAGCGTTTGCCACATTTTGAAGGGAAGTAGCATAATCCACAGTTCCTTCAATCCCCATTTTCTTCATTAATTCTATGCAATCATTACATGCCTTAATAGACTTTTCAAACTGACTTGTATCCCTGAAAAATCCCATCATTTCATTAAGAATTGTAAACTGAGCTGCCAAGTCATTTTCTTTTTTTGCCTGTTCTATGCTTTCATTAAAAAATGGCTCGACATCGTTAATTCTTCTTTCCGTATACAAACTATCCAACTCTTCTATAAAACCGTTAATATCCATTTTTCCTCCTAACCTGTCACTGCCATAAATAAACATATTTTATGCATAATTATCTAATACACTTTGACAACATCTTTTAACATAACACTATTATACCTGACTATTTTCTCTTTAGAAATGCCAAATTTCCAATAATGCAAAATATAATAAACATACACAAATTAGCAACAACAACGCTTGCTCCGGCAGGAATTGAAAAAGCGTATGAACAAAGCAAACCTGCCGTAAAATTTATTACCGCAAGAATTGCAGAACATATCGTTACACTTAAAAAACTTTTAAAAACTCTCATTGAAGTAAGCGCCGGAAAAATAATAAGACTTGAAATCAACATTGCTCCCATCATTTTTATTCCAAGTACAACAGTTACCGCCGTAAAAATAGAAATAAGTGTATTGTACATTCCAACTTTCACACCTGTTGCTTTCGAAAAACTTTCATCGAAAGTCACTGCGAAAATTCTATGATAGCAAAATCCAAACATAATAAGTACAACAACAGACAGTACAACACTAAAAATAACATCGTCCTTTGACATTGCCAAAATACTGCCAAACATATAACTACACACATCTGTGCTAAGTCCTGTTGTTAACGATGTAACAATAACACCAATTGCCAATGATGAAGCTGACACCATAGCTATTGCCGCATCACTTTTCATCTTACCGTTTTCTGCCAATCTAAGTAAGAAAAAGGCTGCAATTATAACAATTGGTATTGAAAACTTAATTGGTGCAAATCCAAAAGCTATTGCTATGGACAATGCTCCAAATGAAACGTGTGACAAACCGTCACCTATCATTGAATATCTTTTTAAAACAAGGCTGACGCCTAAAAGAGCTGCGCAAAGTGATACCAATACTCCTCCGATAAAAGCCCTCTGTATAAATCCATGGGCAAACATTTCACTAATCATTTGCTACACCTCCCAAAAACATATTTGAAACATTTGATTTCTTATATTCCTCAACTGTTCCAAAGAAATCATTTTCCTGTTCTAAATGCAAAATATGTGTTGCATAATTTAAAGCATTCTTTATATCATGACTAACCATAATAATTGTTACATTCTCTTTCTTATTTAAATCCTTTATAGTTTCATAAAACTCCATTGAAGCTGCCGGATCAAGCCCTGTTACAGGTTCATCCAAAATCAAAACGCTGTCTGTTGCACAAAGTGCCCTTGCGAGAAGAACTCTTTGCTGCTGTCCTCCTGACAACTCTCTATAGCAACGCTTTTTCAAATCCAAAATATTAAGCTTCTCCATATTTTTTTCAGCCTCTGCCCTGTCTTTTTTATTATAAAATGGACATCTATGATCGTTATTTAGCACCCCTGACAAAACTACTTCCCAAACACTTGCCGGAAAATCTTTCTGTGCCTGTGTCTGCTGTGGCAAATATCCTACTCCTTTGTGATTTTTTCCCTGCACATTGGCAATAACTTCGCCATTTAAAGGTTTAATCAACCCTAATAATGTCTTTATAAGTGTACTTTTTCCTGTACCATTTTCACCAACAACACAAAGATAATCTCCTTGGTCGATTTTAAAATTCAAATTTTTTGCAACTACTTTATTTTCATAACCTAACGTTACGTCTTTACATTCAAAAATCATTATCATTCTCCTAATGCTATTTTTAAGTTATTAACATTTTCCTTCATTAAATCAACATAAGTTACTCCGCTGTCAAACTGTTTCTGCGTAATATTATGACAGGAATTAAACTGAAGCGGTTTTGCTCCTGTGTCAGTTTCAATTGCGTCCGCCACAATATGACTGCTTAATTCCAAATAAAATACAGCCTTAATATTGTCTTCCTTAATCTTGTCCACAAGGAACGCAATAGTTTTGGCACTAGGCTCCATATCACTTCCACATCCCGGAAAAGCTGCATAATACTTTAAGCCATATTCCTTTGCAAAATACTGTAACGGAAACTTGTCCGCAAAAATAATTTCGTTAGTCTTAGCATTTTCGACAATAGTTCTAAATTCATTATCCAGCTCTTTTAACTGACTTATATAGTTTTCAGCATTCTTCTGAAAATTTTCTTTTTCTTCTGGCAAAGCCTTACTTAATGTTTCACAGATTTTCTCTGTCATAATTATTTCATTAACAGGTGAAGTCCATATATGTTCATCTGTTTCTTCGTGTTCCTCTTCTGAATCTTCATTATGAAACTCCGAATCATTTGAACTATCTTCACTGTGATTATCTTCCTTATGATTTTCCTCGCTATGACTATCCTCTTTATGATTTTCCTTGTTATGGTTGTCTTCTTTATGACTGTGCTCTTCATGGTCGTGTTCTTCGAATCTTGTATCCATTCCTTCCACAATCTCTTCATTAAGAACGTCAACATAATCCATCATTTTCATCTGAATCTGATTCTTATTATTTAAGGAATCAAGCAACGTATCAATCCATGTTTCAAGTGAACCACCATTATATATAAGCACATCCGCATTTTCCATCTGAATAACATCGCTAGGTGTTGGTTCAAAAGAATGACTGTCCTGTCCCGGTGTAACAATCATCTTTAAATCAATTCCCTTAACATCCCCTATAACCGCTCTTGCCATATCATAATATGGAAAAAGAGAAGTCGCTATTTTCAATCTATAGTTATCTTCTTTTTCAGTAGTTTTGCCGCAACCAGCCATTCCCAAAATCATAGATATGGTCACAATAAAAACTACTGATTTTCTTAAAAATTCTGTTTTCCTGCTAAATTTGTTTTCTCGAATAAATTCTTTTTTCAAAATTTTATCTTTCGAAAATACTTTTATAACTCTATTACTTTTCATAATTTAATAAACACTTTCATAAATCATTATTTTATTTATTTTTTTCTTCACACTTTCCGCATTTCTCGCATTTTCCATAGAATATAGTTTTCTTAGGATTAATACTAAAATGATGGTCTGCGTTCACGTGACTATATAACTCCGCCAAATGATGGCATTCCATCTTCGTCACTTCTCCGCACTCCTCACATTTAATATAGAAACAATCCTGATTTTCACCCTGTTCTATGTACTGAAAGCAAGCCCCCGGCTGACCTTCCACGCTAAACTTCGTTACAATTCCATCCTTTTCCATCTTCTCCAAATGTCTGTAAATAGTAGTAAGCCCTACCTGGCAATCATTTTCTTTCAAATAATTTTCTATGTCCATAACAGTAACATAGCCATCTTTGTGCATTTCGAGACACTCCTTAATAGCTGACTGCTGTTTTGTTTTATACTTTCCTGCCACGGTAATTCCTCCTTTGACAATAACTTTCCAATTTGAAAATCCTTTTCATTTTATACTTATTGTTTCAAAAAGTCAACGAATTTGAAAGTCTTTTTCATTTTTTCTTTAGTGGAATTTTCAGGAAGTTCTCTTATGCCATAAAAAAACCGATTTCAAAAGCTAGATTAGCACTCTAACTTCTTGAAATCGGTATCTCAAACGCCTGCTTATACAAATTAATTTAAAGTAGTTTATGCAATATAAAAATATAAATAATGTCCATCATCTCTGGACCTTTTTACATATACCATATCCCCTTCTTTAATATTATTAAAATCCCTCTTATTGTTTACTATAACATAATCATCGATTAATCCCTGATCAGTTTCACAAATAATAAACCACTTCTGCTGTCTTATAACTGTCAAATCATCAACATGAAGCTTAGTATTAACTTTCAATTTTAAAATAGGAGTTCTTTCACTATTATATTCAAGGCCTTGCTCTATTTTTAATGCTCCATATGATAAAAGATTAAAACCAACAAAAACTATAATTGCAACAATGTAAATTTTCATATAATATCCCGGATTAGAATGTATCCAGGGAGAAATCCTATGAGCAATTATTTGAAAAATAACTCCAATTATAACAAAAAAAATAGATGCAATAAAAAGTTTTATCCAAATTCTTCTATTTTTCAATTTATAATGCAAATCAATATCTGCTACTTCGTCCTTAGTTGCTATATGAAAATCCTGTTCTCTTATATATACTTTATCCATATTTTCATACCCTCCTCCAAAGCATATAAAAATTTTAGATAATATAGCATATGATAATGTTTTTAGCAACCTTTATTATAAAAAACTGCCGCAAGTCTGCGACAGTTCATTAACACTTAAGTGTGCGTGACAGGATTCGAACCCACGACCTTCTGGTCCGTAGCCAGACGCTCTATCCAACTGAGCTACACGCACTTAAGCACCTCTTTTAGAGATGCTTTCTTAATGCCGGCGACCGGAATCGAACCGGTACTGTGTTGCCACAACAGGATTTTAAGTCCTGCGCGTCTGCCAGTTCCGCCACGCCGGCATTGTACTGTTTAATTGTACAAGTGGGACCTACAGGGCTCGAACCTGTGACCCCCTGCTTGTAAGGCAGATGCTCTCCCAGCTGAGCTAAGATCCCTTACAGATTTAAACTGCTCTATTAATATATACGTTTAGGCAACATTTGTCAACAACTTTTTTTATTTTTTCAAACTTTTTTTAATTATCTTCTTTCACTTGATAATCTCCATCTTTTAGGAAGAAGAAATCCTCCACTCTATGTTTTTTATCAAATAAACCATTATACTGAACTTTTGAGTATTCATTTATATATTTAGTATATTTTGACTTTTCATCTATATTTCTAAATTCTCCATCATCTCCCTGGTAGAACAATCCGGTAAGAACAGGTATCTTCTTCTGTAAGTCTAAAAGATACTTGTTATATCCTGTCATATCCGCTCCAATAAGGTTTAAAAGATATGAGGATAAATAGTTTGCACTCATATCCTCATTTTGCTTTTCTTCTATGTCATAGTTAGCCCAGATTACGTATGGTGTTGAATACCACGTTGCAGTATCCTTAGCTGTAAAATTATCTATTTTCTTTCCGAAAATATTACTGTAAAAATCTGTGCTAAGAGGTGGCTGGTGATCTCCAAACATTACAATAATAGTTGGCTCATCCACTTTTTCAAAATATTTTATCAACTCCTCGAAAGCTTCATCTGACTTCTTTGCCAATGTAACATACTGTTCTACTTCATCTGAGCTTAACATACTGTTTGTTACCTGAATGTCAGTATCTACAAAACCTCTATTTCCAACATAACCGCCGTGGTTCTGAACTGTAACATTAAACAAATAAAACGGATCAGATGACTTGCTTCTTGCCTTTTCATAATCTTTTGTAATCTGTTCCATGTCTGTTTTATCAGAAATAAAGTTTCTTATAAACTCAGGTTTTTTGTAATATTCCATTGAATAGAAATGATTAAATCCTAAGCTGTTATATACATTCTCTCTGTTCCATCCGCTTCTCTTATATGGATGATATGAATTATTGCCCATATATCCCTGAGATACAAGAGTTCTTGTTAATGAAGGAACAACGCCCTTAACATAGTTGTTATATGGTACTGCTCTTGGTGCAAAAAACGCCAATGAATTTCCTGTTAAGAATTCAAATTCTGAGTTAGCAGTATTTGCCCCTTCAATCGACACATAAAGTTTACCCTTAATTGTATTTTTTGTAAGACTATGAATAAATGGCAAATAATCCTCTGATGTCTCAAAAGGTCCATCCACATTTAAATCTGCCAATGATTCATTCATGATTGCAATTACATTAGGCATTTTCTTTGTTTTTGCAGAATTTTTGTCTGTTGAATCTGACTTAAAATTCTTTGCTATTTTTTCAACGTCGTCTGTTGAGTATTCATCAGGTTTATTATTCTTAATATATTTCCATGATGTTGTAAATGACAACACACTGCCATTCTGAGCATATGTTAACTGTGGTTTCCACTGACTGTCAATAATGCCAGCATTTACTACTCCACTTGAATTAATATAGAAATTATATCCACCGATAACAATAGCAATAATAACTGCTACTGATACCAAACGTTTCTTTAATTTTAATCCTTTATAGCTCTTTAAGCTAAACATTGCTCCTGAGAATGCCACTAAAAAGCTTACTGCCCAAAGAACATATATATCAAATGTATACTCAAAACTATCTGCCACATTTAAAGCTGTTCCAATTGATAAAACATCTGCCGCAAGCACAGGTATTCCTCTAAAGCCAAATACAAAATAGTTAGTTAACGCAAGAACAAACATTGCTATGCACATTAAAATAGCTGAATACTGTGTCTTGTTGGTAATTGCAAAAAATACAAATAGCACAATATAATAAATAATAATATTTAACAATCCTCTTACTGTAAACAAAGACTCTAAAATAGGTCCTACAGTAAAAGATGACAGACTTTCAACCATAAAGTAGGCAACTATAGGAGATACCCAGAATAAAATTCTCGAAAGAATCTTATCAAGTGATATGTTCTTGTTAAACTTCTTATTAAACTTTTCTTCTATTACTCCAAAAGGTACTAAAACAAAAATAAGCGAAAGAATAAGCATTCCAAACATTATTCTTAAAGCACCTGTGTTATAAAACTGAAATTCCATGGAAATGGCTATTTTTTCTCCATCAGCCAACTTCTGCCCATCAATTGTTCCACTCTTTAAGTAACTGTTATTTTTGTCCGTTGTATATACACCGAATTTCTGTGGATTATAAGCATCTTCACACTGAATTATAAGTGTATAATATTCATTTCTTTTTAGTTTAGCAGGCTTCTCAAAAGTAAAATGAGTATACTTTCTTGTTTTCATTCCTGTTAACGGTTTTGAAGTAGTTGCAAGTTCATTTCCATCCTTGTCAACTACAGTAAGAATCATTGAACCCTTTGAACTTTCTCTTCCCTGATTGTCTATATAAATAGACATATCTTCCAAGGTTCCGTCATAACCTTTAAATTCCTGTGTACATTTACTATCTGATTTTAAATAATAAACCTTGGCATCTTCGTACTTCTTGTGTCCTGTTCTAACAGTACTATATGCCAATCCGTTGTTTACTCCTACAAAAATAATGCCAGCCAATAAAAGAATTATGGAAATAATCCACTTAGTTCTGTCCCATTTTACTTTGTTATTCTTCTTTTTATTAAGATATGACTGAGTCTCTTGTTTTTCCTGCTCATTGTTTTTCAACGCAGATTCAATTTCTTTACGAGTTGTGTCTACATCGCTTTTAATATTAAACTTCATCTTAACTTCTCCGTTCATTTTATCTTTTTGTCTATCAACTACTCTGCTTAAAAAAAGATAGATGGTCTTAATTTCGGCCATCTATCTTTTACAAAAACGTCCTGCCAAACATTAAAGTTTTTTTCTAACTAATTACGTATTAAATATTTAAGCAACGTTTTTATATTAACACAATATTTTCACATTTTAAAGTTTTTTATTTAAATTCATCAAACCATCCTTCATCATCTAATGTTGGAAGCCCATTAACATCTATCAAGCCATCACCACTTGTAGTAATTATATCTTTTAAATTCCACTGTAGGATTTCAATTTCAGGAACTTTGGTTTGAAAATATTTAATTTTTATTTCTTCATGGAGAGTTGTATACGTTTTCTTTCTTTGTCTACACTAAGAACTCTTACGTCTACAACGTCTCCTACAGAAACAACATCTAACGGATGTTTTATAAACTTGTTACTCATTTCTGATATGTGTACAAGTCCGTCCTGATGTACACCAATATCCACAAAAGCACCAAAGTCTATTACATTTCTTACTGTGCCTTTTAATTCCATTCCTTCTTTTAGGTCATCAAAATCTAAAACATCACTTTTCAAAACAGGCTTTGGCATTTCTTCTCTCGGATCTCTTCCCGGCTTTTCCAATTCTTTAATCATATCTCTTAATGTTATGGGATCAGTGCCTATTTCTTCGGCAACTTCCTTAACATCTTTTATTTCGTCAGTTAAATGAATATTTCCACCAAGAATATCCTTAGTTGAAAATCCGTATTTTTTTAAAAGTTTCTTTGCTGATGAATAACTTTCAGGATGAACACTTGTATAGTCAAGTGGTTCTTTTCCTTCTCTTATTCTCATAAATCCGGCACACTGTTCAAAAGCTTTAGGTCCAAGCTTTGCTACTGAAAGCAAATCTTTTCTGCTTTGAAACTGTCCGTTTTCTTCTCTATACTCAACTATGTTTTTTGCAATAGTCTTACTAATACCTGAAACATATTCAAGTAACGGTGCTGAGGCTGTATTTAAGTCAACGCCTACATTGTTAACGCAGTCTTCAACAATGTTAGATAATGCTTCATCCAGTTTCTTCTGGTTCATATCGTGCTGATACTGACCAACCCCTATTGCTTTCGGTTCTATTTTTACAAGTTCAGCCAATGGGTCCTGTAATCTTCTTGCCATTGATGTGGCACTTCTTTGTCCAACATCAAAATTAGGAAATTCTTCTGTTGCAAGCTTACTTGCTGAATATACGGAAGCTCCCGCTTCATTTACAATAATATATTCTACCTTTGTAGGGCATTCTTTTATAATGTCAACAATTACTGCTTCTGATTCCCTTGAAGCCGTACCGTTTCCAAGGGAAATAAGACTAACATTGTATTTCTTAATTATGTCAAGAACAATCTTCTTTGATTCAGCCACCTTATTCTGCGGTGCTGTAGGGAAAATTACCGTTGTATACAATACTTTTCCTGTGTTGTCTACAACTGCAAGCTTACATCCTGTTCTAAACGCCGGATCCCAGCCCAAAACATTTCTTCCGGCAATAGGAGGCTGCATAAGTAATTGTTTAAGATTCTGTCCAAATACAGTTATTGCTCCATCTTCAGCTTTTTCCGTAAGCTGACTTCTTATTTCTCTTTCAATTGCCGGTTTTATAAGACGTTTAAAGCCATCTTCAATCGCCTCTTTTAACAGCGGTTTAAATTGAGATTCGCCTTTTATAATAACTTTGTCTAAGGATGCAATTATATTTTCTTCCGGCATTTCTATTTTTACATTTAATACTTTCTCTTTCTCACCTCTGTTAATGGCAAGGATTCTATGCCCCGGAATTTTATTTACTCCTTCACTATAATCATAATAGTTTTCATACGGTGTTTTTTCCTCAGGATTTTTAGTATTAGAAACAATTAAACCATGTTTAACAACTGTATTTCTAATAGCCTTACGAAACTCATCATTATCTGATACTATTTCTGCAATTATGTCTTTTGCTCCCTGAATTGCTTCTGCAACATTGGCTACACCTTTTTCCTCGTTAACAAAAGCTTTCGCCTCTTCTTCCGGATCTTTGTTTTTTTCCTGTTTTAAGAAAATATCAGCTAAAGGTTCAAGTCCTTTAGCCTTTGCCTCTGTGGCTCTTGTTTTTCTTTTAGGTCTGAAAGGTCTGTAAATATCATCCACTGCAACAATTGTTTCTGCCATGGCAATTTTAGACATTATTTCGTCTGTCATCTTGCCCTGCTCTGTTATGGAATCCACAACTGTTTTCTTCTTTTCTTCCAAATTTCTAAGATATTTCAAACGCTCATCAAGTGTTCTTAACTGCTCATCATTTAATTCACCTGTTACCGGTTTTCTATATCTTGCAATAAACGGAATGGTGTTTCCTTCATCTATAAGTTTTATTGCTGCATCAACTTGCCAAAGCTTAACTGAAAGCTCATTTGCAATAATATGATTAATGTTCATTACTAATTTCTCCTTTTTCATTTTTGATGTTTTGTATCATTTCTTTTCTTATACGATTTATGTGTCAAAACACTCAATTTTGATTTTTTTATATTCATTGTAAATGTCTGCTTGTATTTTTTCACAAGGATGTTATACTTCTTTTTATGTGTTTCTAAAGATATGTATATGTTTTTTTCAAATTCTTTAGTATTATAACAGATTTTTAATAATTTGTTTTTATTTTTATGATATTTTTCTACGTAAAATATTGTGGCAGTTACTCATTTAGTTTCTGCTATTTTCATACAATTTTAGAAGGTGAGTTATGAATAGAGTAAAAAAAGAACTTCCAAAGTACAAACACGCCTGGCCTTTATTGTATTTTTTTATATATTTGCCATGGTTTTTAATATTAGAGCAAAAAATAACTCCGGATTATGCCGGATTACATATTATACATTGTCCCCTTGATGACATGATTCCATTCTGTGAATGGTTTGTAATACCATATCTGATTTGGTTTCTGTACATACCTGCTGTTTTTCTTTTTTTGTTTTACCATTCAAAGAAAGAATTCTATAGAATGTGTGCCTATGAGTTTACAGGAATGACAATTGCACTTATTGTATACACAGTATTTCCTAACGGGCTTAATTTAAGATTGACAGATATTGGTCGCAACAACATTCTAGTAACTATCGTTCAGTTCCTTTACGCTAACGATACACCTACTAATGTTTGCCCAAGCATTCACGTTTTTGCCACAATTTCTGCTCATCTTTGTTTGGTTAAAAGTAAGCATATGCAGAAACTTAATTCAAGAAAACGCATTAAGAAAGTTTCATGGGTTCTTACGGTTCTCATTTGCCTTTCAACTGTTTTCCTGAAACAGCACTCAGTCATTGATTTAATCTGCGGAGCCATACTTTCAATCGGATTATATTTTGTAGTATTTAAGTGGTGGTTCGGTAAGGTTAAATTCCCTGCACCAAATGTAAAAGACCCACGAAAACATGAAGTATTGTACTTCTTGAATAAGAAAAAATAGAAGCATAAGCTACAGATATTCTGATAGTGTTGTGGAATTACAACTCGCAAAACAATACTTATAATCAATTTTTATATAATATAAAAAGAAGGAACAGCTTAAAGACAATCTATTGTTGTCGTAGGGAGTTCCTTCTTTCTTGTTATAATTTATTCTCTTTCAAATATCTCCTTAATTTTTCAAATTTTTTGTTTAGGTACAAATTCAATCTTAAGAGCCATTCCCATCCCTTCTGCTAATCGTTTAAGCAAATTTACTGATGGATTTCTCGTTCCATTTTCCAACTTACTTATATCTGCCTGATTAATTCCTGTTCGTTCTGCAAGTTCTTTTTGTGTTAAATTCTGAGATGTCCTTGCATCAACTATTGCTCTTATTACATCCATCTCCGGCTGAATTGCTTCATACTCTTTCCTAAATTCTTCATCTTTCAATTGTTTCGAAAGCATATCGTCAAATGTTCTCATTCTTCATCACCCTTTCTATAAAATCTTTTCTTCTATCCTTTGCAATCTGTATCTCTTCTCTTGGGGTTTTTTGTGTTTTCTTCACAAAACCATTTGTCATTACAATTCTTCCCACTGCACTTCCTAATTTTCTCCCACTGATTTTAACTTAAATTTTATTTCCTCAATTGATTCATTTAAGTATTCATTGATTTTGTCAACGCGTGGAATTTCTTTTATTTCCGGTGAGTTCATTTTCAAGTCCAGAAGTTTTTCCACCTCCGGCACTAGTTCTTTTGGAAGTTCACTTTCCATTAATTCTCTAAACAACATCGGTGGCGGTGTTCCCTTTTCAAGAATCCATCTGCATGCCAACACTGGTCTTAGTACGTAGAAATATTTCTTTGTCCTTACCATTTCAGTTTTTAGATATTCACGATAGTTTCCCTCTGCCATACTTATATAGTGATACAGGCTTTTCTTTGTAGAAAAATATTCTCCCATAATTTTTCTAAATCTGTCCGCAAAGTCTGTTTCTAAATATACTATTGGAGAAGAAAACCATTCAAACAATGTTGGATTTGATTTATAAACTATAGGTGCCTCATCATTTTTTTAAAAAACCTGCATCAGCAAAGCCAATGCAGGTTAATATTTTTAATGTATTTATTTCAAGTAAGTTCTTACTGAGCATCCTTAATTGAGAAGCTGATTCTTCCCATCTTATCTTTTCCAAGACACTTACATTTAACCTTGTCACCAAGTGTAAGGTAATCTTCTACATGCTCAACTCTTTCCTTAGCAATCTTAGAAATGTGAACCATTCCTTCCTTGCCAGGAGCAAATTCGATGAAAGCACCAAATTCCTTAATGCTTACAACTGTTCCTTCAAGAATCATTCCTTCTTCGAAATCAGTTACAATTGTCTTAATGTACTTAAGAGCCTTATCAATCATATCCTTGTCAACGCCACATACTGAAACCATTCCTTCATCAGAAATGTCAATCTTTACGCCTGTTTCTTCGATAATGGCATTGATAACCTTACCACTCTTACCTACAACATCACCAATCTTATCAGGATTAATCTGGATTGTTTCAATCTTTGGTGCATATGCGTTAACTTCTTTACGAGGTTCAGCAATTGCAGGTTTCATACATGTATCCATAATGAATAATCTTGCTTCTCTTGTTCTTGCAATAGCACCTTCAACGATGTCTCTTGTAAGACCGTGAATCTTAATATCCATCTGAATAGCTGTGATACCTTCTGTTGTACCTGTTACCTTAAAGTCCATATCACCGAAGAAATCTTCAAGTCCCTGAATATCTGTAAGTAAAACATAATCATCATCTGTTTCGCCTGTAACAAGACCACATGAAATACCTGCAACCATTGACTTAATTGGAACACCTGCTGCCATTAATGACATACATGATGAACATGTACTTGCCATAGATGTTGAACCGTTTGATTCAAATGTTTCAGAAACAGTTCTGATAGCATATGGAAACTCTTCTTCTGAAGGAAGAACCGGCATTAATGCCTTTTCTGCTAAAGCTCCGTGTCCGATTTCTCTACGTCCCGGTCCTCTTGATGGCTTTGTTTCACCAACTGAGTATGATGGGAAGTTATAATGATGCATATATCTCTTTGTCTTAACATTTTCGTCAAGTCCGTCAATCTTCTGTGCTTCTGATAATGGTGCTAAAGTACATACGTTACAAATCTGTGTCTGTCCTCTTGTAAACATAGCTGAACCGTGAACTCTAGGTACAATGTCAACTTCTGCTGCAAGTGGTCTAATCTGGTCTAATGCTCTTCCGTCAGGACGCTTGTGATCTTTAAGAATCATCTTACGAACTGTCTTCTTCTGATACTGATAAATTGCTTCACCAAGTACTGCAAGCCATTCTTCATTGTCAGCAAAAGCTTCTTCTAACTTTTCTGTAATTTCCTTAATATTTGCTTCTCTTGTCTGCTTATCGTCTGTAAATACAGCAACTTCCATTTCTGCTGGAGGAACAATTTCCTTAATTGCTGCAAATAATTCTTCAGGAATTGCACAACTTTCATATGTGTGTTTTTCTTTTCCAACTTCTGCAACGATTTTTTCAATAAATTCAATAATTGTCTGGTTGATATCGTGTGCCATATAAATAGCTTCAATCATCTTTGCTTCAGGGATAATGTTTGCACCTGCTTCAATCATAATAACTTTCTGTTTTGTTGAAGCAACTGTAAGCTGCAAATCACCATTGTCCCAAACTGCCTGACTTGGGTTAACAACAAATTCTCCATCTACCATTCCAACCTGTGTCATTGCACATGGGCCATCAAATGGAATGTCTGAAATACATGTTGAAATTGCTGAACCAAGCATTGCAACTAATTCAGGTCTGCACTCAGGATCAACTGACATTACTAAGTTGTTAAGTGAAACATCATTTCTGTAATCCTTAGGGAATAAAGGTCTCATAGGACGGTCAATAACACGTGCTGTAAGAACTGAATTTTCTGATGCTTTTCCTTCTCTTTTATTAAATCCACCAGGGATTTTTCCTACTGAATACATCTTTTCTTCAAACTCTACTGAAAGTGGGAAGAAATCAACACCTTCTCTAGGCTTATCTGATGCTGTTGCTGTTGATAATACTGTTGTATCACCGTAGTGCATAAATGCTGCACCGTTAGCCTGCTTTGCTACACGTCCTACATCAACTGTAAGTGTTCTGCCTGCAAGCTCCATACTAAAACTCTTATACATAACTCTCTTTCGTTACTTTCTATAGTAACTTCTCCTTTTTATTTTCTCTCTGCAGAAGAATCCGAAACTACTGTAAAAATCACTATGCAACTAATAATTACAATAACTAGCTTAAATCATAATAGTCTTTACAGTGGCTTCGGCTAGGTTCTTCTGCAAAATGTGTATTGCTTTCATAAAGTATATTTTCATAAATATACGCAATCCTTTACATTATAAACAAAACAATAATAAAAAGCAAGTACGCATAACTGTACTTGCCTTCATTTTTTAGTATTTTTCTATATTTTTATTGTTTTATTTTTATCTTTTACTCTATCTTCCAAACAAAGAAAACTTCTTCTTATCCAAAAAAAGAAAAACAGAATATGTATTTCTACACATTCTGTTTCTTTGTTCATAAAAACTCTCAAATAAAATTTATTATTATTTACGAATTCCTAATTTTTCAATTAAAGCACGGTATTCTTCAACATCGTTTTCTTTAATGTAGTCAAGTAAACCTCTTCTCTTACCTACCATCTTAAGAAGACCTCTTCTTGAATGATGATCTTTGTGGTTTGTCTTTAAATGTTCAGTTAAATCTTTGATTCTGTATGTTAAGATTGCAACCTGAACTGCTGGTGAACCTGTATCTGTAGGTGTCTTACCATATTCTGCTGTTAACTGAGCTTTTACTTCTTTTGAAATCATTTATATTTCCTCCTAAATTTTAAAATATCCCCATACACTGAAGTATCGGATGGAGTATCCAAGTACTGCGTGTAGGTTAAACATACTCGTTTATACTAACAAAGGTAATTGCAAATGTCAATAATTTTTATATGATTTTACAATATTTTTTTTGCATAAATTTTTGTATGTTTTCAAATATCAATTATTAGATATTAATCTATTTTTCAAAAATCACTCTAACACATTGCTTCTATATTCCCTATGTTCTTCCTTTACTTTTTCAAGTAAACCTTTCTCAAATGCCATTTTTTCAATTATCCTTGCCATAACTTTTGCTCCGGTAACCATTACGTGTGTACCCTTTTCTGTCTTCATTAATTCTGCAAACTCTTTTGAATAAAGTTTTGTTTCCGACACTTCTGTTGCTATAACAGGATTAAACACAGGTATTATTGTATCAAGATTTCCAACATCACTGGAGCCTCTTGGTTCATCTGCTATTTCCCAGTTAAGATTTAACTCATCCATTATATCACAAACAATTTTCTTTTCAGTATTTCCAATAAATACTTCTGCATAATCAGGATTATTCTGTGAATAATCATACTTATTATCAACAGCCATTGCACACCCTTTAGCGCATTGTTCCACTTTCTTTTTCAACTTCATAAGTCTGTTAATTGTTTTTGAACGAAGATAAACATAGGCTGTAGCCTTTTCAGGTATTACATTTGGAATTTTTCCACCATCTAATATAACTCCCTGAACATCATCGCCCTTTTCAAGGCCCACACGAAGCATATCAAGTCCGTGGAAAAATAATTGAACTCCGTTAAGTGCACTTACACCTTCCCACGGATTCATTGACGCGTGAGCCTGCTTTCCATAAAAATTAATAAGCATATCACTTGATGCTAATGTTCTAAAATATGGCTGATTAACGGAGTTTGCCTGAATCACCACTGCAAACTCATAATCATCAAAAGCACCATGCTCCATCATTTTTATTTTTCCACCACTTATTTCCTCATCTGGTGTTCCTATTAAGTCTATTTGAAACGGAAAGTCCTTATATGTTTCTTCCATTGCTAACGCACAAATAATGCTTGCTGCACAACTTGCACTGTGTCCACATCCGTGACCTATATCTTCCATTGCATCATATTCACATATTATTGCAACTTTTGGAAGATTAAGCTCTGATTTTTCTTCTTTTGTTGCATAAAAAGAATATTTCATTCTAGCTCTTGGTGATACAATTTTATATCCCTGTTCCTTTAGAATATTAATAAGAAATTCGCTGGTTTTCTTTTCATTACCTGAAACCTCTGGATTTTCGTTCATCCAGTCAAGAATTCTCTGTCCTAACGGCTTATACTTATTTAATATTTCATCAAACCTTGTTTCTTCTAAATTATTATTTAATTTTTTATTCTCCATTTTACCCCCTCTTTATTCTAAAACAAACCCGGGAGGCAGGGGCGTTCCTGCTATTCCCGGGTTTCATATTTATTTTAATTATTTATTTGCCCTTCTTACAGGTTTAACATATTTTGCATAAAGGTATGAACAAATTACAACTACGATTACACAAAACGCTGCAAGTATACCAAATATCTGGAAGTATCCACTTGCTCCTGCTGACTTATCAAGAATGTTACCAAAAATTGTGTTAAGGAACATATCAGGAAGGTAACCTACGATTGATGCAATACCAATTGCCGTACCTGCTACTTTTACAGGAATGTTTATTTCATGCATTGTAGAGAACATTACTCCATAAAGACACATACTGAATAATCCGGGAATTAATGTTAATACTGCAATTAACATTGAAGGTGCACCTGTTCCTACTAATATAACAAGAATAATTGAAATTGCCAAGATGACTCCACCACATCTGAACCAAGCAAGTGTTGATTTAAATACTTTATCTGCAAGAATGCCACCAAGAGGTGCTGCTACAAGCATTACTATGTACTGACGAAGAATTGCACAAACACCTGCTGCTGTTGTTGATAATTTTACTATGTCTGTAAGGTATGGTGTAAAGTATGATGAGCAACTATATACACCGTATACACAGAAGAATACTACTGAAATCATCCATACTGCCGGATTCTTTAGTACTGTAACTACATCTCCGAAATGGAACTTATCTTCCTCTGCTGTTGATAAATCCTTATCTGACTTTCCTTCTAAGAATATTGCTATTAAAATTGTTGCCAATAATGTAAATGCTGCCATTGAAACTACTGCCCAAAAGAAGCCTGACTTCATATTGGAATCTCCACCACCGGCATTGTAAGCCCATAAGTTTACTGCTGCAATAATTGCTGCTGTTGTACCATTTGCAGCATAATAAATTCCATACATTGTACCCTGTTCTTCTTCAGTTCCTATTATTCTTATAGCTTTAAGAATTGCTGTCCAGAATACAAATCCTGACGCAAAAGCTATAAGCAACCATATTACTAATGAAATACCATAAGCAACGCTTCCAGGTAAATCTAACAAAATTGTTACTGCAAATGCACCTGTTAATATTGTTGCCACTGCCAACGACAACATCAGTGCTTTTTTAGGATTCATCTTATCTGCTAAAATTCCTCCTGGAATATAAAGAATTACACATCCTATTGCATACATTGTAAGTAACAAACCAGACTGTGTATCTGAAATGTGCAATACCTGAATTAGTGGGTCATAAAATACATATTTTAAATAGGGGAATATGTAAATTGAGCCACCTGCCAAACCAAGTATTATAAGGGTTAAATACTTTTTAAAATTATTGTTCATAATTTCAGTCCTTCCTTTCTTTTTGTACTCTACGTACTTTTTTATTGTGTACCTAATTTATTAAAAGATTTTATGCTTTCTGGCATTTCATCTTTTTAATAGTTTTCTGTTCCCGTTTTTCATCTCTTGTTGCTTTTAATGGTTTACTGTTTCCATCTGTACTCTTTGCTAATTTAATCTCTGTATTTTCTTCTGTTTCATTTGTTTGTGTACTTTCACCTGTGCCCTGACATACAGTTATAATTTCTTCTTTTGTCATCTTCCCAAAATCCTGTTTCATGGCTTTTATTGCCGAATATGATATTAAGAAAACTATAAATATTAGTGGAAATCCCAGTACTATGGCAAACTTTTGTATAAGTTTTAATCCTCCAACTGTTGACAATCCGATGGCTATGGCAAATATTGCTATTGCCCAGCTAAAACGATTAAGCAAATGAGGATCTTCCTCAGGATCTAAGTTTTTAGACGTTGCCGTTCCAAGTACCATTGCTGTTGAATCTATTGTTGTTGCCAGAAATACAAAACAAAGAATTACAAGAAGTACTATCAATATTTTGCTAAAAGGTAAAGTCTGCATTATTGCAAGAACAACTCCTTCATTACCTTCTTTTTCAAGAATTGAAACTAAGTCTACAATTCCGTTTTTCTGAAGATATAATGAATATCCTCCAAGGATTCCAAGGAATGTGCAACATCCAAGACTTCCCCAAACCATTTGTCCTAAAATAACCTGTTTTAATGTTCTTCCTCTTGAAACCTTGGCTATAAAAATTCCCATAATCGGTAAGAAAGATAACCACCATCCCCAGTAAAACATTGTCCAATCATGAACAAAATTCTGATTGCCAAATGGGTCTGTATAAAATATCATTCTTGGAAGATTCTGAAGATATAAGCCTATGCTGTTTAATTCCATTTCAAAAATTTTTGATATAGAAACAAGCACTCCTACAACTCCAAGGAATATGAAAATTATTAGCATATTTACATCTGTTAATTTCTTTATTCCTTTTTCAAGTCCTCTGAAAACACTCCAACCGAAAATCATAAACCATATAAGATATACAGCTATCTGTAATGATAAGCCATCCTTTATATGTAATACGCTTGAAATAAGTTTTGACATTACCGGAACTCCCAAACCTAATGAAGTGGTTATTGATGCAATAATTCCGAAAACTACTACAATGTCAATTATCTTTCCAATTATTCCATCTTTAAATTTTTCTCCAAATATTGGAGTTAGTGTTCCTGACAATTTTACATCTCTTGTTTTTCTTACATATAACATATATCCGATTGCGGTAACTGCCGGGATATAAAAAGCCCATGCACTGAATCCCCAGTGAAACTGTCCATACATATGAGCATATTCATAAGCCTGCGTTGACATTGCCTTTATATGAAATGGTGTATTTTTTAGGTAATATATTGGCTCTGCAAATCCAAGAATTACTGTACTAGATCCTGCTCCTGATGTAAAAATCATTGCTGCCCAGCTAAACGTCGAAAATCTTGGTTTATCATCAGGACTTCCAAATTTTATGTTGCCATATTTTCCAAAATAGAGATAAAAGAAAAGTCCGAAACAAAAAACACTTACAAGTATATACATCCAACCAAAGTGGTTTATGCAAACATTAAATGTACTTTCGATTGCAATTTTTACTGTGTTTGGTACGAAGATTAAAGCCAAAACCATTAAGACAACAATAGCCAGACTTGTGAAGTATACTTTTTTATCCATTTGTTCCAATGCTTTTCTTATCTCTAGTTTCTTCATTGTCTTTCGTATGCCTTTCCTTTATTTTGCAAACTTTGTAACATCTACATCGTTAACCATTCTAAATACCTTATCCTGCTCCCCTCTTAAGATGTAACATAAGTTTTCTGCACCTATTCTCTGACATTCATATAATGCAAAGTCTGAATAAAATGCTGTATGTGGTGTTAATACTACATCTTCACGTCCAACAAATGGACACTTTAATGTATTTTCATTAGTTTCTTCAACCAAAACATCAAGTCCTGCGCCGAAAACCTGACCATTATCTAAAGCTTCAAGCAAAGCCTCTTCGTCTATCATGCTTCCTCTTGAAACATTCACAATAATTGGTTTCTTTTTCATCATTGCAAAGGCTTCACGGTTTAACATATTTTCATTTTCAGGTGTAAGTCTCATATGAACACTAATTACATCGGATGTTTCAAATAATTCTTCTTTGCTTACAAGTTTTACTCCTAAGCTTTCAGCTACTTCCGGTTTGCAGCTTGGACTATAGGCTATAACATTCATTCCAAATCCCTGTGCTCTTCTGGCAACTGCTTTTCCGATTTTTCCTAAACCTAAAATTCCAAATGTTGAACCTTCAAGTCTAATCATTCCTGATGTTGAGTTGTAATCATATACATGTTTGTATTCTATTTCTCTATCATAATGTTTTAATTTTCTTGCAACTGCAAGCATTAATGCTATTGAATGATCTGCAACTTCCTGTGTACAATATTCTCCGATAACCGCTACTGCTGTTCCCTGTTCTTGTGCTGCATCCGCATCTACGAAGTTGTAACCTGTAGCTTCAATTGAAATTCCTTTTAAATTTGGATTGCTGTTTATTATTTCTTTTGGAAACTCCAAATATGATGTAAGTATTCCATCTACATCTTTAATTGCTTCTTTAAATTTCTCATTATCACCTTCATGTACATAAAGAGAAATTTCTGTGTCTTCTCCAAGGAATTTTTTAAAAACTGATTTTTCAATTTCCAAGTCTCTGTTAAGAGGTTCTTTATAATCACAAATTGCTACTTTCATATTTTTCTCCTGTTTTTTGTTGATTGAATTTTTCTACGATAATTCAATTTTTAATGTAAGTCTAATTCCAATTTTCATATGTTTAATATGGATTTCTATTTGCTTAATGTTTCAAGAACCTTCTTAAATTCTTCAAGGAAAATCTTGTTCTGTTCTGTTGTACCAATTGATACTCTAAGATGTTTGTTGTATCCCCAACCACCGCAAGGTCTTACAATAACACCAACTTTTAATAACATTTCTGCGATTTCACCGGCATCATATGGTGTACTGAAGAATACGAAGTTAGCCTGTGATGGGAAACATTCACATCCTAATTTTGTAAGTTCTTCATTTAACATTTCTCTGTCAGCAATCATCTTATCGCCATATTTTTTACATTCAGCCTGTCCTTCTTCGCTCATTAATGCAACTGCTCCGGCAAGACCGATTCTGTTAGCATTAAATGGTTCGCTTACTGTGTCATACCAGTTTACAAATTCAGGATTTGCTACAAGGTAACCAATACGTCCACCTGCTAAACCATAATATTTTGAAAATGTTCTAATGTTAATTACCTGCTTACCTGCTTTAATATATTTCATTACATCAGGTAAATTATCAGGATTGGCAAAATCAGCATATGCTTCATCAATTACTAACCAACATTTTTCAGGAAGCGCCTCTACGAAATCATCAAATGTATCTTTGTCAATTACTGAACCTGTTGGGTTGTTTGGATTACAAATCCATACGATTTTTGTTTTATCTGTAAGTTTTTCCTTAAAATCTTTTAATTCCATTGTGTAGTTATCATTTAATGGTACTTCAATTACTTTAGCACCCATAATTTTTGAAATTTCACGATACAATCTGTATGACTGCTGTGGTACTAATACTTCATCTCCATCTTCTAATAATGTCTTTGCAACCTCATCAAGCACATTTCCTGCACCATGTCCAAGGCTTACCCAATCACCGTCAACACCAAATTTCTCTCCTACAACTTTTTTTAATTTTATATAATTCTTTTCTGGATATATATTAAGCTTTTTAACTTCCTCTCCCATTGCATTAAGTGCAACATCATATGGTCCATACATATTTTCATTTGAACCTAACTTTACAACACTTGTAAGACCATAGTCAGCCATTACATCTTCCATGCTCTTACCTGATACATACTTTTCACAATCAAATGCCTCATGTCTAATACCTTTTACTTCCATCTCGTTTCTCCTTTGTCCTAAAATATTTTTCAGTAAAAGAAAAAGGCGCGTACAAAAATCTCTGTACGACGCCTTTGTCTTATGTGACCCATTATAAAAAGTCGCAAAAAAATGTCAATGTATTTTCTTTGTTTTTTTAACTTTCTAAAGTTTAAAATTAATTATTTTAATTTTGTTTCCCCTTTTTATTAATATAGTTAATTTTTTGTGAATTTTAAAATAGCATTTTTGATTACAGTGTGCCAAGGTCATGGATGTGTCTGTGCTTGCACAAAGGCACATCCATGACCTTGGCACACGCCCCACAAATGAGCATAAAAGCAAAGCTTTGCTTTGCGATATGCGAATTTGTGGGTGGATTGCGAGAGTGCGTAGCACATAGCAATCCGTGTAATCAAACTTTAAACTATATCATTAATTCATTTTATGCTTGTTTTTTATTTAATTTACCTACGTACCCAGATAGTTTCTCTTAGAAACACATTACAATTCCTAGCATCTACTATGGACAAAAGAAGCTACGCACTACGCGTAGCTTCTCACAACATTTTATTATTAACTTGTTATAATTTATTTACTTATTTATTCCCAACAATTCTTCTGCAGGTTTCTATATCTGCCTCGATTTGCTGTTTCAATTTCTCTAAGCTGTCAAATGTTCGCTCCGGTCTTATGAAATCATAAAACTGTACCTGAACGATTTCATTGTAGATATAGTTCTCATAGTCAATTATGTGGGTTTCAACTTTTATCTTTGTACCTGTTTCAACTGTAGGATTTACGCCTACGTTGCTTATGGCATTAAAAGTCTGACCTTCAACTACCACAACTGTTCTATAGACGCCATTAGGAGGCAATAACTTAGTTTCATCAGGAATGATATTAGCTGTTGGAAGTCCGATTGTTCGTCCCAAGTGCTTGCCCTGCTCAACCTTACCGATTATCCTGTAAGGATGTCCAAGCATTTCATTTACATCCTGCATCTTACCTTCTGTTATTTTCTGTCTAATACTAGTACTGCTTATATCTTTGTTGTGATACTGTTCCTTCTCTACAACTATAAGATTATAACCATATTTTTTCTGATTGTCCTTCAAAAACTTAACATTTCCGGAAGCCTTTGTTCCAAAATGGAAATCCGGTCCACATACAATTGTTGTGGCACCTATTTTATCTTTTAAAATTTTTGATACAAATTCATCCGGAGAAAGTGCAAGAAACTCTTTCTTCATAGGCATTTTCATATACACATCAACGCCCTGCTGTTCACAAAGAATCTGCTTCTCCTCTTCTGTCACAATTGTTTTGTTGGCATTATTTTTAAGGAATGCTGAAGGTGTAGTTTCAAAAGTAAGAACTACTTTCTGTCTACCATTAGCATTGTTAACTATAACTTCAAGAAGCTTTTCGTGTCCCTTATGTATTCCATCAAACTTTCCAATTGTTACAATTGTATTTTTTAATTTTATGTTATCATCTAAAGAAATGCGTTGCATAATTTCTCCATTTCTATAAGAAAATCTTAATTGGTTTGTATATCTGTTTTTCTGCAATATACATATATAAACCAATGAATTTGCCATCGTGAGTATATACTCTTACTGTCTGACCATCCTGATGATTCATCTTTAACAATGTGTTTCTCGAAGTAAAAATATTACCGTTATAAAGTAACTTTTCAGCTTCCTCTGAAACCATACATTTTGAATACATATCCAAAATCTCGTCAACAGGAGTAATATACTGTTCCAAAACTCCCTGGTCCCTAATTTCTTCTATCTGGGATAGAGAAATACTGTCCTTTATATCAAATCTTTCAACTCGTGTGCGTGTAAGTTTTTCCATACATGCCCCAACACCTAAATCCTTTCCTATGTCGTAGCAAAGGGTTCTTACGTATGTACCCTTAGAACATGTTACGTGAAAACTTACTCTTGGCAAATCAATTTTTGTTATTGTAATGTCTATAATTTTGCAATGTCTTGGAGGTCTTTCTATTTCTTCTCCCTTTCTTGCAAGATTATATAATTTCTGACCATTTATTTTTATTGCTGAAAACATTGGTGGAATCTGGTCATATTCGCCTATATAGCTTTTAATCACATCAAAAACCTTTTCTTCGGAAAGCTTCATAACTTCCTCTTCAGGTGTCTGATTAGTAATCTGACCTGTTGTATCCTGAGTATCTGTCTCTGTTCCAAGCAACATTGTAGCTGTATAAGTTTTGTCCTTTTCAGACAATAAATTGCAAAGCTTCGTTGCTTTTCCAAGACAAACCGGCAACACTCCTACAGCATTGGGATCAAGGGTTCCCATATGGCCTATTTTTTTCTGTTTTAGGATTCCTCTTAACTTTGCCACTACATCATGAGATGTATAGCCGGGTTCCTTATAAACATTAATGACTCCATTAATCATTTATACCATCAACTCCTTCAACAGTTTCATTTTAAATGTCCTGTTTTATTCTGTTAAGCAGTTTGTTTATTATATCGTTAAGTTCGCCGTGTATCTCTGCTCCCGCAGCCCTTACGTGACCGCCACCACCGTTTTCAACGGCAATCTTGCTTACATCCACGTAATTTTTTGAACGTAGACTGACTTTGTATGAATCCTCACTTAACTGGTACAAAAACATAGCCACTTCAACACCGTCAACATTTCTTATTGATGCCACAACTGCATCTAAATCCTTAGTTGTAACACCGTACTCTTCCATCATTTCTGATGTGCAGTAACCATAAATACATTTTCCATCTAATGCCAACACTGCTTCGCTTTGAATCTTCGCAGTAACCATCATCTGGTTATATGTTTTTCTAAAAAATGTTTCTTCAAGAATCATATTCACATTAACACCTTTTTCAATCATGTTAGCAGCGATTCTCATAGTTTTTGGTGTTGTACTTTGAAATCTGAATACGCCTGAATCATGTGCGATTCCCATATACATTGGTTCTGCAATTGATTTATCAATTAAGTCTTCATCTAACAAATCATATAATACTTCACTTGCTGAACTTGCCTTTGGCAAAATATAATTATAATCTGCATATCCGTCATTACTTGCATGATGATCAATGCAGGCTGTTCTTTTGGCATTCTCATAGAAAGGCAAATTAAGTCCTAATCTGTCAAGACTTGCCGTATCGAGTGATATAAACAAATCAAATTTAGTACCATCATATCCTGTTGTGATAATCTGATCTGTATTTTCAATAATATTGAACTTTTTGTCCACAAACTCTAAAAATACCCTTACATCTAAATCCGGTCTGTTCTTTTTAAGATAATTATACAAAGACATACATGAACCCATGCAATCTCCGTCAGGTCGCAAGTGACCTGCTATACCAATAGTCTTTGCATCTCCAATAATATCGTTAATCTTCTTCATCATTCAAATTAATTCCTTTATGCTTATTCGTTATCCTCTGATTCTTCTTTATTATTTCCATTAACTTCGTCTATTAATTTTGACATCTTCATACCGTATTCAATAGACTGGTCCATAACGAATTTTAATTCTGGTGTATTTCTAAGGTTAACTGTTCTTGCTAATTCACGGCGGATAAAACCGGCAGCACTTTTAAGTCCTGCCATTGTTTCTGCCTTTGCTTCTTCGTCACCTAATACACTAATATATACCTTACAGAACTTAAGATCAGGTGTAACTTCAACACCTGTTACACTTGTCATTATTCCAATTCTTGGATCTTTAAGTTCTCTGATAATTACACTTAACTCTCTCTGAACTTCCCCGTTAATACGAGTGTTCTTTATACTGTTTTTTCTCAATTTTTAATCCTTTCCGGACTAGGTTAAAGTTCCTATCTTGGCACTTCTACCATAATATATGCTTCAACCTGATCGCCTTCTGCAATGTCATTGAATTTTTCAAATACAAGACCACATTCGTAACCGGCTTTAACTTCCTTAACATCATCCTTAAATCTCTTAAGTGATGCAACCGGTCCTTCATAAATTTGTTCTCCATCTCTTGTAACTCTTGCTGAACATCCTCTCTGCATAGCACCATCTAAAACATATGAACCGGCAATGTTTCCAACACCTGAAGCCTTGAAAATCTGACGGATTTCTGCATGACCGATAACTTTTTCTTCGTAAACAGGTTCAAGCATACCCTTCATAGCTCTTTCAATGTCATCAATAGCGTTGTAGATTACAGAATAAAGTCTTAAGTCAACTCCTTCTGTCTTAGCTGTTTCTTCAGCCTGTGCATCAGGTTTTACATTAAATCCGATAATAATTGCGTTAGATGCTGATGCTAAGATAACGTCAGATTCGTTAATTGCACCTACACCACCGTGGATAACCTTAACTTCAACTTCTTCATTTGAAAGCTTAACAAGACTCTGTCTTACAGCTTCAACTGAACCCTGAACATCAGCCTTGATAATAAGGTTAAGTTCCTTAAGTTCTCCTGCTTCAATCTGTGAATTAAGATCATCAAGAGAAATTCTAAATTTATTTGATTCCATAAGCTTAGCCTTGCTGTCTTCAACGAATGTGTTCGCAAAGTCTTTTGCTTCATTAGCTGTTGCAGTTGATACAAATACTTCACCTGCGTTTGGAACACCACTAAGGCCTAAAATTTCTACAGGTGTTGATGGGCCTGCTGTCTTAATTCTGTTTCCTCTGTCATCAGACATAGCTCTCACTTTACCGTGGTTAGCTCCTGCTGCAATATTTGCTCCAACCTTTAATGTACCTTTCTGTACAAGAACTGTAGCAACAGGTCCTTTACCCTTATCAAGCTTAGCTTCAATAATAATACCTCTTGCCTGACGATTAGGATTAGCCTTTAATTCTAATACATCTGCCTGTAAAAGAACCATTTCAAGAAGATCATCAATACCTTCCTTAGTGTGAGCTGATACAGGAACCATTTCAACGTTTCCGCCCCAGTCTGAAGCTAATAATCCATGTTCTGCAAGTCCCTGCTTAACACGGTCAATGTTTGCTCCCGGTTTATCAATTTTGTTAATTGCTACGATAATTTCAATTCCTGCTGCCTTAGCATGGTTAATAGCTTCTACAGTCTGTGGCATAACACCATCATCTGCTGCTACAACAAGGATTGCAATATCTGTTGACTGGGCACCACGCATACGCATTGATGTAAATGCTTCATGTCCAGGTGTATCTAAGAATGTAATAGTCTGGTCATTAATTTTAACAACTGAAGCACCGATATGCTGTGTAATACCGCCTGCTTCTCCTGAAATTACATTTGTTTCTCTAATTGCATCAAGAAGTGATGTTTTACCATGATCAACGTGACCCATAACACATACTACAGGTGGACGCTTAACCATTAAGCTTTCATCTTCTTCATCTTCCTTTAAAAGTTCTTCAATAATATCTACCTTTTCTTCTTTTTCACACATAATGTCATAGCCTAAAGCTATTTCTTCTGCGCTGTCAAAGTCAATTTCAGTATTAACAGTAACCATCTTGCCTTCAAGGAAAAGTTTCTTAATAACTGCTGATGGCTGCATTTTCATTCTTTCAGCGAGCTGACCTATTGTAATAAAATCCGGAACCTCAATTACCTTGATTTCTTCCTTCTTTTCTTCTTTCTTCTTAGGTTTTTCCATTACAGGCTTAGAGAAATCTTTCTTTCTTCCATTCTTGCCCTGTCTGTTATCGTCATAATTCTTCTTATTTCTTTCCTGACGGTCCTGACGAAGTTTATTCTCTCTTGACTTTCTATCCTTATTCTGAATTGGTTCAGCAGGTGCCATACCGCCTCTTGAATTATCATTTCTTCTAAAGTCATTTCTTCTGTCGTCATTTCTGCCCTGACCGTTGTTGTTTCTGTCTCTGAAATTTCCGTTGTTATTTCTGTCACGATAATTTCCGTTATTGCCATTATTATTTCTATCTCTGTTATAACCTCTATTATCGTTTCTGTCATTTCTACGGTCATTTCTCTGACCATCATTTCTACGATCGTTTCTCTGACCGTCATTTCTGCCCTGGCCGTTGTTGTTTCTGTCTCTGAAATTTCCGTTGTTATTCCTGTTGTTACGGTTATCTCTGTTATATCCGCCTTTATTGTCTCCTCTGTCGTTTCTGCGGTCATTTCTCTGACCATCATTTCTACGATCATTATTGTCTCTGTTAAAAGGCTTATTCTGTCTGTTGTTATTCTGTTCTGTTTTCTTTTCTACCTTTGTATCCTTCTGCATATCTTTTGGCTTTACCTCTTCCTTCTTTGGTTCAACCTTTGGTGCTTCAACCTTTGGTGTTTCTGTTTTTTCAGGTTCTGTTTTTGCTACCGGCTTAACTTCTTCTTTCTTAACCGGTTCAGCCTTAACTGCTTCCTTAGGCTGTTCTTTTTTTACTTCCGGTTCAGCTTTAACCGGTGCCTTTGGTTCAACTTTCGCTTCTACCTTAGGCTCAGCCTTCTTTTCAGTAGTAACCTTTGCTTCCGCACTCTTTTCCTTCTTATCTGATGAATGATGATGTTCACCATCACTGTGTCTTCTGCGTCTCTTTTCTCCATCACCCTTAGAATGTCTTTCGCCTCTTCTAATTACACCTTTGCTTGTAATTATAACTCTTGGCTTTGACTTTTCTTTCTTTTCATCTTCAGTAGCTTCTCCACTGCTTTCCTTCTGACTGTTCTTGAATTTTGTTTTTACAAATTCAATATTATCATCGTCAATGGAACTTGCTGCCTTTACATCTATGCCCTTTTCTCCAAGTGCCTTTACTATGTCAGCACTTTTTATATCTAACTCTTTGGCTAATTCATGTACTCTCATCTTTGCCATTTAACTACCTCCGCTTATTCATTTTCTGTTAACATCTTCACAATCGACTTGCTAAATCCGGGATCCAACACTGCTATGGATGCTCTTTCTTTATTACCTGTTGCCATGCCTAACTCAGCCTTAGTACCATAAATAAATACAGGAATCTTATAAAACTTGCATTTATTTTCAAATAGTTTTTTTGTATTGTCTGAGCTTTCTGTTGAAACAATAACAACCTTGGCTTTATTATCCTTAACAGCCTTTTCAACTGAAAATTCACCTGCCACGGTTTTCCCTGCTCTTGTTGCAAGTCCTATCATAGAAAATACCTTATTCATTTATCTCTCCTAATTCTTTTTCAAGCTGACTATAGATTTCTTCGCCAATACCTGAAATCTTAAGTGTTTTTTCCAAACCTTTATTCTTAATTGCTTTCTTCAGGCATTCTTTATCCGGACATATGTAAGCTCCACGACCGTTTAATTTTCCGGTTGCATCAACACTAACATTTCCCTCTTTGTCACGAACAACTCGAATCAAATCCTTTTTGTTTTTTGCCTGTCTGCAACCTGTACAGGTTCTTACAGGCATCTTTTTTGTCTGTCCCATAGCATCATCTCCTAATCCCTGATTTGGTCTGTTATTCTTCTGTCTCTTCAGTTGTAGCTTCGGATGTTTCTTCTGTTACTTCTTCAGATTCTTCTGAATCAGCCTCTGACTCTGAATCATATTCATCATCATAATACTCGTCATCATATTCTGCATCGTATTCATCATCGTAGTATTCGTCATCATAATATTCATCATCATCGAATAAATACTGGATTCCTTCTTCTTTTGCCTGTGACTCACTCTTAATATCAATCTTAAATCCTGTAAGTTTTGCAGCAAGTCTTGCATTCTGACCTTCTTTACCAATTGCAAGTGAAAGCTGGAAATCAGGTACTACTACTAATGCTTCCTTGTTATCAGGATCAGCAAGAACTGCAACAACCTTTGATGGACTTAATGCATTTTCAATTAAGATTGCAGGATTTTCGCTCCAGTTTACAATATCAATCTTTTCATCACGTAATTCATCAACTACTGCATTTACTCTTGCACCGTTAACACCTACACATGCACCTACGGCATCAACGTCTTCGTTATTTGACCATACAGCCATCTTTGTTCTTGAACCTGCTTCTCTTGCAATGCTTTTAATTTCTACTGTACCATCCTGGATTTCTGTAACTTCCTGTTCAAAAAGTCTCTTAACTAATCCCGGATGAGTTCTTGAAACAACGATTCTTGGTCCTCTACCATTGTCTTTTACTTCTGTAATGTAAAGTTTTATTCTTTCAGTTGGTCTGAAATGTTCTCCCTTAGCCTGTTCTTTTTCCATAAGAACTGTGTCAACCTTACCAAGGTTTACGCTAATATTCTTACCATTGATTCTCTGAACAATACCTGTAACAATGTCATCCTGCTTTTCAAAATACTGTTCGTAAAGGCTCTTTCTTTCTTCTTCTCTAATCTTCTGAAGGATACCATTCTTTGCACTCTGTGTTGCAATACGTCCAAAGTCCTTTGACTGGATTTCAATATTTACAATATCGCCAAGTTCGTATGTTCCCTTAATGCTTCTTGCATCTTCAAGAGAAATCTCTGTTACAGGATCCATTACTTCTTCAACAACTTCCTTCTGTGAATAAATGTGGAAATCTCCTGTTTCTCTGTCCATTGTAACTGTTACATTGTCTGCTTTGTTAAAGTTATTTTTGTACGCTACTACTAAGTTATTTTCGATAGCTTCAAATAATGACTCTTTGCTAATATCTTTTTCCTTTTCTAAGATATTCAATGCTTCAATTAATTCTTTGTTCATTTGTTTTTATCCTCCTAAAAAATTAAAAATCAATTGTTGGTCTGACAAGTGATACATTCACTCTGTCTATATCTGTTTCACTACCATCTTCATTTTCAATGGTAATTGTGTCTGCATTATATGCTTTTAAAAGTCCTACAAGCTGTTTCTGTCTGTCAACAGCTCTGTATAAATGAACTTCAATTTCATTTCCCATATTTCTGTCAAAGTCCTTATCCTTCTTTAACGGACGGCCAAGCCCCGGTGAACTTACTTCCAAAATATAAGCATCACTGATAAAATCTTCTTCATCTAATTTGTCACTTAAGATTCTGCTAACAGATTCAAGGTCGTTAATAGTTATACCACCTTCCTTGTCAACATATGCTCTTAAATACCAGTTGCTGCCTTCTTTTACATATTCAACATCAACTAATTCAAAGCCCTTTTCATCAACTATAGGTGTAATCAGAGCTTCTGTCTTCATTTCATATTCTTCTCTTCTTGACACTTTATTCTCCTTTAAACTTTCTATTAGACTTTCTTTGTCTATTCTATACCTACAACAAAAGAGTGGGCCTTTGTGGTCCACTCCTTTGCTATCTAGTCAATATTTACGTTTAATAGTATACGGCTGTTTTTTTTGTGTGTCAACCCCGTATTACCTATATTAATGTTATATTTGAGTTATATTTTTGTTAAATTATTGATTTTACACAATTATCAACAAGATTATTTTTTAATTCTAATCTTTTTAACCTTACTCCATTCACCGTAGTATTTTGTCTTGCCAACTACCTTTGATGCTGTCTTTGTTCCATTCATTCTAAACAATGCCATTGGACTTCCCTGTGTCATTGTTGTCTTCATATATTGTGATGAATCAGACGCATTCTCTAATACCACATCTGTAGACCAGTCTGTTTCCCTGTCAACTTTTACCTCATTTGAGCCAAATCCTGTCTTAACTTCAAAGTCAATTCCATACATTTTAAGATAATCCACATATCCTACTGGATAAGAAGATGCTCTTTTATAATCTATTCCTAAAAGTGAACCTGATGCTATTACATCAAACCATTTCATTTTCATCCCATCCTTCTTATAATTCCCCCTCCTTCTTTCTTTAACCATCCAACTGAATCTTTATAGTTTGGAAGTATTTTCTCCACTTCTTTCCAGAAAGCTTTTGAGTGGTTCATTTGATTTCGATGACATAACTCGTGAACCACAACGTAGTCTTTTACTTCAGGTGGCATCAGCATAAGAAGGCAATTAAAATTAAGATTTCCTTTGCTGCTACAGCTTCCCCATCTGGTCTTTTGATTTCGTATTGTTATTTTTCCGTATGTAACACCTATAATATCCGCATAATATTTCACTCTGCCCGGAATGTAATTCAAGGCCTTATCTGCCAGCTTACTAATTTCTTCCGCCGTAAAATAATCAATTTTAGATAACTCTTCATTTTCTCTTTTTATTTGTTCAATACATTTAGAAATCCACTTTTCTTTTGACTTTAAAATTTCTCTGATTTCTTTATCAGAAGTAAAAATGGGGGCTCTTACTGTAACTGTCAAATCATTATTTACCTTAATTGATATTGTTTTTCTTTTTGTTCGTATTACTGTAATATTATTCATTACTTTATGCAATTTTCTCCGTCATAATTTTCAATTTGATATAAAAGTTTCTTCATATATTCCTTTAACTCTTCATTATCTTCACTTGCATACCAAACATTTGCTCATCCAAAGCCAAACTTCCATCCATTTGCTTTTCTTGGCACCTGCCATTTAATCTTTCTTGACCTTTCACCTACCGGAAGCAAAACGCAATCTTTAGCCTTTGCAATTGCGTTATAACTTTGCACATAACCACCATTAAACTCCACATTCTGATATTTTTTACAAAATCCATTATAAATTTGTACTTCTCATGCTAATTACTCAGCAAAACAAATGTTCACAAATAATAAAGAGTATAGCATATATGTGTACAATATTCTATAAAGATTATAAAAGTACAACGCGCTGAATTTTACCAATCTCCATCATCATAGTCATCCAAAGCGTCATCTACTCCATCTGCATAATCCGAATCACTATTATATCTATCATCGTCGTAATCATCATCCATATAAACATCTTCATATCCATCATCATAAGACTTATATGGGTTGCTGTACTTCTTCTTTGATGAACTTCCTGAAGAATTACTTTTACCTGATGAGCTGTTACTATATGTGCCACTTGATGAACTACTATTTGAGTAACTGCCTGAATAACTGTTGTTATCGTCTGATGAACTATTATCATAACTGCTGTTTGAATCATTCGAATCATCTTCGTAATAACTATCTGTTGTTGTCTCCTCTAAAACTGTAGTCTCACTCTCCTGACTGTCTGTTTCAGTTTCATAATTTTCATCATTGGCCCTATGCTTATAACAATAATCGCTACCATAAATCGGTTGGTCCTTGCATCCCGGTGCCTCACAGCTTCTTTTCTGTTCACTGTTAAGCTCATAAATAAACATTATTAGGAAAAAAACTCCTAAAACTATTGCCATAAATTTTATAAATGGTTTCAATGAATTACTGCTCATAACTTTCTCCTCCTAAAAATTTAAATATATCTGTCCCGCTTTTTTGTATTTTTGTTTCTAAATATTGTCTTTTTTCTTGCCTTTTTTCTTATTGTTAAGTAGATCCTACTTTTTTAGCTGTCCCAAAAACACCCCTTGCAACGCTAATCTTGCAAAATCTTGCAAATTTTTTGAGCTTTTTCAACATTTTTCTCGTTTTTTTGATTTTGTACTCCAATAAAAAAGCCAATCTTTATATGCCAGACTAATTTCCAACATTTAAAGATTGACTTGTTTTTCTTCATAAATTATTATTTTATGCTATTTGAATATTAATTTTCTATTTTGTGCTTTTCTAATTAATTGGAGTGCCAACTTCAATCAGGTTTCCATCTAAATCGTAAAACCTAACCATTTTCTGTCCCCAACTATGTTCCATCAATTCATTCACATACTGAATTTCATATCTGCTATTATTAAGCTTTTCAACAAAATCCTCAATGTTCTTTTCTTCAAAATACAACTCAGTCATATTATTTTGTGGAACAACATCTTTCTCAAGAAAATCTTTCCAAATATTCTTGTCCTGAAGTACCAAACCTTCTGTCATTATTACGTTTCCATCATTGTTAAGTACAACTTGAAGTCCAAACAAATCTCTATAAAAATTAATAGATTCTTCTATATCAGAAACCACAATAAGTACATTTCTAAGTTTCATTTTTTTATATTCCTCTCACTAAATCTACTTTCATTATAGCAAATCTTTCCGGTGTTTAAAATATGAATTATTCTATTCTGCTTCAATACACTCTGCATTTGCGCGCATTTCTGCTGCCATATCAATTGCCTCGCCTGCATTCATACCTTCTTTTGTCAACTTCATAGCTGTGTTAAGCTCATAAATATCGCTCATTGTTACATTATCTCTTTCTAATTCACTTTCAATCTTTCTAATTCTGTGGTCTGCTACTGCATTTTCAATAAATTTAAACATATCAAATCCTCCTAATAATACTGCTTTCTGTAAAATTTCAATGATTCAATACAAGACAACTTCTTAGCATCTGCGGGATTTGGTTAATTCCTGCGTTATCTTGTAATTCCAATATATCAGGAGAAAATGACATTATTTGTCATTTTGAAATGAAAGTTTGAAAATTTTTGAAATCTGTACCATATATGATGTTTTTCACTTGTATAGTACAGATTTGTTCTTCTCTGAGCTGGACAAACTTTCTATCTGTACCATATGCGAATTTTTCTACTTATATGGTACAAATTTCTTCTACTCTGAGCTGGAACAAGCTTTCATATGTACCATATGCAAATTTTTTCTCTTGTATGGTACAGATTTGTTCTTCCCCGAGCTGGAACAAGCTTTCATATGTACCATATACGAATTTTTCTTCTTATATGGTACATATTTCTTCTGCTCTGAGCTGGACAAGCTCTCTATCTGTACCATATATAAAATTTTTCGCGTATATGGTACAGATTTCTTCTAGTTTCAATTGGAGAATAAACTCAAACTTGTAATCTGCCTCATAACAAACAATTCTTTAGTTCCATGGGGTAATTATCATTTAATTTCAATAGATTCAATCTTATAATCTGCTCCATAACAAACAATTCTTCAATCTTATGGGGTAGTTCTGCGTCAGATTAGCCAGAACAAGCTTTATAACTTATAACAAAAAAACTGTTGCATTAATCTCTCACTAACACAACAGTTTTATTTATTCCGTAACTCCCTATGTAATTATATTTTAAGTTTCATTATTTGTAATTTCCCTATTTATTTTCCTGTTTCTTTTTTTCAAAGTGTTCTTTTGTTTCTTTTGCAACTACACCACTTAATGTAAATAATGCAATAATATTTGGTATTGCCATTAATCCGTTAAAGATATCGGCAATTGTCCATACTGCCTTTACAGTCATATATGGTCCGATAAATACTGCTAAGATGTATAACCATCTGTAAACGTTAACTGCAACTTTGCTCTTGTTTGATAAATATTCCAAACATCTTTCTCCATAATAATCCCAACCAAGGATTGTTGTGAATGCGAAGAATACCAAACATACCATTAAGATAAATGATGAAACTTCAGCAGGTAAGAAACTTAAACCATTCTGGAATGCGTGTGTTGTTACCTGAACACCTTCAAGTCCCACTACTTTATATGAGTCCATCATTACAATTGAAAGACCTGTTAATGTACAAACAATGATTGTATCAATAAATGTACCTGTCATTGTTACAAGTCCCTGACGAACAGGTTCTTTTGTTTTTGCTGCTGCAGCTGCAATAGGTGCTGAACCAAGTCCGGCTTCGTTAGAGAAAATACCTCTTGCAATACCTTTCTGCATTGATATTGCTATTGAAGACAATACACCACCTGCCACTGCTTTAACACCAAAAGCATATTCAACAATTGTTGCTAATGCTCCCGGAAGTTTTTCAATATTAGTTACAATCAAAACTAATACTGCAACGATATATAATATAGCCATAAATGGTACTATAACCTGAGAAACACTTGCTATTCTCTTAATACCACCAATTACAACTAAACCTACACAAATAGCTAATGCAAAAGCTGTAATAACTATTGCAATTGAATAATCATTTCCTAAAATACTAACTGTATCTTCTTTGTTAGGATCAAAAAAAGACTGAACTGCTGATGCGATTCCGTTAACCTGTGTAAATGTTCCGATACCGAATAAACCTACACAAGCTCCAAAAAACGAAAAAACTTTTGCAAGCCATTTCCACTTATGTCCCATACCATTTTCTATGTAATAGAACGGTCCACCAAGAACATGACCTTCCTCATCAATAGTTCTGTAACGAACTGCCAAAAATCCTTCTGCATACTTAGTAGCCATTCCAAAGAATGCTGCTACCCACATCCAAAATAACGCTCCCGGTCCACCTACTGCAGTACCAAGTGCTGTACATCCGATGGCTGTTGCTACACCTACAATGTTACCTGTACCGATTGTTGCTGATAATGCTGTACATAGTGCTCCAAAACTACTAACTTCCCCATGTCCGTCTTCTTCGTTCTTAAACATATACTTAAGTGCCTTAGGCAAATGCACTATCTGTAATAGTCTTAAACGAAAAGTAAGGTAGATGCCTGCTGCAAGAATCAACACAATAAGTGGTATTCCCCAAACTAAATCATCTACCTTAACTAAAAAATCTGTAAACTCGCTCATAATATTCCTCCTGTCCTTTTGCCTGAGAGATTAGTGATTCTTCTAAAAATTTAAATATCACCTTACACCTTCGGCGCCTGAGTTAACATTCACATTCATATATTATATTTTCACATATATCGAAAAGCTCCTATCTTTCTTTTCGTAATATTATGAATATAACATTAGAAAGCTCCATGTCATCAGACCTCTCCAGTGGTTGTCTATTCTACTTTTTTTGACAACGCAACTATTATTGTAAGACCATATGGAAAATTATGCAATATATTTTTTAGCAATTCTTTAGCATATTAAAGTTTTATAACATTACATTGCTATTTTGACTGCTATTTAATACTTAAACTTAATTTTTTAAAGTTGATTTTGTAAATTTTTAACGTTTTTATTGTTTTTATAGTTTATAATTTAAATTTTTAAGCACCCCTTCACATTAAAATTCTACTGTAATTCTTAACCTCTTTCCATCATCACTTATAGTCAAAGAACAAAGGCTGGCTTCATAAAAGGCGTTAAACGAATTACACTCTTTATTCCTTAAATAAGAAAACTCCTTCCAATATTACACATAATAATGCAATACCTAACCCAAAGAAATTACACGTATGTACATTATATATACCAATAAAATTTCCCAATATTTCACTTAATGCAAAAGAAGTAACAATAACACATTCAATAACAAAATGATTACATTTTCCTAATTCATTCTGCTTTCTTTTTTTCAAAAAATCGAATACAACAAAGCAAATAAGGCACGTTAATAAAACCTGTAATATTGTCACTTGCATAATCGAAATTAAACTAGCTCCAATAAAAACAGATAAAATAAGCCTTTTGTAATTTTTTATTTTTATATCTTGCATATACATTCACTCCGCAACAATTTTATTCTTACTTTTAGAATAACATATTTTAAATATAATTTTTAAATTATTTTGGTTTTTGCATTTTATATTTGCGTTGACTTTTTACTAAAGAAACTATAGTATTTAATTATTGTTTTAGAAGGAGATTTTTAATGAAATACTTATCAATAATAATTATAGGTTGCACCTGTTTACTTTCAGGTTGCATAGGACTTGCCCTTGATAACTTAAGTGAAGCCGTTTTATTAGCCGACAGTGTTGTTAGTTCTTCCGGTAACTCCACATTATTGCACTATTTATTTATATTACTGTTAATTTTGGGAATAGGATTGATTGTACATGGGCTAATGCACATTGAAGATAAATAAATTTAAGGGAGCATACTACAGCTGCTTGTAAATCGCTAATGTAGTATGCTCCCTTTTTTAATTATAGTGTCTCATCGTAAATTGTTTTTTTACCTTTATAGCCAATTACCTTTACCTCTTTTGTAACTGACAATTTCTTTAGATTCTTGTACTTTTTCAAATTAACTTTTTTAATCTGTGTATTGCATATTTTTAGAGTTTTTAATGTTTTTGGATTAAAATTACATTTTTCATAATTGCTAATAAATGTACAATTAAGATTAGCATTTTTTATTTTGTTATTTTTTCCCAGTGTAATTTTTTTAACTCCGCTTCCGTATAAATTAATCTTTTCTAAATTTTTATTTTTTGTAAGATTAATTTTTTTCAACAAAGGATTATATGCAAGCTTCAGATTTTTCAATTTGACGTTCTTAGATAAATTCAGTTTTTTAAGTTTTGTACTTTTTATACATAACCTCTCTAAATTATTTAATTTTGTGAAATCATAATTACTGTTATTAACACCACTAATTTCCAAGTTCTTTATCTTCGTCAATTTTGTTAAAACTTCGATATTTTTTATGTTACCATACTCACTTACATAAGTATCACAATATGTTGTAAGTTTTACTTTTTCAACATTTGTAAAAATTTCTAAGCCTTTGCAGTCTATTATTTCATAATCTTCTTTTGGCTTCTCTTTATTCTCCCAATACAAATTATTCTTATCAATAATGATTGTTTTCACTGCTGATATTTCTTTTTTGCTAAGGTAACCGTCATTATTTTTGTCGATTTTTTCTGACACATATTCTCTTACTATTGTATCTGGAAAATTCTTTGCGTTAATTTTTAAATTTCCGCTTTCCTTTGCCTGGCATGGAAATGTAGTTAACATTATACCTGCACAAAGTGCTGCAATTGCAATTGTTCTTTTCATAGTCCTTCCTCCACCATCAATGTAAATAGACACCTAATGCCATCAACGTTCCCATTTGTTCACTCATAAAGTAATTTGAAGAATATGGTGCTGATGTTTTAATACATTTTTTCATTATATTTTCTATAACTTTCTTTGCTGCATCAATCTTCTTTGTAACTAAATTTTCATTAAAAATAAGTGATAAAAATAACATGCCTACCATAACCCAACTTAAAGTTTTCTTTAACATGTTACTACCTCCATTATCAGATACATAACATATTCCTAATAGTTACAAATATTTTAGTTTTTATATCATCCTCCTTCCACTGCTATTTCATTTTCTAACCGAACTATATCTATATTTTTATAATATCATACTTTTTATTTAATACTAATTATTTTATATGATTTTACATAATTTTTTCCAATTCATACTTTCTTTTTTTATTTATCCTAAATAAAAAAAATGAACTTTAAAGTTTGCATAGTTTTTTGAGAACTTTTTGTGTTTTATTTTGGATTTTTTATAGCCAATTAATTGCGTCGATTATTTTTTTCTGCTATCATATTAAAGTATTTGCGTTTACAAAATCCGACACGCATTTTAGAGAGGTTAATATGTTAGAAACAATTGAAAAAATCAACTCTGCCGTCAACAACTTTATTTGGGGTGTTCCGGCAATGATTTGTATTATTGGCGTTGGTTTATATTTAAGTATAAGAACTAACTTTTTACAAATCAGAAAATTTCCATATGCCATCAAAACTACAATTGGGCGTATGTTTAAAAAGAAGGAAGCAAGTGATGGTTCCATTACACCATTTCAGGCTGTTTGTACTGCTCTTGCGGCAACTGTAGGTACGGGTAATATTGCAGGTGTTGCAGGTGCTATTGCCATTGGTGGTCCGGGTGCTGTTTTCTGGATGTGGATTTCAGCGCTTCTTGGTATGTGTACTAAGTTTACAGAAGTTACTCTTGCTGTTCATTTTCGTGAAAAAAATGCAGAAGGCGACTATGTTGGTGGTCCTATGTATTACATCAAAAACGGGCTTGGCAAGAATTGGCAGTTCCTTGCTGTTTTGTTTTCAGCTTTTGGTGTTTTAACTGTTTTCGGTACAGGTAATGCCACACAGGTTAACACTATTACTACTGCCATTGATTCTGCTCTTTTAAATTATAATGTTATTTCACAAAATGGTGTTTCTACACTTAATTTAATTATGGGTATTGCAATTACTGTTCTTGTTGGACTTGTTTTATTAGGTGGTATTAAAAGAATCGGTAAGGTTGCCGAAAAGCTTGTTCCTTTTATGGCTTTGTTTTATGTAATTCTTGCCATCGGCGTAATTATTTTAAATTACAGACATGTTCCTACTGTTTTTGCTTCTATTTTTGAAGGAGCTTTTAAACCTTCATCTGTTACAGGTGGAGTTGTTGGCAGCATATTTATTTGTATGAAAAAAGGTGTTTCACGAGGTATCTTTTCTAATGAAGCTGGTCTTGGTACAGGTTCAATTGCTCATGCATGTGCCGACACAAGAAAACCTGTAAAGCAGGGATTCTTTGGAATCTTTGAAGTTTTTGCAGATACTATTGTTATTTGTACTTTAACTGCCCTTGTTATTCTTTGCAGTGGCGTTAACATTGATTTCGGTAAAGCCGCCGGAGCAGAACTTACAATTCAGGGATTTACTTCAACTTATGGTAACTGGGTTTCACTCTTCACTGCTGTTGCAATGTGCTGTTTCGCATTTTCAACAATTATCGGTTGGGGATTGTATGGTGCAAGATGTATTGAATTTCTTTTCTCATCTAAGATCATCAAACCTTTTATGGTTGTTTACTCATTGGTTGCCATTCTTGGTGCAACAGTAGACCTGGGACTTATCTGGAGCATAGCTGACACATTTAACGGACTTATGGCAATTCCAAACTTGATTGCCTTGTTCTTATTGTCAGGTACAGTAGTTAAACTTATAAAAGAATATACTGAATTTTAAGGATTTAAGATTTAATAAAAAGTCGGCTTCTCGCCGACTTTTTATCACTGCATCATTCCATTAAAAATGCCTAACAATATTATCACTAAAAATATAACAAGTGTAATTCTTGCTGCCCATACATAGGTTCTATCTATCTTTGTTGTGTTTTTCTTCTTTTCGAAGCCATTCTCTTTCGCTATGCTTAGTGCTCTGCTCCAATCTTCATCTCTAACTACAACTCGTTTGAAAATATTAAAATCTGCACCTTGGACTCTAAGATATCCACCTGCTCCATCTGCATGTACCTGTGCCAAAATCCCCTGACTTTCCAAAAGACCTACAAGCATCTGAATCTCAACTTCGTTGTTTGTTGCGTATACTTCTTTCATATGTTTTTCACCTCATTAATTATGTACATTCCACTACTTTCAATTAGTAGTTGATTGTTAAAGCTTAAGCAAATTTGAATCCCTTTAATTTGCTTTTACTTTATTTACTTGTTGTTTTGTTCATTATACAATTCCTGTATTTTTTTGTCTACGACAAAATATAATTAGTAAAAACACATGCCAAAGTCAAAACAGTTGATAATCAATCAAAACTTGTTGGCATTTTAGGATTTTCATATGCTTCAAAGCACATCAGCACTTGCTCTCTTGTACATTTTTCCACAGCAAGATTTTCAGGTATTTCATCTTTTCCGAAGAATCCTATCTCTGTTGTTTCGATGTTTTTCTCAAACTCACCGCATACATATTTACACTGAACAAAAATCTTGATTACACCATAAGCATAATTTGTTACATTGTGCTTTCGCCAATCCTGAACAGCAATAAGCCTTTCTGATTTTACAGTTAGTCCCGACTCTTCCTTAACTTCCTTCTCCGTATTAGAAGCCACCGACTGATCAACGTCACACCATCCTCCCGGCAATGACCATGTGCCATTATTTTCGTGAACAAGAAGAATCTTTCCGTCAACGAATACTGCTGCTCTTGTGTCAACTTTCGGTGTTTGATAACCTGTTTCATTGCAAAACAGATTGTAAACTTTTTCTGCCGAAATGTTTGTTTTAGCTGAAATCATTTCTGCTGCAATACGTCTTATTTCTTCATAGCGTTCTATGTCATATTTGTCTTTTCCATATTGCAATCCTGCTTGTGCTATACTTTGAAGGCGAATTGCAAAATCAATCCACTTGTCGTTCATTGTTGTCACCTCCTGATTTAAATTATTTCCCTTGTTTTTTTTTTAACAGTTTAACATGATTTTTTTACTTAATCAATCCCATTACAAGTGTCGCAATTCCCACAGCTCCGTTTCTAATTCCAATTGCATTTTCCATAAAAGAAAAAACGAGTAGCAAAAACTGGATTTACGCTAGTTCGCTACTCGTTCAGTAGTTTATTATATTTATCATTTTCAAAAAAGTCAAACGAATTTTTTATTCATTATCATACGAATGAAAGAACTTTGACAGATTATTCAGGCTTTTTAGAAGTACCTTTACTTCATCTTCGCTCATTTCACTAATAGCTGCCTGTGACATTTTCTCATGAAACTCTTCATGATGTTTATAAGCCTTTATACCTTTTTCTGTTAAAGTTATATTAACAATTCTTCTGTCTTCCTCGCTTCTGTTTCGCTCAACATAGTGCTTCTTTACAAGACTGTTCATAGAAGTTGTAAGCGAGCCCACAGTTATCTTCATCTTCTTGGCAATTGTTGTCATATTGTTGCCTTCGCCAAGTCCTACGGCCTCAATAATATGCATATCATTGTTTGTTATATCTTTAAATTCTTCAGTTATAATCGCCTTTTCTTCCAGCTCCCATATTTCCTGGAACAAATGCACTAATACATCATTAATTTTTTCAAATGTTGTCATCAATCTCTCCATTAAATTTATCTACGGTTTTGCATCTACTTTTAATATTAACATTATTTAAGCCTATTTTCAAATAAGAATTTAAAATAAAACAATTCAAAATGCAAACTTCCAAATAAAACTTTCAAAATAATTCGGTATACAAAAATAAATCAATTTAAACTTCTTTTTCTTCCAGCAGTTCCTTAAATACCTTCTTTACAGTTGTAATTTTATTAACTTTGTACGCATCTGCTCCGCAAAATAGTAACGCCTCATCTGTTTTTCCCTTTGCTGCATATATTAATCTTTCCGTTATGCAATAAGGAATTTCTTTAGGATTACATCTTGCAAGGCAACCTAAACATTTCTTTGGTGTAAATTTTTCACCATTTATTACTTTTTCCATAAATTTATTTTTTATGGCTCGGCCTGGCATTCCAACAGGACTTTTTACTATTACTATATCTTCTTTTTTTGCCTTGATATATTCTTTTTTGTAATTTTCATCTGCATCACATTCTTTAGTTGGCACAAATCTTGTTGCTACCTGAACTCCTTGTGCCCCCAAGTCAAAAGCATGTTTCACCTTATTTTTGTCACTTATTCCACCGGCAACAACTACAGGAATGTCTTTGTTGTATTTTTTTTCATATTCTTTTACAACATCTATTATTCCTTGAATTTCATTGTCATAATCAAGTTCACTTTCAAGTTCTTCCACCGAAAAACCTAAATGCCCTCCGGCTTTTGGTCCCTCAATTATAATCATATCTGCTGTTGCGTTATGTCTTCTGTCCCAATATTTTAAAATAACTTTTGCCGACTTTACACTTGAAACAATTGGAGCCATCTTCGTTTTAAAACCTTTAAGATATTCTGGAAGTTCTGTTGGAAGACCTGCCCCTGACACTATAATATCTGCCCCTGCTTTTGCAGCTTCAATAACATGCTCCCTGTAATCTTTCAGGGCAACCATTATATTAAATCCTATAATTCCATTTGGTGAAATTCGTCTTGCTTTTTCATATTCTTTCTTTATTGCTTTTTTGTTGGCAAGTCTTGGATTATTTTCAAAATCCTCTTCCTTAAACCCGATTTGTGCAGAAGAAATAATTCCCACTCCACCTTCTTTTGCCACGGCTCCTGCAAGATTTCCAAGGCTGATTCCTACCCCCATTCCACCTTGTACTATGGGCCTTTCTGCTATTAAATCTCCAATCTGTAAAGGTTTATAATTCATCCATAACTCCTTATTTAAACTGCTTTCTAATATCCATTGCTAAAAAAGTTGTATCTTTCATCTACTAATTGTTCCTTAGTAATTTTTGTTTTTTCAGCAAGGAATTTCACAATTTCTTTATCCATTTTTTCCGTAATTTTAGGTAACGTATCCGTTGTATATTTTTCAGGTTCAAAGAAAACCTTCTTAACTATTCCCATTTCTTTTAAATCTTTTGCAGTCATTTTCATTGCTCCTGCGGCTTCCTTAGCCCTCTTGCTGTCCTTCCAGAGAATACTGGCATAACCTTCCGGAGACAAAATTGAATAAACTGCATTTTCCATCATCCATACTTCATCTGCAACAGCCAAAGCCAACGCACCGCCACTTCCACCTTCTCCAATTACTATTGAAAGAATCGGTGTTCTAAGTGATGACATTTCAAAAAGATTTCTTGCAATTGCCTCTCCCTGACCGCGCTCCTCTGCTTCCAAGCCACAGAATGCTCCCGGTGTGTCCACAAAACAAATTACCGGTCGGTTAAATTTCTCTGCCTGTTTCATCAATCGTAAAGCCTTTCTGTATCCGTCAGGTGATGGCATTCCAAAATTATGTTCAAGATTCTCTTTTGTGTTATGACCTTTTTCCTGTGCAATTACCGTAACCGGCATTCCATGAAAAGACGCAATGCCACCGATTATTGCCTGATCATCCTTAAAATATCTGTCTCCATGAAATTCTACAAAATCATCAAAAAGCAAGTCTATATAGTCGCTGGCAATAGGTCTATCATTCATTCTTGACGCCAAAACCCTATCCCAAGCTGACTTTTTAACTGACTCAGTAATCATTTTAATCGATTCTCTTTTCTTCTGAGCCATTGTTGATTTTTCTTTTTTTATGTTAAAATTATCTGTGTAAGACTTATCATCTTTTTTATGCAAAGTAAGAATTGTTATTAACCTATTTCTTAAATCTTTTCGCTCTACTATCCCGTCAATAAAACCGTGTTCCAAAAGAAACTCTGACCTTTGAAAACCTTTAGGCAATTTCTGTCCAATAGTCTGCTCAATTACCCTTGGCCCCGCAAAACCGATTAACGCTTTAGGCTCCGCCAAAATAATATCACCAAGCATTGCAAAGCTTGCAGTAACGCCTCCTGTAGTTGGATCAGTCAAAACTGAAATATATAAATTTCCTGATTCACTATGTCTTTTCAACGCTGCTGAAGTCTTTGCCATCTGCATAAGAGAAACCATTCCCTCCTGCATTCTTGCTCCACCTGAGCAGGCAAAAATAATAACCGGAATATTTTCTTTTGTTGCATACTCCACAGTTTTTGCAATCTTCTCCCCTACAACTTCACCCATACTTGCCATAAGGAAACGCCCGTCACAAACGGCAATAGCCACCGAATTGCCACCAATTGTGGCTCTTCCTGTTGTAACAGCCTCATCAAGCCCAGTCTTATCCCTTAACGCCTGAACTTTTGCTTCATAGCCTTTCATCTTCAATGGATTTCTTGTATTAAGTCCTTCAAACATAGGCTCAAAACTATCCTTATCCACAACCATCTCAATTCTTCTGTAAGCATGAACCCTGAAATAACCGCCACACTTAGGACAAATATAATTATTATTCTTCACATCTTCAGCCAAAACAATAGAGCTACACTTCTTGCACTTTCTGAGAAGACCGTCTGGCACATTGGAAGTGTTGACCTTAATTGTAACGTAATCTTTATTTTTTCTATCAAATAACTTTTTAAATTTCATAAACCTCTCCATCTGCTACTTTTTTATCCCTTCTCGTGGAAGAATTTTTCTGACGCAAACACGTTGAATTTCTTATTTTGCTCCGCCGCCTATTGTACAGTGAAAACTTAAACTCGCCTTCGGCTCAAACAGTAAGTTTATCACTGTACGCTATGCTCGCAAAATTGCAAAATTCTGCCTATTGTTTGCTTGTCAGGAAAATTCTTCCGCGAGAAATAGCAAAATAATAGCTCCATCAATTTTTATGCTATGTTTTCAATGTTTTTGTTGAAATTTTCTATAAAGTTTACATCAAAGTGTCCGCTTTGGAAAACTGAATCATTGAGAATGCTATACAAGTAGTCCACGTTTGTGTCGATTCCTTCTACGATTACTTCTCCCAGTGCGCTTATCATTTTCTTTATGGCTTCTTCTCTGTTTTCTCCATGTACTATTAGTTTGGCCAGCATTGAGTCGTAGTATGGTGTTACTTCATAGCCGTTGTATACTGCTGAGTCTATTCTGACTCCGTTACCTCCCGGTAGGTATAGGTCGGTTATGACTCCCGGTGATGGTCTAAAGTTTAGTAGTGGATTTTCTGCATTTATTCTGCATTCTATGGCATGACCATTTATTTTTATGTCTTTTTGTTTGTATGATAGTGGTTGCCCATCTGCTATTTTTATTTGTTCTTTTATTAGGTCTATTCCTGTTACTGTTTCTGTTACAGGATGTTCAACCTGTATTCTTGTATTCATTTCCATAAAATAGAATTTGTCTTTATCCAAAAGGAACTCTATTGTTCCTGCGTTTTCGTATTTTGCTGCTTTTGCGGCACGTACTGCTGTATCGCCCATTTTTTTTCTTAATTCATCTGACAGAATTACACTTGGAGATTCTTCTATCATTTTCTGATGATTTCGCTGAATTGAACAGTCACGCTCTCCTAAATGGATTACATTGCCAAATTTGTCTGCTAATATTTGAAATTCTATATGTCTTGGATTTTCCACAAAATGTTCTATATACATTGTTCCATCATCAAAAGCTGCTTCGCTTTCTTTTTTGGCTGCGTTAAATGCCTGTTCAAATTCTTCAGGGCCATACGCCACACGCATTCCTTTTCCACCGCCACCTAAAGCTGCTTTTATGATTACCGGATATCCAACCTGGTCTGCTATTTTCTTTCCTGTTTTGCTATCATATATCTGTTCTTCACTTCCTGGAATTACAGGTACATTGGCCTCTATCATTGTTTTTCTTGCAACTGACTTGTTTCCCAGATTATACATTACATCTGATTTTGGTCCAATAAAAATAATATTGCACTGCTCGCATAATCTGGCAAATTTGCTATTTTCTGATAAAAAACCAAATCCTGGATGAATTGCATCTGCACCTGTTGCAATTGTTGCGCTAATTATACTTTCCATATTTAAATAACTTTCACTTGCCTTTGTTTCCCCTATACAAATAGCTTCATCTGCCAATTGTGTGTGAAGTGCATCTTTGTCTGCCTTTGAATATACAGCTACAGTCTCAATACCCATTTCTCTACATGCTCTTATTATCCTTACTGCTATTTCACCTCTGTTTGCAATTAAAAGTTTCTGAATCATATCATTCTCCAATTCCAGGCGGGTTAAAGTTGTTACCCAACCATAAATGTAAGTTCTGCTTTTGCCACAACTTTTCCGTCTACGCTTGCTATTGCCTGGCCTATTCCCATAGGTCCTTTCTGCTTAATAATTTTTGTTTCAAGTTTTAATTTGTCCCCTGGCACTACTTTTCCTTTAAATCTACATTTATTTATTCCACCAAAGAATGCTGTCTTTCCCTTAAAACCTTCCTGACTAAGTATTGCCACCGCTCCAACCTGCGCAAGGGCCTCTATAGTAAGTACTCCCGGCATAACCGGCTCCTGTGGAAAATGCCCCCTAAAAAAATCTTCTCTAAAGGTTACGCATTTGTAACCAACGGCATACTCCCCCGGCTTATAGTCTTCAATATAATCTATTAAAAGAAAAGGATGTCTATGGGGAATAATTTCTTCTATTTCTTTAATTCCTAACATTTTTTAATTCCTCTTTTTCTACTCTACTTCAAATAATGGCTGACCATATTCTACTGTCTGCTCATTTTCAACTAAAATTTTTGTTACAACGCCATCAAATTCACTTTCGATTTCATTCATCAGCTTCATTGCCTCTACTATTGCAACTACCTGACCTTTTTTCACTGTGTCTCCTACCTGAACAAACGGCTTTGCCCCTTCTTCCGGTGCAAGATATACAGTTCCAACCAATGGAGAATTAATTACATTGCCTGTTAAAACTTCTTTCTGTTCGATACTTTCTTCTGTATTTTCCTGTTTAACTAAAACATCTTGTGCTACAGGTTTTGGTGAAGCAATAACTTCAACTTCTGTCTTTTTTTCCAAATGCAGTTTTGCTCCATTTTCTTCATAATCAAATATGTCAATTTTAGAATTTGAAATAGCATTAATTAAATCTTTTATTTCACTTATATCCATTTTCATCACCTATTTTTCATATTTTTTAACTGCTAATGTTCCATTATGTCCGCCAAAACCTAATGAATTGCTTAAAGCTACTTTCACAGTGCATTTTTCCCCTGAACCTTTCATATAATTAAGGTCGCATTCTTCACCTTCGTTTTCAAGACCTATTGTCTGATGTATGTAATTGTCCTGAATTGACTTAACACATGTGATAAATTCAACTCCACCTGCTGCACCTAAAAGATGTCCAATCATGGATTTTGTAGAATTAATTTTCACAGACTTAGCTGCTTCTCCCAATGCCAACTTTATTGCTCTTGTTTCAAATAAGTCATTATGATGTGTGCTTGTTCCGTGAGCGTTAATATAATCTACTTCCTCAGGTTTAACTCCTGCCTCTTCCATTGCAAGGGTCATCGCCTTAGCTGCACCACTTCCATCTTCTGCCGGAGATGTAATGTGATAAGCATCACATGTTGCACCGTATCCCACAACTTCTGCAAATATGTTTGCGCCTCTGTTTATTGCATGTTGTAATTCTTCTAACACAACAATTCCGGCACCTTCACCCATTACAAAACCGCTTCTATCTTTGTCGAAAGGTCGTGAAGCTTTTGTTTTATCTGTTTCTTTTGTAAGTGCGGTAAGACTTGAAAAACCTGCCACGCCAATAGGTGTTATGGCACTTTCTGTTCCACCTGCTACCATTACATCAGCCTCGCCATATTTTATTGTTCTAAAAGCTTCTCCAATACAATGAGTTCCTGTAGCACAGGCTGTTACAATGTTTACGCATTTTCCTTTAAGACCTAAGTCTATAGCCACATTTCCTGCTGCCATATTTGTAATCATCATTGGCACAAGCAAAGGTTTTACCCTTGAAGGTCCTTTTTCAAGAAGCTTGACATGTTCCTCTTCCATATCTCCCAGGCCTCCAATTCCCGAGCCCACACTTACACCTACTCTGTATGGATCTTCCTTTTCCATATCTATGCCTGACTGAGCAAAAGCTTCTTTTGCAGCAGCTACTGCATATTGTGAAAAAGGTGAAAGTCTTTTCGCCTGTTTAAATCCTAATACTTCTTTTGCATTAAAATCCTTGACTTCCGCTGCAAGTTTTGCACTATAATCTGTTGTGTCAAACTTAGTTATTTCGTCTATTCCAAGAACTCCTGCCTTAACGTTGTTCCAGAAAGTTTCTACATTATTTCCAATAGGTGTAATTGCACCCATTCCTGTTACTACAACTCTTCTCTCCATTACCTATCTCCTATAATTACATTACCATTCCGCCATCTATGTTAATAACCTGACCTGTTATATAATCGCTTTTCTCTGAACTAAGAAAAAGTGCCAGTTCTGCTACTTCCTCAGGTTTGCCAAATCTTCCAAGTGGTATTTGTCCTTTAGCTCCTTCTTTAACTTTGTCTGATAATGTAATTGTCATATCAGTATCAACAAAGCCCGGTGCAATTGCATTAACATTAATATTCCTTGAAGCCAATTCTCTTGCTGCCGACTTTGTAAGCCCAATAATACCTGCCTTTGATGCTGAATAATTAGCCTGTCCTGCATTTCCCGTAACTCCTGATACAGAAGAAATATTAATAATTTTTCCTTTTCTCTGCTTTACCATTGTTCTTGAGGCAAATCTTATAGTATTAAATGTTCCTTTTAAGTTAACATTAATAACACTGTCAAAATCTTCTTCTTTCATTCCCATCAAAAGTCCGTCTCTTGTTATTCCCGCATTATTTACAAGAATATCGATTCTTCCATATTCTTTAACAATATCTCCAATAAACTTTTCACACTTGTCAAAGTCTGAAACATCGCATTTATATGTAACTGCTTTACCACCCTTTTCTATAATCTCTGCTTCCAAAGCTTGTGCCGCCTGAACTGAGCCCTGATAATTGATGATTACAGTTGCACCATTTTCTGCCATTTTCTTTGCTATGGCTGCGCCAATGCCTCTTGACGCTCCCGTAATTACAGCTATTTTTTCATTTAACATAAAACTCTCCATACTGTTTTTATTTTAATATGCTCTCTCCATATGATTTACAAACTTTTCGTCATAGTTTTTTATCATAATATTTATAAACTGATTTCCTTTAGTTTATCTAAATCATCTACCGTGCTAATATTGATGCATTTAACATTTCTGTCTATTTTTCTAATAAATCCTGCTAAAGTTTTACCAGGGCCTATCTCAACAAAAGTATCAACACCATTATTAATCATATTTCTTACACTTTGCTCCCATTTAACAGGTGAAGAAATTTGTTTAACTAAAAGTTCTTTTGTTTTTGAAATATCGCTCACATATTCCCCTGTTACATTTGTAACATATGGAATTTTTAATTCTGTTAAATTAATTTTTTCCAACTCCACAGACATTTTTTCTCCGGCAGTTTTCAAAAATTTTGAATGAAACGGGCCACTAACATTAAGTTCTATTACTCTTTTTGCTCCACTTTCATTTAAAACTTTTGCTGCTTTTTCAACTGCAGGTTTTAAACCTGTAATAACAATCTGCCCCGGGCAATTGTAATTAGCTATGTCCACATCTTCTATGTCTAAAATTAATTCTTCTATCTTAGATGTTTCCATTCCTAATACTGCTGCCATAGCTCCTGCTTTTTTAGGATTGTCCGTTGGAACCGCTTCATCCATAAAAATTCCTCTTTTTCTAACAGCCACAATCGCCTCTTTTTCTGTCATTCCATGGGCTGCTACAATTGCCGCGTATTCTCCAAGGCTTAAGCCCGCTGCTACATCAGGCTTTATACCAAGATTTTCAACTTCTTTTGTAATTGCAAGACAGGTTGTAACCAAAGCCGCCTGTGTATATTTTGTATTATTTATAAGTTCATTTTCTTCAAAACAAATATTTTTTATGTCAAAATCCAAAACTTTATCAGCTTCATCAAAAATTCTTCTTGCATTAGGTTTTGTTTCATAAAAATCTTTTCCCATGCCAATTTTTTGAGCACCCTGTCCCGGATAAATAAATGCTATCTTTCCCATTTTATGCCTTTCTTAAAATCTTGTTTTAAACATTATTTCAAATCAATATTTAATTACAATCTTCGTTATATTGTAATTGCTTTGTATTTCAACTTCTTTTTATTGAATTAGAATTTTAATCAAATCCTTTGCTTAAAAGTTGTTCTCCTTGTGTCATAACTTTTGTAATCAAATCTTTACAGGAACATATTTCTTTAACTAGCCCTGCGCTTTGACCTGCCATTACACTACCATTATCTACATCTCCGTCCACAACTGCTTTTCGCAAACCGCCAAGCGTAAGTTTTTCAAGCTGTTCCAGACCTGCACCTTCTGCCTCAAGTTTAAGGTATGTATTAGTCTGTTTGTTTCTAAGATTTCTTACGGGATGTCCTGTGCTTCTGCCTGTAACCTTTGTGTCAATATCCTTAGCTTTTACGATTTTGGCTTTATAATTGTCATGAACTGTTGATTCTTTTGTTGCCACAAAAGAAGTTCCCATTTGAACACCACTGGCTCCCAGCATAAATGCCGCTGCAAAACCTCTTCCATCTGCAATTCCTCCTGCCGCAACAACAGGAATGTTTACTGCGTCTACAACCTGTGGCACAAGAACCATTGTTGTTATTTCACCAATGTGTCCTCCGGCTTCTGTTCCTTCTGCAATTACCGCATCTGCACCGCACCTTTCCATCATTCTTGCCATGGCTACTGAGGCAACAACAGGCATTACTTTTATTCCTGCATTTTTCCACATTTCCATATATTTTCCCGGATTTCCTGCTCCTGTAGTAACAACCTTCACATTATGTTTTGCTACTACTTTCGCAATTTCATCAGCTTGCGGATTCATAAGCATTATATTCACGCCAAAAGGCTTATCTGTTAATGTTTTTGCTTTAATAATCTGATCTTCAACCCACTTAGCATCTGCGCCACCGGCTCCTATAATTCCAAGCCCGCCTGCATTAGATACTGCCGCTGCAAGATTGGCTTCAGCAACCCAAGCCATGCCTCCCTGAATAATGGGATATTCAATTTCTAAAATTTCTGTTAAAGCTGTTTTCATAATCGCCTCGTTTTGTTTTCTGATTTTTTAAACTATTTTCTAATTATTTTTAGTTATCTTCTATTTTTTACTAGCTTTTAACTATCTTTCTGACTATTTTTATTTGTTCTTTTCAATGTAATCACAAACATCTCCAACTGTCTTAATATTTTCAAGTTCTTCTGTTGGAATCTTTACTTCAAATTCATCTTCAAACTTCATTACTAAGTCAAATAAGTCTAATGAATCAGCTCCTAAGTCTTCATCAAAAGTTGTTTCCTTTGTAATTGTTGCTGCGTCTGCTCCTAATTCTTCTGCTATTAATTCTTTAATCTTTTCAAACATTTTATTTTTTCCTTTCATTTTTCATTTTTATTTTGTATGTAATCCGGCTAACCGGTAATTACCTATGGTTTATAATTTTCTAAAACTCCAAATAAACTGCTGACCATGTAAGCCCTGCGCCAAAACCTGCCATTATTATTTTGTTTCCTTTTTGAATCTTTCCATCCCTTACCATTTCGTCAAGTAAAATTGGAATACTTGCCGATGATGTATTTCCATACTCGCTAACATTTTCAGGAATTAAATCCATTGAAACTTTTAATCGTTTTCCAATACTTTCAAGTATTCTTTTGTTAGCCTGATGTAACAAAAACAAATCAATTTCTGATTTTTCAATTTTCATCTTTGAAATCAGTTCTTCAATACACTCAGGGACTTTTCTTACTGCAAATCTAAAAACTTCCTGCCCATTCATAGATACGAATGTTTTTTTAGAATCATTTATTCCCCTGTACTGTATTGAATTCTCACATGTTAATGCACCTCCCATTGAACCATCCGAATGCATTACTGTTTCAAATCTTGCTTTTTCATCTTTTTTAATAATTGCAGCTCCTGCTCCATCTCCAAAAAGAATTGCTGTTGTTCTGTCTGTCCAATCAACTATTTGTGACAAGCCTTCAGCTCCAATGACTAATGCCGTTTCAACCAAGCCTGCGTTTATGTAACTTTGTGCAATGTTATATGCTGTAATAAAACCTGTACATGCCACATTTATGTCAAAGCACATGGCATTCGTTGCCTTTAACTGATCTTGTACAATACAGGCTGTACTTGGCAAAATAGTGTCCGACGATACAGTTGATACAATTATCAAATCAATTTTTTCACAACTTATTCCGGCATTCTCTATTGCCTTTTCTGCCGCCCTGCACGCCATATAACTTGTACTCTCATCGGTCATAATATGTCTTCTCTTTATTCCTGTCCGCTCTCTTATCCACTGGTCATCTGTTTCAAAGAACTCTTTTAAGTCATTATTACAAACAACATTATCCGGCGCATAAGAACCTGTTCCTATAATCTTTCCAAACATAAACTCAAAAATCAGATTGAATTCCCAAAGTAATTCATTATCCTTTCAAAAATTATTCAAAACACTTTAATCAAAATAGGTTAAGCAATCACATTTATTTTTATTTAAAATTATTTTGTTTTAAAATTTTTTGATTATAAAGTGTTTTGACTTTCAAAGTATATTATTAAAAAAATAATTTGTCAACACTTTTTTTAAGATTTCTCTCCTTCTTTTCTGTACAAAGTCGCCCAGGGCGTTGTCTACGCTCATTGGATACAATAAATCTGCCCTTCTAGTGTCATTACGTGTCATATGATAAAAATGTTGTAGCTTTCGTAATCCCCAAGTTTCACAAAAAAAACCGGGCTACGCATTTGTACCGACCTCCAATCGTTAGATTTTTAGGTCTAACTTTTGGGGGGCGGTACAATTTTCAATGCGTCTCCCGGCTTTTTATTCTATCTGGTTTATGACTATTCCCTGCCATCTCTCCAGACTTATATTCTAATAGCCATAAGGTGTTCCCTTACCGCTTCCTTCCTTTAATCTTGCCATTGCTCTTGCTAATGATGCCTTTGAAATATGATATTCAGCAATACTTTGCTTCTGACGAAGCTGTTCTTCTGCTCTTTCTTTGGCTTCCTCAGCTCTTCTTAAGTCGATTTCTTCAGGATATTCACAAGTGTCAACTATAACTGTAGCTCGATTGTTTACCATCTGGGCAAAACCAGTCCCTGTTACACCTACAATAGTGCTACCGTCTTCCTTTGTGATTTTTATTTCTCCTACCTCAACAGAAAATACCATATTTTCATGATGAGCCTGAATGGCTTTTGAGCCATCACGAAGAGGTAAAACTAACTGAGTGCATCTTCCACTATAGAATATCTTATCGCAAGCAATAACTTTTATACCAAATGAATTACTCATAGCTCATTCCTCCTAGTTTGCGGAACTTTCTCCTGCCATTGTCTTTGCCTTTTCAATAACATCATCAATTGTTCCAACATTGAAAAATGCAGCTTCCGGATAATCATCCATTTCACCATCAATTATAGCCTTAAATCCACGTACTGTTTCTTTAAGTGGTACATACTTTCCTGGTACACCTGTAAAGTTTTCAGCTACATGGAATGGCTGTGAAAGGAACTTCTGAATCTTTCTAGCTCTATATACAACAAGTTTATCTTCATCTGATAATTCTTCCATACCAAGAATAGAGATAATATCCTGTAATTCTGTATATTTCTGAAGAATTTCCTGAACTCTTCTTGCTGTTTCATAATGTTCTTTTCCTACAACATCTTCCTCAAGAATACGTGAATTAGATTCCAAAGGATCTACTGCAGGATAAATACCCTGTTCAACAATCTTTCTTGAAAGAACTGTTGTTGCATCAAGATGGGCAAATGTTGTTGCCGGAGCAGGGTCTGTTAAGTCATCGGCAGGCACATATACGGCCTGAACTGACGTTACAGAACCATTCTTTGTTGATGCGATTCTTTCCTGTAATTCACCCATTTCTGTTGCTAATGTTGGCTGATAACCTACCGCTGATGGCATACGTCCAAGTAATGCTGAAACTTCTGAACCAGCCTGTGTAAAACGGAAAATATTATCAATGAATAACAATACGTTCTGATGTTCTTCATCTCTAAAATATTCAGCCATTGTAAGACCTGTTTCAGCAACTCTCATACGTGCTCCAGGTGGCTCATTCATCTGTCCAAACACTAGGGCAGTTTTATCTAAAACACCTGATTCTTTCATTTCTGTCCATAAATCATTACCTTCACGGGAACGTTCACCAACACCTGTGAATATTGAATATCCACCATGCTGTGTTGCAATGTTTGTAATCAATTCCTGAATAAGTACTGTTTTACCTACACCGGCACCACCGAAAAGACCGATTTTACCACCTTTTGCATAAGGTGCCAAAAGGTCAATAACCTTAATACCTGTTTCAAGAACTTCTACAACAGGGCTCTGGTCTTCAAATGATGGTGGATCTCTGTGTATACACCAATGCTGTTCACCATCTAATTTTTCTCCATTATCTAAAGTATCTCCAAGAACATTAAATAATCTTCCAAGAGTCTTTTCACCTACAGGAACAGATATACCACTTCCTGTTGCAACAACTTCCATACCTTTATGAAGACCTTCACTTGCTGCAAGCATGATACATCTTACTGTATTATTTCCTATGTGTTGCGCAACCTCCATTACACAACGCTTTCCATTGTTATCTACTTCAAGCGCATCTTTAATATATGGAAGGTTGTTGTCTGCAAATTCTACATCCACTACAGGTCCCATAACCTGTACAATCTTTCCTTTTAACATATGGTTTCGATTCCTTCCTATTTCTTCTTCTGTGCCTTAGCACCACCAATAATCTCAGTAATCTGCTGAGTAATGGCTGACTGACGCACACGATTATATTCAATCGACAACTGTTGCAACATATCTTTTGCACTATCTGTTGCCGCCTGCATTGCCATCATACGTGAGCTATGTTCACTTGCAAATGATTCAACTAATGCTCCGTAAATGAAACCTGTTACACAGTTTGGAACAATATGCTCCAGAACTTCCTTTACTGATGTATCTGTCTTGATTTCTTCCTGATACATATCTATAGGAGGTCTGTTCTTTTCAAACTGTTCTCTGTAACATGGAAGCAAACGCATTTTTTCCGTAACCATAGATACAGAATTTTCCATTTTTGTGTATATAACATAGATTTCATCTAATTCTCTTTTGTTATATAACTCCAAAACTCTCTCTGCAATTACACGGGCTCTATGAAGTGATGGATTCTGAACTGTATATTTAAATTCTGAATCAACCTCCATACCCTCTTTTGCAAAAAACTGACGACCAAGCTCTCCAACTACAAAGAGCTTATTATTTTTTCCCTGCTTAAAAAGTTCATTAGCCATCTTAATAACATTGTGGTTATATGCTCCGGCTAAACCTTTATCAGCAGTAATAACTATATAACCTCTCTTCTTTTCCTCATCAGGAATATTGGAATGAGGGTCAAAATACTTACTTCTTGCATCAGGCAAATGTCGAAGAAGTCTCGCAATTGCCGACTGTAATTCATAGAAGTAAGGCTCTGTGTCTTCAAGTTTCTGTTTTGCACTTCTAAGCTTTGCAGAAGAAATCATATACATGGCATTTGTAATCTTCATCGTATCCTGGATACTTTTCATTCGTTTCTGAATTTCCTTAGTATTTGCCATTATCTATCACCTGCTTCTAAATTCTGCTCTTATATTCTTTAGCTGCTTCAACTATTCTTTCTGTAAGTGCATCATCAAGAACTTTCTTTTCATTAATTTCATCAACAATATCCTCATGTTCTGCCTTAAAGAAGTCTAACATTCCCAGCTGTACTTCCTTAGTTTTCTTGACATCTACATCTAAGAATATACGGTTTGTTGCTGCAACCAATGTGATAACCTGTTCAGCAAGACTCATCGGATTACAAAGTGGCTGCTTTAATAATTCCATAAGTCCTTTACCATACTGTAACTGTTCCTTAGTTGTATCATCTAAGTCAGAACTAAACTGTGTGAACACTTCCATTTCACGGTACTGTGCCAAATCAATACGAATAGTTCCTGCCGCTTTTTTCATAGCCTTAGTCTGTGCCGCACCACCTACACGGGATACAGAAATACCAACGTTAATAGCCGGACGCATACCTGAGAAGAATAAGTCACTTTCAAGGAAAATCTGACCATCTGTAATAGAAATAACGTTAGTCGGAATATAGGCAGATACATCACCATCCTGCGTTTCAATAATAGGAAGTGCTGTAATTGAACCTCCACCTAATTCATCACTTAACTTACTTGAACGCTCTAACAATCTTGAATGTAAATAGAATACGTCACCAGGATAAGCTTCACGTCCAGGAGAACGCTCTAACAAAAGTGAAAGCGCTCTATAAGCTACTGCGTGTTTTGAAAGATCATCATATACAATAAGTACATCTTTGCCTTTGTACATAAAATATTCAGCTAATGCTGTACCTGCATATGGTGCTATATACTGCAATGATGCTGATTCACTTGCTGTTGATGATAAAACAATTGAATAATCCATTGCACCATGTTTCTTTAATGTGTTTACTAATTTGGCAACTGTAGATGCTTTCTGACCTATGGCTACATAAATACAAATAACATCTTTACCTTTCTGGTTAAGAATTGTATCAATTGCTATTGAAGTCTTACCTGTCTGTCTATCGCCGATAATTAATTCTCTCTGTCCTCTACCAATAGGAAGCATTGAGTCTATTGCCAAAATACCTGTTTCCATAGGCTGATTTACTGACTGTCTGTCAACAATACCCGGGGCTTCCTGTTCAATGGCTCTATAGTCATCTGCCTTAATTTCACCCTTTCCATCAATAGGTGCTCCCAATGCATTAACTATTCTTCCAAGAAAAGCATCACCTACAGGAATTCCTGCTTTTTTCTTTGTTCTTGTTACTTTTGTACCTTCTTTTATTTCAGTGTCTTTACCGAAAATAATACATCCAACCTGGTCACGCTTAATGTCCTGTACCATTCCCTTAACACCATTTTCAAAAATAACGATTTCTCCATACATAGCATGTTCAATACCATAAACTGTTGCTATTCCGTCACCAACCCAGATGACTGTTCCAACTTCCTGGTCTTTACATACTGTATCGTAGTTTTCTATCTCTGTTTTAAGGATAGAAATAATTTCTTCCGAATTAATGGAACCCACGTTATCACCTCCATGTTAGTTTTTTCTCTAACCTGTTAAGTCTTCCTCTAATGCTGTTGTCCTCTTCAATATCTCCAACTTTCAAAACAAAGCCTCCAATAAGTTCAGGCTGCTCAACCATTGTAAGTTCAACAGTTTCTTTATTGTACTTCTTTGCAAGGTAATTTTTAATCTGACTTAACTGATTTTCATTTGGCTCTACTACGTAAGATAATGTAGCTGTTAAAATGTTGTTTGCTTCATTATATTTCTTATAGTAAGCTTCTATAATCTCATCTATATAAGACATTTTTTCATGGTCACATACAACCTTTAAAAAATTCTCTATTTCTTTTGGAAAAACTTTTTCTATAATAGAATATTTTTCATTCTTTGAAATAATGGGACTTTCCAAAGTTCTATGCAACTGCTCTGTCAAAGAAAAAATTCTTTTACTCTCTTCAACTGTACCTTTCTTTATGCCTAATTCAAAAAGAACTTCTCCATAATTATTCGCTGTCTGTGTCATTTACACCACCTGCTTTAGCCAAAAACTGATCATACATTAACTGATTGCTTTCCTTTGTACCGGATTCACCCAATACTTTTTCTGCTGCTGCAACAGCAAGTCCTGCAATCTCTGACTGTAAATCCTGTACTGTCTTTTCTCTATCCAGTTCTACAGCTTTATGTGCATCCTTTATAATTCTGTCTGCCTCTGCACTTGCCACAGAAACCTTGTTATTATATTCAGTCTGCGCACTCTTTCTAGCTTTCTCGATGATTTCTGAAGATTCCTTATGTGCCTGTGTAAGCTTATCTTCATACTGAGCTTTCAAGTCATACGCTTTATCCTTTTCTTTTCGGGCATCAGCAATCTCTCCTTCAATCATCTGCTTACGCTGTTCCATAATATTAGTTACCGGTTTGATTAAAAACTTTCTAAGTGCAAGGTAAAGTACAATTAGATTGATGATGGTAAATACAACGTTCCAATCTATTCTTAATAACTGCATTCTCTACCAAATCCTTTCTTATCCTAAGAATAAAATAATTAAAATAGCTACAACCATACCGAAAATTGCAGTACCTTCTGCAAGGGCACAACCAAGTAATAATGCCTTAGTAATCTTTCCTTCTGCTTCCGGCTGTCTTGCGATTGCATCTGTTGCCTTTGATGTTGCAATACCAATACCTACACCTGCTCCAATACCTGTTAATGCTGCTAAACCTGCTCCAATTGCTACTAATGATGTCATAATATTTATCTCCTTTTACTCTATACTTTCTTTAATAAATAGCGATGTTAAAAATACAAACACATATGCCTGTATAAAACCATCAAATAAATCAAAATACAAACTTAATGGAACCGGAACCAAAACCGGCGCTACGATTTTAATAAGTTCCATAATAACGAATGCGCCTAAAATATTACCAAATAAACGCATACACAACGACAGTGGTCTGATAAACACTTCCAATATGTTCATAGGAAGCATTATTATTATCGGCTCTGCAAAGCTTTTCAAAAATCCCTTTACACCTTTCTGATGTATTCCTGCATATTCTACAAGAATAATACTCATCAGTGCCAACGCTCCTGTTACACCAACATCTTTAGTTGGTGATTTCAGTCCAAACAGACCAATCATGTTTGAGATTGCAATATAAATTCCAACTGTCATCATATAAGGAATGTATCTCTTTCCTGCCTCTCCTAACATATCGTAGAAGAAATTGCGTAATCCTCCGATAACAGTTTCCACAACCAGTTGTCTTTTTCCAACGTTTTCTACCTTTAGATTTCTTCCAAGGAAGAACGCTGCCACAATTAATACTGCCATAATAATCCACGTGACCACGACAGATTCGGCAACCGGAATTCCTCCAAAAATCGGAATTGTAAATGCTGTCTCACAATTTAATTCTGCCATTAATTCCTCTGACAGATTTCCCATTTTTGAACCTCCTCTCTTAGTATTGAACATATTTACGTGTCTGACTTATTTATCGGATATCAAACATCCAAGTTTTAATCGCACGAATTACTTCGCATCTTACACTTAAACATGTTACCTTGAAAATTGATTTCTCAGTGTAGAACCTTTGGCTGTTAATTGCCTGCACTAACATATATTATGTACAAATACCATACTTTTTTTATTATATTTACTATAATATTTTTTCTCATATAGTATAAAAGAGCAGATGTCACAGCCCTTCATCCGACCGTAACTCCACTCCCTTGTGTATATGTCATTGCCTATGCAATTATTGTCAAATATCTCTCACAATTCGCAATTATACTACTTTCTCCAAATAATGGTAGTCTTTTTTTTACTAATTATGATTTTTTGTCAATTTGTCAATTATGTATATTGGCTATATTTCACATTTTTAAGATTATAAAGATACTTTTTTTAGTGTATTTTGTATATTTTGTACACATTTTCATTATACATATGTCTAATTCTTATTCTTGTGATTATGCTTTTTTCGTCTATACTTTGTGAATTTTTTACAAAAAAATTAATGGTTTTTTATATTAAATTACTGCTAATGTTTGCCATCATAATAAAAACATTGAACTCTCCATTGGTATGGTCTACTTCCATTCTGCCATCATATTTTTCAACTACGGCACTAACCGAAGACAGACCTATTCCTGTATCTTTAAAATCCCGTTTTCTCGAATAATAACCCGAATGACCTTTCTTAATTTCGCCATTGTACAAGTTCGAAACTAACATACATATATACTCATTACTTCTGTTTATTCTTAATTTTATTCTTTTATTTTCTTCTTTTTTGCTTGCTTCAATGGCATTTTCCAGAAGATTTCCTATTACAATACATAAGTCTGTATCACGTATCTTTAATTCTTCCGGTAATGCCACATTTAAATGTACTTCTATTCCATTATCTTTTGCCAGCAAAATATAATGATTCAAAATTGCATCAACTGTGCTGTTATTACAATAAACCATTGGCTCTTTTGTAGAATCAATCTTATTATATTCTTCCAAATATTCTATTAACTGCTCTATTTTATTTTCCTTTGCTAACTGATAAACAACATTAATATGATGATGTATGTCATGTCTGCTTTTTCTGGTTTTTTCTATTTTTTCAGTAATCATATTATATTGCTCTGCCTGCATTTCAATTAACATTCTGCTGCGCTTAGCCTTTTCTTCTGCTCTTACAAAGCTTTCTTCTGTTCTCACGGCCCTAAACTGCATCACACTAACAATTACAACACCTATACTTAACGTAAGCCTTGCAAGAACCTGATGAAGGTGCATATAAGTTATTTCAAAATTGTTCTCACAATAAGACAGACTTACTATTGAAAAAATCATTGGAATTATCCAACCATATTTCCACTGTCGCTTATTATCTGTTTTTACCACAGGCACAATATATTTCTTCCACAATATATACATAAAAGGAAAGCATACACATGATATTATTATTCTTAAAACTGCTGTATCCAGATACGTTGCTGACTGCTTAATTGTTATATAGTTATTTGTGTGACTTGCCCATACCAAAACAAAAACACTTATTGGTAATAGTTGGCCAAACACAAACAAAACTTTCTGTATAAAATCATTTATAAAATAGATACATAATATCAAAACAACAAATATCTGCACCATACGATATGCCAGCATAATATCAAGATTGTAAAAATCTTCTCCGATTATTCTTTTGAATGAAATATAATAAAGTGTTAGCACCACAAAATTTGCAAGTACTGTTGTAATCCGTGAAAATCTCAACCTGTCCTTAAAAGGCATATATAAAAGGAAAATCCACGGAAAAGCATCTAAAATAACATTTATTATTAACCAAAAATCACTCATTTTCCCCCCTATCTTCATTACTGTAACCTTGCTTTTATTTCATCACTTATTTCTAAGAAACACTCAACCAGGATAGGATTAAACTTTCTGCATTCCCTATCCTTTATCATATTAACTGCCTGTTCATGGCTTACTGACTTCTTATTAGGTCTGCCCATAACCAATCTGTCATATTCATCTGCCAGTGCAACAACCTGTGCACCTATAGGTATATCATCACCTTTAAGTCCGTCAGGATATCCTTTGCCATCATATCTTTCATGATGTCCCCTACATATTCCATAGGCAATTTGCATAAGCTCCTCATCCTTATACTCATCAAGATTTTCTATCATGCCTGCACCAATTAATGTGTGCATTTTCATTTCATTGCTTTCTTCTTCTGTTAGCTTCTCCGTTTTGTTTATTATTTTTTCTTCAATTCCTACCTTTCCTATGTCATGAAGAGCAGAGGATGTTATAATCATCATTCTCTGTGACCAGCTAAGATTATACTTGTCCGTTTTCTGCATTAGCTTGTCCAATAACATTTCAGTTAAAATTTTAATGTGGGATACATGAATTCCACTTTCACCATTTCTATATTCAATAACCTGTTCCAGCACGCCTATTAACATTCTGTTATTTTTCTCTTTTTCAACCATATTCCTGGCAACAAGCTTTTCCAAACGGCGTTGTTTTGCATAAAGCTTAATAGTATTAAGAACTCTTGTATATACTGTTTGAAAATCAAAAGGTCTTCCAATATAATCAACTGCTCCAAGATCATAAGCCCTTCTAATAAATGACTCTGACTTTTCATCTGAAATCATTATTACCGGAATATTTTCTGTAATCCCACTATGCTTCATATAAGTTAAAACCTCAAATCCGCTCATTCCACAAATTTTAACTTCAAGAAGCAGCAATGCAATATCCTCTCCGTATTTATTAATCATTTCTATCCCCTGCTTTGCATCAGAAGCATTAATCACATCGAATTCTCTCTCCAGCATTTCTGTTAATTCTCCGCGATTTTTCTCAGAATCGTCAATAATTAAAATTTTAAATCTTTTGACCTCACTAGTATTATTATTGTCTTCATTAATATCGTTTTCCGTAACAACCATATTTTTTCTGATTTTCCTTTTAGAATACAAAAGAGCCGGCATTTTTTTAGCTCTTTTAATCTAAAAACAATAACTGGCTCTATTATAATAAATTATTCAACTTTTTGAAATGCTTTTATATAATGTTTCCATCTTTTATTATGGATTTTATATTTAAATCCTTATCTAAAAGTACAATATTGGCTACTTTGCCAGGGGCAATACTTCCGAATCTGTCATATATACCTATAGCCTTTGCCGGATTAACCGCTGCACATTTAATGGCACTTTCAAGTGGAATTTCCATTTTTTTAACGGCTGTTCTTACACAGTTCATCAGATTGGTAACTGAACCTGCTATATTTCCTTCTCCCGTAAGTGTAGCCACATTGCCCTTTACCGTAACGTCTAATCCGCCAAGAGTATACTGACCATCGTCAAGTCCACATGCCATCATGCTATCACTTATCATAATTATTCTATCATCGCCAAACATCTTAAATGTAGTTCTTACTGTAGAAGGATGGCTGTGAACACCGTCCACTATTAACTCTACTGTTACATTCTCATTATCACAGGCTGCACCAATTACTCCCGGATTTCTATGGTGAAATGCATTCATTCCATTATATAAGTGGGTAACATGCTTTGCTCCGTTATCAAAAGCTTCTTTGGCCTGGTCGTATGTTGCGGCAGTATGTGCAACTGATACTCTTACATCATCCTTTATTTTTTTGATACAGTCAATAGCACCATCAACTTCCGGTGCAATATCAACAAGCTTAATTAACCCTCCTGCTTTTTCCTGTAATCTATAAAACATTTCAGCATCAGGTTTGTGAATGAATTCAGGATTTTGGGCTCCCTTTTTCTCCATTGAAATAAAAGGTCCCTCCATATTAATACCAACAAGCTCTGCTCCGTCCTTTCCGTCATATTCCTTAGCTGTTTCGAAAATCTGCTCAAGCTTTTCCTCAGAAAAAGTCATAGACGCAGGACAAATTGTAGTAATTCCGTTTTCCAATTCATAGCGTGCCATTTTTGAAATAGCTTCCTGGGTTCCATCACAAAAGTCATAGCCTACACATGCATGGAAGTGAATATCTGTTAATCCCGGTATAACATACAAGCCCTTGGCATCAATGACCTCACCTGTAGCTTCTGTAGAAATTCTATCACCATCTATGAATACATCTTTTTCCTCAAATCTTCCTTCTTCGTTAAATACTAATCCGTTCTTAATAATCATCTTTATTACCTCAATATATGTGTTTCTGTAAGCAATGCCCTACGCATTACACAGCTAAACTACTTTTTCGAATTTCAATCTCTATAATATTTCACACAATGCATCTCTGTCTCCAACTAATGTAACATCATTATGAAGCTGTAATACTGAAGCCGGAACCTCCGGTGTAACCGGTCCAAAAAATGCTTTCTTTACTATGTCAGCCTTTCCCTTTCCTGAAACAACTATCAAAATCTTCTTTGCCTGCATTATTGATTTTATTCCCATTGTGTATGCCTGCTTTGGAACATCCTCTTCTCTTTCAAAAAACCTTTTATTTGCTTCAATAGTACTCTTTGTCAGATTAACACAATGTGTTTCCTTTTCAAAAGCCTCACCCGGTTCATTAAATCCTATATGACCATTATGTCCAAGTCCCAAAAGCTGCATATCAATTCCGCCTGACTTTTCAATAATATTATTATACTGCTGACATGCCTTATAAGAATCCTGTTCAAGACCATCCGGTACATATGTTTTATTCTTATCAATGTTAATTCTGTCAAACAAATGCTTATTCATAAAATATCTATAGCTTTGATCATTGTCTCCTGATAAACCTTTATATTCATCCAGATTAATTGAAACTACATTCGAAAAATCCAAATCACCCTTTTCGTACCATTTTACAAGTTGATCATATATGCCAATGGGTGTTGAGCCTGTTGCAAGGCCAATTACGCTATCCGGTTTTAAAATAATCTGGGCTGACATAATATTTGCCGCCTTTCTGCTCATCTCTTTATAATCTTCACCAACATAAATCTTCATATCTAACACCTCTTATGAATTTTTATAATCCACTTTCCATTACCGTTATTTTTATATTAACTATATTATTTTTCATCATTAAACAAATCTGATATAGTCATATTTCTTGCCATTAAAGTATCACTAATATATCTCTGATTCCAAAGGTCATCCTTCTTGCATCCGGACGCATCAATATAGACCTGTTTTCCTTCAAAATCCACATTTACTAATGTATAGCTTCCTGAATATTTCCAACTTCCAATAGTCATATGAGCAGAAATTCCGGCCTTATTACACAACCTGGTTAATACCTTTGAATATCCTGTAGCTACAGCCTTACCCTCTACTACACATGAAGTGCAGCCTTCAAAATAATTTTTTTCGAAAACCTCTGTCATATTTGAAAGTTTATCCGTGTTTTCCATTGTATCACTATCTAAAATCAGATTCTTATCCATCCAATCCAGAAAATAATCGATTGCCTGTTTTTTCCCATATTCCTTAGGCATATCACTAACTACCTTATTAAGTATTTCTTCTGACGCCTGCTGCATTTCCAAAACCGTCGACTTTTTATCTTCATTCATGGTTGCCAATGGATTTTTTAAATCTTCCAGATTTTTTACGTATCCCTGATCGTCTATATCACCTTGTTCATTGATTCCCTCTGCAGGATACAATAAAATAATGCATTTTACTATTGTCTGTTCTTTTATATCCGTAATATTTTTTGTTACTGAGCTTACGCTTTGATTATTTTCTGTCATTGGCACATTTACAATTGCGTAAAACAAATCATCCTCACCACAATACAATGCCTGAGTAACTCTTGAGTATTCTTTTCCATTCAATGGACTGTCAAATGTAAGTTCTCCACCTTTAAAATTAACTATTGCATCCTTTATTTTTTCATATGCTTTTTTTTCATTATCAGTAAGCTTTTCATAATAAAAGTTATCATCAAATACTTTATTTTCTCTCGGAGGATTTCCTATCTGCTTTTCATACGGATTAGCCTTATATTTCTGTTTCTCATAAACAGACAGTATGCTTACCACGATTATTATAATTATTACTGCCCAAAAAACCTTTGGATGCTCTCTTACTACTTTAAACATTTCATCCTCCCTGTGTCTATCTTATAAGTTTTATTTTTGTTAAAAAATTGTCTTATTAAAGTCAAAGGGATGCCTAAATGACACCCCTTAAACTTTAATTATTTACTTTTATTTGCAAAGTTTCTTAAATTCATCAGCTACAAACTGTACTTTTGTTCCAATAATAACCTGAACATTATTCTTGCCCGGTCTGAGAACCCCTGCTACGCCTGCTGATTTAATCTTCTTTTCATCTACGATTGTATTATCTTTTACTTCGAGACGAAGTCTTGTAATGCAGTTATCAATTTCAACTACATTTTCTTTTCCACCGATACCTTCTAATATAATAGAAGCAACCTGTGTATAATCATTATTTCCAAGTTCTGCCTGCTTTTCAGCTTCAACATCGTCATCTTCACGACCTGGTGTCTTAAGGTCAAACTTTGTAATTGCGAATCTGAATACTACATAGAATACTATAAACGCTGCAATTCCCAAAGGAATGATTAACCATGTCTTTGATGCTGCAGGAAGTGTTGATGAGAATACTAAGTCTGTACAACCTGCTGAGAATGAGAATCCTGCTCTAAATCCTACATAATATGTAATTACTGTAAAGATACCGTAAAGGATAGCATAAATTAAGTAAAGTACAGGTGCTAAGAACATAAAACCAAATTCAAATGGTTCTGTAACACCACATACGAATGCACAAATTGCTGCTGAAAGTAAAAGACCTGCTGCTACTTTCTTCTTATTATCCTTTGCACAGTGAAGCATTGCTAAAGCTGCACCCGGAACACCAAACATCATACATGGGAAGAAACCTGACATATACATACCAAGTGACCAGCTTACATCTGCTGAAGTCTTACCACCCCAGAAGTTTGTTAAATCACCAAGTCCGATTGTATCGAACCAGAATACATTGTTAAGTGCGTGATGTAATCCTGTTGGAATTAACAATCTGTTAAAGAATGCATATAAACCTGCTCCAACACCACCTAATTTAACGATTCCTTCACCTAAAGCAATAAGTACACCGAATACTAATGGCCATACAAATAATAATACTACTGATACAAGAATTGAAACAACTCCTGCAACAATTGCTACACATCTCTTACCACTGAAGAATGATAACCAATCAGGTAATTTAGTATCTTTAAACTTGTTATAGCATGTTGAACCAATAATACCTGCCAAGATACCAATAAATGGGTTTACAATCTTGTCAAATGCCAATGTCTTATTAGCATTTTCAGCAATTGCCGGCATAATAGTTGTAACAAATCCTGTGTTTAATAATGTTGTTATCATTAGCCATGATGCTAATGCTGCAACACCACCTGTACCATCATTATCCTTGGATAAACCAACACCAACACCGATTACAAATAAAAGTGCCATATTATCAATTAAAGCAGCACCGGCCTTAACCAAAAATAAACCAATCAAAGGAATAAGTCCTTTGATATCACCACCCTGCATTGCTGCAGGACATAATGCGTAGCCAATACCCATTAAAAGCCCACATATTGGAAGTACGGCTACTGGAAGCATTAATGCTTTACCTAATTTTTGAAGATATTTCATCATAAAAACATCCTCCTTTCTCATTATTATAATATTATTTTTAAAATCCCGTCTTTTAGGACTTTATTTACTTTATTTTGTAAGTTCAATTATTGTGTCACCCACATTAACTTCTTGACCAACATTTGTTTTCACTTCTTTATAGATGTCCGAATTGCAGATTATAATAGGGGTAATTACATCAAATCCTTCACCTTTAAGTGCATCAATATCAAACTCTAAAATCAAATCTCCTTTTTTAACCTTGTCTCCTACACTAACTTTAGGTGTAAAATACTTTCCTTTTAATTTTACAGTATCAAGGCCTACATGCATTAATATTTCTGCTCCATTATCTGAAACAATACTTAGAGCATGCTTTGTATCAATAACTACTGCCACGCTTCCGTCTATTGGGGAATATAGTTTCCCTTCACTAGGCTCAATTGCCATTCCTTTTCCTAACATTTCCTGACCAAATGTTGGATCGTTAATACTTGAACTTGGAACAGCCATTCCTTTTATTGGTGCTACCAAAACATCATCAGGCGCCACCACTTTTTTTTTCAAAAAATCAAACATTTAATAATCCTCCTATTGCTTATATTTCAATATGTGGCTGAATACGTTTAATGTAAACTGCCAAATATACTTTTTCCTCTTTAGGAATATCATATCCATATTTACTTTGTACAAACTGACTTATTTTCTCACTTATATCATATTCCTTAGGATACTTATTAATAATCATATCTAAAAATTCCTGATCCTGATTGTCCAACAATTCTCCGGCAAACATACGTTGTGCAAAGAATTTCAAATGTGTTATAAACCTTGAGCAGTGTAAACCTAATTCATCAAGTTTTATTCCTAATTCTTTTTCAACAATACTGATACATTCCCTAATCATTGTTGTAGCATTAACTGTATCACTCATTCCCATATTGTACTCTGCAATTACAAAATGAAGTGCTATAGATGCAGCTTCATCTTGTGGCAATTTTATTCCTGCCTCACTCTCAATAAGTTCCAGTGCCTTTTCACCAACCAAATATTCACTAGGATAAAAGCTCTTAATCTCATTAAATAAAGGATTTTCAAATAATTCTCCTTTGGTTGACCGTTCAAGTAAGAAATTAATATGATCCGTCAATGAAATATATATACTTGGACTTAATCTTTTAGACATAACCTGCTGTGCATATGAAATAATGTCTACAGAAAGATTCAAATAATTATGTGGAATCATTTCAATCAATTCACTAAACTTACCAACTTCATCTTCACTATCCAAAACGAATTTCTTTTCAATCTTATCCTCAGCTACTTCGTCTCCAACCTTCTTTTGAAATCCTATTCCTTTCCCCATAAGAACAATCTCCCTATTGTTTTCGTCATGGGTACTTAACACATTATTGTTTATTACTTTGTTTATTATCATAATTTTTCCTATTTTATTATCTATATCATATAATAGCTTTACTAAATCATTTGCCTTTTTTCATAAAATTGTTTTTGTAAAAAAAATAGACCTGACCCCGCAAAAAAACTTGATCTGCGAAATCCGGTCTTGCCTAACGAAATAGTAACAATCCATAATAACGTTCTCCCAACTGTTAAAACTGGTTTAGCATTTATTTCCAAATATGTCAACAAATTTTCAAATTTTATTCACACTTTTGCACAATCATTCAAAAAAAGGGTCTGACATTGCCAGACCCTCAAAAATTCAATTCTTCCTAATTTAATTTTTCTATTATTTTTACTATTTTCTTACTTTAACTTTCTTAATTTTACTCCAATCACCTGTTACTTTCACATTGCCTGACTTAACTACATATGCACGTACCTTAATATAATAAGTTTTCTTCTTAAGCTTCTTCAAAGTCTTTTTTACAGATTTTGTTGTTACTGTTTTAGCCTTTTTCAGCTTTTTGTTTGTTGAATATTTTATCTGATAGCCTGTAACACCTTTTACCTTTTTAATATTTATCTTAATATTTCTGTTGTTCTTTGAACGTACTACCTTTTTTACGCTTACTTTTCCCGGTCTGCTTACTACAACCTTAGATGTAGTTGTCACTCCATTACCCGTTGTTGTCAGTCCGTTATTAGTTGTTGTCACTCCATTATTAGTTGTTGTCTTTTCTTCACTTGGTAGTGTTGGTTTATTTGTTGTGCTTTCTCCGTTATTATAATTAGGATCAGGAATCTGTGTTGTTGTCTTAAATGATACATTAGATAAAGTAATGTTTGCTGCTGAATTAGTTGCTGCTGCATCACCATCACACTTTCCCATTCCAAAGTATAAGTCAAGAACGCCTTCCATATCTTCTGCCAAAGTTACTTGTCTTGAGAAGTTATAAGGCACTCTGGCTTTTAAGTCAATATATTCACCAAATATTTGTTCGTCGCCATCTCCGGCTACTTTTACAAAAACCCTCTTATCCACATCAGATGTCATTGTAAAACTATAGTTATATGTTCTGCCCGGATAGTAATGTAATCCTTTTAAGTACTGCTGAACTCCCCACTGTGAATTACCTATTGATGTAATGTTCATTGTTGCGCCTGTTACTGCTTTGTCTGTAGGTTTTGATGTACCTGAAGCCCCTGCCCAGTCAGAACCGAAATAAGAACCCCATTTTCCACTACATGTTTCAACAGCATCTTCTGTTACAGTAATCATAGGTCCCGTATACTTAGTTGTTGTTTCTTCAACTTTCTTATATGCTCTAACCCAGTCAACTTCCATTGTTGCCGGGAAAGCTGTTTCATCAATGTCATATCCCGGCCACTGACCGCCAATTGCCATATTAAAGATAACAAAGTATTCCTTTCTTACCTCGCTAAATGAGTCGTTTGAAACATCCATCGTTCTATAAACTTTGCCATCCACATACCATCTTAACTTGTCTGCTGTCCATTCAACTCCATATACATGATATTCTGTTCTGTCAGCCACTGCTACTGAACTTCCTGAATCTGCGTTATTATTTCCCGGATCATTAAACCAATGCAATGTTCCATATACAAGATTTTCATCATTGATTGCTTCCATAATGTCTATTTCACCACATTTAGGCCAACCTACAGAATCCTGATTTGCTCCAAGCATCCAAAACGCAGGCCAAACACCTTTAAACTTTGGCATTTTAATTCTCGCTTCAATCTTTCCATATTTGAAGTTCTTCTTATTCTTTGTTGTAATTCTTGAAGATGTATATTTCATTCTGCCATAGTCTTCACGCTTGGCTGTAATCTTCATAGTACCATTACTTACCGTAATATTTCTGTCAGTATAATACTGCTGTTCGTTATTACCCCAGCCCCAGCTTCCTGTTCCTATTTCATAGTTCCATGTGTTAGTGTCAAGAGAATTACCATTAAACTCATCTGACCAAACCAATTCATAATTGTCTGCTGCTTTAACAGTATTACTAAAAGCAAATACCGTTCCAATGACAGAAAATGTCAATAAAGCCTTTGTCAATAAACTCTTCTTCATATCATTCTCCTTAATTTTAATTATACGTTCCAAGGTCTTCGTCCACCATTATTCAAACATAGGTAGTACAATACCCTTTGATTCCATAATATATCTAAACAAATAAAAACGTTTTTTGCAAGAGTTTATTGTTATTTTGCACAAAAAAATAACACGCAGGTAATTTCCACGTGCTATTTTACTTAATATGTAATTATTTTAATATTATTCTATGATAAATCTATGTAAATAAATATATATATGAATAAATCTATATAAACAAATCTTTGTAAATAAATCAATATGAAAATTAATCTACTGAATTAATAATCCACTGACCATTCTTAGTTGTAGCAGATACTGTAAAACCATCATAATAGAAGAAGCCATCATACTCACCTTCTTCAAGACAGCTCTTATCCTTATCCATACTCTTATACTTTCCAATTGCAGCTACTAACTCATCCATATTCTTTCCAATATACTTTTTAGCAGTACTCTTACCATTGCTATTTGACTTAGCCTTAGTTGCCTTTTCAGAACTCTTCTTTACAACCTTCTTAGCCTTCTTAGTTGTGGTTTCAACCTTTTTAGTTACCTTTTCAGTAGCCGTCTCTGTTACCTTCTCCGTTGTTTCTTCTTTATTTTTTTTCATAATGGCTGTTTCACCCTTATCAGCCTTCTTCTTTGTTTTCTGTTTTGCCTTTGTAGTAGCCTCTTCCACAGCTGTAGTTTCAGCAACAGTAGTTGTTTCCTCCACAGTAGTCTCCTGCACAGTTGTTTCTGCAACCGTAGTTGCTACAGCTGTAGTTGCCTCTTCCTTCTTGCCATTTCCACAACCTACTGTTAAAACCATGGCTGCCATAACAGTTCCAATCATAAAATACTTTCTCATTCTCTATTATCTCCTTAACTTACAATATTTAACAACTTAATATACGTTATTCCATATTCCAAAACATTTTTTAACGCAAACACGTTGATTTTCTTGTTTTGAAATATACCGACGTATATTAAGTTTTTTATTCTTCTAGTTCTAATGATGTTTTTACACCGGAAGAATAGTATTTGTTATCCTTCTGGGTTATTACATCTATGTCGTATGTTCCTGCTTCTACTTGGGATGTGTCTAAGTACATGCCGTAGTCATATCCTTCATTTTTTGACGTTACGTCTATTGGTGCCGGAAATGCTTCATATGTGTATTCATTGTCTTTACTTTTTAGGCGTACATAGATTTTGCTATCGTCATCTATGTATTTTGAATCCACTTTTCCACTTATTGGTACATATTCTTCATCGTCGCCAATTTCTGCAGTTGTGTTGCTGTTTACTTCCATTGTGTTTAAGTTACCTGCTCTTAATGGGGCTGCCATATATGGTGCCTCTTCTATAAGTGAATGTATGTGTCTTTCTACAAGTTCAATTACTACTTTGTCTGCTTTTTTTTCATTTTGCAGATTCCAGTTGTATGGAACTGCCTTTGTAAAATAGCCATTGTGAAATTCATCTGCCACAAACGGTATTAACGCATTTCCAAATGAGTCACGGTACATTACAATTGATTCTTTTTTGTCTTTGCTTTCTGTTTCAATTGATATATCTGTAACTTTTTTGTTGTTTGAAGTTACTTTGTACGAACTTTTTTTATTGTAGATTACATTTGTATCTTTTTTGTTTCCTTTTGGAAATAACATTCCATACAAGTCCCCTGAAAAGTTTTTCTTTATGGTGTGCCTTTCATTAGTATAATCGTAGTGGTCTTTTCCTAAATAGTTAAGTATGGCATTACAGCCCATTGCCGCTCCCTGATTATTCCAATGGCTATCCAACTTGTGATACACTTCTTTTCCGGAATCAATGAACATTTTCTTTAAATCAACTGTGTTTATATTTTCTTTTTTCATTTCTGCCTGTAATAAGCTGTAATTATTCTGCTCACTTGTTTTTATGTATCGCTTTGGCATATATTCAGGATAAAGTGAGTTCTTATTTGGTGCTATTACAAATAGAAACTGTCTGTTGTTCTGTTCCACATTTTCCTGCAATAAAGATAAAACTCTTCCACAGGAATAGATTTCTCTTTTTGACAAAGTATTTTGTCCAAGATAATCATCTAATGTTTCACTGAAAAACAAATAGCCTTTACTGCCAACTATAACTTTCTCATTTCCTGATTGTCTGAAAACATTCTTCTTTATTATAGCATCTGCTTCAATTAAATTCTGCCTAAAAGCAAAATTGTCTGAAAAATAGTCGTTTAACTGATCAAAAAACTTTACATTTAACTTTCCGCCTGTCTTAATTGACGGGAAAATCTGTACCTGTCTCTGCTCCACACTTACATCTGTTTTAAAAAATAACATTCCAAGAGATGGCAGACACAGTAAACAGAAAAATATTATTATAAATATTTTTTTCTTCATTTCGGTCACCTCTTAAAATCTAAAATAAATAAACGGATTATAGGTTGCTGTTGCAAGACTTATAATACATACAAGTAGTAATCCTATATCTGCTATGTGAATTATTGTTTCATTTATGTTGCTGCCAATCTTTTTAGAAATGGCATTTTCCAACTTCTGTCTTAACGGATATGCAAAAATAATTGCCATTATTATAACAAATATATAATATGGACTAAGAAGTCCTGCCACAAAGCTGATTGACTTTACTTCCATATTAAAGCCGGTAAACATTGTTTTTAACATCGTAAGACCAAGTCCTACTGAATCTGCCCTGAACATTACAAATCCGCAAACCACAACTATCCATGTAATAATATTTTTTATAATGTTATTTTTTATTTTAATTATACTGCCCAATGTGTCTTCTATTACATTGGCAACTCCGTGGATTAATCCCCATATTACAAACGTCCAGTTGGCTCCGTGCCATATTCCTGTCAGAAGAAATACTATCATCTTATTGAATTCACATCTAAACTTTCCTTTTCGATTTCCACCTAAAGGTATGTAAACATATTCTCTAAACCAAAGTGATAGGGAAATATGCCATCTTCGCCAAAAATCCTTTATTCCTTTTGCGCTGTATGGGTGGTTAAAGTTTTCATTAAACTGAAAGCCAAATATTTTTGCCATTCCTATTGCCATATCAGAATATCCACTAAAATCATAATAAATCTGAAGTGTATAAGCTATTGCTCCAACCCATGCCACAAGAAAATTATAATCGGTAATCTTTAATGCAAATATTGAATCCGCCATATATCCTGTGGCATTTGCAATAATAAGCTTCTTTGTAAGGCCTCTTATAAATCTGCTAATTCCTTCAGTTGTTTTTTCAATACTGCTTGTTCTGTTGTTAATCTGTTTTGCTATTTCATTGTATCTGATAATAGGTCCGGCAATAAGTTGCGGAAAGAATGATACATAAAGCATCAGGTTAAATAGATTCTTCTGAACCATTTCAGGATTTCTGTACACATCAATTACATATGACAATGCCTGAAATGTAAAAAATGAAATTCCTATTGGCAGGGCAATTCCCGGAATCTTTATATTAAGTCTTCCTGCATAATTAATATTTTCCAAGATAAATGCTGTGTATTTAAACACACACAGCACACCTATATTACAAATAACTGCTATTATTAAGACAATCTTTTTTCCTGCTATATTATTAGCCTTACTAAATCTTCCCTCCATCAAACCAAATATGTAATTAGCTATTATTGAACCAATCATTAATAATACATATATTGGTTCTCCAAATGCATAAAATATTAGGCTTGCGATAATCAATAATGTATTCTTCCCCTTTATTCCCGGCACTATAAAATATAATGCGCAGACAATAGGTAAAAACACAAAAAGGAATATTGCCGAACTAAAAACCATAATCTGCTCCTCGTAAACGTTGTCTGTATTTCTTAACGTCTTATCTATGTTTTTATTAGATTTTTCTCTTGTCTACCGGATGACAATTGTAATTCTTATACGATAAATTATAGTACTTGTTATAATCCTTTGCTCTTGCAAATAAAGCGTCATATACTTTTCCGTTTAATTCAACCCATGCATGTTCTGAATCATGTGCCACGTAAACATCCTTGTATCCTGCTTCGTGAAGTAAAAATGCAAGTGCTGCTGATTCTGAAACACAACAGCCGTCTCCATGGATAAATATATCATCTGCAAATGTAGATTCCCAACCTTTCTGCTTATAAATCTTTTTAAGGAATCTATATCTCTTATATGGACGTTTTGCAATCCAGTCAAAACATTTTCTTAGTTTCTGCTGCTTTGTATCTGTATATTTGCATAATTCATTTAACTGCTTTCTTGCTCTCATCATTGTTTTGATTTTGGCAACGCTAAGGTCAGTCTGCTTAGCCTTTCCGGCTTTGTCAAGTTTAATGCCGTCAACAGTACATTTCTTAGCCATCTTTCCATTAGTACGTCCGAAATAGTAATAGTCCTTTTTGTACTTAGCCCAACCTGTAACCATTACTCCTTTTTTATCAAGAAGGTATGTTTTATTCTTTACTGTAACTAACCGGTTCTTTATTTTTTTGCCTGATATCTTGCAATAAGTCTTGCCCTTTTTAGTTTTAAATTTTGCAACAGGAGTTTTCTGTTTCTTACTGTTTGCTTTTATTGTTTTATTATTTGAATCTTTGTTATTTTTGTTTACAGTTTCTTTATTGTTTAAATCTGTATTATTTTTGTTTACAGTTGTTTTCGTTACGTTACTTTTGTTTTCCGCCTGATTTGTTGTAGTTGATGTTTTGTCATTTGTTACTGCTGTCGTCGTTACTGCGCTTATCATTCCTACGCAAATCATTACTACCAGAAAAATCATTATTTTCTGTGTCATCTTTTTCGTTCTTGTGTTCTTCTCTTTCATCTTTCTGTGCTCCCTTCATTTTCCATAACCTTAGTTATCCCGTTATGTCAATCGTAAAATATCAGATAACCTTCCCCATATTTTAATCAAGTAATATCATGTGATGTCATTGTGATATTTGCTATGTACATAATAGCACTAAAAGTTTTATTTTCAAGCTGTTTTTTCCGTAATTTTGTAATATTTTTATATTGTTTCTTAATGTCATATTTTAACTACATTTAGGCTACATTTTGGAATAATCTTATTACATTTTCGTTACATTTTTAACAAAGAAAAAACTATTTTCATAACATTTATTTAATCTGACTTCGATGTTCCAAAAGAACAATCTATGTAATCAGATTTACCTTATGAAAATAGTTTTTCTATAATCATTTAAATTATATTTTTACGATATGTTTTACGGACGCTGTCCAAGTCCACCTTCCAATGTTATTGTTTCGCCTGTCATAAATTTAAAATCCGGTGAAGCAAGCTGAACGCAAACACGACCGATTTCTTTTTCTACATCGCCATAATGTCCCATAGGTGGCATTTTGACGTTAGCCTTAAATGCTTCCGGATAAGCTTTTTCAAAGTTTTCAAGTTGTGCTGTCCATGCTAGTGGGCAAACAATGTTAACATTAATTCCATCCGGTCCCCATTCTGTTGCTGCAACTCTTGTCAAACCTCTGATTCCTTCCTTAGCCGCCGCATATGCGCACTGGCCATAATTTCCAAACAAACCTGCACCTGATGCAAAGTTGATAACTGACCCCTTAGTTTCTTTCAAATATGGATAGCATGCCTTCATATAATGAAATGTTGCATATAATCCTGAGTAAACTGCTAAATCAAACTGTTCAGTTGTATGGTCTGCCAATGTTACACCTGAGGCAGATGCCTGTGCATTATTAATTAACACATCAATTCTTCCAAAGGCTTCCATTGCCTGCTTTGCAACACTTTCAGCTAATGCTTCATTATCAGCACCTGCACTTATGTCTGCCTGGACCGGAAGAACCCTAATTCCATATTTTTCTTCTAATTCTTCCTTGGCATCAGTAAGCTTTTTAACATTTCTACCTGTAATTACAAGATTGGCGCCTTCCTTGGCATATGCTGTAGCTATACCATATCCTATAGATCCACAACTTCCGTCGCTTAAGACTGCTCTTCCTCCGCCTGTAATAATTGCTGTTTTTCCTTTCAATGTACCCATATCATTACCTCCTACAAATATGTTACTATTACTTTATATTAATTTTTTTGTAAGAACTCCAGTCACCATAATAATTCTTATTGTCTGACTTATAATATGCTCTTACCCTTAACTATATCCTTCACTTTGTCTCTCCTTCATACCCCTGATTATAACACATTTATGGTACGTTTTCTTTATTTTTGTTGCATATTTTTTATCATTTGCAGTAGCGCCATATCCTCAGCCTGTACCTTAATATTAGCCTTTAATGGTTCACCGTCAGGTGGGGTAACAGTTAGTTCGATTACACTGCCTTCTTTTACTTCCGGCTGGATTCTTGCAAAAAATTTTGGAAGCATTGGATGGCGTGTGACAAACTTTTCAAACATGCCTTTAAATTTCATCATATCTAATGGATTCATTGTTTTTCTCCTTTCCGCTAACTTTTCCAAATAAGTTCAGATTTTTTTATGCAAACACGTTAATTTACTTATTGTTTGCTAATAAAAAATTTCTGAACTTATTATAAATCTTAACAGTAAAGTTAGTTATGTGTCAACGATATTCAATCTAGGCTATGCAATATGAATAAGATTTGATGGTATGATAGTTTTGCGAATGTACCTAAAAAAACGGGCAACTTGAAATAGCGGGGTACGTTTATTGCAAACTCAAACTATATGTTGTATTAATTTGATTGCTTTTTAGGTGAGTGTACCCCGAAAAATAGCCTTTTTGAAATGTCGGGGTACATAACGCAAAAAGGGCTCCAATGCTGATTAGCATATTGCAATAAACTAATTAGCATCGTGCCCTTTTAATTCGGATTGATTATTATACAATATTTATTCTTAATTCTGGTAGTGTTTTGCCTGTGTATTGTACATATTGTAATAGAAGCCTTTTTGGTTTTCCATTAGTTTGTCATGGCTTCCGTCTTCTATTATTGTACCACCATCAAATACTATTATTCTGTCACAGAATCGGCATGATGATAGTCTATGTGATATGTAGACTGCAGTTTTGCCTCCTACCAGTTTATCGAAGTTGTTATATACTTCAAATTCAGCAATTGGATCTAGTGCTGCTGTTGGTTCATCAAGTACTACTATTGGTGAGTCTTTGTACAGGGCACGAACTATTGCAAGTTTTTGTGCCTGCCCGCCTGACGGCTCTATTCCCGATTCATCAAACATCTTGTATAGATTTGTATTTTGTTTGTCTTTCAATGAGTTAATCCAACTGTCTATTTCTACTATTTCACATAGTTCATTTATCTTATTCTCAACATCTGGATATTTGTTTTGTCCCATATCTATGTTGTCTTTTATGGAAAATGCCATAAGTTTGTAATCCTGAAATACTACTGAAAGCAAATCAAGATATTTGGAGTATTCTATGTCGTTTATATTCACTCCATTTACAAGTATTTCTCCTTCCGTTACTTCGTACAGTCTGCAAAGTAATTTTATGAAGGTTGTTTTTCCTGCACCGTTTTTTCCTACTATTGATAAGTGCTCTCCTGAATGAATTATTGTATTTATGTTTTTTAGAATATAAACATCTGTATTAGGATATTTAAAACTTACATTTTTAAATTCAATTGAAACACCATTATTAATATTAGGAGCTACTGCATTTTTGCTTTCTTCGTATTTTCTGTCGATTTCTGCATGTTCTATGTAATCAATATAATATTTCAAAACTGATGCCGTATATTTTAATTCCAACAAGCCTCTTGAAATACCATTAAGTGCTTCCGTAAACTTAAGTATAGCCTGTACCAAACTGCTGAAATCACCTACTGTAATCTTTTCTGTCAAAGTATTTATGCCAAGAATAATATAAACTACAATATCGCAGACTTCTGTTGTCGTTACTGCGGCTTTATCCTTATTCCATATTTTCATTTCACTTTTCTTTGACAGATTATAAATGCCGTTGCTCTGCTTTTTCTGGTTGTCTATAATCATATCGTCTGAATGATATATTCTAATGTCCTTAGCATATTCACCTGTTGTAAGTTCATCAATATAATAATCAACAACACGGTCCATTTCCATAGCTTCTGAAAAATACTGTTCCTTTATTTTTGTTGTTTTCATTGTTATATATGTGTTAACTACGAAGCTTAATAATACAGGAATTATCAGCCACACAGAGCATTTAACTACTATGTAAATAACACCTGCAAGGACTAAAATATTACTCAAAAGTCGTACTATACCATCTGTAAGTCCCTGAATTAAATTTGTCTGCTCAAATGCACGTCCTGCCTTATTTATACTGTCTAACATTTCTGAATTTTCCGTGTATTCAAACTTCATTTTCATAGTGTTAGAACTAATTTCCATATGAAGCATCCTGTCAAACTGGTCGTTACAATAATTCTGCTTCTCATTGGCAAACTTGTTTCCTACTACGTGAATGTATGTACCAATACATATGAACGCAACCCAGAATATTATCATATTCATGTTTCTGTTCTGCTCATATACAATCTCATTAATTAAATACTTTGAGCCAATAATTGAAACAAAAGGTCCTGCCGTACTGATTATGACTGACATTAATATGTATAAATAATATATAGGAAGATGTTTCCATGCAAACTTTGCAAAATATTTTGTGCAAAACCAAATATCTTTTATTCCGCCAAAAAATTTGTTTAACATACCTCACCCTCCTTATCTTTGTAATATTGAGCCTGAACCTGGAACATATTTCTGTATTTTCCATTGGCATTAATTAGCTGTTCATGAGTGCCCTCTTCAATAATTCTGCCATCTTCAAACATAACTATTTTGTCACAAAATCTTGTACTTGAAAGTCTGTGTGAAATAAAAATAGCAGTCTTTCCCTTTACCATTTGATTAAATTCCTGATACATTCTGTCTTCTGCCAATGCGTCAAGTGCCGCTGTTGGCTCATCCAAAACAAGAACTTCTCTGTTCTGATAAAGCGCCCTTGCCATAGCAAGTCTTTGTCTTTCTCCACCTGACAAATCAACACCGTTAGGGTCAAATATTCTAAGAAGCATAGTGTCTATTTTGTTTTCATATTTGTTAATCTTTTCATCCAAACCACTTCTTTCCAAAGCCTCCATTGTTCTGTTTTTGTCCGTCTCATTTTCAGGCTTCATTGAAATATTCTGCCATACCGGAAAAGCAAAAATTTCAATGTTTTGGAACACAGGCGCAAATATTTTAAAATATATATCTCTGTCATACTTCTTTACATCAACTCCATTAAGAAGAATCCTTCCCTCTGTTGGCTCATAAAGTCTCATAAGAAGCTTTGTTAAAGTTGTTTTTCCTGCGCCGTTAATACCAACTACCGCCAACTTGCTTCCCGCTTCAATAGTCAGATTAATATTCTTTAGAACATATTTTTCGTGTCCCGGATATTTAAAAGATACGTTTTCAAATTTAAACTCAAATTGCTTCAAGCCTATATTCTTACTTACGCCCTGGCCTTTTTCAATGTCAGGCTTGTCCTCATTCCAGTCCATAAATGTTCTAAAATCGTCAAGTTCCATTCGGTTCATATTCATCCAAACCATATTGCAGAACATATCTGTCATAGCTGTGGAAAATGATGCAACCAAACCTATGTATAAAACAAAATCAGAAATGCTCATTCCCTTATTTAAAACCATATAAATCAATACTACGTATAGTAATAAATTCTGAAAAAGGCGAAGAAAACTCATCTTTGCCTCGCACATTACCCATTTTCTGTGATTTTTCTTGCAGGCTGCATAATAAACTGTATTTATGTCTTTCCACGTCTGTTCAATAAAATCCTGCATTTTAAATAATCTTATGTCTTTGGCATATTTAAAATCTCTTGCTGTTGAAGAAAAATAATAATTTTTTCTAAAATTAGATGACATTGCATCTCTAAAATTTACTTTCGTCCACTCCATTGTTGAATCAAGGATTTTATATATAAAATATGAAATAACTACCAGCACCAAAATTATCAAAGGATTAATTACTGCTATTGCCGCACCTGCTATAACTACAAGTACAATATTTGAAAGAATATTACTTCCTCTTCTACAGTAACCACTAATTCCCTGATAGTTATACATTGCATGTTTTGATCTTTCAATCAAATCAAGGAAATCCGGATTTTCCATATTTTTAAAATCTGTTGTAAATGATTTTCTAAGATATTTTGAAACTAACCCCTTATATACCTTGTCCCAGGCATACTCGCCTACATATTGAGCCTTTGTGTTGATAAGCTTTACTACAAGAATTATAATTCCCACTGCTACCAACACTTTAATCATTGTGTCTGTTGTAACTTTATTTTCTACTAATGCCAATACAATCTTTGGAATATAAATTCCAATAAGCATATACAATGCCGACAATACTCCCATTACAATCATTGCTATAATAAACTGATTGTTTAACTGCCATGTCAGCTTTACTGCATATACGAAATTGTTAAACATTCCATGCTTAGTCGCCTGTATTCCTTTTCGCTCCCTTTCGTGAGATGCAGAAAAGAAATTCTTAATTGCCTCCAATATTTTCTTCATATACATTCCCTCTTTTACTTTCATTGTGGGGTTCTATGGTAACTATTGCAACTCTTTTAATTTTCGCAACTCTATGCAACTTTTTTTGCAACTCTTACAACTCTTTTTGCAACGAACTTTTCGGGGATAAATAATAGATTTTAACAAATTTAGAATTTGATTAGAATAAATTATTGATTTTTCAATACTCCCTCTTTTCTACACTAAAAACAGTATAACATAATATCTATGATTTTGGGAAACTATTTAAACTTCCAGTTTATGTAGTTTGGTAGAAGACAAGGTTAATTCAATTCAAGTAGGTAATTACCCCATAGAAGCAAGTTTATGCATACTATGGGGTAGATTTCAAGATTCATTGTTATTGAAAATAATATGAATTGCCCCATATGATTAAGTTTTCTCTTTTTATGTGGCAGATACAAAGATTCATCATATTCAAACTAATATGTAACTACCACATAGAACCGAGTTCTCATATTCTGTGAGGTAAGGTTGTACCATACGAACAAGAAATTTCAAATATGGTACAGATATTAGCTTGTTCCTGCTTAACGCAGAAGAAATCTGTACCATACAAGCAAGAAATTTTACATATGGTACAAATACGAGCTTGTTCAATCTCAAATCAGAACAAATCTGTACCATACGAGCAACAAATTTCATATATAGTACAAATACAAGCTTGTTCAATCTCAAATCAGAACAAATCTGTACCATATGAGCAAGAAATCTCATATATGGTACAAATATAAGTTTGTCCCAGCTCAAATCAGAAAAAATCTGTACCATACGAGCAAGAATTTTCATATATGGTACAGATATTAGCTTCTTCCAGTTCAAACCTGAACAACTCTGTACCATATAAAAAAGAATTACCGTATATGGTACAAATATAAGTTTTACGCGATGTTTATTAGCTTCACTCCAGTCCACATCTCCTTGTCCTTTGGACAAGAAGCATTCCTTGCATTCAGCTCGGTCAAATATAATATGTTTATATCCTTTCCATAAATGCAAAAAAAAGAACTATGCTACAATAAATTTCCAGTATCAAACATAGTTCTTTATTACTCTGATTTAATTTAAATTTCTTATATTATAATGCTTCCTTGATTGCAGCCATTAATTCATCATATGTTTCAAAAGCTGGAAGTTCAGGATATTCTTTCTTGATTTCATCTGTGCTTCTGAATAAAAATCCTGCCTTACTTGCCTTAATCATTCCAAGGTCATTGTGGCTGTCTCCGCTGGCAATTGTGTCATATCCGATTGACTGCAATGCCTTTACCGTAGTAAGTTTTGAGTTTTCAATTCTCATCTTAAATCCTGTGATTTCTCCATCTTCTGCTACTTCCAATGAGTTACAGAAAATTGTAGGATAACCTAACTTCTTCATTAAAGGTCCTGCAAACTGTGTAAATGTATCACTAATAATAATTACCTGAGTAATCTCTCTTAATTCATCTAAAAATTCTTTTGCACCAGGCATAGGATCAATCTTTGCAATTGTTTCCTGAATTTCCTTAAGTCCTAATCCGTGCTCTTTTAAGATGTTAATTCTATAATTCATAAGCTTATCGTAATCAGGCTCATCTCTTGTTGTTCTCTTAAGTTCAGGGATTCCTGTTTCTTCTGCAAATGCAATCCATATTTCAGGAACTAATACTCCCTCTAAATCTAAACAAACAATATTCATTTTCTCGTTTCTCCTTTAGTCCATTAAAAGTCGTACATTCACACTGTACAGTTCAACATTGTAGCATACTTTTTTTGATTTGTCTAAAAGTTATGATATGCTACTTTGTAACTCATTTGCTTTTTTTATGATTTTACAAACTTTTACCTTTTACAAATCTACTAATTTAAGGTCAAAAAATGGGCATAGTTTTTACTACACCCATTTTCATTTATAGCATTTGAAAGTTATTAATGTATTTACAGATTATTTTTTATGTATTCTTTTACTAATTCTGATGCATTATCTTCATTATAACCATTTACTACAATAGTTATTTTTTGACCATATCTTGCTCCAAAAGATATAACCTCTGTAATGTTTTCAACATTTGTTATTTTTTCTCCTTTAAGAATAAATATCTGTGTTCCAAGTTTTTTCGCAATGTCAGCCAATTCTGCTATTGGTCTTGCATGCAATCCGTCCACATTATTTATTATATGGTCTATTTGAATCATAACTACATCTCCTTACACTTATAATTTCCGTAATTACTTTTATTCATACTTTCTTAGTCTTATAATTCCTTTAATGCTTCATCAAGGACTTTCTTTGCATTCATCATTCCAAAGTCCTGAGCTGCAATTGCCATTACAGGAATACCTTCTGCCTGTTTTTTAATGTCATCTAATGCGAATCTAATCTGAGGTCCTAACAAAATAATGCTTGTTTCTTCAAGATTATCGCCTAACTCTACCATAGGGGTGGCATCAACACTTGCTTCTAAACCTCTTGCCTTAGCTTCCTGCTCAAGTTTCATTTTCATGATACCCGTACTCATTCCTGCATTGCAAACTAATAATATCTTCATGCCTTGCTCCTTTCCACATAATTAAATGTATTTATGCCTGAACACTTTCTTCCAGCTGTTCTTCTTTAATTTTCTGTTTCTCATAAATTTTAAAGAATGGTAAGTATATAATCATATCTATAATAATTAATACGCAAACCAATATCAACGCCTTAACGTCCATTGTATCAATTAGACCACCTATTGGACAGAACATATTCCAGCTTGCATATGCAAATGTTTTTGCTACAATTCCTGTACTCATGGCGATGTATGTAATTACACCATTTAAAGGCATTACTACTATAAATGGCAACATCATTGTTGAATTATACATAAGTGGCAATCCGAATATTAACGGTTCATTAATATTGAATAATGATGGGATAATTGCAAGCTTACCAATTGTTTTAATCTGTTTTGACTTACTGAATAATGTAAGAATTGCAAGTCCTAATGTTGCACCACTACCACCGATAGCCATAAATGTCCACCAGAAAGGTTCTGTAACAATATATGGAAGTGCTATTGCTGCTGTTCCTGCTGCAAATGCGGCCTGGTTTGCTGTATAATTGTTCATTAAGAATGTATCCAATGGTCCTGTGATAACAGTATCATGAATACCGAACCACCAGAAAATCATTACAATTACTGCTAATATAACAACTCCCCAAACACTGTCTACCATCTTAACAACAGGTGTCATAATAAGCTGCATAATTGTCGGAATCCCTGCACCTGTAAAGTTTAATAATATTGCGTTAACTGTTCCAACTGCTACCAAAACAATTACGATTGGCACAAGGTTTCCTATTGATTCAGCTAATGCAGGAGGTACTCCGCCACCTTCCAAGTTAATATATCCGATTTTTCTATCAGATAAAAATCTATATAATTCAAATGATACAATAGTTACCAAAATCGCTGTAAACAATCCTTTTCCATCTAAATAATCAAAAGATAATGCTCCATCTTTATTCATAGTTGCTGCAATCATAAAAGATGCAACTGAGACAGCAATAGTTACCCATGACTTTTCCATTTTGTAATGTTTGCTTAAATTAATTGCTAACCCTATTGATGACCAAAGCGCAATTAACGACATTGTTACCGAGTAAACATACCCCAAAGCCGGTCCTGTAAATGCGGCAACATTTGCCCATCCGTGCATAATTGCTTTAAGTACACCTGAATCCATGGTTGTATAATCCATTGGTGGTGATATAATAATAAGAGCAAAACTTCCTATAGTAAATAGTGGAATTAAAGCTAGGAATGTGTTTTGCAAAGCCTGAAGATATTTCTGTCTTGCTAATTTATTTGCAAGTGGAGATATCTTCTTTTCAATCCAGTTACTAATTTTTTCCATTGTAACTTCCTCCTTTTTCATTTATAAATTTTTTATACCAATGATAACTGTCTTTTGGAATTCTCTTACAATTATCATCAAAGTCTATGTATACTAAGCCGTAACGCTTTTTGTATCCGTTTATCCAACTATACACATCCATTGTTGACCATACAAAATACCCTCTGCAATCACAACCATTGTCTATAGCCTTTTTAATCCAATCTACATATCCCTGTAAGAAATCAATTCTATATTGATCATGGATTTCTCCGTTTTCCACCTTATCATATTCACCTAAACCATTTTCTGTAACTATAATAGGTGTGTCAGGATATAGTTCTTTAAACTCCATAAGCATATCATATACTGACTTAGGATAAATTTCAGTTCCCCAAGGAGTTTTTTCTGTATTTGGATCATCATCTAAAGCACACCAATCCTTGATTTCCATCTCTTCGTTTTTAGATGAATCACCTGTATTATTTGCTTCCATTTTTGTTTCTCCACCTGAACAAGGTTTAACTAAAAATCTGCAATAGGCATTAACTCCAAGGTAATCAACTGTACCTTCTTGAAATACTTCCTTATCTTCCTCTAACATATATGATAAATCATATCCTAACTTTGCAAGATGTGACACGTATTCATCAGGATAATATCCCTTTATGCAAGTATCATTAACAGATGTATTAAAGAAAATATCAGCTAATCTTTTAGCTTCTCTATAACCTTCATTATCTTTTAAAATCTCAATAGGATAACTGTCACTTACAAGTCCAATCATTCCCTTAAAGCCCATATTTCTATATGCCTTAATGGCTCTTGCACTTGCCAACATTAAGTGATACATTGCTTTCCAACGTCTTTCCAAGTTTTTAACATTAGGAGGGTAGTTTCCAAAACCATAACAGCAAAGTGTTTCATAATTTGGTTCATTAATTGTTGCCCAGTAATTAACTTTATCTCCAAACTCTTTAAAACATACTTTTACATATTCTTCATATGCATCAACTGTGGCTCTGTTTTCCCAGCCACCCTGTTCAAACATTGGTTGTGGCAAATCGTAATGATATAAAGTAACTAAGGGTTCAACATTATATTTTCTACATGTATCAATTACTCTGTTGTAAAAATCTATTCCCTCTCTGCTTACTTTGCCTACTCCATTTGGAATAATTCTTGTCCAGGCTATTGAAAATCTGTAAGCATTCTGATTACCTTCCGCTAACATTCTAATGTCCTCTTCGTATCTGTGATAATGGTCATTTGCCACATCGCCGGTAACAGGATTAACATTGTTTTTTTCACTGTGGCAGAAAGTGTCCCAGTTAGACATTCCCTTACCGCCTTCTTTCCATGCGCCTTCACATTGATATGCTGCAGTGGCACTTCCCCATAAAAACTTTTTGTCCATTAACTTAATTTCTCCTTATACAATGTTATAAACTCTTTTGCCACACGTTCATACATTATTGTTGTCATTAAATGGTCCTGTGCGTGAACTAACATTATGCTATACTCAATATCTTTTCCCTGAGCTTCCTTTGCCAGCAACTCTGTCTGTGCATTGTGAGCATTTGTTAATTCACTTTCTCCTTTTTTGATTAACTCATCAGCCTCATCAAACTCACCATTTCTGGCTTTTTCAACTGCTTTAAAGAATGATGAAAATGCATCTCCTGCATAACTTATAAGCTGAAAAGCAACCATCTGTGCTTCTTCTCTATTCATTGCTTTCTCCTTTCGTTTTTTGTTTATGCCATTATTATATTTTATAAATTTTTCATTTACAAATCATCTTTTGCGGTGTACACCGCACCTATATATTTGCCTGTATTTTTCTAATGTTGTATAATTTAATTACTTTAATAATTTATGATTACATTTTATATTTTTAAGGAGATATTTGTATGAATAGATTTACTGATCGTCAGAAAAAAATAATTAAGGAAATACATAATTCCAATACTTTCATTACAGGTAAATCTCTAAGTCTGATTCTTAATGTTTCACTTAGAACTATTCAATCTGAAGTTTCTGCCATTAACAAAGTACTGCATTTAATACTTTCTACTAACAGAGGCTATAAGATTGATGATAATCTGTATAAAACAATGGATTTTACCGCCATTGAAAAAGAGCAGAATTTAGAACATATTATTGTCAAAAAAGTATTTTTCCATAATCCTCATTATAACATTGATGATTTGGCAGAGGTTCTTTACATAAGTACCACAACTTTAGAAAAATACTTTAAAAAGATTAATGATACTCTTTCTGATTTTGATTTAAAAATAGTCAGAACTAATAATACTGTTTTTGTTTCAGGAAATGAATTAAATAAGCGAAAATATTTAAACAAAATTATTTTTGATGAAATCAATCCTGCCTTTAACAGTATTGATAATTTGAATAATTATTTTGAAGGAATTGACGTTGACAAAATTAAAATTATTATTCTTAATTCAATCAATAAGTATCACTATTACGTCGACAATGCTTACTACAACAACATAATTGTAAACATAACTATTGCTCTTTACCGTATGCGTACCGACCACTATGTTTCAGAACCTTTAAGAAATATTAGTGATAAGGCTGAAACTGTAGAATCAAAAATTGCTACAGAAATATGCACTCAGTACTCAGCCCATTGCAATATTGATCCTTCTGAAGATGATATTTTTTATATTTCATCACTTCTTGAAGGCATAATCAAACCTATAAGCAATGATGCACAATCTGTTTCACAGGATATTTTGACATCTGATTTTATTGAAGAAATCCGTGAAATTTTGTTAAATGTATTTTCTTCTTATATGTTGGAAATTAACTTTGATGAATATCTTTATAGTTTTGCCCTACATATACATGGTTTAATTAAGAGAGCAAACAGTATACAGTCTTCAGGCAATGACTTTTTAAATAACATAAAAAAGAATTGTCCTTTTATATATGATGTTTCTGTTAGCATTGCTCAGAAATTAAATAAAAAATATAATATTAGCATTGCTGACTCTGAGATTGGATATATTAGCATACACATAGGTTACTTAATTGAATCTTCCAACAGTGATTCAGATAAAGTTTCCGTACTGCTTTTATGTCATGATTACCATCATATTAATTCGAATATTGAAAAGAAATTATTAGACAATTATCAGAATTTTATTACTTTAAAATTATTTACAACTGATAATCGTTCTGCTTTGATTAATGCTTATTCAGATTTAATTGTAACAACAAAACCGTTAAACCTCATCGGCAAAGAAGTTATTGTTGTTTCTCCATTTTTTACAATGATGGACCAAATAAATGTTGATAATGCCATTCACAAATGTTTGGAAAATAAGCAAAAAATTAAACGCAACAATATTTTGTCCTCTTTTTTCGATGAAAAACTTTTCTTCAAGTCTAATGATTTTGGAAATAAAGAAGATGTTATTAGATTTTTAGGACAAAATGTTATTGATTATGGATTGTGTGAAGAAGGTTTTGTTGAATCTGTTTTAGAACGTGAGCAACTTTCATCAACTTGCTTTTTTGATACTTTTGCAATTCCACATGCCCTTGACATGAATGCTACCCATACAATGATTTGCGTTCTCACAAGTGAATCGGGTATACAGTGGGATGACCATGTTATACATATTGTTCTTATGCTGGCTGTTCAGCAAAATGACAGAAAAAAATTTATGGAACTTTATAATGGTATTGTTCAAACTCTGGAAAAACCTGAGAAAGTAAATAAATTAGTTTTGTCTGACAATTTAATGGATTTTTTGAATCAGCTTCTTGAAAAATAAAATTTTATAAGATCACAGTATTCCAAAGACATTATTCAACCTGTGCTTAAGCAATGATTGAATAATGATTTTGGGACACACTAATCTTCATTTTTAAAATTATTTATATAATTTGTCGTATATCTCCCTATCCAAGTCTTTATACACGCAGAAAATAACTCTTTCTATATTATTTTCCTTTTTCATCAAAAATCTTTCCACTGTGTCTTTTGCTATTACTGCCGCTTCTTTATTTGGAAATCTAAACTCTCCGGTTGAAATGCAACAAAAAGCAACTGTTTTCAAACCATTTTCAGCACAGCAATTTAAAACACTTTCATAGCAGTTCTTTAAGTCATTGCATAACTCATCATTTAAACCAAAATAGCATATGGGACCTACTGTATGTATTACTTTTTTACAGGGCAGATTATAAGCTTCTGTTATGGTTGCTGTTCCTGTTGGCTCCTCATAATTTGTACCATATTTTATTTTTCTCTGATTCATAATTTTGTTGCATTCTTCCCTAAGTTCCATTCCTGCCCCACTGTGAATGGCATTGTCTATGCATCTGTGACACGGAACGAAACATCCAAGAAGTGCTGAGTTTGCCGCATTTACTATCGCATCAACCTTAAGCCTTGTCATGTCACCCTGCCATATTGAAATTTTATCTGCCAGTGGGTTATTACTTCCATGCTGTTCCTTAACCGTTGGAATCATATCTAATGTAACAATCCCTTTTTCAAAAGTCTGATTCTGCAAAAATTCATCCTGAACTTTCAATATTTTTCTGTCAATGTACCTTGGCATTCTTATATTCATTAATGAACGGACTGCTTCTTTTTTTGCAGTTTCATTTTCTTCCACCTGAAGATTTTTGTATTGAACTGAATCTTCTTTTAACTTTTCCAACAAAAAATCCAATCTTTCCTGCTGTTTCATAATTGCTCCTTACTGATTTCCTCTATAGTTTGTTTTAAATCTGCATTTATGCCTATTGCTCTTTCCCCAAAGCTTTCCGGTACAATTGCCTCATCTTCCACGAAATATCTCTCTCATCTAAGATTCATAGCCATTGGTCCACCACAAACAGGACATTTAGGAACCATATAAGTTGGTATAACACAATTTTTTCTCGCCTGATTCATTTGATTGAAAACGAATACATATCTTTCATTCCGTATTTTTCTATAAATTTAGGAAAGTTCTTCTTAAATCTTTCCCCATCATTCGTTAGTCCTGCTGCTGTAGAAAGACCTGCTCCAGCTCCTATCAAAATATAATCTGCTTCTTTTATGTATTTTGCTGCTTTTTTAATCTTTTCCACTGCATTATTAGGACAAACTTCCATGCAATTACCACAATGAAGGCAATTATTTTCTCTAATTCTAAATGGTATACTTAAAGTATCAATGCAATTCTGTGGACACTTGCTTGTACATAATCCACAACCAATACATTTTTCATTTATTCTATATCCGTATTGTTTTTCTTTTTCCGCACCAATGGCAAAGTTTGCTCTTGTTATTGGTTTCATTATCATTTCTCTCCGTTGTAATATTTATTATTACAATTATATATAACAACTGTCAGTTGTAATGTCAATAGTTACAATATTATTTGTTTTTTCAAAAAATTAAACCGGCAAGATAATTCCTGCCGGTTTCTTTATACTTTAATCTTTTAGAATATTGTATTGCACTACCCTATCAATTTCTGTATATCCATTTCCACATCTTCCAATGTTATTGAATTAAGTTCTTTTTCCATTGCCTTCTGTACCTGCTCAAGTTTTCCATCCAATACCGTGTGGATGCTTCGTCCAACTGGACACTGTGGATTAGGATTTTCGTGAAAATGGAATAATTCGCCACCTTCCACACATTCTACAGCCTTGTAAACATCAAGTAATGTTATCTCATTTAGAGGTCTTGTTATTTTAGCTCCGCCTGTGCCTCTGGCAACTTCAATTAGATCTGCTCCTTTAAGTTGTCCTAAAATCTTTCTTATAATAACAGGATTAACATTTGTACTTCCTGCAAGAAAATCACTTGTTATTTTATAGTCATTTTCAAATGTTTTAATACATGCAAAAATATGCACTGCTATTGTAAATCTACTTGAAATCTGCATTGGTTTTCCCTTCTGTTAAATATTATATATGATTACAGTGTAAAAATATCTTATTCTTCCCGTGCCTGCACAACAATTTGTGTTTTGACACCCTAATCTTAACAATTTATGCAATTAGCTTTCATATATTGGCTCAAAATCATCTGCTCCATGACCGCATAACGGACAGGCATAATCTTCCGGCAACTTATTTCCCTCATAAACATAATTGCAAATCTTACATCTCCAACCAACAATTTTTTTGCCATCTTCTTTTGCAGATGCTGCATTGTTTTTCGGCTTTATTTCATTTTGATATTTTGCATAAGTTATAGGTTCTTTATCGCTTAATACCTTTGCATCAACAACTTCTGCAATAAATAATGTGTGTGTTCCAAGATCATGTTGCTCAACAACTTTTCCACTAATAACTGCGCAGGATTGCCAACCAAGATATGGTACATCATTACAATCTGTAGGTGGTGTAATGTTTCCAAACTTGTCCACATCTCTTCCTGACTGAAAGCCAAAATGCTTTATTGTTTCAAATGTACAATCATTGTCCAAAATGCTTACTGCAAAAATACCACTTTCTTTAATCAAATCGCAAGTGTAGTTACTGTTCAATACCGAAATTGCTATTCTTACAGGATTGCTTGCTACCTGAATACAAGTGTTTGTAATACAACCGTTAGCCACTTCACCTGCCTTAGTTGATACCATAAATACTCCGTAACTTAAATTATATATTGCTTTTTTGTCCATATCTAATCCTCCATTTCACTATATTGATTATTTTCCGTTTCGCTTTTTATTTATAATATCATAACATTTTTATGGTTCCAACATAAATACTTTGGAAAGCAATTTTTTATTTATAATTATCTATTGACTATTGTATTATACCCGATTTATTATATTTGAGAAGAAAAAGAAAGGATTTTTTATTTATTATGGACCAACAAAAGTACAAAACGGAGAACAAAATTTTAAGGCTGTCACTGGGAGGCACCATTACTTTTACAGTATTTGAAATCATCGCTTCCTTTGTCTTAGGTTCAAAAACCGTAATGACTGACGGCATATTTGACTTGTTTGACTTATTACTATTGCTTCCAATGTTTATTTTGGTTCCTTTTCTATACAAACCTGTTTCTGAAAAGAAACCTTATGGTTTTTCTCAAATTGAATCATTACTTGTTCTTGTAAAATATATTGTTTTACTTATTGTAGTTATCAATATGATTACAAACAACATTACAGTTTTACTTCACGGTGGACACACAGTTAATGCCACAAACGTTCTTATATATGAAGCTTCTCTTTGCGTGTGCTGCATAATTATGTACCTTGTCCTTCATTATCTTAGCCGTAACTATTCCTCAATGATAATCAAATCAGAGCTTTATTTGTGGAAGGTTGACATTGTAAGTACTCTTGGAATTTCAGTTGCATTTTTGTTCCAGATTTTCCTTACACACAGCCCAATTAATTTTATTATTCCTTACATAGATTCTTCTGTGGCAATTATTGTTGCATTATTCCTTGTAAAAGAGCCGATTGTGCAGATTATCAAAAACTTAAAAGAATTGGTTTTATTCTCGCCTGACCAACAGATTATGGATGAAATCAGAGAAGTTGTAAATAAGGACATTAGCAATTATGAATATAGTCTTGATTTCTTAGATGTTACACAAACAGGGCGTAAAACATGGATTGAAGTCTACGTTAAAAGCAAAAATGACACTATAAAAATCAAGGATTTCAAGAAAATACAGGAACATATCACAAAAGATTTGATAGACAAATTTGACCAGATTTATGTTGAAATAGTTCCTGCTCTATAGCTTGTAACTATAATTTACGATTAAATTTCAAAAATACTTTTCACAAAGGAGATTTTAAATGAACCTTATAAAAGAAAAATACAAAGGCTTATTAGTTTGCCTTGCAATCGCAATTCCTGCCTGGATACTTGGCAAAATCTTTCCTATTATTGGAAGTGCCGTTATTGCTATCATTGCCGGTATGGTTATTGCTTTATTCTGGCAACCGGGAAAAACTTTCAAACCGGGAATTACTTTTACATCAAAAAAGATACTTCAGTATGCAGTTATTTTATTGGGCTTCGGTCTTAATCTTAACGTAATATTTAGTACCGGAAAGCAATCACTTCCAATAATTATTTGTACAATTTCCACATCTTTGATTATAGCATTCGCACTTCACAAAGCTATGCACATTGATTCAAATATCAGTACTTTAATCGGTGTAGGATCTTCTATTTGCGGTGGTTCTGCCATTGCTGCAACAGCACCTATTATTGATGCAGATGATGACGAAGTGGCTCAGGCTATTTCTGTTATTTTCTTTTTCAATGTTTTAGCTGCTTTATTGTTTCCAATGTTTGGACATTTCTTAGGCTTTGATACAACATCCGGTGAAGCCTTTGGTATATTTGCCGGCACTGCTGTTAATGATACTTCATCAGTTACAGCTACTGCTTCTACTTGGGACAGTATGTGGAGCCTTGGAACTCAGACACTTGATAAAGCCGTTACAGTTAAACTTACAAGAACTCTTGCAATAATTCCTATTACTTTGGTTCTCGCTTTATTTAGGGCAAAACAGTCAGGTAGCAATTCAAATGAAGGTGGATTTAGTTTTAAGAAAGCTTTTCCTATGTTTATTTTGTGGTTTATTGTTGCTTCTCTTATTACAACAATTGCCATAAGTCTTGGTGTTCCATCATCGGTATTTGCACCACTTAAAGAGCTTAGCAAATTCTTTATTACTCTTGCCATGGCTGCCATCGGTCTTGGCTGTAATGTTGTCAAGCTTATCAAAAATGGTGGCAAACCTATTTTGCTTGGCGGCTGTTGCTGGATTGGTATAACTTGCGTAAGCCTTTTACTTCAGCACGTTTTAAGCATTTGGTAAATATAGAATTTAGTGAGCATATAATTTGGTAAATAACGACACTTATTCCAATGACCTCCTATTGCTTAAATATTACAAAATTGTTACAATTCTTTTTGTAATTGGCCAGTACAAATCTTAAAATAAGGAGGACGAAACTATGTGTTTTAAATTCAATAGTTGCGACCAGTTATTTAACGCTATTTGCAAATTCTTTAACTTTGGTTGTTAATTAGTTATTTTTATAAAATAATATTCATATGTGCTTTGACACAAAAAAACAGAGGACGATGTTTTGTTTGCTTTTTAGATGTTTAATCTAATGAAAGCAAGACGCACCTCTGTTTTTTATATACTTATTTTAAAATATTTTCTATTAATTCTTCACTTCTGGTTTTTTATTAATATTAAAATTCAAGTCTTATTTTATACTTTATTAAATTTTTTTGCTATCAACCTTAAAGCAATTTCATTAATTTACAGTTCTCAATGCCTGCGTCCCAGAATTTTTCCAAAGGAATATTTTGCACCTGACACACAATGCTTGAATCCATTGCTCCATGTCCCACAATAATAACATCCTTACCTGCATCTAACTGTGGCTGAACTACTTCTTTAAGAAAACTTCCTGTTCTGGCAAACAAATCATCAAAAGTTTCTCCATCTTCCACACCCGGATAATTAGCCGGATCCTTAAACAACTTTCTAATAGGGCTTCCCTCTATCTGAGACGGATGTGTTACACCTTCATACACGCCAAAACACATTTCCATAAGCCTGTCGTCATATACAATAGGAATGTTTCTTCCTTCCAAAACAATTTCGGCTGTCTGCTTTGCCCTAACAAGCGGTGAGCAATAGCATATGTCAAAATTAACATCTTTATATTTTTCTTTGGCTTGCTCTGCCATCTGAATGCCTTCTTCATTTAATGGAATATCTGTACGACCTTGAAGCTTATGCTTGGCATTCCAATCTGTTTTTCCGTGTCTCATAATATATAACATAACTTTTCTCCATATCTTTTGCTAATCTAATATAATTTATACGGATATAAGCTTAACTCATTCAGGTTATTTTCGCAACTGTGACTTCATTGGAACAAATTCAATTTTCAGCTGCATTCCCATACCTGCTACAAGTCTTCCTAATAATATGGTAAAAATACCATATTGTCAATTACTAACATTCTCTTTTTTATTTTTATAAATTGTATTTTTTCTTACTATATGTTATGCTTTCTAAATACACCTAAAAAGGTAATAAGAAAGGTAAAAATATTATGAAAAAACACAATGACAAAAGAAGCTCTTTCTCCGGAAAGCTAGGCTTCGTTCTTTCAGCTGCAGGGGCTTCTGTAGGACTGGGAAATATTTGGAGATTTCCTTATCTTGCTGCAAAATATGGCGGTGGTATTTTCCTATTGGTATATATTATTCTGGCCCTTACTTTCGGATATACAATGATTGTAGCTGAAACTTCTATTGGTCGTATGACTAAGAAAAGCCCTGTTGGTGCTTTTAAATCATTTAGTAACTCTAAGTTTGTATCTTTAGGCGGATGGATTAATGCCATCATTCCTATACTTATTGTTCCGTACTATTCTGTTATCGGTGGCTGGGTTATTAAATATCTTGCCGAATATATTATTGGTGACAGCAAACTTTTGGCCGGAGATGATTATTTCACCGGTTTTATTTCAGGTGGTTTTTCCGCTGAAGTTTGTTTTATTATATTTACTTTTATAACTTTAGCAATTATTTATGCCGGAGTTAGAAATGGTATTGAACGTGTTTCAAAATTTATGATGCCTATCCTTGTAGTTCTTTCTTTTATTATTATGATTTATTCGGTAACAAGACCGGGCGCTTTGGCCGGTGTAAAATATTTTCTTGTTCCTAATGTTAAGAACTTTTCATGGATGACTGTAGTTGCAGCTATGGGACAGATGTTCTATTCACTGTCTATTGCAATGGGTATTTTGATTACATTTGGCTCATATATGAAAAAAGATATATCTATAGAAGAGTCTACCAGAAATGTAGAAATCTTTGACACTGCCATTGCTATTATGGCCGGACTTATGATAATTCCTGCAGTTTTCGCCTTCTCAGGTGGCGACCCTGAAGCCTTAAAGGCAGGTCCTTCACTTATGTTTATTACAATTCCTAAGATGTTCGAAAGCATGGGACTTAGCATGGTTGTTGGTATTCTTTTCTTCACATTAGTACTATTTGCTGCACTTACAAGCTCAATTGCATTAACAGAAAGTGCTGTTTCAACATTTGAGGACCAATTCGGATGGAACAGAAAGAAGTCAACAATCATTCTTGGTGGAATTATGCTTGTTCTTGGAAGTCTTTCATCATTAGGCTATGGTCCTTTAGGCTGCGTTAAGATTATTGGAATGCAATTCTTAGATTTCTTCGATTTCTTAACTAATTCTGTAATGATGCCAATTGCTGCATTTGCTACATGCTTACTTGTTTCAAAAGTAATTGGACTTAGGAAGATTGAAGAAGAAGTACTTCATGGGGAAGGTACATTCCGCAGAAAGAAGATTTTCAATTTCATGATTAAATATCTCTGCCCATTATTTGCGGCAATAATACTATTAAGTTCAATCGCAAATGCATTTGGATGGATAACAATATAAAATTGAAATTTGTTAAATAATAGAGGATGTTGTGATAGCATCCTCTATTATTTTTTTACTTTTATGATGGATTTAATTGATAATGTGGTTTAAACTGGGCTGTTTCTTTGATGTGTTATCAAAAAGATGCCACATTTCTCTTAAATGTAGCATCTTTCACTCTTATTATTTAATTTTAACTGTTTTACTCAAACCTTTTTTGGTAAGCATCTTTTTGTAAGATTTCTTCTTACTCTTTGGTACGCTTATCTTGGCTTTCTTATTAATCTTCTTAAAAGCAGATTTTCCAATCTTCTTTAAAGTTAACTTCTTTGATTTAATTTTAATCTTTTTAAGTTTTTTGCAGTTGTAGAATGCTTTATTTCCTATCTTACTTATATTATTACCTATTGTAATGCTTGAAAGATTCTTGCACCTCTTAAATGCATTATTACCAATCGAAGTAACCTTGTAAGTAACATTTCCTATCCTAATCTGTGATGGTATTGTTGCTTTTTTAAGCTTCTTATCAATTGGGCAAACATATTCAACCTGCTGATTAATTACAGTTATGCGATAAATAGCGTTAGTTGAAATGTCCTGATAGGTGCTTCCAACTGTATATTCCATATTTCTTTTTGGAATAACTTCAGTTTTTGTTGCGCCACAAGCTGTACAAGTATAAGTTTTCACTCCTTCTTCTGCATAAGTTGGCTCTGTTGTAACTTTGCCATTATCCCATTTATGACCCTTTGCTTCTGTCTTTACTGTTGTTCTGCTTAACTCTTTGTTGCAGACTGTACAGTATATTACTTCGTCATAGCTTCCACCTTCTTTGCATGTGGATTCCGTAACATTTTCAATCTTTACTTCGCCTTTAACATGTCCCTTGGCTGGAATTGTTGTTTCATCTTTCTTTTCATCACAATGTTTACAGTGAATTGATTTTAAGCCTGTTTCTTCACAGGTTGCTTCCTTATCTACTGTAAAGTCTTCATTCCAGTTGTGACCAAGTGCTGCAACTGCTTCTGTCTTGGTCTTTCCACATACCATGCATTCGAAGGTTTTCACTCCTTCTTCCGTACATGTTGGCTCTGTGGTTATCTTTCCTTCATTCCATTTATGACCTTTAGCTTCTGTCTTTATTGTTTTTCTGCTTAGTTCTTTATTGCAGACTGTACAGTAAACTACTTCGTCATAGCTTCCACCAGCTTCGCATACTGCTTCTGTTGCATTCTCGATTTTCTTCTCGCCTGCTACGTGTCCTTTTGCCGGAATAACTGTTTCATCCTTCTTGATGTCACATCTCTTACAATGAATTGACTTTAGACCTGTTTCTTCACAGGTTGCTTCATTATCTACTGTGAAATCATTGTTCCAATCATGTCCTAAGGCTTCAACTTTTTCTGTCTTTGTCTTTCCACATACCATGCATTGGAAGGTTTTTACTCCTTCTTCCGTACATGTTGGCTCTGTGGTTATCTTTCCATTATCCCATTTATGGCCTTTGGCTTCTGTCTTTACTGTGTTTCTGCTTAGTTCCTTGTTGCAGACTGTACAATAAACTACTTCATCATAGCTTCCACCTTTTTCGCATGTGGATTCCGTGGCATTCTCAATCTTTACTTCGCCTTTAACGTGACCCTTTGCTTCTGTCTTTACTGTTGTTCTGCTTAACTCTTTATTGCAGACTGTACAATAAACTACTTCATCATAGCTTCCACCTTTTTCGCATGTTGCTTCGGTAGCATTTTCAATCTTTACTTCGCCTTTAACATGTCCCTTGGCTGGAATTGTTTCTTTTTGTACATCAGTTATTTTTTGGTCATTGTATGTTCCGGTTGCTGTGTGTGTTATATTTCCATCCTCCTCGCATGTTGCTTCCGTTCTGGTTGTTTCCACATCACAGTCCACTTTAATAACATGCTCACTATTATATTCGCATGTGTACACAGCCTTACATGTACTATAATCATCTGACCACTGAAAATCCGGTCCTATGTAATTATGAATACAGATTTTGTTTACTTTAGTTGTTAAATCTGCAATATTGTATTCCTGTTTTGTAGCGTTTGAATCTGTAAGTTCATCTACAACAAGCTGGAACTTGCCTGATACATTTTCATTCTTTATAGCCTTAAAGGTCAATTTAATAACCTGTCCGTCAGCCTTTATATCGTCTGTTGACATAAAAGCAAATTTAACTTTTCCTTTATTAGATGTTGAAGCATTTGTAAATGAATTCTTCAAAATGCTCTCTGAAAATGATGAACTTTGAATCTCAAATATATCGCTATCATATTCAAGGGATGCTGTCATTGCAGCTATTCCTGAATTGTCTGCCAAATCTATTGTTACATCAAATGTTTCCTGTGAATCTATTGAATCAGGTCCATTTACTGTAAAAAGATTATCGGACTGACTGTCTAATGTTGATATTGAAGTCTTATAGCTTCCCTCAAAAACACATTCCTGTAATTGTTCATTAGTTACCACTACATCTGTTAAAGAGATATAGCTATATGTTGATTTCTCTAAAGGTATAAACTCCATATTCAGAAATTTCATCGTTGTTGTAGAACATTTATTAAAAGCATAGGCTACCTTAACAGTTCCTTCTTCAACCTTATTATATGAAACAATTAATCCTTCAACATTTTTGTTAGCTGTGACTTTCTGAAATCTTACCTGCTCCTCATTATAATGTAAAATAAAGCTTCCGGACATTACTCCTGCATTGCGACTAAAGCCAAACCTGCACTGTACTGTATCATTAGCATTAGCATCTGTAGTTCCTTCTAGGTTAACCTGATAATTATCACTAAGTGGGTTATTAACATTTATGGTTAATTGTGAATCAATATTAAAGTCTATGTTAGAAAGATTTCTGTCATATGCTTCATTTATATTCGTATTAAATACACACTGTTCGCTTCCTACGAAGTCAGCTGTATATGTAATTGCAAACAATTCTTTATCAGTTACCGACAAACCATTGCCATTAATTAATGCTATTTTAACTGTACCCTGACTCTCTTTGGCTGATGTTATTGTTGATCCAAGCTCACTGCTAAACTTGCATTCTTTATAGCTAAGCTTCTCATTGTCATATTTAATTAACATTTGATAACTGCTTAGATTAGTTATTCCTGTTCCATAATAATGTATTGTAACAACACCATTGCTCTGCTCATAGGATGTCCATATTGTTGGATTGTTATCATCTGCCTTTACTATTGTATTAGCAGGGACTATTGTCCCTGCTAACAATGAAACTACAAGAACGATGCTTACAATAAAATGATAAAATTTATTCTTTATTTTCATCTAAACACCTTCCTTATTTAAACTGCGTTATTTCTCCTGTAGCGTATTGCAATATTCTCATAGCATCTACCGCTGTTATCTTTCCGTCTCCGTTAACATCAGCAAGTCCTGTTATTGCATCTGTAGGATTGTCAATTAATGCCAATTTCAAGGTAAGCATAGCATCTACTGCCGTTACTCTTCCATCCATATTAACGTCACCTAATTCATAGCTTGTATCACTTGAATTAACAAGAACTATAATGCTAGCCTTCTGATTACTCTTTTCAAGTGATGCAGAAACAACTGCATATCCATTACCTACGGCTGTAATAGTTCCATCTGAATTAACTGTTGCAACTGCCGTATTACTTGATGTCCACTGAATATTTCTCTTCTGGTTACTTGTTTCGTTTCTAATCTGTGCATCGGCTGTATATGTTTCATCAGCATACATTGTTACAATATCCTGACTTAATTCTACATATGCCTCATCCTTAAATATCTCAATAGGAATCTCACACTTAGCATTGTTATAATATGCTGTTACTGTAGTAGAACCAGTTTTAGTTAATTCAAATACACAAGTTCTACCATTGTCTGTTGACTGAACAAGTTTAACTGAATCGTTATAAGACCAGTTAATAGTTGCTATTGACTCTATTGGCTTAGCCTGTAACTTGATAGTAACAATATTGCCTACAGTTCCTGAATACTTGTTTTGTTCAGAAGTAATCTCTTTAACAGGAAGTTCGTTAACCTGAACATCAATATATGTTGTTTTTCCATCACAACTAACCGTAACTGTAGTACTTCCACTCTGAATTGCCGTAAATGAACCATCATCATTCTGTTTAAGTACACTTGAATCATAGCTATAATCTGCATAATCATGATATGTGGCATTATCAGGTAAAACTGTTACATTAGGTGTAAATGAATCTCCTATATCTAAAGTAGCACTTGATTTTTTAACTTTAATATCATTTACAGGAACGTATTCACTCTGTTCAATAAATGATATTCTTTCAGAATCATAATCTAAGTTTTCTACTTCCACACCATTAATCTTAACACTGATTACTTCAGGTCGAACTTCGGTAGATTCGTTATAATATTCAAAATATCCCAGTTTTCCACCATTTATACTCTGATTATTAAATTTATATTTATAAGTATTTCCTGAACTATTTCCACTTATATAACTTAATGATGAAGAAAAATATTTGTCACCGTCTTTTAAAGTCACCTCTAAACTATTAATTTTTCCATTAAAGTTAGTCTTTAAATATGAGTTCTGTGATTTTGCTAATTCTTTAGTTATAATAGTATCCTCATTATAAACTTTCACATTAGAATCCGTTACATCAAATGCATCATCTATACTTGCCACAACTACCTGATTTTCTGTTAACTCTACCTTCTTCTTGCCCATATATTCAGGTTTGAAAGTAAACTTAAGTTCCTTGGCAGATACATATTCTGTATCAACTTCTTTATCATCTATTACAACCCTGTCTGACTCATTAAAGTTTACACCTTTGACTATACCTGTCATGCTCTTGCCAACTTCTCCGTTATCAGCTTTAACTGATGACACAAACGCCTTAGACTCTACCGGTGTAACATTTGGTTCAGTTGCACTTCCGTTGTATGCATAATTAATTCCATCTGTGGCTTCAATATAGTACTGAAGATTTCCAACAGTTATATCTTCTGCATTAATATGAGCATTATAATAATTACCAGTAGTATTGTTCATTGGAACTGATTTAAAATTATCTTCTCCTTCCATTAGATAAAACAATGTAACGCCTTCAACACCTATGTTATCCTTAACTGTTGCTGTAATAGTTGCACCAACTCCGTTAGTTATAGATTTTAGTGCTGTATGTTTAATTACCGGTGGCTTATCATCTACTGCTGTATTAGAAGTAATATTAGAAGGTCTTGACTCAGACATTGCCGTATCTACTACTGTAAAGTAATAATAATACTTCTTTCCTGCCTCGACTTTTTTGTCTTCGTATTCTTTCTCTTCTGATGACAAAATAGATGAATTAATCTTCTTAAAGCTTCCTTCCTCCCCTGTTTCGCTTCTATAAATGTTGTAACCTGCCATTGTATCGTATTCATCCTGTGTCCAGTTAAGATAAATACTTCCAACTCTTCCTTCTGACTGAAGTGTTAAAGCTTCCGCTCCACTTGCTGCAACATCAAACTCAAATCTTCCCCAGTCTGTTCCTGTTGTAAGCCAATGATCATCTGCTGCAACAGCATCTTTAACTCTGAAATACTGATGTCCCTGATTAATAAGAACCTTAATAGGCATCTTACCAACCCATTCCCTTGCACTATTCCACTGTCCCTTTAAAGTATAATCTGTATATGGATCATCCGGTCCATAAGAAACCATTGGATCTGTCTCCTGATCCATATCTCTGTTAAACAAAACATGTACATCATATGTACCATTACCAACAGTATCTACCTTATCACCATTCTTATCTGTAATGTAAATATCTGAAACACAAGGATAAGTTTCCTCTGATGGCTTGTCTAAATATGGGCTTGTAATAATATCTCCACAATTTGTATTCGTATCAAAATCAATAATCTGCTTGTTTATCAGTCTTTCATCGTTTGTTCCCCAATAATTATTTTGTGCTGAATATACAAAGTCTCTAGAATTACTGTTAAACATTTTCATCCATTCAGATGTATCTGTACAAATTAATCTATTTAGCACTGTATTTCCCATAAAGCTTGTGTTATCTAGCTCACCTAAATATTCAGGATCTGTATTTATTTTTTTAATTTTTGAATCGTCTATATCTGCTGGATACTCTGCCAAAACATATCTTGTAATATTATCAACTGCATCATTTAAGATATGTGGTAAATATACATATTCTTTTTCATTAGTTTCTGTATTTATTTTTTCTGATTTTCTAAGATATACGCGATACACAGCAAGTGGATTTGACACTGATGCATTGATTTCAGCACCTGGTTTTTCCCCATTAACAGATGCTGTATCTCCACTTTTTGTATCAAAATAAAAACCATTTATCAAATCTAAATATTCATTAACATCATTACCATAAATGTCCTTAAACATATCTCCCAATAAATTTGTGATTTCTTCATCTAAACCTACGGTTGACAAATGACCTCCATTCATACTTATTGCTTTTTCTATAGCATTATAGTTGAGCATATTTGAGCCAACATAATTATACTCATAAAAATATTGATCCAAATTATATATCACATATTTTTTTCCATTTAACGTTCCTATTCTACTCGCTACTTCCATATACGGTCTTCTGTATTGAAAACTATTTACTGACATTTGAGATGGAAACATTTTAATCCCAGCAGCAGTATTTTTTTTTGCTTCATTAATTAAAAAAGTACAATTATTTGCCTTAATGTTACTATAATAATTTTCGCAATTATCAAATAATACATTGTTAAATTCTCCACTAACAATAGATTTCGTTCCAACCCATTCATTTCTTGTTGCGCGCAAATTCGATATTTTAGATTTTTCAAGATAGGTCGCATTTATTTTAGGACTATCTTCTTCTTCAACTGTACCACCACCATTACTATAAGCACGTTTTTTTACATAGTCGTAATTTTGTGTAAAATTCAAATGTGAACCACTACTTATATCAATATAGGGATTTTCAATATTTACATAATTCATATCTATAGTTCCCGGAGCCACCTTCTCAACCTGAACCCTATAATCTTCAAATTTTTTTCCAGTGAACAATTCAATTGGTTTACTTTCTGTTCCATTAAAATTCATTCTTCCTTGTACAGATATATATGCTATATCGTTATCTCCATACACTGAATACTGATCTGATGCCCAGAACTGTATTTTTGTTCCCTCTTCTACATTTACAGTTACTCCTTTAGGAATAAAAAGAGAATTTTGAACTATATAATAATTGTCTTCCGTTAATGTAACATCGTTCTTTATTTCTCCTGAAAGAATTATTCCCTTTACTATATGTATGGTATATGCTGTATCTTCTAATTGTGTATAAACAGTACCGTCTTTTTCATCTAATCCATTCTTTGCCCTATAATTTATGTTAAATTTTATGTTTAAATCATTAGGTGCATTTTCTTTTATCTTTATTCTTATAGGGTGTTCTACTCCTATTACTGTTTTTGAGTCATTGTATATGAAACCATTATTCTGGGTTCCAAAACTTCCTATTTCATCTATTGCTACTTCATTATCAGATATGAATTCTACATATTGGTTATCCATTCCGTTAGTTGTAGCATTAACTGTTATGGTAACATCCTTTGCTGCTCCCCACTGGTTACGAAGTCCTATTGCCAAGTCTATTGTTTCACCCGGCTGAATTATTCCGTCACCATTATTTGACTTTGATATATCTTCTGAATCAAAAGCATATATTTCATCTACTGTAATATTAGGTTTAGGCTTATTAGTTAATGAAGCTGTTAGTGATAATTTCTTATAGTTATATGTTTTTTTAACATCCTCATTGTAATAAGTTATTGTGTCCTCTGTGGCTCCCACTAACTGCCCCATTATATATCTTGATGAATATGTATCTTTGTCTTTTAATGAGCTTCTAAGTATGGCTGCCTCCGCTGATACCATAGGCGCTGCCATAGATGTACCATTCCATGATGCATAACGTCCGTTAGGAAGTGTACTATATACGCTAACACCCGGAGCTACTACTTCATACTCTGCATTGGCATTAGGTTTATAATCCCAGTTAGAGAAACTTGCAAATTTATTATTTTCATCATATGCCATTACACCTATTACATAAGAATATGATGCAGGATACGTATTTTGCCCTCCTAATGGACAATCTGCTGTTGGTATTCCATAATTTCCTGCCGCTGCAACAAGTACGCAACTATTAAATGCATCCTGTAATGCATTCTCTATTAAAGCTGAATGGGCATATGAACCAAATGACATATTAATTACATCTGCACCATTCTTATATGCATATTCTATTCCCTTTGCGATATCTGTAGAATTAAATGTTCCATCTGAACCCCCTGCCTTAATTGGCATTATCTTAGATTTGTAGGCTATACCCACTCCTCCTACATTGTTGTTTTCCATGGCAATAATACCTGCCACATGTGTTCCGTGACCATGGTCATCCATAGGTGTTTCATTAGGATCTATTAGGTTAATTCCGTGTACATCATCTACATATCCATTGTTGTCATCATCAGCACCTGTTGTTCCGCTTACCTCTGCGCTGTTAGTCCATATATTATCCTGAAGGTCTTCATGGTTGTAATCCACACCTGTATCAATAACAGCTACTACTGTTCCTTCACCTGCAGTATTTCCATAGTCTTCATTGCCCCATACTGACTCAAGTTTCTGGTCTTTTAAGTACCACTGCTTTTCCATACCTTTGTTGTATTCTGCAGATGGAACTGATTCTTCACTTGTATAATATTTGTACACAGGTTCAGCTATTTCTACTGCATTCTGATTGTTTGTATTATCTACTATGCTCCAAATATCTTTTTCTTCTGTTGTTATTTTGTAAGATACCTGCTTAACTTCTTTTCCATTATCATCCTTTACAGTATCTTCCATAATAACTTCACTGCCTGTGGCTTTGGCATCTTTGTACCACTGTTCTTCCTGAATAGGAGTGGTATTCTTATTTTCTTTTCTAACGACTACAAAACTTCCCTTAGCTAGTTTTACGCTCTTTCTGTAGTCTTCATCTTTAGTTTCATGAATAATTTTCTGATAGTCAATCTTTTTATCAGGGTTCCCTATCTTATTATTTACATCACTTTTCTTGTCAGATACATTAGGTTCTTTAGACTTTTCAGTCTTAGTATCCTTGGTCGATACAATGTCTGCCTTTGCCACATCTGACTTGTTATCATTTGTTTTAGAAACTGTTGTTTCTTTTACTACTTTGTTACTGTTGCCATCCATAAAAGTCGATGTTGCAAAGCCTGTTACAATCAGTGCTACTGCAAGTACAACAGCAAGTACTTTTTTCTGCCAATTTTTCATAACAAAAAACCTCCTTCTACTTGTATTTTAATGTTTCTACTTTTGATTCTAGTTATCCACTGTTATTAGAATCTTTCATAGTTACATTATAATACATTGGAAGGAGGCTTTTTTTCACAAACTGACCCCTATTAAGTTTACTCTTCACATTATCAGCTAGCCAGTTTATTATTGACAGTCACTTTAATAACTGTTATAGTTTTAAACAGTCACTTCTATGACTTTTCTATTTTTTTAACTACGCAATAAGGAGAATAAAAATGACTGTTGGTGAAAATATTAAGCGCATTAGAAAGGAAAAGAGATTAACTCAAAAACAACTGGGCGAATTATGCAATCCATCTATTTCTGCCGCAACAATAAGAAAATATGAACTTAGCATTTTGAATCCTAAACTAGAAACTTTGCAAAAGATATCAACCGCTTTAGATGTTTCAATTACTGATTTAAATGATGATTTAGACATGCTACTTAGTCGCTCATTAAAATATTATAATGCAATTACATCTAATGAGAAATCATTCAGTAATTATTTTAATCAATTAAATGAAGAAGGAAAACTTAAAGCAATTGAAATGGTTAAGTTGTTATTAAAAATACCTGAATATAGAATATAGAAAATAGAATATACAAAATATATAGGAAACAACATACTTACCCAAGGGGCAAAAAGGGGCGTTATGGCTAATCACCGGAAAGGAGGTTAGCTCATGGTTACATATTCCGACTTGTTTACTTACACCATTGTTATTTGTACCGTTATATCGCTAGTTTATAATTTGACAAAAAAATAAACGCCCTTTGCTTTGGACGGTAAAGGCGTTTATTTAAACAACTTATCAACAAGGCGGTTAGGTTTAATCTAACTTTTTTGCCCTTTTGTTAAGTATATTGTAACAGATTCTTGAAAAATTTCAAATATTAATTTGCAGTTATTACTATCCCAAAACTTCTTTTGCTATATCTTTTACAAGTGTAAGCTTGGCCCACTGTTCTTCTTCTGTAAGTTTGTTTCCAATCTCACATGATGCGAACCCACACTGAGGGTTTAAGTAAAGTCTGTCTAATGGAATGTATTTTTCTGCTACCGGGTCATATGCTCCGCTGTTAGCATATGTTGAATGGCATTGTAAACTGTGCCAAAGGATGTTTTCTGCTTATGAAAACATAAGGCTTGGCTGAGAAATGTACAGCTTACTGGCTGCCTCTGTTATAGTTCCTGTTTCTGCTAATGTTATTGTATATTTTAATTGTTGTAATGTCATATTTAATTTCCTCTATTTGCATACAATTATTTGTACGGTAACATTTTTTGTAATACATATAAATATGTTTTTTAACTGATTTGTTTTCATAATATGTATCTGTTATAATACTCATCAGTTAAATTATATTAGTCACTTAAGCTTTTCACTAAAAACTTAATATTAAATTAAAAACTTAAACTTTTACAGAAATCTTAAAATATATAAACTTTTACAGAAATCTTAAAATATATAAATTTTTACAAAAAATTTAATAATATATTTAAAGTTTAAATTTATACTAAATACTTAAAGGAGGACTTTTTCAATGTCTTTATTAATTACTGTTCTGGTAACTTTTTTTGCTGGTATGGGGGCAGGTCTTGGTACCGGATTTGCCGGTATGAGTGCAGCAGCTGTTATTAGCCCTATGCTTATTACTTTTCTTGATATGGATCCCTATATGGCTGTGGGTATTGCACTTTCTTCAGATGTTCTTGCCAGCGCCATTTCCGCTTATACATATGGAAAAAATAAGAATCTTGATATTAAGAACGGAATCATTATGATGATTAGTGTTCTTGCATTTACAGTTGTTGGAAGCTATGTTTCAAGTCTTGTACCTTCAACTACAATGGGGGGATTTTCAGTTTTTATGACTTTCATTCTTGGAATTAAGTTTATTGTAAGACCTGTTATGACTACTAAAGAAGCTATGGCTGGTGTTTCTGCCAAAAAGCGTGCACTACAGTCAGTTATATGTGGTGTTTTAATTGGATTTATATGTGGCTTCATTGGTGCCGGTGGTGGCATGATGATGTTACTTATTCTTACATCAGTTCTTGGATATGAATTAAAAACTGCCGTTGGAACCAGTGTATTTATTATGGCCTTCACTGCATTTACCGGTGCTGCATCTCATTTTGCCATTGGTGGAATTCCTGATGTAAAGGTTTGGATTCTGTGTATTTTATTCACATTAATCTGGGCAAGAATTGCCGCTGTCTTTGCAAACAAGGCCACTCCTAAAACACTAAATCGTGCAACAGGTATTATACTTGTTGTGCTTGGAATTGTAGTAATGGGATTCTCTTTTTTTAGTTAAGTTCTAATATTATTTCATGCCCCCTATTTATCGGGGGCATACCTTATACTCATGAAATTTCATTTGGGTAGGTTTTTTTGAATTCATAAAAATAACTAGTGCCCAAAAACGCAACAAAGCGGCTGTATTAATAACAATGATTATTTTTGCAGCCGCCTTTTTTATATTTAGTTTTTAATACTTTGTATTTCCACTCTCATAAACTATGGTTCTCTCTATTTTATACTATAAACTGTATAAACTATCTTACAATCCGCCTTTGGATTTTTTTCACCCGAATTTAATCCATCCGAATCCAAGTCCGAAATTTTTCCAATCTTAGGTGTTACCTTTATTTTCTTTGTTTCTTTAGTTTTGTCTTTATAAGTTACTGTACAGCTAATCTCAACGTTCTTGTATAACTGTTCATATACTGCTTTTTCATCTTCCAAATTTCCATTAAAAGCATCTAGTTTTGCTATTATAGCCTTTTGTTCCTTTGATAGATATTTAGAATCGTAAGCTATTCCAATGTATGTTTGTGCATCTTTCTGTTTATCATAATCAACCGTAAGCGATGTGTACTGAGATTTAGTGTAATCTTCTTCCTTTGTATTTTTATCATCACAACCTGCTATTGAACCAGGCACATTAAGAAGTTTTGATGTTTTCTTTCCTTCCTTTACAATACTATTTCCTTCAGGATTTGTTATTTGAAAAACCGCATCTTTTATGTCATAAGTAATTTTGTCAATGTTCTTACCCTTACATGTTACCGGAAATTCTATGCTATAACTAACCTGACCATTTTCTTCGCTGCCACACATTGCTCCGGAAAATCCGTTTGTGTCATCTATTGATGAATCACCTTTTGTCAATGTTTGTGCGTTTACCCTAATAGAAAAACCATACTGGCTATTTGTTGTAGCCTGATTATTTCCAAGCTGGCTAATACCAACAACAAGTGCCATGCATGCTGCAACAGCAACTGCCGGTTTAATAAAATTAATTTTTCTTCTCATATTATTTTTTCTGAATAACTGCTTCATCTCTTCCTTTTTATTCTGTTCAAGATGAATTTTGTCCAGTGCACTTTTATAATCGCTATTCATATTCAACCTCCATTATCTCTTTTAATTTTTTTCGAGCTCTTGTAAGTTTTGAATTAATTGTGTTTTGTTTTTGTTTTAGGATTTTTGCAATTTCCTTTATTTTATATCCTTCATAATAATACAAATAAAGGACATTTCGCTCATCCTCCTTTAGCAATTGAAGTTCTTCGAGAATTTCTCCTTCTTTTTGTTCAAAAGGAATTTCCATATTCTCAATTGGTACCGTGCTCTTCTTTGTTAAAGATTTCTTATAGTCCAGACATTGATTAATAGTTACTCTGATCAGCCAGGATTTAATATGCTCTTCATCTTTAAAAATAACTCTTTTAGTCAATAGCTTTACAAAAACCTCCTGTACAATATCTTCAGCGTCATATTTATTAAACAAATATTGATATGCTATTCTAAAAATCATGTCAGAATAATTTTCTACTATCTCGTTATATCGTTGTTCTGTTTGAATGTTTAGCATCTTAACTCCTTTCATTAACTAACACGATTTAGAATAGTATTTTAGTGCATTTAAGTTTTAATTTTTTTCTTTTTGTATTTTCAAGATATTTTCCGGGAGTCTAGCTATGATTTTTACCTCATAGAAGTGCTATTCTCATAATAATCTCATCCTATTAATCTATATATTCCTTCTTCATCTGCCATAATTGCTGTTTCATAGAATTTCTTTACAGCTTTTATCATATACTCTGTATCCTTTACCCCTGCAGTTTCATAAGGTGAATGCATTGCAAGCTGTGCAAGTCCTATATCTACTGTGTTAAGTGAAACATGACTGTTTGAAATATTACCAAGCGTTGAACCTCCCGGAATATCTGAACGGTTTACATATGACTGAACTTCTACTTCTGCTTTTCTGCAGATTTCTTTAAATATAGCTGCCGATATTGCATCTGTTGTATATTTCTGGTTAGCATTGTATTTTATTACAATTCCTTTGTTCATATATGGTCGGTTAGTAGGGTCTGCTTTTTCCTTATAATTAGGATGAACTGCATGAGCATTGTCTGCTGAAAGCATAAATGATGATGCGCACGCTCTTATAAAATCCTCACTGTCTTTTCCCATACACATTGAAATTCTTGAAAGTACATCATAAAGAAATGAGGAATCTGCTCCCTGCTTTGTTGTACTTCCTACCTCTTCATTATCAAAAATAGCACATACATTAACACTTTCGTTATTTTCCTTATTGTCTGTTAAAGCTTTAATACAACTAAATGCACACATTACATCATCTAGTCTTGGAGCTGACATAAATTCATTATCTGCGCCCCAAATTTTGCCTACTTCTCTGTTATATAAAAACAAATCTGCACTAACAATAGAATCCGCATCCGTGCCCGCTTCCATTGCAATTATTTTCTCAAACTTATCTTTTGAAGCAATCTCACCAAATAGCGGAATCATATCTTTCTGTGGGTTATATTTAATTCCATTATTAACATCCCTATTCATATGAATTGCAAGATTAGGTATTACACACAAGTCCCTGTCCACATTTACAAGAACAGGTTTAAGACCACTATCCTCTCTTACAATAACACGTCCTGCTACAGACAACGGTCTGTCAAACCAAGGTGCCATAAGCATTCCACCATACTTTTCTACATTTAATGTTACGTAATTATTGTCTTCAACCATTTCAGGATTCTCTTTTATTTTAAATGCAGGCGAATCGCTATGTGCTGCTGCTATTTGAAAATTGTAAAAATCCATATTATCAGGCACTTGAAAAGCAATTATTGATGAATCATTTCTTGTAACATAATACTTTCCACCCTGTTCAATCTTCCATTTATTTCTCTCGTTTAATTTTATAAATCCTGCCTTCTCCAGCATTGTTGAAAAATTCTTAACAACGTGAAAAGCTGTAGGACTTTCCTTAATAAAATCCATTAATTCTTTTGATATATCTATTTGATTATCCAACAACATAATTCCTCCTAAACTGATTTTAAAAACTTCCTATAAAAAATATACCCTACTCCACTTGTTATTGCTTCCGTCACTGGAAATGTTAGCCAGAATACATTTAATCCAAATCAGCTTCATTGTAGTATTACATTTTTTTAATGTCAACGAAAAAAAGGCAACTCCAAAAATTAATTTGAAATTGCCTAATTTTATAATATTTAATTATCTTAAATATCTTATATAAATTTTTGAATCTTGCTTATTAACACATCAAGAAAACCTGTTGACTGTAAGAACAGAATCACCATTATTACAGGCATAATATAACGAATCATAACATTGTACAATTTCTTACGTGAAAACTTCTTGCCATTTAGTTCCATTTCTTCTACAATCCATGAAGGCTTGATTATCCAACCAATAAGAATTGCTGACAACAATGAAATAAAAGGCATAAGGAAGCTGTTACTAATGTAATCCATAATATCCAAAAGCTGACCTGTGCTTCCGTTTGGAAGTTTTACTTCCACATAGAAAATACTGTAACCTAAAGCTATAACTGCTGTTGCAATTAAATAAATAATAGATAAAACGCCTGTTGTTTTCTTTCTCTCTGTATGGAAAAGTTCCATACAGTTAGCAGCAATTGATTCCAGTACTGAAATACATGAAGTTAATGCTGCAAAACCTGCCAATAAGAAGAACAATAAACCTACTATTCTACCTGCCATTCCCATTCTGAAAAATACATTTGGAAGTGACACAAACATAAGTCCCGGACCTGCTGACATTCCATCAAGTCCTGAGAAAACAAATACGGCAGGAATAATCATCATACCGGCTAAGAAAGCCACTCCTGTATCCATAATTTCAATCTGTGATACTGCTTTATTAAGATTAACATCCTTTTTTACATAAGAACCATATGTAATCATAATTCCCATTGAAACGCTTAATGAGAAGAATAACTGACTCATTGCATCCAATGAAACCTGAAGGAATTTCTGAACTGTAATTCCTGACATATCAGGTGTCAAATAAACTTTCAATCCCTGAAGACCTGTTCTAACTGTTCCGTCATCTAATGTTGTCTTTAGAGTTAATGAGAAAATAGCAATTCCAACTACCATAACCAAAAGAACCGGCATGATAAACTTTGAAACTCTCTCTATTCCCTTTTCTACGCCGTTATATACAATAATTGCTGTTAAAAGCATAAATACAATACCGTACCAAACTGATGAAGGTGATGTAATAAAGTTAGTAAAGCAATTGTCTGCAACTGCTTCCTTTCCTGAACCTAAAATATAAATAGCAATATATTTTAAAATCCAACCACCTATTACCGCATAATAAGTCATAATAATAACCGGCACAATAAAAGTAATCACACCTAAAAACTTCCATTTCTTTCTCATTGATTCATATGCATAAATGGCACTTTTCCCTGTTTTTCGTCCAATGGCAATATCTGTTGTTAACAATGTAAAACCTACTGTTAAAACAAGTACCAGATAGATAATAAGGAAAAGTCCGCCTCCATCCTTTGCTGCAAGATATGGGAATCTCCAAAGATTTCCTACACCTACGGCACTTCCTGCTGCAGCAAGAACGAATCCTATCTGCCCGCTAAATCCACTTTTTTGTTTCATAATTTTTCTACCTCTTAAATTTTTTATTTTCTACTTTTTTATATTTAAAATATTAAGCCAGTGAAGTTAAATTGTACCATATTTAAGGCCTTTTAACAACATTACATAAAGTTTAATATTTGTTAATTTTTTTAATAAAGCAAAAAAATCCTGACAAGTTTTCTTTTTTACAGCTTAACCTGTCAGGATATTTTTAATAAATTTATTTAATTTTTTTATTTGACATAATATACTCTGTTTTCTTTTCTCGGTGCTGCCTTTGGTTCATCACCTTCAACATAACCTAATGCGCAATGACCGATACCAACATATTCTTCTTCAATGCCTAATGATTTGAGAAGTTCTTTGCCCCATTCTGTTTCAAATTCTTCTTTCTTCCATTGCCTTTAAAACATCGCTCATTCTTTGTTCCTCCTTTAAATTTGATTCCATATTTCTCATTTTAGCACATATTTTTCAAGAAAAATTTCAAAATCAACATCTGAATTAGATTTCATATGGTCAGGATTTCTGTTTTTGGAAGTGAAATTTCTCCAAGCTGTAATGTGTATCTAATGCAAAACTGTGGAACTGAAACAACAATAGCTTTTAATTTTTTGTAACTTTTTTATGTTTTGTCTTAATTTTTGTAACTTATCTTTTTATTTTTAATGTTCTTAAATATTCTTTTTGCTCTGGTGTAATTCTATAGCTTTCTATCGATTTTTGAATTGCCTTATTGTGTGTCCACACATCAAGTTTTTTCTCTTCAATGAAAGGAATAATGCTGTCATATTGCTTTGCCAAAGCTGTTGCAAAATACCATGCGCGCATCATATTAACGTAATATTCTTCTGACTGAACTCCTGCAACTTTATTAGCATATTCAATTTTAAAATTGTCATCCAAATAGTGTTTCATAAGCATACTAATTCCAAAACGGATTGTGTATGGCTGGTCTGATTTTATGTATTTGTTAATTTTTTCAAGGAAGTCTTCCAAATTCTTCTTTACAATTCGAAGTGACAGCAAATCACACGTAGCCCAGTTGTCTATGTATGGAAGAAACTTCTCCAACTCTATTATTAATTCATCATAATCTTTAATCTGTTCAAGCAACATTCCATGGAGATTATTTTCTTCATAATATTTGTGGGGAAGCACCTTCATAAACTCCTTTGCTTCTTCTGTTTTTCCAAACTGCTTTGCGTAACTTCTAAGTACCGGAGTTCTGACACCTATAACCTTCTCCTTGTCTATCGTTGGCATTAATTTGGCGTGAAAATCTCTATATTTCAAGTCCTGTAATTCAAAAAGCTGTTTTTGTACTTTAACTGCTATATCTTCTTTCATAATCTGCTCCTAATACTTTTTATCTTACAAGTATTATAGCATTGTTTTTTTGTGTGGTATATTATTTTCAATGTTTTGTTTGAAATGTAATGAATATATTTGAAGATTTCTCTTCACTTTTTCTGTAATTCTTAAAAAGAAGCTTCTCTAGGCAGAACAGCCCACACCAAAGCTTTCGCTTTAGCGTGGGCTGTTCCTTTATCATTATTTACAGATAGCCAATTTATTTCTTCACCTTTACAGTCTTGACTGCCGACCATTTTCCATAAACATACTTTCCGTTTACAATTCTGTAAGCTCTAATTTTTACGTATGCTTTTTTCTTTTTAATGTTGGTAATCTTCTTTGTTGTGTATGTTGTTTTTGTTGTCTTTACTGTTACTGCCTGCTGTTTTTTCTTTTTCTTGTTTTTCAATTTTTTGTTGTTTCCATATTTAATCCGGAAGCCTGTAACTCCGGCAGTCTTTGTTAATGTAAGTTTGATTTTCTTACCCTTTGCATTTTTTGCTGTTTTAATTTTTACAGTACCTACAGGTGGATTTTGTGGTGACTTAATAGCATTCTTTAATGCTGTTGCTGCACTGTTTACTGTTGCCTGTGAAGGATTATATTGTGATGCAACTGTTGCTGCCTGACTATATGCAGCATTTACATTAGGATATACTGTCCAATAGCCTTTGTTGCTATTTACATCACCTACTGCTCTAAGTAATTCTGTCTTGTCTGCCAAATTGATTTTTGAAACACCTGTTGCCTGGTAAGTATCAATTCCTACATCAGCACCATAACCAAATAAAGTAAACATTACTCTGATTACATCACCATTCTTTACTGTTACTTTATCTCCTGACTGATAGATGTTTCTTACTGTTGGGTTTGTGCTGTCCTTGCCGTCTTCTCTGTTAAATGTCTTACCACTATATACTGCACTGTTATTTACAGTAAATACCCAACCTGACATTCTCCAGTAATCACCTTCTCCAAGAGCTGTATCTGAATTACCAAGATTCTTGTTTGTATTTGGTGCACTAATGCCTTTTCCTTCGTGAAGTAATCCATCATCCTGACCAATATATGAATAAGTATATACATCCTGCATATTGGCAATTTCATTAGGTATGTTTGCCACTCTGCTATTGTCTGCACCAAGAATTGATGTTAAATACCAACCACTTGTTGTTGAATAATAATAGTTTAATGTATTATCATTCATATATCTGTCGATTACTGTTTTAACCGTGTCTCCATTGTTAATTGTCACCTGAACAGGTTCAGCATAAAGTCCCTGACCTATTGATAATTTTTCGACAGTAAGTGTAACTTTACCTGTTGAAGCTGCCTTTGTTTCCTTAGGCATTACAACAATTGATGTTGCCATAAGAGCTACACTTAATACTACTGATAATGCTTTTTTCATTTCAAACTTTTCTCCTTACATTTTTGACTAATCCTAACTTTATTTTTCAATAAAATTAGCTTTGTAAATATTTTATTTTAAAACCTATATATGTATATAGTCATTTATTTAACTTTCCTACATTTTAACTTTCTTAATTTTTGAATAAGCTCCATAAACATTAGTTTCTTCATCTAACTTATAAGCTCGAATTTTAAAACTATATTTATTTCCCTTCTTTAAGCTAATAACAGCTTTTACTGTTTTTGCTTTCTTAACTGTCTTTACGGCTTTGAATTTACCGGAATTAGTTTTCATATATACTACATAACCTGCTGCATCTGAAATCTTCTTCCATTTAAGTGTAACCTTCTTGCCCTTCTTCTTTGCCGACTTAATTTTTACTTTTGCAGGCTTAGTTACTACAGGTTTAGATACATTTACAGTACATGTTGCAACTACCTTACCATCTGCTGAAACTGCGGATATATAAGTTGTTCCGGCTACATCAGCTGCAACATTTCCTGACTGGTCAACTGTGGCAATTGATTCATTAGCTGAAATCCACTTAATGTTTTTATTACTTGCATTTGAAGGATTTACTGTTGCATCTAACTTAAAAGTTCCACCCGGATTAAGATTTATTTCATTACTATTAAGTGTAATATTTGTAACAGGAGTTTCCACTTCGATGAAAAATTCTGTTTTTAAGCCATTATGAGTTGTTACTGTTATAATTGTACTTCCACTATTCTTTGACGTTACACCACCATTTGAATCTACTGTGGCTACTGAATTATTACTGCTTGTCCACTGAACATTCTTATTTGTTGTATCACTTGGAGTAATTTTAACCTGTAACTGACTAGTCTGGTTTAGCCCCATAGTTACTGTTTTATCTCCAACTCTTTCAATACCTCTTGCATCGATTCCATCGACACGAACAGTACATTTAGCTTCAAAACCACCTTCTTCAGTTGTGATAACTATATCTGCATTTCCTTCGGAAACACCTGTTACAACACCATTTGCATCTACTGTGGCTACTTTTTCATTTAAACTCTTAAAAGTAGCATTAGTATTTGTTGCATTGCCTGGAAGTACAGAATATCTAATCTTTCCACTTCCACCTACAAACAAACCCATATGCTGATAGTCATTTGCCACTTCAATACCTGTTACAGGTTCAGGAATTATTACTGCTTCTGATTCTTCACTAACTGAATTGCTGTAAAGATTTGTATCAGCATCATTTTCATCCACAATTGCTTTTACAGTATAAACGTATTTACCTGAAGTTAAATCTTTATCTTCAAAAGCTGTATCTGTTCCTTCATATATATCATTAACAATACCTGTAATTTTGTTATATCTTGACAAAACATATGAAGAGGCATGAGCTACTTTTGTCCAGTTAACATTGATGTTTTTGTCATTTCTAACTGCTGTAACTTTAGACTTATCAAGTTCTTTTGAAACATAAACAACACATATTTTCTTAACATTTGGATTATCCTTTGAAGCAATTGTAATATCTGCTCTTCCTACAGATTTTCCTGCTACAACACCATTCTTTACTTCTGCCACTGCTTCATTTGATGAGCTCCAAACAACGTCTGTCTGGCTTGTGTTAGAAGGTGCAATGTTGTACTCAAGCTCAACTTTGTTGTCTTCTTCCTTATCTAAATTAAGCTTTTTGCTGGTGTAATTTAAATTAATACTTTCTACAGGAACATTAGTCTGGTCATATACCTGTATCTCATAAATTTCAAAACAGTATGCGCCAAAAGTAATACCCTGTAATCTTAAATGTGATGTTGTTACTGCTTCTTTTAATCGAATATTTCTATATTCTGATGCTATACCACTGGTTACTTCGTACATGTCTGTCCATGTTTCACCGTCATCTGAAGTCTGTAATTTGTAACCTTTCATATAGCCACCGCCCCATTTAACTTTTACTGTATCAAAAGTCTGTGGGCTGTTCCAACTTAAAGTTATGTTTTCGTTAGCTTTTTCTTCATCAGTTACTGTTTGATCCTGAATGTACTCTGTTCTCCACATAGTGCCTTCATCGCCGTCAATTGCTTTTTCTGCACTGTTTTCACCATCATCACTTGATGCTACTGCTGTGGCATTTTCTGCAAGATTAGGCACTTCTTTTTCTTCAACGCTTCCTACTGTAAAAATCTGCCATTCGTACATACAATAACCGTATATTTCCATTGTTCTTTCTTCTAATTTGATTTTTACATATCTTGCATTAGTTGGTGCAAAATCATATTTAAATCTTCCTTTTTCTCCTGCTTCTTCTGATGCAACTTCCATCCAGTCTGTTTTGTTTTCAGAAACATAAATTTTATATTTCTTTGCTGCTGCATTTTCCCAATACAGTACAATCTTATCAATTTCATAACTTCTTCCTAAATCCATACTCCAGGTTTGTGGATCTTCATAAGGATTGTCTTTATTCGAACTTACACATGCTGTCTGATATCCTCTGTCCAGATTTCCATCAGTTAAAAAGTCTGGTTTATTATACTCATTGGTATTGAAAGAATTAGATACATCTACTGTTCTTCTATAGGCTACATTCTCTCCCAATGGTTGTCCGTCGTAAGCTAACGCAGGAGTGTATAAAGTGGCAACCATGGTAGCAACACTTAGTAAACAAGCTACTAATTTTTTCATTTTTCCTCCTTTTCCAGGCACTATAATTTATTAAAGGCTGTCTCTTTGCAGAACATAAGAGTTACCTCCTATGCCCACCCTCAAAAAGACAGCCTTTATACCTGCTTATTTTTTGATGCAATAAATTACTATATTAAGCTATTTTATTACCTTCTGATTATTTAATCTTAAGTTTTTTCTTAAATACCTTAACAGCTTTTTTGTTACCTTTAAGTTTAGTCTTCTTAGACTTAATATTGCTCTTAACCTTCTTGCTGAATGCGTTCTTCTTTACAGTCTTAAGCTTCTTGCCCTTAAATGTAATCTTGTTAATCTTATTATCATTAGCAAATGCCTTAGCGTTAATCTTCTTAACTGACTTACCAATTACTACTGATTTAAGCTTTGTACATTTCTTGAATGCATTCTTTCCAATAGTAGTTACCTTGCTGCCAATTGTAAGCTTTTTAAGTGCCTTACATCCTGCAAAAGCATTATTTCCGATTGTTGTTACATTCTTGAAATTAATCTTGTTTAACTTCTTACAATTACTAAATGCAGCCTTACCAATAACCTTAACATTGGCACCAAATGTAACTTTCTTAAGCTTCCTCATTGCCTTAAATGCATTGTCACCTACTTCTGTTACATTTAATCCATATCCCTTAAAGTTAGCTGTGTTTGGAACTGTAACCTTAGTTAGTTTACTCTTCTTAGCTGCTACTACACCGATAAGTTTTGTTCTACCTGATGTAATTGAATCAATTGCTGTTACTCTGTAAATGAAATCACCTACTGTATATTCCATTCCAACGTAAACACCATACTGCGTACGAACCTGATCATCTAATGATGTCTGGTCACCCTTTGGTGTTTCAGGATAACTAGTTTTTGAAGCTGCCTGAATCTTATTCCATTCATCTGTGCAATTCTTGATTTTTTCGTCAAAATACTTATCGTCAGTATCATCTGAACCTAAAGTCTTTGAATTATCAACTGTAGGCTGTTCTTTTACGATAGTCTTATCAGCTATTGCATCATCACTTGGCTGTTTAACATTTTCATCCTTATTAGCCACAATTAAACCAGTACTTGGATCTGTTGGATATGCATCCTTTCCATCTCCTCCGTCCTTTGAATAGTCATAGCTATCAGGTAATGATACTGATGTTTTGTTACGGTAGTATAATAATCTCTGGATAGCATAACCACCCTTTTTACCTGATACTGTCTGTGAAGTTTCACCTGTTGTAATACCACAACCTGTACCATTAATAATTCTGTTAATACCTACCTTTGGTCCGCTACCGTTGGCGATTTCTACAATACATGCATTTTCAATTAATACATCATCTGCATTAGGAACTTCAATGGCATTATCTAAGAAAATTTCTGCTCCGTTAGTGTTAATGAATACATCGTAAACACCAAGACCTACTGCGTAGTGGTGTTTAACATCATTTGCTACTTTGTATGCTGAATATCCCTTAACTGTATTATTATGTGACATCCATTCTTTCTGATCCTGTGGATCATAACATTTTTCATTCTGTAAGAAGAATGTCTTACCATATTCACCTCTCCAGATAACATCGTATTTCTGGAAATGTTCAATAAATAAACCATAAGCTGTTACGTTATCGCCATTTACAACAAGACCGTGATCTGCTGTATTTTCATACCAACCTGTGTTATCACCGTGGTCTGCTCTCCAAATCCATGTTTCATCAATAATAGTATTGTTACTGTTAACAACTATACATGAACCTGTTGTTCCAAGGTCGCCTGTTCCACCTACCCTACAGATAACATCCTGTAATACACAAGGGTTGTTTGAATGGTCAACATTTGCTCCTTCATATCCTACTTCTAATAATGTGTTTGTATGTTTTCCGGCATCTAAAATTACGCCTGCGATTTCAACACCACCGATATCGTAATTTTCTTCTACCTTTGTATAATCACTATTCCACTTCTTACCAGCTACTCTGATAAATGTATCAGTATTCTTATCAGATGAAGTAAATGTAGCCATACCAAGACCAAGAACTATTGTGTTTTCATGTGTTACTTCAATAGCTTTGTCTAATTTGTAAATACCAGGCTGAAGAAGAAGGTTATAACCTTTTCCTAAAGCTGCATTAATTGTGTCTGCTGTATCTACATCAGGGTTAGCAATATAGAAACTGTCTAATCCTAACGATTTACCTTTACCCATATCGTTTTCTGACCATGAAACGCCTGTCGTATCTTTTCTTACTGCAGGTACAAATACCTTGTAGCTATCTGTATCTTCATCGAAGTATAAGAATGGTTTTTCTCTTGTTGCATCTGTCTTGTCTAATACTGTTGTACATCCATTAGTTGCCCAGTTTGAAATACCATTATTCTGTAATAAGCTTCCACCTGCGTTAAAGTAGTTACCACTGTTATCCTTTAATGTTATTCCATCAACATTCTTACATCCCTGAACAACCTGGTTCCAGTTAATACCATATATAGAGCCATTTTCTGTCTGCTTTGTTGTAAATTCACAGTTTCTGTAGTAATACTGCTGCTGACACCATGAACCTACTGAATCATGGAACTTTGTATCAGAAATATATCCGCCGCTGGCCCAAGCATTGTCTCCCCATGTCCACTGAAGTAATGTCTGTCTTTCTACATTAAGTCTTCTTGCAGGAGCTGCCTGTGATACTGCCCACTTAAATGAATCTTCCCAATAGTTAGGATTTTCTGTTGTCTGTGCAATAGTAAAGTTTTCAACGTCAACCCAGAAGTTACATGTTACGTTACCATTAGCTAAAGCTGCTGGTGTTTTAATATTCTTTAATCTTACATCGTAAGGTGTTTTTCCTAAACCAATAACCTGTGTGTAGTAACCTACATCATACGCATCTGCTACTGTTTCTGTATAATCACCAGGTTTAAAAGCGAATGCGTAACGGTTCTTACCAAACTGATCATAATGCTGATATCCAAAGATTTCATTTACCTTATCAGAAATTGCATCCTTGTCATCTGCATCGTTAAATACGTATACATTCTTACCAAACTTAGAAATTTCCAATGAATATGGTTCTGATTCTTCTCCATTAACATTACCGTTAACTGCCTGAACTTTATAATAGTTCTTGTATTTTGATGTTGTGTTTGGATTTGTATCTGTATAACTTGTTTTTGCTCCGTCTATTGAATCAATTAATTTGTATTCTGCATAACGGCCTTCTGCCCTGTAAATATTATATGACTTAGCATTTGCTGCCTTATTCCATATAATAGTCTGAGCGCCTGTCTTGTCATTTCTCGTAACATCTGTTATTTCAGCTTTAGCCGGTTTAGTCTGAGATAATGTTGTTGTAAATGCAATTTCACTATCTGCATATGCACTGTATGAACCTGCTTCCTTAGTATTAGTAATTGTTCTAATCTTAAAGAAGTATTGCTTTTCTGATAAAAGATTATTTACAGTCATCTTATTCTTTATTGTTAAACCTGCTGATCTGTAATTTCCATTTTCTGAAGTTGAATACATAACTTCAAATGCTGAATAAATATGTTCCTTTGGTGTTGTCCATGAAACCTGAACGCTATCACCTGAAACATCAGATAATGTTACTTTTCTTGCTTTCTTTGGTTCATCACCTGTATACATAATGAACTTTTCTTCATTGCCAACCTTGTCTCCTAAGTGATACTTTGAACTTACCGCAAGCTTTGTATGTTCTGTTCCTTCTTCGTCTTTGTACTTTCCTAATGTGAATATTTTTTCATCTGCACTGCTACCAAAAGAAACTGTTCCATCATCATTGTGCTGGATTCTTACTGATTCCCATCCTGTTGGTGCGTAATCATTTGCTACTGTTCTAGCGTCCTGATAAATAATATCATCAGCATTTGCTGCCCAAACTGTATTTCTTGACTTAGTAGCGAAGTTAACTACTTCGTTAGCCTTGTCATCAATTCCATTATTCTTGTATGTTCCATAATATGTAGTGAATTTTCCATCGTCACTTACATTGTTGATAGATGTAAATTTCTTATCTACCAAGATTGGATCATTCTTTACACCACTAACAGTAATTATGTTTCCATTTGCTACATTAACAAAGAAAACTTCTGCGTGGATTGTTGTCTCTTCGGCACCGTCAATTGCATCTGTGCTTGTTGCTGCTGATGCTGCCATTACAGTCATATTAAATGTCTGTGATGTAAATAACATTGCAACTGCCAAAACAATTGACAATAAAGATTTGTACATCTTTTTCATCTTCATTTTTCTTCCTCCTAAATAAATTCAAACAATAAAAACACTATTCTCTTTTTTGTGTAAGGTTGACATTAAAACGTTTTTATTTTCTTATATTTTAGCACTTATTGATATATTTTTTCAAATTCGAAAATGTTTTTAAGCACTCTACACAAATAGTCTCTTTGTTTTTTTTGCACTTTGCATATATATTTTATTGTTTTTTTTATTGTTTTTCTTGTTTTTTATTAATTGGCATTTTTTGTCGTAAAAACGTTTTTATTGTTTTTTGTTTAAAAACGTCTTTTCTTTTTACTAATAATCCTGTTTTATTTTACTAATAATGGTATTTTCTTTCACTAAACTCTCTCTTTTTCGCCACTTTTAAGCAAAAAAGAACAGCCGGATTTAATTCAAAAATCAATCTGACTGTTCCTTTTTTATAAATTTAATCTAATGCTAATATTCCATTTGTGGCAATTACTTCTTAAATTTAACTTTTCGGTTAGACCACTTACCATAATAAACTTCTCCATTTACTACTTTGTAAGCCCTGACCCTGATAAAGTACTTCTTGTTAGCCTTTAATTTCTTAATTGTAAATTTGGCTTTCTTATAGTTCTTTACCTTTGCTTTTTTAAATTTCTTTGATGTTGATATCATTACCTGATATCCTTTTACACCCTTTGCTGTTTTTAATGTAACTTTTAATTTCTTAGCACTTCTCTTCTTAGTTGCCTTTTTAATTTTAACCTTTGGTACCTTTACGGTTTGTGCAGTTTTTGTAGTTACAATTTCTGTTGTGGAAACTGTAGGTGTTTCCTTTGTTGTTTCAGTTTTAGTTGTCGTTCCTGTTTCTGACGGAGCAATTGTTGTAGGTGTCTGTGTTGTTGGTGCTACTGTTGTAGCCTTTTCTGTTGGTGCCTGTGTTGTTGGCACTACTGTCGTAGCTTTTTCTGTTGGTGCTACTGTTGTTGGTGTCTGTGTTGTTGGCACTGCTGTTGTAGCTTTTTCTGTCGGTGCTACTGTTGTTGGTGCCTGTGTTGTTGGCACTGCTGTTGTAGCTTTTTCTGTTGGTGCTACTGTTGTTGTTTTTTCTGTTGGTGCTACTGTTGTAACCGGTGCCACTGTTGTTGGCTTTGAACCTGTGCCATCTTTAAATGTATATGTTATCTGTGTAGCAGCTGACATTTTTCCGTTTTTAACAGATCTTACTGATACTGTATAGTCGCCATTTCCATTTGCAAAAACATCTGCTGTCAAATTAATTGAATTATTTACCGAGCTTCCTGCAAATACTCCATCCACATATACATTATAGTTTTCAATATCATTTGATGGTGCCTGCCATGCAAAATAATATGGAAGATCTTTGTTTCCTGCATATGTTAATCCAATTGGTGCAGGTATTGTATCATCTTCATCTATCTTTGTAGTAGGAGCAACTGTTGTTGGTGCTACCGTTGTAGCTTTTTCTGTTGGTGCTGCTGTTGTTGGTGCCTGTGTTGTAGTTGGTAATGCTGTTGTAACTTTTACAGGTTCCTTATACAAGTAAACATCATATGTTGAGTTGTCCGCTAATGTTACTTTAAATAAATTCTGTCCTTCTTTTACAGAATCAACAGGGAATCCTACTCCGGCTCCTTCTATCTTTGCTTCTTCTGCTGTTGTTGAAGAAACTGCCACTGGAAATGTTGTATAAATAACTGATGCTCCATCTGCATTTTTTTGAATATTAACAATATTAACTTTGTCTGATTCACAATATGCTTTATATTTATTTACAAGCTTTCCTCCTTCTGCTCCATCTTCAAGATATTTAACACATGACCAATCAACATCTATTACTTTATGTGTTGTTGGAGTTTCTGTTACTTTTTCTGTCGTAGTCGCTGCATCTGTTGGCTTTTCTGTTGTAGCACTATCTGCTTCCTGAACAGATGATATACTAATGTTATCAATAACTGTTCCTGCAGGCATACCACTCATTTCCATTACTGCAGTATTCTTTGAATCTGCTGTAATCTGAAGAGTTTTAGTATTGATTCCGGCATTTACATTGTATTGTACTGTTCCTAAATCTACGCTGTCATTTTCACCTTCATTCTTCCAATGCATATTTCCGGCATTAGTTGAATTAAACTTTAATGTTACATTATATTTTTTACCTTGCACTAAATTCATCGGATACTTAAGTTGTGTTCCCCATGTACCCGCATTTCCACTTGTACTATTCAATTTAATACTTAAATCAGACAATTTGCTTCCTTTATAACTCATTGCTCCATTGTCCCAGCTTCCTGCATATAATGTACAATCTCCCACTGTTGTTACAGCCTTATCAGGAACTGATTTGTAACCATCTGTATCCGGTTGACTACTTCCACCATCAGGATTTAACTCTCCACTTCCTGAATATGCCCTAACATAATCTACTTCCATTGTTGCTGACTGAAATGAATCATTTGGTGCTGTGTTTCCCGTATAACCTGTTGCATTACTTCCCAATGCCAGATTTAATAAAAAATAATGATTTTTTCTAAATGCATAAGCATTGTCATCATTAAGATATGCTGTCAAATAAATATTATTATCTACATACCACTTAATTGTATTTTCATCCCAAATCACACCATATGTATGCCAACCATTAATACCATTGTTGTTATCACTATAATAATAATATGCAGGAACACTATAACTTCCCCAAAATATATGATTATATGGTGTATTATAAGAACTTCCACCTGCATTCCAGTGAATTGTTCCCTCAACATAGTTTCTTGAATTAGCATGTTCCATAATATCTAATTCCCCACACCATGGCCATGCTGTTCCATCATCTCCCATCATCCAAAATGCCGGCCAGACACCATCCTGGTTTCCTCCATTTACCTTAATACGTGCTTCCATTTTTCCATATTTAAAGCTTTTTTTACCTGCTGTTTTTAAACGTGCAGATGTAAATCTACAATTACTGTAGTTTTCTCTTTTTGCAACTATTTTTAATGTTCCATCTGATACATATGAATTATCTGTACGGTCTGTATAATACTGAAGTTCATTGTTTCCCCAGCCACTGCCACCTGTTTCACGTGTCCATACGTCTGTATTAAGAGAATCACCATCAAATTCATCACTCCACACAAGTTTCCATGATGATTCTGCTTTTACCTGTTTAACACAAGGTATACATGGTATTAATCCTAAAACCATAGTTGTTGTCAAAATAATTGACAAAATTTTCTTACGCATTTTTTTTCTCCTTTAAAATTTATTAATATAGCCGGACAATCTGTTACAACTGCCCGGTTATTCATTTTTTATATTTAGCTTTTTTATTATTTAGCTATTTTTTTACTTTCTTCTTACCATTCCATAAACCATATACTTTCTTTCCACCAACTATTTTATAACCGCGTACTTGAACGTAGAGTTTTTTAGCTTTTTTCAATTTACGTGCATAAACCTTTACATTAGTTTTGCTAACAAACTTTGTAATTGTTTTCTTTTTTGTAAATTTCTTAGTTGAAGAAACTCTTATCTGATATCCTGTTACACCAGATATTTTCTTAAATGAAACTTTAATCTTTGCAGATTTGTGTTTTCTCTTAGCAACTTTAATTTTTGCTTTATTAATCATAACTTTCTGATCTGCTGATGTTTCTTTTTTTGTATTATCAACACTTGTTTCCTTATTTCCTATAGTCACCGGATTTGTTGATATATCAGTTCCTTTTGTTGTTGGTGCCACTGTTGTAGCTTTTTCTGTTGGTGCTACTGTTGTAGGTGCCTGTGTTGTTGGTGCTACTGTTGTAGGTGCCTGTGTTGTTGGCACTGCTGTTGTAGCTTTTTCTGTTGGTGCTACTGTTGTTGTTTTTTCTGTTGGTGCTACTGTTGTAACCGGTGCCACTGTTGTTGGCTTTGAACCTGTGCCATCTTTAAATGTATATGTTATCTGTGTAGCAGCTGACATTTTTCCGTTTTTAACAGATCTTACTGATACTGTATAGTCGCCATTTCCATTTGCAAAAACATCTGCTGTCAAATTAATTGAATTATTTACCGAGCTTCCTGCAAATACTCCATCCACATATACATTATAGTTTTCAATATCATTTGATGGTGCCTGCCATGCAAAATAATATGGAAGATCTTTGTTTCCTGCATATGTTAATCCAATTGGTGCAGGTATTGTATCATCTTCATCTATCTTTGTAGTAGGAGCAACTGTTGTTGGTGCTACTGTTGTAGCTTTTTCTGTTGGTGCCTGTGTTGTAACTGGTGCTGCTGTTGTAGCCTTTTCTGTTGGCGCCTGTGTTGTAACTGGTGTTACTGTTGTGGTCTTTTCTGTTGGCGCCTGTGTTATAACCGGTGCTACTGTTGTTGGTTCATTATTTTTAAATTTTGCAAGAAATTCTGCATTTTCATTAACAAATGTATTCTTATTCTGTGATGAATCCCAGTTAATTGACCATGACATAATTCCCCTTATTCCCGGATAATTATTATTAAGCTCTGTGAACGCACTTTGAAGTACTTCATTTGTTACCTGACCACTACCTGCTGCACTCTGTGATGAAGGTACTCCGATTACTACCTGATCAGGTCTAAGTGGTGCAAAATATGTTGACTCATCAGTTGAATTTGTATAATAAGCTCCAACATGGAATCCCTTAAGAAGCATTTCGCACATTGCTACTATTCCTTCTTTTGTTCCCATATTATATGATGTTCCATCAAGTCCTGTAATAGGTGATGAATTGTATAACTGAACATGCACATAAGATGTTTTGTCTCTAAGTGCATTAATCATTGGAAGATAAACTCCCGCTCTTGCGTCACAATACTGGTTAATTCCACCATAGAATGAATAACCTAACTGTACATAAAATGTTTCAGGTGCCCATGAAAGTATGAAATCATTTCCATAGCTATCACAAATTGTACGAATGGCTTTAATCATATTTACAACTTTAGGTGATGTTGGATTATTTATATCTTTATCATTTCCACTTTCAAACTGTACTGAAGACTGTTCAAGGTCAATATCAATTCCATCAAATCCATATTCATTTATAATTGACTTTATATCACTTACAAACTGATTTACAGCATCGTCTGATGTTAATGAGAAATATCCTTCATAACCACCAATTGACAACACAATCTTCTTTCCCTGTGCCTGTAATGACTTTACATCTTTCTTAAAGTCATCCTTTGTGTAATCACTTGTAAGACCTGATATATCAAACTTCATCTTTCCGTCAGTACTTCCTGCCTTTTCAGGTTCTGCAAATGAAATATTAATAACATCCCAGTTTTTGTCCACATCTCTAAGCTTAATAAATGGATTTCCGTCATTATTCCATGTATGGTAGTAGCCAATCATTAATCTTGATGAAAGACCTGTTGTTACTGTTCCCGGATTTGTTGTCTGTTCTGGTGCTTTTGTTGTTGTAGCTGTTGTCTGAACAGGCGTGTTTGTAGTAGCGTCCTGAGTCAATCCCTGGACTGTTACTTCTATTGTCTGCCCTTCTGTTTCATATCCATTCAAATTAGCTGTTACTCTAATAGTATGTTTTCCGTTAGTTGTAAAAGTATATGTTGTTGATGTTGCCGCAGTATATGATTCAATATACTGCCCATCTATGTATACTTTGTATGTCTGTCCACTAGCAATCTGTTCCTGTGTCTGACCCCATGCATATGTAACTTTTCCGGCTTTCTGTTCCTGAATTGTTAAACCGATTACTTCTGTTGGTTTTAATTCAGGCTGACCTGCTGCAGTTGTTTCGTTCTTTGTTGTAGGTGCTACTGTTGGTGCTTCTGTAACTGGTGTTTTAGTTGTTGGAGCAACTGTAGTAGCTTGCTTTGTTGTTGGTTGCTCATGTTTCTCTAATGAATCCATAAGAGATGACATTGATTTTGCCCATGTATAATTATTTGTAGCATCCCAGTTTATTGACCAAGTCATAACACCTCTTAATGTTGGGTATGCCTTTGGTGCTGTAAAGTTTCCTGATGATGTTCCATTAACAAGAGCTTTTACTGCTGTTGAAATTATGTCTGTTGACACATATCCACTTGATGCAGCTTTAGATGTTGATGGTAATCCCAGTGCAACCTGATCAGCTCTAAGTCCGTTTTCTAACAATAATGTTGAAAGGGATGTTAAGAAATCTGCTGTTCCAACCTGTGCATTAAATCCATTGTATCCATTCATTGCCCCTGAATTATAGAACTGTGGATAACAAATTGTAAGAATATCTCTAATCTTATATGCTAATCTGTAATATGCAGATGTAGCCATTGTTCCGTTAGGATTTGTATCCTGGAAATAATATGTTTCAGGTGCCATTGTAATAATAAAATCTTCACCAAAATGATTACGTACAGTTCTAAGTGCTTCTGCTATATAATCTGTTCCTGATACTGCACCTCCTTCAAAGTCAATATCTACACCTTCAAATCCATATTCTTCAATTATTGAAATAAGGCTTTTTGCAAACTGATTTGCAGCTTCCTCATTTGTTATATAAGTAGTTCCTTCTGCTCCACCTACAGAAATAATTACATGCTGACCTTTTGCCTTAGCATTTTTAATATCCTGAATAAATTGTGCTTTAGTATAACCACCTAGCGCATTAGACAAATCCTTATCAAGTTCAAATGTAACTTTGCCCGGTGTTGTTGATGAGTTAGCAAAAGATACACAAATCATATCGTAATAATCCGGTACATCTGAAATCTTTAATGCTGTTGAGCCATTAAGGAAATTATGCCAATAACCTGTTACCATATGTTCCGGTAATTTAGAATTAACTGTATAGTTATTTTCTGTTGTTTCCTGCTCACTTCCATTATTTTTAGTTGTCTGAACTTCTCCTGCAACCAAATCAGTTCTTAATTTCCACAATGTTGCCGCATCTGTTGGTGACCATCCTAAATTAGATGTATGAGCGTATGTACATTCGTAAACATTGCCCTTGTGTTGAACAAGATCTCCCAATCTATATACAACACTATTTGGAGACCATTCAGGGTACTTTCCGGTTGCCTGTTTTGTTGTATCATTTTCTTTTTTTGTTGTAACAGAAGCTGTTGTTACTTGCTGTCCCTTTGTTGTATTTTGTTCTTTTGCTGTTGTCTGTGTCTGACTATTTGTTGTTTCCTGAGATTTTGTTGTAACATCCTCAGATGGTTCTACATAATCTCCATTTTTATAAACAACTTTTGTTGACAAAATTTCGCCTGCTGAAACAGCTTTTTGTCTTAATGTTATTCCTTTTATATTTTGAGCATTAGCTGTTCCTTTTCCTGATTTAAGTGTAAATGTTAATGAAGCTCCCGGCTCTAATGTTTTTGAACTCCACTCAGGTGGCGTAACAACAGTTTTTCCATTTTCTGTTGTAATTGTACCTCCTGCACTCCACTCTCCTGATAAAGTTTCGCCGTTTTGTGTTTCAATTGATATTGAAGGATAACTTAATGTTTTTCCGAAATATTCTGCCCAAGGCATTACTGAAATATCTTTTGAACCACTTGCTTTTGTTACTGATGAGTTAGTATTTTTTAGTGTAATTGTATAAGAATCACCTGATGTTGTAACTGTTGTTTCAACTCCATCATTAGCAGGAACAACTATCTTCTGATTAGGAATTGCTGCTGAACCATACAATGATTCTTTCATTGTCTTAGTCATTGTGCTGGATGCATCTAAAGAAGCCATCCATGAAATAAGACCACCTAAATGTTTCTGTTTTACATATTTGCCTTTTTCTGCTACCGATTCTTCAGTATCACAAGTAAAGAACATTCCTGAAGATTCACTATAGTAATAGTTAGCCTTTGCAACATCATCCCAATATTTAGTCAAATTATATTTGCTTACTAATGAATCAATATCTGAATATGCATATGTTACACCATTTTCGCCTGTTGCATCTGCATATAATCCTGGATTTTTAGAATCTCTTCCTGTGTCTTTCTTTACTTCTTTCCATCCTCTTGTATAAGGTGCAACACCAACTACGATTTTTGAATAATCAATGTTGTCCCCATATTTATTTTCTAAATATTTAATACATGAATCTACAGAAAGTCCTGCATCCCCTTCACCATATGCCGGATTTGTGTATAATGCTGTCTGATGAGCAGTAAATCCTTCCCATGCACCATTAAGGTCATATGTCATCATGTTTGCAAAATCTACGATTTTTAATACTTTTTCGTATTCAATTGCTTCCATCATTTTAGGTGATGCTGACATTGCTACTGATAATTCATAGTGTTTATTATCTTTTGTACCATAGCTGTCAAGCGCATCTCTTATGGCCTGAAGTAATAATGTAAAGTTCTGTGTATCAGCGGCTGAACCTTTACATCCCTTATCAATTGCCACGCCGTTTCCTTCAGGATCAGGATCCCTGTCTGCTGTAGGATATTCCCAATCAATATCTACAAAATCATATCCATAATAATGAACAAATTTTGCAACATTATTGGCAAAATTCTTTCTGGTTGTTTCAGATGCGGCAATCTTTGGAAAATCACCTGATCTTGTCCAACCACCAACAGAAACACCTATTTTCATATTAGGATATTTCTGTCTTAAAAGTACCATTGCTCCTAATACACCTGCATATTTATTGTCTGTTCCAACTGAAAATCCAACATTTGGATTCTCATAATCAGCCCATGCATCAGTAGTAATCAAATCACCATTTGCATCTGCATCCATAAACGCAAAATTTAAGTGTGTGATTAAGCTACCATCAATCTTGTCAGGTGTAAAATTCTTTTGTCCTGAATAAATTGACCAGTCACCATAATACATAACATTACGATATGGTGGCTGCTCTGCATCTGCAGCTTTGACTTCCTTTGTTGAAAGTTCTGTAGCTGCACAATATCCACCCATCAAATTAGCGACCATTGCAAGTGCCATTGTGAAACTAAGAATCTTTCCTGAAAGTCCTTTCCTTAAAGTTCTTTTCCTTCCTTTCATTTTTCCCTCCATTTTCTCTAGTCTTTTAGACCTTTTTATAAAAACTGAACCTTTTATTATAGAAAGTAGAATTATGGATGCTTATTCCACTTCTATATTTTCAATAAAATTTTCTAAAACTTTTTATTAGTTGAAGTATTTACTTTTGAAACACTTCAATTATTTTTTTAGAAATATTTATTGTTTTTTTAATAAAAACGTTTTAAATTCTTTGTAAAAAATATAAGCTTATTTCAGCTTTTAGGTTCATTTTTTATTAATTTTTTGTTCTGCCCTTTCATTTCTGCCTATTATAACACGTTTTTTTGGTAAAAGTAACCAACTTTATTGTAATAAAAAATATTTTTATTTGTGTTTTTTATATAAAACAATATTTTTATTATGTTTTTATATTTTTTCAACTATTTTTTATTTTATTTTCCGATTTCTGTAATGCTGATTCCAGTTACATATCATATAATGTTTTTCTTTGCTGACACGTAATCGTTGCTCAAATAGCAATTATATATTGCTCAAAAAAATTCGGAAATATCATCTACATCTTTATATCGGAAATGAAGAGACTCTTTCAATATACTAAATCATCAGATTGCAAAAAGGACTGCCGGAAATGATTTACTCTCAGTATTAACTGTGTCATTTTCCGGCAGTCCTTTTTCATTTTGTTGTTATTATTTCTTCAAGCTTTCTCTAAATATCTGCTCTATTTCTTCTTTATCAAGTTTCTTGTAGCCACCTGTCATTATGAATATTCCTTTTTTATCATCTTCCCCTGAAAAATACTGTTCACAAATATGATTAAAGATATCATAAATTCCTGAAACCATCTGGTAATGTGGAAGTATCATTGTATATCTTGGATTCAAAATAGAAAATCTAGGCATTATTTTTTCATCTGTAAAAACATGTACACATTATGCTTTCTTGCAATTTCAACACCTTCATATAATTTTTCAACTTTTTCCTGCATAATTTTTATATTACTTATGATATATAATTATTTAAACTACTTTCCCATGTATCTCCCAATATACTCATACAATTCAATATTAGTCTCCGCGTTTTTCTCCTCCGCCTCTATATATTCAGGAAAAGGAAGTCCAATCTGGCATTCGCCACATATGTCAACGCCTATTATTTTCTTATCTTTCAAAAAGAATTTCAACAGATGTTCAAGCATACCAAGGCTCATATGCCCTTGACTCCAGTTAGTTTCAATATAATGTTTGTCCAAAATATCTTTGTCTATGGAAATATAAAAAGGTACATCAGTTTCAATCAAATCAAGTTTTTCTCTTCCACTATTGTTCCGTAATTCTTCTGTTGAAAATGTTATAAGCTTACTCTGATTTTTCACATTTATCTGCTGTATATCCGCATCACTTGCCCCAACAAGAATCAATTGTTCAAGATTTTCGTTTTGCTCAATAACCTGTGCCGCCCAATCGCCACAACTTGTCATTCCTTCAACCATAGGCTTTTGCATATCTGTGTGATGGTCATACAAAACAAGCGAAAACTTTTTATTTATTTTGTCCGTCATAATTTTTGTTATGTAATGATAATTACCTGAATCAATAAAATGAACGCCGTTTATGCTAAAATTCTCTATTCGTTTCTGAATCTCCGCCTCCCCTTCTTTGGTGCAATACAAGTCGGTTTCTAAAATATCTGAGCAGTCAATTCTAACAATATTCTCCGTCTGCTCTATATTTTCATCAATATAAATATGTGTAAAATCTAAAATAAAATTTTCACTTCTTGTCATTTTATCATCCTCTATAAATTTTCATTTATTATTTTCATAAAAGTTTTTGCTGCCTTACTTAACATTGCATGTTTTTTCCAAACCAACGCTAACTCTGTTGTCAATCACCTGATATGTTGGCTCCTCTCCTAAGTTTTATTTTTTTATATATCTTTGATTTTTGCTATTTGGTTTGTCTGGAATTGTCATACAAACCAAGTTTAATTCAAGTTCATGTTTTAAATAATTTCTTCTAAAACCTTCTCTAGACTTCAATTCTAACTTTTCCATAAGTTGATTACTTGTATACGCAACATCATATTCCATTACATCCAAAAGTTTTCTAACACAATCAGACAATTGTTCACTGTCTTCATTTATTTGTGTTGCTATCTCTTCTAATACGCTATCAATCTGTTTTAACATAAACTCAATAAAAAATGTTGAATTTCCATTAACATGGCATTTTGATATTGCATTATAATATTCATCCTGATATTTCATTTGTAATTGTAAATAGTGGTTGATATTTTTCCATAAAATTCTCTCCTAACTTTCCATACTATCTTACGCACTAACTTCCGTACTATCTTGCGTATCATCTTGCGTATCATCTTCCGTATTATCTTGCGTACTTTTTTCCATAATTATACCATAATTTTTCTGATTAACAGCAAAAAACTTGCATTAAACAATGCAAGTTTTTTAGATTATTTATTATTATATTTCCTTTCCTACTTCAAATGCCTTGCCAACTGGTCCTCCCGGTTTCATATAAAAATTAGGGTGTCAAGACACAAAAATGTCATATACAATCGCCAAAAAATGTAATAAAATATAACTATATAAATTACCCGATAATTTATGAATTTTATACATCGGAAAAGTCTTTTTTCCTTCAACAATATTTTATTTATGGAAAGGAACGGTGAATATATGAAAAAAACATCTTTAAAATTACTGCTATTTTCCTTTGTTATGAGTTTACTTATGATAATTCCTACAAAGGTAAATGCAGAAGAAATCATTCCGGTCAATATATCTGTAAAGTATGGCCAGACAGAAGCCCGAAGAATCTTAGATATGATTAATGAACTGAGAACCAGTCCTACTGACGCATGGGCTTGGGATAAAACTGATACCAAACAAGTTGCATATCCCGGTTTAAAAGAACTTGTCTATGACTATGATTTAGAGCGACTTGCAATGAAACGTGCAGCAGAAATTGCACTATCCTACGAACACACCCGCCCAAATGGTCAAAATCCTTTTACTATTTATACTGAAGAAAATATAACCAGACTGGATGCAGGTGAGAATATTGCAGTAGCAAGTGGTAATGAATATTCTACGGCAGAAGCAGTAAATAACGGATGGCGTGAAGATAACGAACCTTATGCCGGTCAGGGGCACCGTAGAAATATGTTAGGTTATAAATTTACCTGCGTTGGAGTTGGTCATGTTACTTACAACGGCTATGACTACTGGGTGGAAGAATTTGCTTCCAGACCTTCCATTAATACAACAGAAACACCGGCAAATGACAGTGAACAAACTGTTACTGTTTCAGTAACTAAAAGTTGGATTACAAATTATAAGACATATTTTGACCAAGATTCATATGTTCTTAGATTAGGAGAAACAGTAACTCCAAATATTACACCTATAATTTCTCTTATAAATCAATATTCAGTCGGAACCGTGTTAGATACTCCAACCGTTTCCATTAATGACCCTTCTATTGCCACCTATAGTGATGGAAAGATTATAGGTCTTAAAGAAGGTACCACCACGTTGACCACATCACTGTACGGATTGCCCTCAACAACTTCGGCAACAATAATTGTACATGACTGTGATAATCATTGGGATGGTGGAGTAACTACAAAAGTTCCAACCTGTATAGTGGAAGGCGAAAGAACTTATACCTGCGCTATTTGTAATAATACAAAAATTGAAAAAATTGGCATAGATGCAACAAAGCACCTCCACTCTGAAATTCGAAATCAAAAGGAAGCTTCCTGTAAAGAGGAAGGATATACCGGTGATAAATATTGCCCTGACTGTGGAACTAAACTTTCATCAGGCAATACTATTGCAAAAACAGAAAATCATAGTTGGAATAAGGGAGTAATCACTAAAAAACCTACATGTGCAGAGACAGGCGTAAAGACCTATACTTGTAGCATTTGTAGTAAGACAAAAACAGAAAACATTGCAAAAACAACAAAACATCTTCATACCGAAATTCGTAATAAAAAGGCTGCTACCTGTGGCGAAACCGGTTATACCGGCGATACATATTGTACTGATTGTGGCACTAAAATTTCATCCGGTAAGACCATTGCAAAATTAACTACTCATACTTGGGATGAAGGAAAGGTCACAACAGAACCTACTTGTACAGCGAAAGGTGTTCGAACATTTACTTGTAGTATATGTGCCAAAACCAAAACTGCGAGCATTGCAGCAACAGGACATCAGCATACTGAAATCCGCAAGAAAAAAGACGCAACCTGCGGCGAAGATGGTTATACAGGAAATACATATTGCACTGATTGTAAGAAAACAATTTCATATGGTCAGACCATCAAAAAAACCGTTAACCATACTTGGGATGACGGAAAAGTCACAAAAGAGCCTACATGTACAGCAAACGGCGTAACAACTTTTACATGCATTGTATGTAAAAAAACAAAAACAAGAAGCATAAAAGCAACAGGACATAGTTACGGAGAATATGTAGTTGTAAAAGAACCTACAACCACAGAAAAAGGATTAAAATCCAAGACTTGCAGTGCTTGTGGAAAAGTATATTCTGTAACACTTGCAAAAATTTCTTCTTCTAAGACAACTACAAAAACTCCAACGACTTCGTCTCAGAATGCACAGACACGCAAAATTACTACTAAAAAGATTAAGCTAAACCGTAAGAAACTGACTTTGAAAAAAGGCAAAACTTTTAAATTTAAAGTTACTCTAACACCGAGAAATAGTCGTGACAGAATCACTTACGTAACCTCAAACAAAAAAGTTGTCAAAGTCTACAGAAACGGTAGAATCAAAGCCTTGAAAAAAGGAAAGGCTAAGATTACAGTAATTTCAGGTACGAAAAAATTTGTCTGCAAAGTAACAGTAAAATAAAAGGCTTTATAATAAAAGCAAATTAAAAAGTCAATTATTTTTTGAGACTTTGATGATCTAATGATATATTTAATAAAATATAATTTTTCAATATATCATTACTAAAAAATCCTTTATGATATACAAGGCTTGCAAACCTGTATACATAAAGGATTTTTTTCACAATCCCCTACCACAAAATTAGCATTCGGAATATTTTTCTTCTTCGCCTGTTCTATCATTGCAGGTGTTAAATCAAAACCTGTGTAATGTCGGTTTGGATATTTTTCTGATAACAATGAAATCATTGGAGCCGGTCCACATCCTGCATATTTTATATCACCACTCCATTACAGTGGTCCACTTCATGTTGTATAATCTGGGCTGTATAACCACTGAACTTGCCGTGTTTCGGCTCAAAATTTTCATTCAAATAATCCACTTCTATTTCTTCGTATCTTATGCAATTACGAACTCCATCCAATGAAAGACAGCCCTCTTCTGTAGTGTACTCTCCTGATTTTTTAGTAATCACAGGATTAACCATTGCAAACTGAAACGGTCCTGCTGCCACAACAATAATGGATTTATTTACTCCAATCATATTGGCCGCCATACCTACACAAATTTCTCTGTTTTCTCTTAATGTATCCATTAAATCAGTTACAACCTGTTTGTCCGCCTTTGTAGCAGGCTGCGCTTTTCTCGCAAAAATCTGTTTTCCTTTTACTATTTTCTTTACCATAATCTGTCTCCATCTGATTCTATTAATATATTGATTAGTACATCAAAACACCAAAAGTTTGATTACAACCTGATTATTTTACTCATCATTGCAAAATTTGTAAGTTCTTAATCAGATATATTTGACTGTATAAACTCCTCAATAATATCCAAAATTCTTTCTGTAAAAAACTCACTTCCGCCGTGGTCCGCACCTTCAAGCATATATAACTTCACATTTTTATTGTATTTCTTTAATAGCTTGTATACAACGACGCTAATTTTAGGGTTGACTGTGCGATCCTTTGTTCCATGGAACATAAGTATTGGAGGCAATGGTGTGTCCTCATTTATATTACACTCAACTGACATTTTTCTACACAAATCAGGATTATTACGCAAATCAACGCCACCCATTTCCATTCCTTCCGGACTATCAGGCTGATGATGATTCAATGTACTAGGCATACTATCTTCAAACATTATGCTTAATGCACCATACATTGAAATAATTCCCTTAACATTTGCATCTGCTTCAGGATAAATGTTTTCATTAGAATCTTCCTTGATAAGCTGTGAAAAAAATGCAGAATGTCCTCCTGAAGAATCCCCTGCAACAAACATTTTTGTTGCATCTGCTTTGTATTCACTGGCATGAATTTTCATAAATCTTATGGCATTTCTTGTGTCTATCGCCTGTGCCGGAAAAGGTGCAATGCCTGAATGACGATACTCAACAACTGCTATTACATAACCTTTTTCAGCTAATCTTGAAAGCACACCAAGTTTGGAATTAATATTCTGTTTCAACCATGCTGAACCCTGAACATAAACTATACAAGGATATGTTTCATCACTATCTGTTGTATTTCTTGTTCTGGGAACAATAATTTGCAAATGCAATGTTATTCCATCTACGTGTGCATATTCAACATTAGAAAATATGTATGCACCCTTCTCGTCCCCTGTAGTTGGTATTCTTTCCACTCCATCAATTGGCTCATCAAAAGATGGATATTCTTCATATGACCACTCTTTTACCTCCATAAATAACATCTCCATTTCTTATAGTTATCAGACTTTTCTACTGCTTTAAATCCTGTCTTATATTCATTAGGGCACAACCTAGTTGGTTATTTCCTTCTCAATCCACGTCATTATCACATCCACCAAATATTCCTGTTGTATCCGGCTTAGCTCTCTTCCCGGTTGTATTTTGTGCCACTTTCTAATGCACTCCCTGCAACATGTTGCCGTTGCGTGCTGTGCCACAAAAACCGGATGCCCTTTCATTGGTGTCTGTTTTCCGTCATTTGGAATAACCGGCGGTGCTTCTCTTTTTGCAATAAACTCTCTGGCATGTTCTCTTATAGTATCCAAACCTTTTTCATTTATATAATCAATATCCTTCTGTTTCAAATGAAAACTGCTACGAAACTTTGACCTTCCAAGTCCCAGAAATAATTGATTATACCACTCTTCCTTTGTCATCTTCTCTGCCATCTTTTTTGCTTTTTCCTTCTTTGTATTTCATCAACTTAATAACTCTCTGTCTATTATATCTCTGAATCATTACAAATATCAAATCAAACATTGCAGCCAAAATCGATGTAATAACAAAAACAGGATATGCACCAAACCAAACTCCTGCCACAATCGGCACAAAGCTTAGCACTACAATCATTTCATGTACCAACTCTGCCTGACACATAGCCTGTACAATTTCATGCAAACTATGAATTTTAGTGTCAAACAAACTTGAGTCATATGTAGGCATTCTGTTCTTCCATTTCTTCACATTTAATTTCTTATATATTCTATTTTCAAAATTGCTGACCTGATACCAACTCTTCGTATAATCCGCTCTGTTCCTCATAACCTGATTAAAAATCAAACCTACAAGCAATCTCATAATAAAATGATATGAAGTTGTCCCTAATGTAATTGCAAAAGTTAGGATTATATCAATTGAAGTCGCATTATATAATGCAACTGTTAGTATTGTTAATGTTGCAATTATCAACGTTGTTCTATGAATTATTTTAGGCATAACTATTTCGTCTTTCTTATTTTAATCTCTCCTCGTATTATATGGATAATCCTTGTCATAAGCTTATGACTTTTTGCTCCATAGAAATTACTTACTTCCTGACTATTTATAAAGCTGCTTTAAAACTTTTTGACTCACATCTGCATCCTCCATTTGCCTATTTCTTCCTTTATTTTTTTCATAAGCAATTTTTTCTATTCCGCTTATACTATCCTGATAAAATATTTCCTTTAGTATAGCACATTTCAACATATATCGTTTTTATTATTTTTCTATTTATTATTGTTATTGTATAAATGTGACAAAAGCAGACAAAAATCGTAAACTGTATTGCTGTTAAAACAATATGTTGATATACTAATTGTAATAATTAAAAAATACTTTACAAGAAGGCTGTAAGTTTTTGATATAAACTTGCAGCCTTATCTTTTTTGTAAATCAATTATTTATTCAGCTTTATTATTTGCTGATTTTTATTAGTTTTGGCTAACCTTGTATTAAAAAAGTTTTATTTTTTTAATATATTTAATACTCTATGGGAAACTACTCCTATAATCCCACCTGTAATTACTCCTGCTATAAGAAGCATTGGAACATAGTAGTAAATGCCGTTGTTTTTTACTACAAATGCTGCAACGGATATCTGTGCCATATTGTGACATACTGCCCCTATAATACTAACTCCCATAATTCCAAAAAAATCTGTTTTTTTAATTATCATCATTGCAATAAGACTTACTATGGCACCGGCAAGGCTATAGGCAATTGACATTAAACTGCCAAACATAAATCCTACAAGAACTATTCTTACCAATGATATTAGCCATACGTCCCCCATATCTAAGCTATACAATGCAATGACTATCACAAGGTTAGCCAGTCCCAGCTTTACACCAGGGATTCCTATATTAATTGGTATTAAAACCTCTACATAACTAAAAATTATTGCAAGAGCAACAAGCATTGCTATATTTGCTATTTTCTTTGTACTCATCTTTTCTCTCTTCTCTTTTGAAATTGCTACAAACTCCTATTTTGCAATAACATCTGCCTCATTACCTTTTGTATTGTCTGATACTGCAATTTCCACAACAATCTTGTGTGGCAGACATACAATATTTTGTCTGGTCTTTGTTATTTTTCCCTGCTTAACACAATATTTATCAGGACAATCTGCTTCTTTCATTTCCACACAATTATCGTGAATCCAAACTATATTTTTACCTTTATCAGTTTTTATCTCTATTTCCTGATTCTTTGTCAATGAATAAGTTCCATATACATTTCCGTCTACGGTTATTTTTACTATTTCACCGTTATCTGACTGCATCTGATTCATTATAATATACATGACAATGGCAATTACAATAATAACTGCTGTCAAAATTAAATCTTTCTTTTTCGTCAATTTCAAGTTATTCATTATGATTTTCCTTTTTTATTTTTTCTACCGGATAGTCCGTAGAATAATCACTATAAATTCCTTCTGTTACATATTGCTTGTTGTCGTTAGTTAACAGTATTGCGTCAAACTTATCGCTATTGGCCCTCCAATATTCCTTAGCCTTGTCAATACCCATAATAAATAATGATGTTGATAATCCGTCTGCCAAAGTTCCATCGGAGCTAATAATTGTAACTGATTTAAGTCCTGAATCTGCCGGATACCCTGTAACCGGATCAATTATGTGATGATATGTTTTTCCGTCTTTTTCAAAATAACGCTCATAGCCACCTGAAGTAATAACTGCCTTGCCTGCAATTTCAAGAACTCCTATATAGCTTTCATCACTATCCGGATTCTGCACTGCAACTTTCCACTTGCTTCCGTCAGGCTTGGCTCCAAGCGCCTGAACATTTCCACCAAGACTAACCAGACCGCTTTTAATTCCGTTATCCTTAAAAACTTTCATAACTTCCGATGAAGTATATCCTTTAGCGATTCCGCCAAAATCAATTTTCATTTTTTTATCTAGTTTTGCCACTCTTGTTTTGGAATCATATTTGATTTTTGATTCATTGATATTTTTTAATGTACTTTCCAGTTCTTTTTTATTAGGAACTTTGTAATTCTTTGTATCAAAACCCCATAACTGCATAATTGGATATATTGCAGGATTAAAGACACCTTCTGTACTTTCAGATATTTCCAAAGAACGCTCCATTATATTTCCAACATCTTCCGACAACTTAAGCTCTTTCTCACTATTTAATTTGCTAACTTCACTGTCGCTGTTTCCTGTAGAAAGCATTCCGTCTAATTCTTTTATTCTGGCAGAAGCCTTTGCTACTGCTTCTTTTGCATTGTCACCATATGCTGTTATTTCCATATATGTGTCCATTGCAAAAAGTTCGCTTGTGTACTTCTGCTCATTATTCTGTGTTGTCTTCTGAGATTTTACCATGTTACCATTTCCACATCCACATAGCAGAATTGCACATGTTAATAATATAATTATTTTTTTCATCTATAGCACCTTTGTATATATTTTTATTTTGCAGTTATGTATGACTTACTTAGGTTAATTTCTTCTAACTTTGAATAGTCTAGCATAGGATATTTCTGTTGTCAACAATCCAGATTTTGGAGTTTTAAAATAACATACACTATTAACTGCCTTTACGGATTCTACGAAATATTTCGTATTGTCTTTTTAATTCTTCCTCTTCATTAATCGGATATCCTTTTGCCTCCAAAATTCTTTCTATTGCCTGACTTGGATCCATTGTATGATAAGAAAAAAATAATTCCCGTAATTCTTTTGGTTTTATGATTTTATAAACCTGAGATGATGATTTTTCATATGTGTATGAAAAATAGCGGTAAATATACCCTATCCAGTACATTTCATTAGGAGAATACTTTACCGAACCATACTTTGACTCTCCATACTGTTCAACTATTCTTTCAAAAATATCTTTTGGTTGAATATTAGTCTGCAAAATATCTCCACTGTCTAAACTTTTTGCAATTATACTTTGCATAAACCTTCTTATAAATATTTCTGAACTTGTAGACGTCGTTTCAATTGACATTTCAAATACTTGTCCCTGCATTTCACATAATATTAAACCATCTTTGTCAAATTTTCTCATATAATAACTGCTCCTTACAATCCTTTTTATTTCAGAATTTCATCTATATAACGACCTTTTCCTCTATATTTAATTCTGGCTAATTTGACTTTATCATCTCCAAGCTTAGCATCCGAATTTCTCATTTTCTTATAGTATTCCTTTTCTTTTTCTGAAATATAACAACGTTCCAACATTTTAAGGCTTTTGATAGCTTTGTCACTTTTAAATACATACTGATAACCTAAATTGGTAGCCGCCAGACAGTGCTTACACTGCTCATCAGTTATTTCTCCCATAATAAATGAGTTAATAATCTGGAACATTCTATTATCCGCAATGGGAGCTATTATATAATCACAGTCACAGGATTTTTCTATTAGCTTTTTTATTATGGGATGATTTTCATATTCCTCTAAAACGCCACGATAATAAGCTATAGTCATCATCCATTCCTGATTCACATTATATTTTTTCCCTTTTAAACCTTCTTCCTTAAAATCAAAAATATACACACTTGACTTTTCAAAACCTGAAATAAATGATATCGCCTGTTCGTATCTCTCACCTGTATAAAAGCCCTGTCCCAAATCATTATTCGTTCTGCTTTTATGTATATCCAACTTTCCTTCTATCCTGCTCTTCGCTCCATGAAATAAAAGCTTATGATTCTTATCCATATGTTCTATATAGAACATTTCTTTAAGCCTATTAAGTTTAATATTATTCTTAAAAGCAACTTCATACACATACTCTAGCAATTTATCAGATGGAGTAGTTTTACCCATCTCATTACGCGAAATAGTAATCTGTTCAACACCAATTTTTTCAGCAATCTGAGATTGTGTTAACCCCAATATCTCCCTAATTGATTTCAAATCTTCTTTAAAATTATATTCCATATTTTGTCACCTCAACTTATTTATATCATATTACTTAAATAAGTTTGTTGTCAACTTGTTTATATCATATTACTTAAACAAGTTTTAAATTATAGCTGACCTTCGCATTCAGCTCGGTCAATTATTAATTAGTTTCTTTATACTTCTACTTCTTATTAATTATCTTAAATATAATGCTTATTGCTATAACCGCAGTTATTACATCTGAGCACGCCTGTGATACAAGTATTCCGTTGTAGCCTACCACATTTGACATTACTACTAGTGCCAATACGTACACTACTCCCTGACGGCTTATTGATAAAATAAATGCTCCCAGCGCACTGCCTACTGACTGGCATACGCAGGTTGAAACTAATGTAACTGCCATAAAAGTCATTCCCAACTGCTGGAATCTAAGCATTGTTGCACCGTTTGATACAATATCCGACTGCTTCATAAACACGCTTATTATTAATGGTGCAAATACACTCATTATTATAGTAAAGACTAATCCTAATCCCATTTCAAACAAATATGCAAATTTTAGTATTTCTTTTAAACGCTTATTGTTCTTTGAACCATAGTTATAACCAATTAATGGCTGTCCGCCGAAGGCAAAACCTACCAAAATAAGTGCAGTAATCATATTTACCTTTAAAGCAATTCCCATAGCTGCAATTTTGTCATTTCCATATGGAAGAAGATAGTGATTTGTTGTCATTACCATAAAACTTTGCATTATATTTGTGATTGATGCCGGTATTCCTATAATAAGAACGTTTCTAATCATTGAAGTTGAAATCTTTGCATCGCCAATTGACACTGACAATCTGTTAGTTTTTTTAATCATTACATAAACATAGTAGATATCCGCAATTAAATTTCCAAGAACCGTTGCAATTGCGGCACCTGCTGCACCCTGCTTTAATCCAAAAATAAATATTGGATCAAGTATTATGTTGGCAACTGAACCTACCATTGAACCAACCATTGCCTGAGTTGCAAGTCCCTCTGTTCTTAATATATTACTTGGCACAAGTCCAAAAATAATTGATGTGGCACCTATTGCAATCCATGTATAATAGTCACTTGCATATTGGAAAGTGCCGTCATCTGTCCCCAAAATATGAAGAATCGGCGTTTTAAAAACCATAAGCACTATGCTTACAAATATTCCAAATCCAATAGCTCCCCATATGCAAAAAGCACTGACTCTTTTTGCCTCTTCCAATCTTTTTTCTCCAAAAAGTCGTGAAATTAGTGAGCTTCCGCCTAGTCCAAATATGTCACCAAAAGCTATCATCAAGGTAAACACAGGAACAACAAGAGATACTCCTGCCACAAGTTCCTGAACACCTGTTAAGGCTATAAAATATGTATCCACCATGTTGTAAATCAGTGAAACCATCATACTAAATACTACCGGCAAAGCAAGCTTCATGTATGCTTTAGGAACCGGTGTCTTTTCAAATAAAACATTTTCCATCTTTTTTGTCTCCTTATTTTTATGGAACTTTTTTGTTATTTTTCTTTCAAAAAGTTCCCTATTTAAATTTCTTATTAATCAAAAAACATCCACAATCACAGAATAAATGGATTATGGATGTCCGACTGTAGCGCAAATTACGCCCTATCATATTTAATTATTTAATTTTCCATATTCTTCTTTTGACAAATTAAATACTGCCCAAGCTTTTGGCCAACCTGCATAAAATGCAACGTACCACCAAATTGGAAAACCTAAAATTACGTGCAAAGCCTATCTCTGACCTTGCACGTTTATTATATCTCTTTTATTCAATTATGACTACTACCTATATTAAATCATAGTCTATGCCTTGTAAGCATTTATTTCTTTTATAAGCAAATTATTTGTCTATAATTTTTACAGCAGTACCATAGGCAATCACTTCTGCTGCTCCACTCATTACCTGTGATGAACCATATTTTACACCAATTACTGCATCTGCGTCCAGTTCTTTTGCCTCATCAACCATTCTCTTAACAGCAATCTGTCTTGCCTCATTTAACATTTCCGTATAACCTACGATTTCTCCACCTACAAGTGTTTTCATTCCTGCCATAAAATCACGACCTACATTTTTGGTCTGAACAACTGTTCCTTTTACCATACCCAATGCTTCTATTTCCGTTCCCGGAATATAATCAATACTTAGCAGCTTCATCTTCTTCTCCTCCATCTATTTCTCTTATTCTGCCTATTAAAACACCAATGATACATACAATGATAACAACCGGAATTGCTACTAAAACTATCAAAAGTCCTAAAGGAATTGGATCAACACTATTTCCCCACAGGAACATTCCAATAAGAAATAGCATAAATACTATCATTACTGCTCCTCCGATTATTGCTCCCATTTTCTTCTTCATGTGGATGTCAATTTTGCTAATGTTCACAAAATTTATGCCCTCCTTCTCCATGTTTTCCATCTTCTCAAGCCATTCATCTGTTTTCAGATTATTAAGTTCACATTTCTGATTTATGATTTCTTCGGTAAGATTATACATATTGGTAAGGTTAGATTTTTGTTTTTCCAAAACATCTAAATATTTTTCCAAACAATTTTCCAAAGTAACATTGTCATTTAATACTGATTTTATGTCTTCTACTGATATTCCGATTTTTCTTAAAAGTTTTATTTTTTTCAAAACTTCTATATTATCCTGATGGTATTCTCTGTAACCATTATCAGCTCTTTCAGGTGTAAGTAATCCCTGACTTTCATAAAATCTAATATTTTTGCTTGTTATTCCAACTAGTTCTTCAACCTGTTTAATCTTCACCGGATAGCCTCCATCTTCTTGTTTTTAATAACCCGATTCACTTATAACTGTATCGATACACCTTATTTATACAGCTTCCATAAGGTGGAAGGTCAATACTTTTTTTAATTCTAATAATATTATATACCATACATTACAATATACAAAGAAAAAAGAGCCGGGCTCCCCAACTCTTTTCTCAACAAATTATGATTTTTATCCTTTTACTGCTCCAACTACAAGACTATCCTGTACCTGTTTGCTTAAAAAGAAATAAATAATGATAGTAGGTAATGTTGCTATAACCATACCTGCTCCTATTAATCCCCATTCTGTTGAATACTGACCTGCAAGTGACATTATTCCTACCGGAAGTGTTCTATACTGGTCACTGTCAACAAAAGTATTGGCTAACATTAATTCATTCCATGTTCCAAGAAATGTAAATATTGAAGCTGTGGCAATAGCCGGCTTAACCATTGGGAATATTATTTGAATAAAACATTTAAATATTCCACAGCCGTCAATATATGCGGCTTCTTCCATTTCTCTTGGTATTCCTCTATAGAAACCAACTAATATCATAATACTCATTGGCAGAGCTCCTGCTATATATGGAATCATTAGTCCAAGATAACCTCCCTTTAACCCAAGGGTGTCAAGAATCTGGAATAATGGAAGTAATGCTGCCTGCGCAGGTATCATTATTCCTATCATAAATAATCCATAAACAGCATTCTTTAGTTTCCATGTCATTCTGGCAATGGCGTATGCTGCCATTGAAGATATTATTCCTGCCACAACAACGGTAACTACAGAATAAAAAACTGAATTAAGGAAATAACGAATTAAGTTAGATGAACTTAATGCTGTTATATAATTATCCCATCTCCAAACTTTTGGAAGTCCTATTACATTCTCGCCAAATATTTCCGTATTGCTTTTTAATGAAAAAGTTATAAGCCAGTATAAGGGAAACAACTGAGTCAAAGCAATTAAAAGCAACACTATAAATTTTATCTTGCCTATAATATTTTTCTTCTTCATTATACCCTCCTATACTGCTGAAACATTTTGTTCTGCTTTTTTAAACAATCTGTTTACAATAAATGTAAATATTAAACATTCGATTACTATAAAAAATGCCTGAGCACTTCCATAACCATATAATCCTTTTCTAAATAAATTGTTATACATTAATGTTGCCGGAACCTCACTTATATGATTTGGTCCACCACCTGTCATTACATATACTAAATCAAAGGCTCTAAGTGAACCTGTAATTGCAAAGATTACACAAGTCTTTATTACAGGAACCAGCAGAGGTAGCGTGATTTTTCTATAAACCTGCCATGTTGATGCTCCATCAATCTGTGCAGCTTCATAGTAATCTGTTGAAATTGATTTAATTCCTGCGTAAAAAATAATCATGTGATAACCTATATATTGCCATACAGATGGAATTAACACGGTCATAAATGCATTTTTTGTAAGCCATGAGTGTTCATATTCCGGTACAAAATGTCTTATTACAGTATTTATTACACCATAATCACTGTTAAACATTTTAAGCCATAATTGTCCAATAACCATACTTGAAATTACAACAGGTATAAAATATATAGTTCTAAAAAAGTTATCCCCTTTTACACCTTTTGATAATATCAAGGCTAATATTAATGATATTGGTAACTGAATAAATAATGATGCTGCCACTAATATTAATGAATTTTTTACCGCCTGTGGAAAATATCTGTCGGAAGTAAATAATTCAATATAGTTTTTTATTCCAATAAATGTTTTACTTCCAATCCCATTGTATTCAAAAAAGCTATATACTCCTGATGTTATCAATGGGATTAGAGTAAATCCTAAAAATAAAAGTAGCGCCGGTAATATGAAAATCAATATGTATTTTTTATTTCCAAGCATTTTTTCCATAACACTACCCACCTCTTACTTCTTATTTGCCGTTGATTGCCGCTTTATGTTCATCAATAAATTCATTTATATCTGCGCCATCTGCAAATAATGTCTGTACCTGTTCGTTATGAACTGCTGCAGGTTCTGCTTCTAAAGATGTATCCCATGCAAGAACACCCTGTTTTCCTTCTGCCAATAAATCTTTAATCTGAATGAATAATGGATTTAACTTACTTTCATCAGCTTTTGTTGTCCATCCGCTGAATCCTGAACCTGTTTCGTATGATGCAACACCCATTTTTTCATTAATGTAAATACAGAATTTTGCTGCTTCTTCTTTGTACTTAGTATTGTTGTTTACCCAGAATGATTCAACATAACCACCACAGTAATCTGTTGATTCTCCTTTTCCGTCAGAAATCATAGGAATCTTTAATGCTACAACTTCTTCAGGGTTGACTGTTGCTGCTTCATCTGTATATACGTTGTTCGCAAACCAGCTTCCCATAATTCTCATTGCTGCCTTGCCGTTTTCAAATGCTGCATTGGCGTCATCATTTCCCTGCTCTAATGGATTTTCTCCAAAAGCTCCTAATTTGTATAAGTCTGATACTTTCTGTGCTGCCTTCTTATATCCCTCGTCACCAAATTCTTTTTTACCTGATAGCATTTCATTAACACCTGTAGCTCCTACTTCTCTCAAAGCTAATGCCTGGTATACAAAAGCTGCATTCCATCCGTCCTTTGCACCTGCTGCTAATGGTGTAACGCCGTCAAGAGTTTTTAATTTCTTAACTGCATCTACTAATTCATCATATGTTTCAGGAAGCTTAGCACCTGCCTTGTTAAATAATGCTTTGTTGCAGAATAATGTCATATACCATGAGAACATTGGCGTTGAATATAATTTTCCATCATATTCAAATGCTGATGTTGAACCTTCCACCATTCTTGATTTAACATCATCTGTTAAGTAATCATCTAATGCCATTACTTTTCCTGCGTCAACTAATTTCTTAGCTGTACCTGCACCCCACCAGTAGAATACATCAATGCCCTTTGCATCTCCTGCAAACTCTGCATTAATCTTTGTCTTGTATGCTTCAGTGTCCAATGTTTCTGTTTTGATTTTTACATTAGGATTATCTTTTTCGTAAGCCTTAACTGCTTCCTCATATCTACCCTTAAGTTCATTTGTGTCATTTGACCACTGGTGCCATACATTTAATGTGATAGTTCCGTCATCCTTTTTTCCCTCACTCTTACTATCACTGTTTCCGCATCCTACCATAGAGAATGCCATTGTTGATGCTAACGTAACCGCTAACACTTTCTTAAATAAATTCTTTCTCATTTTGTTTCCTCCTCGAATTTTTATACTGAAAGTATACTTTAGTACAACACCTATCTCAATTTAATATTTTGACCAAAAAAGGTTAAAAATTTTACTAAAATTTCTAACCTTTTTTTTAACACTATACTCTATATTCTTTTACTGTTTGTCCTGTCTGCTTTTTAAAGCAAATACAGAAATAGTGGGAGTCTTTAAACCCTATTTTTTCCGCCACCTCATACACTTTAAGATCCGTCTCCTTAAGAATTTTTTTGCTTGCTTCTATTCTTTTCCGGGAAATATATTCAATAAAACTTACACCATATGTTTTCTTAAATTCCCTACTTAGGTAACTGTCATTTATGTATAAATCGGAGGCGACCTTTTTAAGTGAAAGTTCCGGGTTATACAGATTTCTGTTAACGTAATCCAGTGCATCTTTTATTACATTTGTTCTCTTACCTGAACGCTTTTTTTCATGATAATCACAAACCTGTTTAATGTATTTTATAACACACTCTGATGTATCATCTATGGTTCTTATTTCCCTAACATTTTGGAAAACTTCTTCCTCACTTGCCAATTGATATATGTTTGTTCCATATTTGTTTAATGTAGAGCTTGCCCTTAGGATTATTGTCATTGCCATTAATTTAAGATATTCCTCATCAGGTATTTTTTCTGCTTTAATTATTTCTGTGTAATCAGAAACATATTTTAGTACTTCTTCTCTTCTACAATTAATTATTGCATCTGAAAATTCATCCCAGTCTATTTCCTTTTTTGAACTGTTTTTCTTCATTATTTCCTGATACTCAGAAAAGGTAACAACCTTATTTCTGCCTAATAATACAGAAACGCCTATAGCTTTGTTTGCCTGGCCATATGCTGCCGGTATTCCATTAAATTCACTGTTTTTTTCACTAACACCAATAGTTGCCGTTATTCCCATATTGTTTAATTTATTATGCAAATCATTAGCGTAATCAATGCATTTACTTACGTCTGTTTTTGTGAAAAACATTACAATATTATGCATAAAATGTATAAAAGAAAGGCTATTCTCATTATTTTGCTTTTGTATAAATTCATACACTTTTTTATAATTTTGATTTTCTTGGGCATCTTTGATTTTTACATTTATGCAAACACATCCATCAACTAAATCACTGCAATTATATGTTTCCAATTTTTTTGTAGCTTCCTCTTCTCCTATACGATTTTCTACTAATCTAAGAAGAAAGCTCTCCCTTAATATATCGTAATTTTTTTCCGCACTTTCTTTAAGCTTTGCTACTTTTGATTCCTCTTCATTGACTTTTGCTATTTCAGTTTTAATTTTAGTCATAACTTCACTTATTTCTTTTATGTTGACAGGCTTTAAAAGAAATTCGTCAACTCCAAGCTTAATTGCTTTTCTTGCATATTCAAATTCACGAAATCCGGTTACAATTACTACCCTGCATTTAGGATTTTTTTGTAGCAATTTTTCTGTAAACTGCAATCCGTCCATTCCAGGCATATTAATATCCGTAATTACAATATCAACATTGTGGTAGTTTATATATTCCAAGGCATCCTCTCCTGATGCAGCCTCTCCTACAATATTAAAACCGTTCTCTTCCCAATTATATCCTTTACGGATTAAAACTCTTTCTAACTTTTCATCGTCAACCAATAATACATTTAACATATGTTATTTCTCCATTTTAATCTTTTTGATTGTGACAATTATCTCCGTTCCTACACCAACTTCACTTTGTATAATTACAGGATTTTCTATTCCGTATGTAAGACGAATTCTCTGTATTAAACTATATAAACCAAATCCTGACTTTCCGGTAACTGTTCTTCCTGCAAGTATATCTTCTATTTTTTCATCACTCATTCCCACTCCATCATCTGATACTATGAAAATTATTTCATCTTCCTGCTCAAATACCTTAATTTCAATATTACCTCCTTCGCCATTTAAACCATGATGTACAGCATTTTCTACCAGCGGCTGTAACAGTAATTTAAGCACTTTTTCATGTTTTACAACATCTTCTATATCATAGCTAATTGCAATCTGGTTTTCATATCTGGTGTTTAAAATTGTAATGTAGCTTTCAATACAACCGATTTCATCTTCTACGCTTATATAATCCAGTCCACTGTTTAAACTATTTTTGTAAAAATTACCCAATGCCTGTATCATCTGAAAGCATTTTTCATTCTCTTCCATTAAAGCCAATGCCGAAATTGCATCTAATGTATTATACAAAAAATGAGGATTTATCTGAGCGTAAATTATGTCCAACTTTCCTTTTGCAATTATTCTTTCCTCATCCTTTACTCTCTTCATTAATGCCTTAACTGATAAAATCATATGATTGAAAACTTTTCTTAAATTCGTTATTTCGTTATCATAGTCATCCACAGGCATTGTAATAAATTCCCCATTTTCTACTATCTGCATATGATTTTCTATTTTTCTTAAAGGTTTAAAAATAAGATACGTAAGTAGCGTGGAACACAAAAATACAAAAATAATATTAATTCCCATAATTATTGCAATAATCGTTGAATAATACGGTGCCAAAGATGTAATATCGTCCATTGAAAAAACTCCTACCAGTTTCCAATCCTGTATTCCCATATCCTGACAGGCTACAATACACTCTTCTCCATTATTTTTTACTTCTTTGTATCCTTCATTAATATTTTCTGCTACTTTCGTATACTTTTTGAAATCTCTTTTTTCCTCCTGAGGTTTTATTACATAATTTCCTTTTGAATTAATAATATAAAACTGATTCTTTGAATTTTCACTTACCTGATTAAAATATCCCTGAAGAACAGTATTATCAAAAGTAATAAGTAGTGTTGCTAAAGGCTTATAATCTTTTTTGTCTAAAATCTGCCTTACATAACACAAATAGTTATTATTTTCATAGTATTCTATTGTGCCATCACTTCCCTTATAAAAAAATCCATTGCCACCGGCACTTTGCATTTTCTTATACCAGTCAGCTCCCTGGATGTACTTATTAACTTTTCTTGGTGTTCTTTTATATGAACTGTAACAATTATTATATTGATCAAATATATATACTCCTGAAACATAATCTCCTGATAAAATCATGTTAAAAAGACTTTTGGTTATGTTCTTCTGATAATTTAGATCAATATTAGCTGAATTAATTTGTCTTAGAGAATCCTGTACAATATCATCAAAATATATATACGTAGAAAGCTGCGTAACATTTTCAAACACTAATGCTAAGTTTCCATGAAGTGCGCTAACTGTCTGAACACCTGCTTTTCCGATTTCTTCCTTAGTATACTTATTATTAACAGCCCATATCATTGAAAAAGTCATAACAAATGATAGTAGCAAAATTAATATATATGTAAATATAATCTGTGTTCTTATTTTGGATTTTTTCCAATATTTTATAATTTTTTTCAACTTTTTTCTGCTCCATAATTTTTTGTAAATCCGTATCCTTCTATACTCAACTATAACCTATCCTTTCAAGTTGTACAACTTAAAATCAGACATTGAAATTTTTCTTTTTTTTTAGATAATTTTTTCTTTTCCGTACTTATCTTGTTAATTATATATTACTAATTTATTTGAAACGTCTCAATTGATTTTTTTGACTTAAAAAGGTTAAAATTTTTACTAAGAAATCTAATTAGTAAAAATATCTACCTTTTTGTTTAAAAATACTCAATATATCCTTATAAATAACAGGAAGGGAGAGCCTGGCATGCCAGACTCTCCCCTGAAAAGTGTATATATTGTATTTTTACTTAATTGTAACTTTTACTTTCTTGTAAACACCATTTTGTGCATATGCATAAATTGTGCACTTACCTCTCTTTAGGGCTGTTATTTTACCACGCTTTGACACTGTAGCTATTTCAGGATTACTTGATTCGAAACTTACCTTTCTATGTTTTTTAATCTTAACATTTTTGCTGTCTGCAATCTGTTTTACTTTAATCTTGAATTTTTTTCCAAGTAAAAGTTTTACTTTAGTCTTATTTAATTTTAAAGATTTACAATTTCCTACTTTTCCACCTTTAGTTGCTACATGAATCAATTTTGATGTAGCCAAGACCTCACCTTTATCATTCTGTGCAACTACAAGATATTTGTAATATTTACCTTTCTTTAATTTATTAGCTGTAAATGTCTTCTTGCTTACTTCTTTAATCTTCTTATACGATGTGCCACATTTAGCTCCATATATAACATACCTTGTTGCTCCGGACATCTTCTTCCAAACAAGCTTAACTGACTTCTTAGTTGTTTTCTTTACTCTAACACTAAGTTTTGCAAATGTAGAATTTGCAAAATCCTTATCATCCTTCTTTTCCAGAATTTCTTTTTCCATCTGTTCAGCTGTTTTGTAAGTGCTTGATGTTTCCACAGATATTGCTGCACCATTATTTGTAGTTGTTTCCTGTTCTGTATCTTTCGTTGTTGGCGCTACCGTTGTTGTTGGAGCTGACGTTGTTGGCGCTACTGTTGTTGGCGCTGCTGTTGTTGTTGGTACTATCGTTGTTGTTGGCGCTACCGTTGTTGTTGGCGCTACTGTTGTTGGCGCTACCGTTGTTGGCGCTACTGTTGTTGGTGCTGCCGTTGTTGTTGGTGCTGCCGTTGTTGTTGGCGCTGCCGTTGTTGTTGGCGCTACCGTTGTTGTTGGTGCTGCCGTTGTTGTTGGCGCTGCCGTTGTTATTGGCGCTACTGTTGTTGGTGCTACCGTTGTTGTTGGCGCTACTGTTGTTGGGTGATTTCCATCATCAACATAGTTATACATAATAGATGTTATTCTTGAGCGTTTGTTTCCTTTTACAGTTGCAACACCTATTTCATATTCTCCTGATCCTTTTGTAAATGCTGTGTAATCTAAATTAACATTTCCATCAACTACATTTTTAACGCAAACTCCATTAACGTAAACATTATATGAATCTGCTCCATCTGCTCTTGCCCACGCAAAATAGTATGGTAACTGTGCATTTCCTGCCCATACAAGCCCTTCCGGTGCCTTAATACTTTCATCAACACTTGGATCTACTTCCGGAGATTCTGTTGTTGAGGCTATCGTCGTTGTTGGGGCTACCGTTGTTGGCGCTGGTTTTGTCTCAACTGACACTTTTTCAACATCAGATATTTTTGAAATAACCCAATCCGTTAATTCTTTGTCATTAATATTGAATCTAAATACTACATACTGCTCGCCTGTCACTTCCTGATCAACAATTTTTTTAAATCCAATATCTGTCTTATTCATTGGATATCCTGGACAATTTCCACCATTTGTTTCTACTGCCTGCTTATAAAAAGCTTCTGCCTCTGTTTTTCCATTAAGTATTTCATAATATACAATTGCACTGTTGACATCGTCTTTTGCAATGAAATTTAACTTTCCATTTTCATCAACATATGCTCCTCTTTGTATTCTTGATTCAGGGCTTTTTTTAATATCATAATATAGGCGAAGAACTAATTTTCCTTCTGCTATTACTATTCCCTTAGTCACTGAGTTTTCGCTAAGAATATAACCATCATACTCCTTTTCCTCTGCAGAAACCTCTGTACCGATTATAGCTTCTATTCTCTTAGTATCTTCAGTTACAAGGTCATATCCGCTTTCGTCTTCTTTCTGTTTATAATACTCTACCGTATACTCGGATATAGTTGACTCATCAAGGAACTTTGCATACAGTACTAAATTTTCTGCTGTAGAATCTGTTATTTCCGTTATCTGATTCTGATACTTATCATCTGTATACCAACCAAGGAACTTATAACCTTTTCTCGTTGGATTATTAAGTTTTATTGAACTTCCGAATCTATAACCGTTAGGGTTTGCAACATTGTTTGTTCCATCGTTTAATTCATACTGAATTGTATAGCTATTACGTTTATAATACGCCTTAACCGTAGCTGTATTGTCTTCTTTTACAACCGTTGTAAGTATATTATTGCTATTTCCATTATCATATGTAAATCCCGTAATGTTCTCTGGTTCATACGTATAACTTGTAGTTCCCTCTTTTACGCTAACCTGTTTTTCCTGCTTTTCGTATCCGGTTCCCTCATAATTTTCAAGATATATTTCCACGTTAACTTTTGAAGTATTTCCTAGCAATTCACTTTCATCAACATTTGGATTTGAACCGTTTCCTGTTTTTGGTCCAACATAGCTTGAATTAGCTGGTACATCAACATATGTATTATCTGTAAAATATACTCTCTTTACTTCATCAGTATGATTTTCTGCAACATATGTTTTGTTTCCATCCTTGCTCAATACTAGTGAAAGTGGCTCACTGCCTGTAATGGAAAAATCCTGATTTCCATACTTCTGTAATGATGTTATATATGAAAGAGTATGTGCCCTTGATTCACCATTTTCAACTTTTCCGCTATCACTCATATCCCATCTTGCAAGGGCACCATCCGGATCATAATAAGCATAATACTCTGCTACTACATCCTGATTAGTCTTTGGATCTGTAAGCATGTCAACTTTATTGAAATTATTGCAAATCTGTTCTTTATTAGAAACAAAATGTTTCCACTGATTACTGTTTTCATCTATACTGTCTACAACGTTTTTGACTTTATCCTTATATTTTCCCATATAAAGTGTTGCCCCGGAAATTGGTAACATTGTAATTGTAGTTACTTCAATAGAGTTTTCTGTCCACCATGCTGTATGATCATAGCGACCACCAAATAATCTTGTAACTGTCTGAATATTATAATTACCTGCATCTTTATATTTTTCTGTGAAAATTTCATTATGCACATCATAATAATAGTCTTCAATTGCAGCTATTTCAGTTGTATACATGTAAATACCCGCATCTCTAATTGTAGTATTTCCAACTGCTTCTCCCCATAAGATTAATGATGCCCATGCATTAATTGACTCAGATGATGATTCCTGGTTATTTCCACCTGAAAGACCACCCTTCTTGTCAACTAACTCTCCATTCTCATCATATTCATAATTAGACACACCTGATGCCCATGAATGACCTTCATAAATATCAAAGTTTCTAAGGAATGGATACTTAGTAGGACTGTTGGCATTATAACCTTTTCCGTCACGATTAACATTAGCAATATCACCAATCATCTCATAAACCATTCCGCCCCATTCTTTAGCCCACTGTGGATCTTTCATTGCAACTGCTGCAGCTGCCTTAATCCAATATCCATAATGGAAATGATGGTCATTAACCTGCTTGTCTGAATCATATGATGATGGATAGCCTATTAATGTTCCATAATTTTCATCATAATAGAAATAGCTATCCTTGTAATCACCACTTATATATGCCTGATATGGATCAAACCAGAATTCAAGATAGTTTTCTACTCCTTCTACCATTTCATTTGTTATATTCTTCATATCCGCATCATCACCATCCAGCTGACCTGAAAGCCATATTGCATCTGATAATGTATTAAGATTCTTTCCTACCCAATATGTGTCAAATCCACCATACTGACCTTCCAAATTGCAAATCCACTTAGGATCTTCTTTGTTTTTTCTATAATCATAAAGATATCCTAACTGCTGCTTAATATTTCCAATTGTATCTTCGTCAGTTGTAACCGGCAATGAAGATAAAATTCCGTTGTATTGCATTTCAGTTACATAACTTGTTCCAACAATCGTTTTCATTGTTCCACGAATTGTGTTGTATGTATAGTTAGTATACTTAGAATTAGAATAACGCCACTGATGAGGATATAGTGCCATAATAGTATCTCCACCTGTGCTTCCATTCTCCATATTCTTTGTTGTTACATTATATTTAGTAACGACCTTAGAAGAATTTTTTAAATATTCCCACTGTACCTTTGTATCTGTAATAAAGTTAAATGCATATTTTTCATATAAAGAAAATGCTTCATTGCTTCCATCAGGAAGTATTGCTACAGACATATAGTTTTTTCCTGAAGGCATCTTTGCTGTAAGTTTTCCACCTGCATTAATCCATGTTGTACCTGATGGTGCTGCTAACATGTAATAATGTATTTTTCCATCTTTTTTATTTTTTAAACTTACACCGATTATATTTGAAGATGTTGTATTTTTTACTATTGCAAGGTCTGTTGCACCTGCACCAAGTGAAATTGTTGGTGTAACATTATCAAATGTATAATAGGCATATGGAGTTCCCTTTGCAATAATTGAACGCATTGAACTATTGCCTGCATTATTTGCCATTACAATTTCATAACTCCAATCTGTTGTTCTATCCACCTTAGCATCTTTAGCTGAAAAATTTTCACCACCAACAACCATTTCTACTGTATCATCATTTAATAAACTTTCTACTGTTGGTTCACCGTCAACATAAGAAGTACTATCTACTACAGCCGGTGATGCCATCTGCATACCATTACTTGCAGCTCTATATGCAAGAGGATGTGCATACAATGACTCTGAATACTGGTCAAATACAACTGAACTTGCCCAGTCATTTGTTGGAACAGTTCCAACTGTTTCTTTATAATTGTCAGTTAAATAAACCTTTGATGGAGGTAATGATTCTTTTCTATCTGTCCAGTTTACTCCCCAGTCGTCAGTTCTAACTCCAAAGACTTCTTTCTTATATCCGCCTTTGTCAATCATTACCGAATTGTTCTCATCAAAAAAATCTCCTGTTGCCGCTTTTATGTTTATTGCAGTAAATGGTATGCTTGTTGCTAACATTGTAATCGAACAACATAATGCTATTGATTTTTTTAGTGTTCCTTTTTTCATTTTAATCTCCTTTTTGTAATCTAAAAACGAAATTTTTGATTTTTCTTACATAATAATATACTTATTTTTGTTCTCTCGCAATCTAATTTTTTTACAAAAAAGGTTAAAAATTTTACTTTTTACACTATTTTATGTTAAATAACTGGAAGTCATATAATCTAAGTGTTCAAACACCATCATCAGGTGTAAATATTTTATATTTAACTTTATTCCTGACACTGTACAGCATCATACCCTGTTTCACCTGTTCTTATTTTTGTGGCACTGGCAACAGGGTAACTGAAGATTTTTCCATCACCGAACTCCCCTGTGTAAGCCGCTTTTTTTATTGCTTCTATTGTTTTTTCCGCCCACTCTTCTGAAGAAACAACAATCTCAAATTTAATCTTTGGCTGCATCTGTGGCTCAACTTCCATACCACGAACAATTTCTTTATAGCCTCTCTGTAAGCCACATCCCATTACCTGAGATACTGTAAGACCATTAACTTCTATCTCCATTAATGCATTTTTTACATCTTCAAATTTTTCTTCTCTAACAATTGCATCTATTTTCATTATCATAGAATATCATCTCCTCTTAATTAATCACTGATCCATACCATTAAAACTTGGATATGCATTTTCACCGTGCTGTGATATATCAAGTCCAATTCTTTCTTCTCTATCTGTTACTCTAAGTGTTGTAAATATTCTTACTATTGCTACACAAATTAAGGTTCCCACAACTGCAATTACAATTGTAATAAGTATTCCTTCTATCTGTGCTACAAATAACCTCCATTCGCCATAAACTAATCCGTCCCATTTTGCTACAGGATTAATAGAACTTTTTCCAAATATGCCTGTTGCGATTCCTCCCCATATACCACCTATTCCGTGACAACCAAATGCATCTAATGCATCATCAATTTTTAATTTTTTCTTTATAAGTATAACTCCATAATAACATATTGGGCTGACAAGAGCACCAATTATAAAAGATGACCAAATTGGAACAAATCCTGCTCCCGGTGTAATAGCTACCAGACCAATTACCAAACCTGTTGAGGCTCCTACCAAAGTTGTTTTTCTGTCATTTATTATATCTAGTAACATCCATGATAACAATGCTGACGCCGATGCAATAGCTGATGTCATAAATGCATGCGCCGCAAGTCCGTCTGCTTTCAAGGCACTTCCTGCATTAAATCCAAACCATCCAAACCAAAGTATTGTAGCCCCTAATACAACAAATGGAATATTATGTATTCTGTATGTCGCTCTCTCATAACCTTTTCTTCTTCCAAGAATAATTGCAAGTACCAATGCTGTTATTCCCGAACTGATATGTACAACATCTCCTCCTGCAAAATCTACAGAACCTAATTCTGCCAAAAGTCCCCCCTGCCCCCATACCATATGTGCTAACGGATAATAAACTATTATTGACCATATTGCCACAAATATGAATAAAGCTTTAAATTTCATTCTTCCTACAACAGAACCTGTAATTAACGCCGGTGTGATAATTGCGAACATCATCTGAAATGCACAAAATACTAAATTAGGAATTGAATCTGAATAAGGTCCAGTGCCCCATCCAACTCCTTCTAAGCCAAACCATCTGAAATCTCCTATTATTCCACCATGATTTCCACCAAATGCTAATGAAAATCCAAATAATGCCCACATAACAACAGCTAATCCCATAATCATAACTATTGCCATCATAGTGTTAACTACATTTTTTCTTCTTACTAAACCTCCATAAAAAAATGCCAACCCCGGTGTCATAAAAAATACCAAAGCCGCACAAGTCAACATAAAACCTGTGTCTCCTGCATTCATGCAATAATACCTCCTACTCTTTTAACATATTTTTCTTAATTCTCATCTTGTGTATCAAAACATTTCAATGCCATAAATTTCAGTCCAAGTATTTATGGCATCGAAAAAGGCGCCTGGCCATAAAGCCAAACGCCCTTGTTTGTTGATGTGAAGTCTATCATTTATTAAGTGAAAACACAAGTATATATTTTATTTTTTTAATTATCTAATGAATTTATTTAATTATTTTAAGTTTTTACTTAATTTTGTTTAGTCCCTTTCCAATGCCTATTGCAATCTTCTTTAATGTTTTGCTTGAATGGTCGCTTCTCTTATCTCCCACTTCCAAATCTACAGATGGTATTGTTGAGTAAGAAGTCTGAGTAAGATCTATTGCCATGGAACCACTGCCATAAATTTTAACACCGGCACTTCTCATTCCGTTTACAAGGTTCTTTCCTAAATTATTGTGTTTTTTCCAATTCTTTGAAACAGGATACATACTTCTATATTTGTTGTTGTTAGGAACACTAATATAGAAAGCTCCTTTATTAGAAGATGTTGAATCATAATGTAATGCAATATGGTAATCCGCATTATTATTAGCAAAAACTGTTCTTGCTATATTATCTAATTGTGCATCATCGCTTTCTCTAACCATAAGAACATTATAGCCTTCTTTTAAAAGTTGTTTCTTAACAGTCATTGCAAGTTTAAGTGTGGCTGTTGCCTCCCTTGTGCCATCGGCTAGAGTTGTTCCGCCATTAATAGATGTAGCAGTTATGGCTCCCTGGCTTGTACTTCCTCCTGTAACCTTGCTACTTCCATCAGGATGACATAAAGTTTTAACACTTTCTCCACCTTTTGTTCCGTGTCCTGCATTAACACATACTGTTTTGTTTTTCTTTTTAGCTGCATTAGAGAAATATAATGTAGGTGAATCAGTATGAATCTTTGAATTTTTTGCAAATTCCCACTTAGTATTCCATGCAATAACTTCTGCTACATTACTCCACTCAGAATAATATTTTTTATTATTCTTTTTTACGTAAGCACTAACACGAACATAATAATTCTTAGATTTATTTACTTTTGCAATCTTAGTCTTTGTCTTTGATGCACTTTTTACATTTTTGTTTTTTACGTTCTTGAAATCCTTATCATTAGAATACTGGATTCTATAGCCATTAGCCTTTTTATTCTTTTTCCATGAAACAGAAATAGTTCCTGACTTTCTTGTTACCGTGTCTATGCTAATCTTCTTAACATTAACTTTAACATTAGTCTTGTTTGTTGTCTGCTTATTTGTTACCTGTTCATTTGTCTTAACTACAGCATTTGATATGGTTGGATTCGGCGTGGTAGTTTTTGGAATATCCGCATAACTATTACCTGTTCCTTGGAAAAACACTACCGTAGCTATAATTAATGTAAAAGCAACTATTTTATTAACTACTCTTTTACTCATTTGTACCTCCTGAAAATTGTAAATATCTGTAATTTAATTATACCATTTTTTTGTTTTATTGTTTATTTTAATATATCTTATATTTTTTCTTTTCTTAAAGGCAATTTCATTGTAAAATAAATATAATGAAAACGACAGAAAGGAGCGAATACATGAAAAAAAAGCTTAGTATTCTGCTATGTTTAACACTATTAATTCTTAGTGGTTGCCGTGCTTCGGGAAATACTATCCGATTCGGTGCCGCTGATATTGGTGGTATGTATTACTCTTTTGCTAACACTTTTACTGAACTGGCAAATGAGGAATATGAAAATTATAAATTTGAAGTTAGAACCACTGCAGGTTCATCTGCTAATCTGCGACTTTTATCTGACAACTATATTGAGTTAGGTATTGCCCAAGCTGATTTGCTTGACAACGCTTACAAGAAGAACAGCAATCTGCGTGCCATTGCAGGATTATATACCGAAGCATGTCAGCTTGTTGTAAAGGCTGATTCAGATATTAAATCAATTAACGACCTTTCCGGTCATACAGTAAGTATTGGAGCAGAAGAATCAGGTACTGAATTAAACGCCAATCAGATATTGGAATTTTCAGGTATGCCTTCTTCCATTGTTACAACTAAGAATATGGATTACATTGATGCTGCTAATAGCCTTAAATCAGGTGACATTGATGCGTTCTTCTGTACAGCCGGATTAAAAACTACAATTATTGATGAGCTTTCAAAAGAATGTGACATTCGCATTATTCCTATTGATGACACAGTTATCAACAAAATGCTCACATATTCAAGTTCTTATAGTCGTTATACTATTCCTGCCGGAACATATAAGGGACAGGATGAAGATATAAACACTATTGGAGTAAAGTCTGTTCTTATAACATCAGACTCTATTTCAGAAGCTCTTGTTAAACAGCTTACGCAAATGCTCTTCAAGAAATCAAAAGAACTCCAGTATTCAACATCCCTGGATCTTCAGATTGATGAAAAATTTGCCACTGACGACATTACAATTCCTTTTCATTCAGGTGCAGAATCCTATTATAAAGAAAAAGGAATTAATCTAAATACACAATAATTAACAGAAAGGGTAAATAATGAAGATTCAATTGGATATGTACCAAACGTTAGCTGTTGCTGTTTTGGTACTTTTACTTGGAAATTTTTTAAAGAAACGAATTAACTTTTTGGAAAAATTTTGTATTCCTTCTCCTGTAATCGGAGGACTTTTGTTCGCCATTATGACATGTATTTGTTACACAACAGGAATTGCTGAATTTTCCTTTGATGACACTTTACGGGAAGTTTGTATGGTATTCTTTTTTACATCTGTAGGCTTCCAGGCAAATCTTAAAGTTTTAAAAAGCGGTGGTAAATCACTAATTGTCTTTCTTGGACTTGTTATCGTATTGATACTTCTCCAGAACGTTACTGCCGTAGGACTTGCCAAAGCTTTAGGACTTGATCCTCTTATTGGAATGTGTACAGGTTCAATTCCAATGGTTGGTGGTCACGGTACAGCCGGAGCTTTTGGTCCTGTACTTGAAGATTTCAACATCAGTGGTGCTACTACAATATGTACAGCTGCTGCCACATTTGGACTTATCTTCGGAAGCTTAGTTGGTGGTCCTCTTGGCAAACGTCTTATTGAAAAACATAATCTTCTTGATACTGTTTCAACAGAAGATGACAGCTTACTTGTAGAAGATGAAAAGAAACATGAACGACATACTAATATGTATCCTGCTGCTGTGTTCCAGCTTATTCTTGCTATTGGACTTGGAACTATTTTTTCAATGTTCCTTACACAGACAGGACTTACATTTCCTATTTATATTGGTGCCATGCTTGCCGCTGCACTTATGAGAAACATTTGCGAATACACAAACATTACTACTATTCACATGGGTGAAATTAACGACCTTGGTGGTATCAGCCTTTCATTATTCCTTGGAATGGCTATGATTACTTTAAAGCTTTGGGAACTTGCTTCTCTTGCTTTACCACTTGTTATTTTATTAGCAGCTCAGGTTGTTTTAATTTGTGTTTTCACTTATTTTGTGGAATTTAACATTATGGGAAGAGATTACGATGCCGCTATTCTTGTTTCAGGAACTTGTGGTTTCGGTATGGGTGCTACACCTAATGCCATGGCAAACATGCAGGCAGTTTGTGAAAAATATGTTCCTTCAGTAAAGGCATACCTGCTCATACCACTTGTAGGAAGTTTGTTTGCTGACTTTCTTAACAGTTTAGTTATTACATTTTTTATTAATATATTATAATTTTGAGGAGTAAAATATGTTTGAGAAATTGAGAAAATTTTTTGAAGCAAAAAAAGAACAGCATGAGTATAATTACAATGTTACGTTCGACAATGTAGCCATTCCTGAGGTTCACACTCACAAATCAGATAAGCACGAAGAGGAAAAACCTAAACACTCTCCGATAAACTATGAAAATGTAGCTATACCGGAAGTTCATATTCGTACAAAGAAAAATAAATAATATTATATGGATTTTCAAAAATCCTTAATTAAATTCTAAAAGTCCGCTATCATTTTGCGTCTTGATAACGGACTTTTTTTATTTTAGTATGTCCTTCCAACCTTCTACTATTTCTTCCAACTCATAAGAAGTTCCTTTTCATTTGTATCATTATCTAGCCATATAAAATCACCTTCAAACTATATTTTTTCAATTATAGCTTGAAGGTGATTATTTTTAAAGTTACTATTAATTTTAATAGTGATTGTGTATCGGATGTAATAGTATTATTTTTTTGTCTTTACCTTTATCGTCTTGGACCAAATTCCACCAATTTTCTTATATCCTTTTAGAGTGGATACGTCAGTTGTAATACTATATCTTATGTAGTAAGTTGTGTTAAGCTTTAGCTTTTTAATTGCCCTAAGTCCACCGCCCTTTTTATCCCATACAGTTTTAGCATTCTTAAATGATTTATTTTTTGAATATTGAACAATATCAACAGGTATCAGCATTTTTTCAAAGGATATCTGTTTTTTCTTTATATTAAGACGCTTTTTTTTCATCTTTGGTGGTCTGTTGTCCAACGAAAGAACTATCTGTGTAGCTTCTGTTGCTCCTGTTTTATAATTTGCTGCAATATTCACCAGAATAATATTTCTGTTATTTTTAAAATAAGATCTGTTTACAGTAATTGATGTTTTCTTATAATCGGTCTTTTTAAAGAAAGCTTTCGAGTTTTTCCCTATACCGGTATATGTAATGTTGTAGCCTGTACATCCAGGAGACTTAGACCATGACAATACATATTGATTATTTTTTACATTGCTTACAAAAAGATTTTTTACTTTAGTTTTCTTTTCAACCAGCTCTACATCTGTCAAATATTTGGTTCTAACATAAGCTCTTTCACTGTTAAACCATACCGTGGTCCAATTTGAATCACTTTCCTTTGGCAATGTTTCTATCTCTGCATTTGCCTGAAGAAACCCTACAACATTGTCATTATTCGACTCATCCTTTGATTTTCTAACACCAATTTCCTTTAATGTTTTCAAGTTATAAACTTTTTTCATTACCGCGTCATTTGGCACTTTTGTTCCATTTTTGTAAAGGTTTATGTACTTACTTTTTACATAATAGTAACCATATCCGTTCATTAGATAGTTGGTACTGTTGTTCCCCTGGAATATAACTTTGTAATACAAATCATCTGTATCTGGTGTATTAGAATAAAGTCTTCTTGTGGTAACTATATATATTTTTTGGTTTACTCCTACTCTGTATACATCACCACTGTCTGCTGTTCCCGGTATTGGACTAATACCAATAAATCCACATGTTACTTTTCCCTCAGCAACATATTTAATATTTGTACCTTCTGGTATACGGTTATATTCTTTGTCAAGATCAATCCAGACATTGTTTCTGGATGTTCTATAAAATCCTGGTGGATGTGAAGCTTGTAATAAATATTGGGCACACATAACCGGTGCTCCTGTAAAACTTTTATATCCGTTACTCCAAAAAGTAACAGTATACTTATCATATACTACCACCTGTAAATTGGCTGTTTCGCTTTCCAGATACGCACCGTTAATCCATGTGAAATTTTGATATCCTATAACACTTGAATACAGCACCTTTAAATTTTCAATATTGTCCTGTGGCAGATACTTAGGATCTACTGTTTTACCCTGAATCTTTGTTCCTGCAGGTACTACATCCATGGCAATATGATTTTTCCAATGTGCCACATTGTCAGGACCAACCAGATATGCCCTACCTATTACTTTTATATTTGGACATGACTGATTAATAAATTCAGTATGATATCTTGACACATCTCCCAGTGCATAGACAGACTCTCTCATACATCTCATTCCAATAAGAAAACTGCAAAAAACATAAAGCCACCAATCATCATCTTAAAATGCCTTTGGATTTTGCTCATACACATCTCCTTTCTCTACTTTAGTTTTGTGTTCCGTTCACTAATGTCTTACATCTCTTAATGCATAAACATTGTCTATTTATCTAATAATTATTATATCACTTTTATGCTACTTTTTCATTAATATTTTCTGCATCAGGAATCTGCTCATCTGTGGGAGTGATACCGAGTTCCTTCATGTTGATTGGCATTCCACCCATTTCATACTAAAACTCCAAACTATCCGCATTAAGCAGAAAATACTTCATTCCAATGATTACAAAGCCCTCCTCATTTCTCCATGGCTTTTTCGTTCCATTTACTATCACAATCTTTTTAAATGAATCCGGAATATTTCTGAATGAATTAAATTCCTGTGTCTGCTTTTCCTCAGAAGTCATATCATAAGCCACCTGAATATAATATCTCTGACTACCTTGATTAACTACAAAATCAACTTCAAATTGCTTTCGAGTCGTTTTCCCTTCATTATTTTTTGCATATACCTCTACAATACCAACATCCACATTATAGCCTCTGATAAGCAGTTCATTATAAACAATATTTTCCATTATATGAGTAGGTTCCTGCTGTCTAAAATTTAATCTGGCATTTCTGAGTCCCACATCTGAAAAATAATATTTCCGATTTGCTCCCACATATTTTCTGCCTTTAATATCATATCTGTCAGCTTTAGAAATCAAAAATGCCTCCACAAGATAATCTATATGGTTAGATATTGTCTTATTGCTGTAATTGATACCATGTTCACTTTTAAAAGTATTTGATATTTTAGTTGGATTAGTAGGAGCTCCTATCGCAGAAGCAAGAATATCTATCAAAGTACCAATCTCATCAACATTTTGAAGCTTGTTTCGTTCTACAACATCCTTAATATAAACATTTGTGAAAATGTTTTTTAGATACTCAGCCTTTTGGCGTTCCACAGAAAACTGTAGCACTTGTGGTAAACCACCATATATCATATATTCCTCCCAAGCATCATCATAATCTCCATCGAAAGCCGCATAGAACTCTGCGAAGGACAACGGATATATTCTTATCTCATCTCCTCTGCCTCTAAATTCAGTTACAATATCGCTGGATAAAAACTTAGAATTACTTCCAGTCACATATACATCAATATTGCTGATACGAAGCAGACTGTTCAGCACTTCCTCAAATCGTGACATAAACTGTACTTCATCCAGAAGCAGATAATACTTTTGGTCATCTTTCATTGCATCTTTAATATACCGGTAACACTTCTTTGGATCTCTCAGTTCCTCATTTTCAATGCCGTCTAAAGCAATCTCAATGATATGGTCATTATTTACACCGCTCTCCAATAAATATTTCTTAAACAATACAAATAACAGAAATGATTTCCCACATCTCCTGATTCCCGTGATAATCTTTATCATTCCATTATCTTTTCTTATCTTTAACTGTTCAAGATATGCATCTCTTTTAATCTCCATGAGTTTTACTCCTTGTTTTTGTGTGTTTCCACAATTTTTAGTAATATTATTATATCTTACAAAATTTATTTAATCAATATCCATTACTATTTTATGTGTATTCGCACATTTTTATGCAATAGATTACCACAAAAACAAGTCATAATTCTTATAATTTATCTGTCATATATCCTATTGATTTCTGAAAATTTCTGAAAATATATTATTTTCTTTCATTCGTAATTATATGCTCAATTCCAGCATGTTCCTTACTAAGATATTCCTTCAAAAAAGTTGGAAATGCTTTGTATTTATCCAAATCTTTTATTGGTATCCAATGCATTGTTTCTCTTACTCCCTGGCTATAACTATCACTATTAAGCTGTTTTGTTCCTCTAGGCTTCATCAAATAGTACATTGACATTTCATGGCAATCCATTCCTTTTAAACTTCCCTGATTTTCATTGAAGAAATTTTCGTGAATAACTGCAAGACGGTCGATTTCATATTCTACACCTGTTTCCTCAAGCACTTCTCTTTTTACTGCCTGCTCAGATGATTCTCCAACATGAACTCCACCACCGATTGAGTAATAATAATCGTCTATTTCATTTCCTGCAAATAACACACAATCTTCTTCAATTATTATTGCTGCTGCGCGATATCTAAACCATTTATTTTCTCTTGTAAATCCACAATCATGCATATTCTTTCCCCTCTAACTCAGTGACTATATGTAATTTGTCTAAATCTTTCTTATAGAATGTCTAATAACCGTTTTCCATTTTTCCGGAACAACCTTTCTTGCATCAGATAAATATATTTCATGATGTAATCTGTCCAAATTTCCTTTACGAATTACTCTTCCGCACATTCTATTTCATACTCAAAATATTTTTCTTGAAACTTGACCTGTTCTTCTATCTGTTCCTTAGAATATAGTTCATCTTCTGGCACCACAACCCATTTATCTTCAACATCATTTAGCCTGTGAATTATTGCAATTACTTTCCCTGTAAATTCTTCAACCGGTTTATTTACACCCAATATATAAGCATCTTGTTCTTCTCCATCAGGTGCCATTATTCCTTCGATATATCCATAATTTATCGGATAATAAATATCTTTATGCTTTGGGTGATATGTCCCCATTGGTCTATCAACCGTAACTTTTACAATCTTTCCTAACATATTATTTCTCCAAATAGTATTCGATATTGAAAATACTATGCAACTCTTCTTATTTTTAGATTCACAGCTCTTATTCTTTTATAATATTATCATATACATTTATCTATTGAAAGAAAAAGCCGGTTTTGAATTCACAAAACCGACTTGCATATAATTCCTATTTTAAACAATTTATCGAAATCTCATTTAACTCACTTATTAATTTGTCATCTTGCAATTTCTTTACAATAGGCATAAATATTGCTATTGTTTCTTTTGCCCTTTTCTGCTTCTCACGTTCTTCCATATACTCTATAGTTCTCATATTATGAAGTCGTTCTGCAATCTTTATAACAGCACATTGTTCATCTTCAAGACCTACTTTTTCAATATCGTAGTCCTTTAATCTTATTAAAATCTGCACCACACTATCAGGCAAATTTTCCTTTAACTCATCAATTGCTACATTAGTTTTTCTAAAAACATCGCAAAACATTCCTGCATAAATGACAATTTCTTCCGCTTCCATTTGCACTAGCAACAAAGATACATTTAATAAATGCGTTACATAATCATCACCCGAGTATCTTTTTCTGTCTCCATATATACTCTGACAGAAATTGTAGACCTTATTTAATTTTTGATTATCATATCCATGCTCTATCATTTTTTCGCACAATACTTTGAATAGTTCTTCTTTTGATAAATGTTCATCCATTATTTTATAAAAGTTGCAATTGCTCATATCTCTATCTCCAAAATGTATTATTTCTAATTTCATTGCATACAAGAGTGAAGGTGAAAAACCATAATAACTTTTGAAAGCTTTAATAAATCCGCTGTGCGATTCCCAGCCATATTCAATTGCCACATCGAGAATTTTGTTTCCATTTAAGATTTCTCTGGTTGCATATATCAATTTTCTTTCCCTGACATATTCCATAACAGAAACTTTCATTTCTTGTTTAAATAGTCTTGAAAAATAAAACTTTGTATAACCTGCATTACCAGCGATTTCATCAATGGTTATTTTATTCTTTATGTTGTTTTCGATATAGTTAAGACTCTCTGTTGTTACTGTTTTTCTATCCATATATCTTGCCTCTTGTGATTAAATGATATATTAAAAATATCATCTTGAATGGATATTTGCTTTTCCAATGTTGCTCTAAATATAAAAATTATGCATTCCAAGTAAATTTAATGTGGTGGATTTTACTCCACCACACCACATCTACTTATTTCTGTGCAACGATTAAATATCTATGAATAGTTCCCTGCACTTTTCCATACTTGTCTATTATGTCTTGCATTTTTAGCAAATTTTCATAACACTTGCTCACTGAAAAATTTGGAAACTCCCACTCAATAATATGTGCAAACCATACAAATGCACCTATATCATAAAATGTTATAGGTCTGTATGTTTCTTCGGCTCTGATTATTTTAAAACCAGCCTCTTCAAACTTTTTCCTTTGAACCGTTAGGTTCATATTGGGAAATGGTTTGGGTATATCTGGTAAAACCATCTGAACTAAGTCACGTTCATTATTTTCTCCAACCTGCTCTGTTATAAAAATACCATCTTTTTTCAATAACCTATATATTTCATCCTGTTCAAATTCTCCATGTCGATTTATCATCAAATCAAACATTTCATCTTCAAACGGAATATTTTTAGGATTCGAACATTCTTTGAAATTAATACCTAGCGGTAATAATCTTCTTTTGCAAAGTTCTACATTTGGTTTATAGCCTTCCGTCACAGCCGTTTTGTCATATGGATGATTCAGAGATAACAAAAATTCTGCACCACCTGTATCGTAATCCATTATCTGCTTTGAATTATCAAGATAACTTCTTACAATTTCTTCATAACTCCAAGGTAAATCATTTTCTACATCATATCGTCCTTCAATATGCGAAAAATCCCACCCTTGAATCTGTGCAACCTCTTCTTCTCTTTTCCATATATTGTATAATTCCTTTTTATTCATATTTACTGCTTTCCTTTCAAATAAATTCATAAAGGGTGCAGTCCAACAACATAAGCTTTTGCCTCTAATTAACCTCAATACAATCTGTTGTCAGTTTTAGAACTGCACCGAGTATTTAATTCGTCTCATCACCTTAGTATGCTTCATTTATCTATCTCCTTAATTTATTTAGCAAATTTTCAGGCCATTCGTCGCCTTCATCTAAGTTATTATCCATAAGCCACTTGTCTTCTACTGATATGATTTTTTTCTCATTATTTTCATTTACAAGCGTAACTGTCACCTTTGGATTTTCACTTTCAGAATGTTCTTCACATCCATAATCGCCATCAAATATATGCTTAATTTTCCACATTTTATTACTCCGTTCCTTCAATTATTGTACCTGTCCACTTCACTCTAAATCCATATCATAATTACATCTACCAAATAATCCTGCTGAATTCTGCTTAATTCTTTTCCCAGCTGAATTTTATGCCACTTTCTGATACACTCTCTGCAGCATGTAGCTGTTGTATGCTGAGCAACAAACACCGGATGTCCTTTTGTTGGAGTCTGCTTTCCGTCATTAGGAATAAATGCAGGAGCTTCTCTTTTAAAAATAATTTCAAAATTATTAATATTTTTATGCTTCTATATTTGCTTAACATACAATAAACGATTAATTCAAATAGGATTTTACTACCTCAAAAACATTCAAATATCCATTTGCATACATATGCACACCGTCAATTGCATACTCTGGTTTTTGTTCTCCATTTTCATTAACGAGACCTGCATTGCAGTCAATATAATAGCATTCATATTTATTTGCGATTTCTTTCAAATGCTCATTGCACATTCGAATATTTTCAGAAGTTCTAAGCTTCATCCATTGAATTGCCTCTTCTGTATGCCAAGGCAAATGTAAATTTGCAGGATAAAATGCCATTATATAAATTTCTGCATTAGGAATACTATCTTTTGTAGTTTCAATAATTTTGCAAAAATTGTCCATCAGATGTGACATCCATTTATCTCCATATCGTGCTTCCGTAATATCATTTGTTCCTATATTGATAAATATCTTCGATGGTTCAAGGTCTAAAAGCAATGTATTAATGTTTTCCAAAAACTCATCTGTATTCAATCCACCAACGCCTCGATTATAAATTACCTCATCAAATCCTTTACTTCTTGCAATTTCACAAATAGGAAACTGTTCCATCAGTGATGAACCTGTAAAAAGAATTTTCCCCTTTAATACGTTCTGATTTAAATAATCAAAATTTTTAATTTTTATCATCTGCTCATTATTCATTGTAATACCCTCTCTTTTTATAATTGATTTTTCCTCTATCAACTAAGCCGGCAAATTATATCGTTATATTTGTCTGTATGAATTTAGATTTATTTTCAATTCTGCCTCAGTATATGATTCTTGTTCAATTGATGCTTCTTACGATAGTCTATTTCACAACAACTCTTTTCCCACTTTCAACTATAAATATCTAAAATTTACTTTAAATTTTTTCTTTATTCACTTTGCTATCAATAGCCTGCACCAATAATTTATATCTTTTTAGTGTGTCGGTATTCTTTCCACAGTACTCTCGTTTTACAAGTTCATTATTGCTATAATCTACATAAATATCATACAAATCAAATTGGTCACTTGTTAAATCAATATAATGTTCGTTAATTTTATTGAAATAATGAGTGCTACCGCCTGAAACTCTTATTTTATGAATCGTGCCTCCAAACATATCATAAACCAGCGTTGCTGTTATTGCACACTGTCCATATGTAGGATCATTTTCCTGGTCATACTCTTTTTGACAGCTTGGATAAGCTGTTTCTCTACACCAAACATCAAGTAAAATTTCAAACAATTCATCAATAGTTTTTATCTTGCAATTATTTCCATTTTTTCTATGTATTTTTTTTGTGTATTCATTTCCGAAATATGAAATATTTCGTCCCGATTTTGTTTTAAACATTTTCTATTTCCTCTTTCTTTTATAACCATATTTTCAATTCCCAAATGTCTCTTACTGAGATATTCCTTCAGAACAGTTGGAAATGAAAAAATAGTAAAAATCTATGTATAATATCATCTTGTCCAACAACATTTTTATATTTGCTGATTTTATTCATAATTTTTTTTTGCTAACCCGCCTATTTCTATGCTCATATATTATCACACTATAAAATTTTTTAACTTACATAATATAATCAAAAATCTCTACATTGCCTAGATTTTTATACTTTTCCACACTTCTTGCAACATCTTCTTCATTGTTAAATTCCGGTATTCTTGGTATACGAATATCAATTTTTTCTTTTCCAACTATTTCGCTTAGCATTAACATATTTTTGTATACTTTTCTGCCATCTACCCGAGTATATTTTTTGTAAATATCCCAATTTCCATCTTTTATGTCTACAATCCATTTATCAATATTTGGAGTCAAAATTTTTATGTTTTCCCATGAATCATTTAAGCTAGTTTCTATTCTTATTTGCCATTTTTTTGGAATTAATTTACCCACATCAAGAATGTATTTATTTTGTAATAACGGTTCTCCTCCACCAAAAACTACTCCTCCACCTGTAGACACAAAATATATATCATCTATTGACAAAAATTCTACCAATTCTCTCGGACTTGCACTTACTATATAAGTTTTTTCTTTGGTGCACTGAGGATTAATGCAATATTTACACTTTAATTTACACCCCCAAAATGCCACAAGAGTGGTTATTCCTTCACCGTCAGTATTGACTCTTAATCTGTTTATACTCATTATTTTTGAATCGTAATATCCACCCATATTTTTTGCTCCTTACTTTATCACTTTCATATTATCTTTAATCAACTTTAAATTCCAGATATTTAACATTTTTTAGTTTTTTCACTCTCCTATTTATCTGCTCCGCTTCATAATCACAAACCTCACAGGTTCCTGCACATATTTCACTAATATTTGAACAATCCATAAATTCAAAGTCAATTCCATTTAACTTTGAGAACTCTTTTCTTATATTTCTTAAAGTTTTACATAACTTTCTGCCATCATCCCTATGTGGCAAATTGCATACCGTATCTAAATCTCCAAAACCATATTCTATACTGTCTTCTACTCCATTCTTTTTCACAAATTTAATAAATTCTATTGCTTGTGTGTTGTTCAAAAACTTAAATAAATTTTTGTATTTTTTTAATTCTTTAACATCTATTCGTTGAGAACTCCAAGTACCTAATCCATCCACTGAAAATTTAATTTCAAGTTTTTTAAAATTAGTGCTTAATGCTAATCCTTCTGAAATATGTTCGAAATCATTTTCCAATATAACTTGTTTTGTTTCCTGAACTAATTCTTCATACAACTTTTCTTCTATTTTAAATTCTTTTCTTATTATTTCATCATTTTCTATATAAACATATTTGCATATTCCATTAGTCAAAATTTTTAAATAGCATGCAAAAAAATTTGAATTATGTTCTATTTCAATGATGGACTCTCCTTTTCTTACTTCAGCTAAAAGTCTTACTGTATTTATCTCATACGATATAAAACTTAAAACCTTGTTCATTGCATAATCATGTATTTCAAACGGCAAAGCTAATATAATTGCCTTTTCACTATTTTGATTCAAAAATACAATTATGCTTTCCACCATCTGACGTATATTTATATATTTACAGATTTCTAAACCATCTATTTCTACAGTATCATCTGATTCTGCAATACCTTCAAGCCAAATATGAATATTCTCATCTTTTATTAATTTGTAATTTTGCTCCTCTTTTGCAATTCCCTTATGCCATACTGATAGCGAAAATCTGCGCAACGCATCATTATTTTCACGCTCAACTTGTTTGCAATATTCATCTAAATAATATTCGTCCATTTTCCCTCACTGTTCTTCTGCCTGCTCTTATATATATTTCTGTACTGCTTCATCTGTGAAATTACCAATTGTTTCTACATAATAACCTCTTGCCCCAAATACTTTATCCCATTTACTTTGCAATTCAGGATGTCTATCGTAAAGTATTAATGTACTTTTTCCTTCTAAGTATCCCATAAAATTTGCAATACTCATTTTGGGTGGAATAGCTACGTTTAAATGAATATAATCTACACAAACTGCTGCTATAATATCCACACCTTTGAATTTACATAATGTGTTTATTATTTCTCTTACATCATTACATATTCGAATATTTGTTATATTTTGAACCAAACATAATTCTTTAATCCCACCCAATCTGTAAACAATGTTTCCATTTTTTCCTTATCTTTTTCTTTTACTGCCATTTCTATTTCTTCCAGAAAGAAAAGTAAAAATCTATGTATCATATCATCTTGTCCAACAACCTGTTTATATTCACTAATTTGATTCATAATCTTTTGATACTTACTGTCACTGTATTCTTCAAACGAGTTCATACTTGCAAACGCCAATATCTTGCTATACATCCTATTTATTGAAGATTCTAATTTTATATTTCTTTCTCTATCACACTCAACTAATTTATTTTTTAAATTTTCAATTGTTTTATCACAAGCTTCGATTATTTCTATATTGCCATTCTCATATTCGCTGAAAGTATTTGAAATTAAATCATTATTTCGACACAATAAAGTTGTATAACATTCCCTGTCTAATTTACTGGTAGAAGCTACTCTATACTTTTCCAATGTCTTTCCAGATTCATCAACATATTTATTCTTAACGATATCAATCAGCCCAATTAATATTCTATTTTTATTATATTTACAATTTTGCATATCAAATAAAATATCATTATTCAATTGTCCAATAATATTCTCAATAAACTCAAGTGTTAATTCATAATTAATGTAACCACAGATTCTTTTGCCATTACTATTTTTAATAGCAAATCTGACTATTCTGTCTGAATCTGTCCTAATCATTCCACTCATTGTTCTCCAAAGTTCTTCAGACGTGGAAAACAGTTCTGCAAAATTGGATGCAATTTTGAATACTTTTAAATACTCGTCTCGATTTTTGCTGTTTAATGAACACAGTTCCACATTATCTCCTACTATGCAATTATCATTCTGCACAACATCCCTCCTTTTATTATTTTTTATTTTCAAAAATTTTTATTCCCGATTTCTATTGAATGTCATATATTTACTTCAATTTTGTTCTTCCACTCACATTTATTATATCATGATATAAACCTAAAAAAACAAGATTATTTTTCACTAACCTAGTGTTTTATTTATTTTTCTAGTATTCTCTATACTTTTCTATTTTAGCCCAATTCTTTTAAACCAATATGTACCACACAATTATATTTTCTTCTATATGGTACACATATCCAGCTTGCTATCACTCAACTTACTCACTTTTGTACCATATATGGTTATTTTCATATATATGGTACAGATTTCTTCTTATTTAAGCCAGACAAAATCTCTATCTGTACCATATAAGAAAATTTCATCTACTATGGTACAAATATCCTCTTCTTTAATTAATTTCTCTCACCAGTGGTGCGAGTCTTATATTTTTATCTTTTAAATAGTACAATATTTTTTATTTAGACATTAATTCGTACATCCTAATTTTTGAACTGCTATAAAATATTTTATTAATAGTACGTTGTTCCCTTATTCGCATACATTTTTATTTCATTATTTTAATATTTAATAAATATTTCATAGCAATCCAATTTAGTTATTAACGAAGAATTAAGCAAACTCTTCTTTTAAAGTTGGTCCATTTTATCCGGACCAACTTTGGACCAAATTCGGTCCAACTTTTGTGATTAGTTATGATATTATGCAATAAGTTGTGTATTCTCATTGGACAAGAAAATTTTTATTTAAGTACCTGATTAATAATCGCCAAGCCCATCTAATTGATTTGCTTCGCAAATCAATTAGCACGCGTCATTCGCAGAATGACGCATAACATAAAAAGAGATAGGTCCTCAATTATGCAAGCATATGAGAATCCTATCTCTTTTTATGTTACGTCGCTTTGCTCAAAGCTTCGCGATAATTATTTCATCTGTTTTGCAACTTCTGCAGCGAAGTCTTCTTCTTTCTTTTCAATACCTTCACCTGTTTCAAATCTTACGAAGCTCTTAAGTGCAACTGTAGCACCAACTTCTTTTGAAACTTCAGCTAAGTATGCTTTTACTGTCTGCTTTCCGTCTGCAGCCATAACGTATGTCTGATCAAGAAGACATACTTCTTTTAACTGCTTTGAAATACGACCTTCAACTAAGCCGTTGAAAATCTTGTTAGCCATAATTGCTTCCTTCTTGCTCATTGCAATTGCAGCTAATGCAGCAATTGCTTCTTTTGAAAGGAAGTTGAATAAATACTTGTCATTCTGCTTTTCTTCTAATACAGCCTTGTCTTCAGCATTTAATGCATCTGAAGCAAATGCTTCAGCGAAGATATCCTTCTGGATTGGCTTTGGAAGTGATGATACATCATTTAAAGCACTGTCAATTGTGATTTCTCTCATCTTAGCAAGTTCTTCATCTGAGATGTCTTCTCTGCTAACGTACTGAGGGCTCATAGCTGCAATCTGCATAGCTACTGTCTTAATTGCTGCTACAACTGTATCGTTTGCTGGAGCATCAGCGTCAACTAATACACCAATCTTTCCACCAGCGTGGATGTATGAAGCAAGAACTCCGTCTGATTCAATCTTCTTGAATCTTCTGATATTCATGTTTTCACCGATTACTGCGATCTGTGAAACTAATTCGTCTTTAACTGTCTTTGTTGTATCAAGTGCCCATGGTTCAGCCATAAATGCGTCCATGTCTGCTGCATCAGAATCAAGAATCTGATTTGCAACGTTTGATACGAATGTCTGGAATTTTTCGTTCTTAGCAACGAAGTCTGTTTCTGAGTTAACTTCAACGATTGCTGCCTTGCCGTCTTTTACTGCTGTAAATACAACACCTTCTGCTGCAATTCTTCCTGATTTCTTAACTGCTGTAGCTTCGCCTTTTTTTCTTAAGATTTCGATAGCTGCTTCCTGATCTCCATCTGTTTCTACTAAAGCTTTCTTACAAGCCATAACACCAGCGCCTGTTAATTCTCTTAATTCTTTTACCATTGCTGCTGTGATTGTCATAATTATATCCTCCTAAAAACTATATCTTATTCTTCTGTTGCTTCTTCAGCTGCATCTTCAGCTACCATTTCTTCACCCTGGTTTGCTTCGATAACAGCATCAGCCATCTTAGAAACGATAAGTTTTACTGCTCTGATAGCATCATCGTTACCTGGGATAACATAGTCTAATTCTTCTGGGTCACAGTTTGTATCTGCAATACCGATTAATGTAATTCCAAGTGAATGTGCTTCCTGAACACAGATTTTTTCCTTCTTAGGATCTACTACAAAGATAGCATCTGGGATTCTCTTCATGTCCTTGATGCCGCCAAGGTTCTTTTCAAGCTTGTCCCATTCCTTCTTGATGTTAACAACTTCTTTCTTAGGAAGAACATCAAATGTTCCATCTTCTGCCATCTTTTCGATGTCTTTTAATCTCTTAATTCTTGACTGGATAGTCTTGAAGTTTGTAAGCATACCTCCAAGCCATCTTTCGTTAACGTAGTACATTCCACATCTTTCAGCTTCTGTCTGAACAGCTTCCTGAGCCTGTTTCTTTGTACCAACGAAAAGAATTGTACCGCCTTCTGCTGCGATATCTGAAACTGCCTTGTAAGCTTCATCTACTTTACCTACTGACTTCTGTAAGTCGATGATGTAGATACCATTTCTTTCTGTGTAGATGTATTCTGCCATCTTAGGGTTCCATCTTCTTGTCTGATGTCCGAAATGAACACCTGCTTCTAATAACTGTTTCATTGAAATAACGCTCATTCTTATACCTCCTGGTTTTTTAAAAATTAATTATTGATACTGTTCCGGTTGTTAACCCGGCATATATCATGCCTTCCATCTGCTTCACCAAATCAGACAACCCCGAGCGTGGGCACCGGTCTGACTCTCCACAGATGTGCTTAATGCAACTCAAATATCATAACACAAAAAAAAGCAGTATGCAACTGCTTTCTTTCGTATAAATTATGTTTTTTATAAAATTCTCATTCAGACTTTCACACAATTTCTCCACAACATTCTTTTACTATGTTGTCATATTGTTTTTTAGTTAGCCTGCTTTTCTTTCTTAAGTTCTGTTACATAACCACACTGTGGATCTGCACATGCAAGCTTGTTACCTTTTTCAACCATATAGCCTCCACACTGTGGACACTTTTCTGCAGAAGGTTTCTGCCATGACATAAAATCACATTCAGGGTTATCTATACAACCATAATATCTTCTGCCCTTCTTGGTTTTCTTAAGTAATACATCCTTTCCACACTTTGGACAAGGAACGCCAATCTTTTCTAAGTATGGTTTTGTATTTCTACATTCAGGGAATCCCGGACAGGCAAGGAACTTACCATGTGGGCCGTATTTAATTACCATACGTCTTCCACATTCTTCACAGATTTCATCAGATTCTTCATCTGCAATGTCAATCTTTTCTAAGTTTTTTTCAGCATTTTCTACCTGTTCTTTTAAGTCAGGATAGAAGTTTCTGATAACTGTCTTCCATTCTATTGTACCTTCTTCAACTGCATCAAGAAGTGATTCCATGTTAGCTGTAAACTGTGTGTCTACAATAACACTAAACTCTGTTTTCATTACATTGTTTACTGCTTCACCTAACTCTGTAACATAAAGATTTTTCTTTTCTCTTGTTACATAACGTCTTGCAATAATTGTTGTAATAGTCGGAGCATAAGTGCTTGGTCGTCCAATACCCTGTTCTTCCATTGCCTTTACAAGTGCTGCTTCCGTAAAATGTGCAGGTGGCTGTGTAAAGTGCTGATTTTCTTCAAACTTTTCAAATTCAAGTTTTGAATCTTTTTCAAGCTTTGCAATGGTGTTGTTTGTAACAACTTTCTCATTATCACTGTCTGTATAGACTTTCATAAAACCGTCAAAATCAAGTTTTGATGTTGATGCATTAAAAATATACTTTCCTGCATTAACTTTTACGTTAGTTGTTTCGTAAACTGAATTTTCCATACGGCTTGCAACAAATCTTCTCCAGATAAGCTGATATAATCTAAATAAATCTCTTGGAAGCTGGTCTTTTACTTCTTCAGGCATTAAGTTTACATCTGTAGGTCTGATTGCTTCGTGAGCATCCTGAATCTTCTTGTTTGACTTCTTTGAATTAATCTCTTTAGCCATATATGAATCGCCATATTTGCTTTCGATAAATTCCTTTACCTGAACTTCTGCTGTTTCTGATACTCTTGTGGAATCAGTTCTCAAATATGTTATAAGACCTATTGTTCCTCTGCCCTTAATGTCAACACCCTCATACAACTGCTGAGCTATTCTCATTGTCTTCTGTGTTGAGAAGTTAAGCGCCTTTGAAGCTTCCTGCTGCAATGTACTTGTTGTAAAAGGTATAGGTGCTTTTCTTGTTCTGCTTCCCTTTTTAATGTCCTTAACAGTAAACTCACTGTCTTTTAATTCCTTAACAATTCCGTCTAACTGTTCTTTTCCGGTAATTTCTAATTTACCTTTGTTGTCGCCATAAAAGCTTACTGTAAATTCTTTATTTTTGTGCTTTAATACTGCATCCATATCCCAATATTCTTTTGGAATAAATGCGTTTATTTCATCTTCTCTGTCACAGAGCATTTTTAATGCTACAGACTGAACTCGTCCTGCACTTAAACCTCTTTTAATCTTCATCCATAATAGCGGACTAATGCTATATCCCACCATTCTGTCTAATACTCTTCTTGCCTGCTGGGCATCAACTAATCCCATTTCTATATCTCTTGGATGTTTTAATGACTCTTTTACTGCCTGCTTTGTAATTTCATTAAAAGTAATTCTGTAAGTCTTCTTTGGATCTAATTTCAAGGCTATTGATAAGTGCCATGAAATTGCTTCTCCCTCACGGTCCGGGTCAGTTGCCAAATATACTTTGTCTGCTTTTTTTGCATAGCGACGAAGTTCTGCCAACTTGTCTCCCTTTCCCCTAATTGTAATGTACTTTGGTTCGTAGTCATTTTCCATGTCTATTCCCATTGTACTTTTAGGAAGATCTCTAACGTGTCCATTTGAAGCAACTACTTCATAGTTAGAGCCCAAAAACTTTTTAATAGTCTTAACTTTAGCCGGTGATTCCACAATCACAAGATATTTTGCCATAAACATCTCCTTAAAATATTTTCGCTGTTGTCGTTAAGCCTTTGAATAATAATTTTCTGATGGCTGCTCTACCAGTCCCATTAACTGAAGTTTTAGCAGCATACCTGTAAGTTCTTCATACTTAAAACCTGTTTCATTCATCAGTTCATAAATATTTTTCGGCTGTAAACGTAACCCACTATACAACAAGGCTAAATCTTTTTCAAGACCTTTTTCTTTTTGTTTTTTCTCATTTTCGTTTTTTGAACCACTATATTGTATGTCATTTAGCACGTCGTTAGCACCTGTAATTATGCCTGCTCCTGCCCTTATGAGACGGTTGCATCCATCGCTTAATTTTTCGCCCACTCTGCCCGGTACTGCCATTACGTCTTTCCCCTGTTCCAATGCCCATTCTACTGTAATCAGGGAACCACTTTTCTCTCTTGCCTCAACTACTATAACCTTGTCCGAAAGTCCGCTTATAATTCTATTTCTAAGAGGAAAATGCCAGGCTATTGGTCCTGCCCCCGGAGGATACTCAGAAATTATTCCACCATTTTTTAAAATATCATTATAAAGTTCTATGTTTTCTGTTGGATAGCAAACATCCACACCACTTCCAAGTACTGCAAATGTTGGCGTTCCACCTTCCAAAGCTCCTATCTGACTATAAGTGTCTATGCCTCTTGCCATTCCGCTTATAATCTGAACTCCGTTTTCCGACAGCTCTCTTGCCAATGCTCTTGCCATTTTTCTTCCATAATTAGAGCACGCTCTTGCCCCTACCATTGCCACTACAGGCTTGTCCCTGTCAGGCAGTCTTCCTTTATAAAATAAATATTCCGGTCTATGATCATAAGGCAACAACTTAGCCGGGTAATCCCTGTCATTTACTGATACAACTTTTATGCCCTGTTTTTCTAATTCCTTTATGTAGTTTTTGTCCTTTAATTTTTCCAGCTGTTCTTTGTATTCACTGCCTCTTTTATTGTTTATTTTTTTATTTTCATTTGTATTTGCATTTTGATTTATGTTTTTATTTGTATTATCCATATTTATTTGAAAAGCACCGGTCTGTAACTTACAGCCTCAGCTATATCCCCCTGTTGTATTTTTTCGTGTTGTTTTAAATCTGCTATTGTTCTAGCCACTTTTATGATTTTGTCATAAGCTCTTATACTTAAATCCATTGTAGTATATATTTTTTCCATTAAATGCTGTTCTTCTTTGTTAAGCTTGCAGTATTTCTTTATGTTTTCGCCTGAAAGCTGACTGTTAAACTTAAACTTCTCATTGGCATACCTTTCACGCTGAATCTGAACAGCCCTATTTACTCTTTCTTTGATGGTTAAAGAATCTTCCGGCTGTTCTTCTTTTTCCAATTGAAAATATGTAACCTGATTCATATGCACGCACAAGTCTATTCGGTCTATTAGCGGACCGCTTATTTTTTCCATATATTTCTTTACTTCCTGCTCTGTGCAAGTACATTTGTTCATATCAGGGTAGTAACCACATTTGCAGGGATTCATTGCCCCTATCAAAATAAATTTGGCAGGAAATTCATATGTTCCTCCGCTTCGGGACACAATAATCTTCTCATCCTCCAATGGTTGTCTTAATGTTTCAATTACCTGCCTTGAAAATTCAGGCAATTCGTCAAGAAAAAGTATTCCCCCGTGCGCCTGTGTAATCTCCCCGGGTTTAGGATTAAATCCACCTCCAATCATTGCTGAAACTGTTGCCGTGTGATGTGGACTTCTCACAGGTCTGGTCTTCACAAGGCTTCCTGAAAGATTTCCTGCCACACTTTGTATTTTTGATATTTCTATTTGTTCTTCCAATGTCATATCAGGAAGTATGGATGGCATTGTTTTTGCTATAATGGATTTTCCTACTCCCGGACTTCCCATCATTAACATATTGTGCATTCCTGCAGCCGCTATTTCCGATGCTTTCCTTGCCTGAATCTGTCCTTTTATATTTTTAAAATCGTATTTGTAATCTTCTGTTTCCTGTGGAATGATTTTTATTTCAGGCGGTTTCATATTAGTTGTCAAAATCATTACCAGTTGATTAAGATTCTCTACCCCGATTATTTCCAAGTCTTTTATAAAATCACATTCGCCTACGTTTTCAATTGGAACATAGCACTTCTTAATCCCCTGTTCCATCGCTGACAGCGCCAGTGGCAACACTCCGTTAATCTTTACAATGTCCCCGTTAAGGCTTAATTCTCCTATGAACATTTTGTCATCTACTGTGCAGTTAATCAGTCCCATTGACATAAGTATGGATACTGCCACAGGCAGGTCAAAATAGGTTCCCGTCTTTCTAATATTAGCCGGCGAAAAATTTATTGTAATTCGCTTAGGCGGTATCATAAAACCTGAATTCTTAATTGCTGTTCTAACACGTTCTCTGGATTCTTTAATATTGGATGCTAAAAGGCCTACCATATCAAAAGATGGCAGGCCATTACATATGTCTGTTTCCACAATAACAGGTTGGGTGTCAATTCCGGTTATTGCGGCACATTTTATCTTACATACCATATAAGTCCCCCGCTTTCCTTTAGTATTTTGATTATATATTTAGTTTTGTTTTTTAACAAAATCTAACATATTTTCTGACTATTTTTCTTTATTTCTTTTTCTGAAGCCAGTTTATGTTGCATTTTGTTTTAAGTGTTTCATTTGTAATGTAGTTTTATCACATTCTATATGAATTATCAAGAGCTTTTTTTAATTTTTCTAAAGCTCTTTTTTCTATTCTGCTTACATAGCTTCTTGATATGCCAAGTTTTTCCCCAACCTTTTTCTGAGTCATTGGCTTCTTGCCATCCAATCCGTACCTCCAGACAATTATTTCTTTTTCTCTTTCATTTAAACTCTGTGCCACATATTTCTGAACAAGGCTGATATTCTCGGCTTTTTCTATTTGTTCAAGCGTATCCATTTCATCATTTTCAACCACATCTATAAGGCTTATGGTATTTCCCTCTTTGTCCGTTCCAATAGGCTCGTTTAATGACACATCTTTGCTTCTCTTTTTTTCCGCTCTAAGCATCATTAGAAGTTCGTTTTCTATACACTTTGCAGCGTAAGTTACAAGGCGATTCCCCTTGTCAGGATTATATGTGTTAACAGCTTTTATAAGTCCAACTATTCCAATGGAAATAAGATCCTGGTTTTCCCTGTTCTCATCATAATATTTTTTTACAACATGGGCAACAAGTCTTAAATTCCTCTCAATCAGTATGTCCTTAGCTTTTTTATCCCCAAGCCTCATTTTTTCGATATAAATCTTTTCTTCATCAGGGGTAAGAGGTTCCAAAAAAGTTTTCAAGCCGGATACCTTTCGACATACTTAATCTAGTTTATGCTTTACCTGACTTCTTTGTGCCTGTACTCTAAAAAGAAAAAAACTTGAAAAGTTACTTATCTAAGTTCTCTCCAAGTCTTTTTATATTAACATTTATTCTGCTTTCATTCTAAGTATGTCTCCGGCCTCCGGTACCTGGTCAAGCTTTATTGTAATAATCTGCTTTGGATGCGGACAACTTTCCATTGCCACTCCATCCTGATCTGTAATCGATATTACATTAGCTTCAATATCTCTTCCGTCAGCTTTCATTATTTCGATTTTATCACCTACGCAGAATTTGTTTTTCTGCTCAATTACAAAACTTCCATCTTCCAAAGGTTCCCCTGATATTCCAAGATATACATAATCTCGTTCATAAACGTTACAATCATTTATCTGTGTTGTTTCATCAGGTTTTCCAAAGAAAAATCCTGTTGTGTACTGTCTGTAAGTACACTGTGAAATTAGTGTTTTGTATTTTGGAATGTTTTCTTCGTACTTCTTTGGATTTTCAAAATAATCATCAATTGCCATTCTGTATGTTCTGGCAACTGTTGCCACATAAAGAGCTGTCTTCATTCTTCCTTCTATTTTGAAGCTGTCAATTCCTGCGTCCACAAGTTCAGGAATATGGTCAATCATGCATAAATCCTTTGAGTTGAAAATGTATGTTCCGCGCTCATTTTCTTCTACAGGCATATATTGGCCCGGTCTTGATTCTTCCACTACTGCATATTTCCATCTGCAAGGATGAGTGCAAGCACCTTTATTTGCATCTCTTCCCGCCATAAAACTACTTAAAAGGCATCTTCCTGAATATGAAATACACATTGCACCATGTACAAAAGTTTCAATTTCCAAATCATCCGGAATATGATTTCTAATATCTTTTATTTCGCTAATTGAAAGTTCTCTTGCTGACACAACTCTCTTTGCACCTAGTGAATGCCAGAAATTGTATGTTCCATAGTTAGTATTGTTAGCCTGTGTGCTTATATGAAGTTCCATGTCAGGCAACATTTCCTTTGCAATTGTAAAAATAGCAGGATCAGCAATAATAAGCGCATCCGGCTTTACTTTTTTCAAGTCATTGAAATATGCCTTAACCGGTTCAATATCGCTGTTATGAGCCAAAATATTGGCTGTAACATATACTTTTACGTTATATCTGTGGGCAAACTCCACCCCTTCTTTCATCTCTTCCAATGAAAAATTTTTAGCTTTTGCTCTTAAGCCAAAAACTTCACCACCTATATATACAGCATCTGCTCCATATCTCACAGCAGTTTTTAAAACTTCCAAACTGCTTGCAGGAACTAATAATTCAGGTTTTTTCATCTTTAAATCCTTTCCTCATTATTCATCTATCAAAATAGTATCTTGTATATAATATCTTTTTTCAAATATTATTTCTTCACTGATATTGTTATTCCATCACCTATTGGAACAATAGTTGTTTCAAGTTCAGGATGATTCTTTACTACTTCCAAATATTCACGCATACGCTTGTGAATTGTTCTGTCACGTCTTCTCACAACGTACTTAGACTGGATAATATCCCCTTCCTGCAAAACATTGTCTGTTATAAGAACAGCCCCCTTCTTCATTAAGCGCATAACTTCAGGTAGAAAATGAATATACTGTGCCTTTGCCGCATCCATAAAAACAAAGTCAAAGCTGTCTCCTTCAAGGCCGGGCATAATTTCCATGGCATCTCCTTCAAGCATTGTAATAACATCTTCCTTATCTGCTTTTTTGAAATTATCCCTTGCCTGAACAATTCTCTTTTCGTAGTTTTCAATTGTTATAATACTTGCGTCCTTTTCAATTGCTTCACTTATTAAAATGGCTGAGTACCCAACTGCAGTACCCAGCTCTAAAATTCTTTTTGGTTTTGTTATTGTAAGCATTACTCTCAAGAAGCTTTCCATTTCCTTTCTGATAATCGGAACTCCGTCAATATGAGCCTGCTGTTCAATTTCTTCCAACACATTATTATTTGGTTTTTCAAGTGAATGCATGTAAGTGACTATTCTCTCATCTACTATCACACTATTCTCCCTTTGATTTCGTAGTTGTTTCCGTTTCTTTCTTGTCCTCTTCCGGACCGGCATTTATAATCTTAAAAATCTCCTCATTGCTCTGAGATGTATTAAAAGAATATGTTCCTGCCTTTATTTTTCTTACTTCATAAAGATATGACTGAACCGTAAAAACTCTTGAACTTTTTATAACATTAAACTCCTCTAATGTTTTTCCAAAACTTTCTATTGAAGTTCCCTCATCAACAGTAAATGTCATATCTGTTCCCGGCTTTGGATCCACACCTTCATTGCTAAAAATCTGTGAGCCAAAACTATATGCCGTTGTGGCACAGACAATGGCAACAACTATCATTACAACATAAACCAATGTTTTTATTGAAAATTTTGCAAATCCCTGTGAGGTCTTTCTATTATCCATGTAAATCTCCATTTCACTCACTTACAAAGCGATGTTCTTTATTACTCAACTTCCATGATAATTGGTAAAATCATAGGATTTCTCTTCATTGTTTTCCAAATATATTCACCAAGGCTGTCTTTTACTACCATCTTAATCTTGCCCCAGTCAGCATTTCTTCTGCTTAAACATTCTTCCAATGCCTCAGTTACCACAACTTTTGCATTTTCGATTAAGTTCTCTGATTCCCTAACATAAACAAATCCTCTTGTTACAATGTCAGGTCCTGCCAATATCTGATTTGTGTATTTTTCAAGTGTTAATACTACTATTATAATTCCGTTTTCAGCAAGGTTCTGTCTGTCACGTAAAACAATATTTCCCACGTCACCTACTCCAAGTCCGTCCACAAGAACTGAACCTGCAGGAACCTTTCCTACTACCTTGGCATTTTCTTTTCCAATACTTAACACATCACCTGATTCCATAAGAAAAACATTCTCCTTAGGAATACCCATTGACTGTGCTAACTTTCCATGTTCCATTAAATGTCTGTATTCACCATGAACAGGTATAGAATACTTAGGTTTAATTAATGAATACATTAACTTAATTTCTTCCTGACACGCATGTCCTGAAACGTGAGTTTCATTAAAAATAACATTTGCGCCCTTCATATAAAGTTCATTAATAACCTTTGATACAGCTTTCTCATTTCCCGGAATTGGTGTTGAACTAAATACAATTGTATCTCCCGGTTTAATCTGTACCTTTCTGTGAATTGATGCAGCCATTCTTGAAAGTGCTGCCATTGATTCACCCTGACTTCCTGTTGTAATAAGTACAAGCTGATCATCTGTATAATTCTTCATTTCTTCAATACTAATTAATGTATTGTCAGGAATCTTAAGATAATCCATCTCTCTTGCAACAGAAATAATATTTACCATACTACGGCCTTCAACTATAACCTTTCTGTTATATTTGCAGGCTGTGTTAATAATCTGCTGTACTCTGTCCACATTAGATGCAAATGTGGCAATAATAATTCTGCTTTTAGTATTTTCTGAAAAAATATGGTCGAAAGTCTTTCCTACCTTTCTTTCAGATGGTGTAAATCCCGGTCTTAATACGTTAGTACTGTCACACATTAAGGCCAAAACACCTTTCTTTCCTAATTCGCTAAATCTGCATAAGTTAATTGCATCACCAAAAACCGGTGTGTAATCTACCTTAAAGTCACCTGTATGAACAATTACACCTACAGGTGTGTGGATTGCAAGTGCTGCTGCATCTGCAATACTATGGTTAGTTCTAATAAATTCAATTCTGAAGTCACCTAAATGTATGCTTTGTCCAAACTTAACAACCTTACGCTTTACAACACTTAAAAGGTCATGCTCTGAAAGCTTTCCTTCAATAATGCCCATTGTTAACTTTGTTGCATAAATAGGTACGTTAATCTCTTTTAAAACATATGGCAGAGCACCAATGTGGTCCTCGTGACCATGTGTTATAACGAACCCTTTAACCTTATCTTTATTTTCAAGTAAAAATGTAATATCAGGTATTACACAGTCAATTCCTAACATTTCATCATCAGGAAATGACAAACCGCAGTCAACTACAATAATTCCGTCATTATACTCAAATGCAGTCATGTTCATTCCGATCTGTTCCAGTCCTCCCAATGGAATAACCTTTATTCTTGAACTATCACTCATATTTTTTATTTTTCCTCCTAAATCTCTATTCACGTTCTTCTTTTCTTATACTCATAATACCTTGCTAACTATAAAATCATCACAATTCTCTAAACACATAGTCATCCCCATATTTACAAACTATCACATTTTCTATGATTGAAACGATTTTACTTAATATTTTTCTATTTTATCGCTCTATATCAATATCTTCAAGCAGTTCTGAAAAAATTCTTCCGATATAATCTAATTCAGAATCGTCTTCTACCATCTCATATATTGCTTCTTCATCATTTTCATCTGATACATCTTTTAAAATATGTGCAATTTCTTCCTCTTCATCCCCTTCCTCTGTTACAAGGATATAGTTAACGTTGTTAATTCTTGTTTCTTCAACAACGTACATTTCAACTTCATTACCTTCATCATCTGTTAAAACAATCTTTTCTTCCATTAAATAAATCTCTCCATATTCTTTAATCCTATTTACTACACAGTTCCTATCGTTATAATAATAGCTATAGCTTCTTAATCTTATGTGTTCTTTTCAATCCTATTAATATAATCTTCCAAAATAATTGTGGCCGCAATCTGATCCACATACTTATACCTGTCCTGTTTCTTTATGCCTGCTTCATCCATAATCTCGTAGGCTTCCACAGTTGTAAGTCTTTCATCCTGAAAGACTATTTCAAGACCTGTTCTTCTCTCAAGCATTGCGCCAAACTCTTTGGTCTTTTTAACTCTTTCACCTTCCGTACCACTAAGCATGACAGGATAACCAAGTACAATCTTCTCTATATTGTATTGTTCTACTAACTGCTCTATTCTTGCTAATGTCTTTCGTAACTTGTTTGGAGAATCCCTTCTTATAATCTCAACTCCCTGAGCTGTATATCCTAAAGGATCCGTAACTGCAACTCCAACCGTCTTAGAGCCAAAATCAAGTCCTAAAATTCTCATTCCATTTTCCATTTTATTTTCCATTTTGATTTTTATACTGTGGTATATAAAAGCATCAAAAACTTATCAGCCGGGATATTCGTGATTTCAATAGGATTACTGCTTACAATGTTAGCTATAATACCATTCCAAAACCACATCTTAATTAATCGCTTTCCCATATTTCCGCCTGATAAGTTTAATTTTATGTTATTCTTATGCTGTTTTATACCACCTTTATTTCAACTTATGGTTAATGTAATACTTTACTGTTTCTTCAATAAGTTCATCACGTTCCACTTTCATAATCAGGCTTCTTGCATTCTTATAGCTTGTTATGTAAGTTGGATCCCCTGACATAATATAACCAACAATCTGATTTACAGGATTATATCCTTTTTCAGCTAAGGCTTCATAAACCTTTTCGAGAATCTCCTCTACTCCTAATTTCTGTTCCTGTGGAACTCTGAAAAATTGTGTATTTCCTAAATCGCTCATCTTATCACGTCCTTTTTTTACCTATCAAGTAGGCTTTCTTTATCACTAATTTTAATATAAAACTTACATAGTGGCAAGCATTATTTCGTTAGTTAAAAAATCTTTAACATTTACTTTTCGTATTTGTCCTTCAAGATTTTCCTTTTCGGGCACTGCAATTTTAATATAATCAACTGTATGTCCAACCCAATATTCCTTGTTATCCAGTAGGATTTTTTCTTCAAACAATACTGTGGTATCTTGACCTATTTTAGCCTGTCTAAACTCTTTTGTAAGTTCTTCTCCTGTTTTGATTAAGTCTTCACTTCTTAATGTTTTTATTTTTTCATCTATCTGATTTGGCATTTTTGCTGCCACAGTGCCATCTCTCTTTGAATATTTAAAAACATGTAATTCTGCAAACTTAACCTTCTTTACAAACTCTCTTGAACTAATGTAGTCTTCCTCTGTTTCTCCCGGAAATCCCACAATAACATCTGTTGTAAAAGCAGGATTATCAATATGCTTTCTAATTAACTGACACTTTTCATAGTATTCATCTGAAGTATAATGTCGATTCATGGCTTTTAATGTTTTGTCGCATCCACTTTGAAGTGAAAAATGAAAATGTGGACAAATCTTTTTAACCTTGCCCAGTCTTTCCACAAAATCTTCTGTTACAACTTCCGGATCAAGTGAACCTAAACGTATTCTTTCAATTCCATTAACATTATCTGCCATTTCTATAACATCTATTAACTTTTTGCCATTGTCATCATAGCAGCTTAAGTTAATTCCTGTTAAAACTATTTCCTTAAAGCCTGAAGCTGAAAGTCTTTCAAGTTCAGCTTTTATGCTTTCCATTGTTCTGCTTCTTATTCTTCCCCTTGCATAAGGAATTATACAATATGAGCAGAAATTGTTACATCCATCCTGAATTTTCAAGTGGGCTCTTGTATGTTCTGTTACTGTTGAAATTTCCAAATCTTCGTATTCATCTGTGTGGTTAATGTCAATTACATATTCTTCTTTAACCTGTTCTCCGGCTTCTTTTTCTGCATAATATTCATTAAGAATTTCCACAATGTCTTTTTTTCTGTTATTTCCTACAACTAAATCTATTGAAAGATCCTGTGCCACTTTTTCAGTTGCAGTCTGCACATAACAGCCTGTGGCCACTACTACTGCATTAGGATTTTGCTTCTTAGCCTTATGAAGCATCTGTCTTGATTTTCTGTCTGCCATATTTGTAACAGAGCATGTATTTATAATATAAACGTCTGCCTGATCCTGGAATGATACGATTTCATAACCTGCTTTTTTAAGCAATTGAGTCATTGCTTCTGTCTCGTATGAATTTACTTTACATCCAAGATTGTGAAGTGCAGCTTTTCTCATATTTTTTCTCCTTTATAAAAATTAACTGATTTTTGCAAATATTTTTGGGCATTTATACACATTGACAAAGATTCAATCCGTGTTATCATTTTACATATAAAGATTAAGAGAGGTATTGATATATGAAAACAGTTACAATCAACTTAGGATCAATTGATAAGGTTAAATCTTTTGTCAATGATATTACAAAATTTGATAGCGATTTCGACTTAGTATCAGGTCGTTATGTTATTGATGCAAAATCAATTATGGGAATCTTCAGTCTTGATCTTTCAAAGCCTATTAATTTAAATATTCATGGTGATGAAGATAATGCTGAAATTATGGAAGTTATTAAGAAATACGAAGTATAATTTCTTCTATTCCTAAATAAGTATTTTTATTTATTTTGATTTTATTAGCAGGTTTACATTTAAGTAAACCTGCTTTTTTATTACAATATCAAATTTTTTAATATCATCTGTGCTTACACAGTAATGGATTTCTAACCAATCTCTATAACTTCTGCTGTTTTTACAGCATCCTCAAACATTCTGTCGATTTCTTCTGCCAAATGTTTTTCTGAGTTTTTAATCACATTAATGTTAGGTTTTGTTACAGGGTGCTTTGCAACAAATGTTGTACAACAGTCTTCGTATGGAAGAATTGATGTTTCATATGTTCCGATTTTTAATGAAATATCAACAATCTCCTGCTTATCAAAAGCAATAACCGGTCTGAATACAGGCATTGTACATACTTCGTTAGTTGCTGCAAGACTCTGCATTGTCTGGCTTGCAACCTGACCAATCGATTCGCCTGTAATAAGTCCCTGTGCCTTTTCCTTGTTTGCAAAATATTCTGCAATCTTCATCATATATCTTCTCATAATAATTGTTAATTCATCATGAGGGCACTTGTCATATATATACATCTGAATTTCTGTAAAGTTTACAACATAAAGTCTCATTGGACCTGAATATTTTGATACTAACTTAGCTAAATCCACAACTTTCTGTTTTGCTCTTTCTGATGTGTATGGTGGTGCGTGGAAGTAAACTGCATCAACCACAACGCCTCTCTTAGCTGTCATCCAGCCTGCTACAGGGCTGTCAATACCACCTGATAAAAGCAACATCGCCTTTCCTGCTGTTCCTACTGGCATACCACCTGGTCCCGGAATAATCTTTGAATAAATATTAATGTGATTTCTGATTTCAACATTAATTTCAACATCAGGATTATGAACATCAACCTTTACACCTTCAAAAGCATCTAAGATTCTTCCACCTAATTCTGCGTTAATCTTCATTGAATCCATTGGATAATTCTTTCTTGCTCTTCTTGCCATAACCTTAAATGTAAAGTTTTTGTCAGGGTATGTTTCATCAATGTATTTAATAACCTGTTCTGCCAAATCATCAAAACCATTGTCTTCAATCTGAACCATTGGACAGATTCCAACAATACCGAAAACGTGCTGTAATGCATCTACAGCCTCATCAAAATCATAATCACCTTCTGCTATTGCATAAATTCTTCCGTTTTCTTTTGTTACCTTAAAGTTTCCGTCAATCTTATCTAATGCTCTTTTGGCATTATCTACCAAAGCATTTTCGAAAAGATATCTGTTTTTTCCTTTTACGCCAATTTCAGCGTATTTAATCAAAAATGATTTAAACATCTTCCTCCTCCAAAATAAATTGTACTAATTTTTATGTTATTTATCTACGCACATATTTTCTCAAAATAGGCAATAATTGCTTTATTTCTCCAACTGCATAGTCAACTTCTTCCTCTGTGTTAAATTCACAAAAACTAAATCTTACTGTTGATTCCAAAAGGTCCTTGTCAATTCCCATAGCCTTAAGTGTTGAGCTTACGGCCGGTCTGTTAGATGAACATGCACTTCCTGCTGAAATATATATGCCCTTGTCCTCTAATGCATGAAGAAGTACTTCACTTCTGACCCCCTTAAAACTTGCACTTACAATATGAGGTGCCCCAAGATTGCCCTTTCTGCTGTTTACAGTTACACCTTCTATTGCTTCAAGGCTGTCAATTAACTTGTCCTTTAAATTAGTCATAATTTCAACGTTATGCTCTAAGTTATCATAACAATCCTTTGATGCCTGACCGATTCCTGCTATACCCGGCACGTTTTCTGTTCCGGATCTAAAGCCCATCTGCTGACCGCCACCAAAAATAATGGGGTTAATCTTTGTATTCTTTTTAATATAAATAAATCCGCTTCCCTTTGGTCCGTGAATCTTATGTCCACTAACTGTAAGAAGGTCTATATTATCTCTTCTTGGTTTAATTTCCAACTTGCCAAATGCCTGAATTGCATCTACGTGATAAACCACAGAAGGATTTACTTTCTTAATATACTGACCGATTTCTCCTACCGGCTCAATTGCTCCAACTTCATTATTTACATACATTGTTGAAACTAAGATAGTATCTTCTGTCATTTCTTTTTCCAAGGCTTCCATCTGTACAACGCCATATCTGTCAACAGGCAAATAAATAACTTCAAAGCCCTGTTCTTCCAAATATTTCATTGTTGCAAGAACAGATGAATGTTCAACTGATGTTGTTATGATTTTGTTACCTTTACGTTTATTGGCCATTGCTGTTCCAATAATAGCCATATTATTTGACTCTGTTCCGCCTGATGTAAAGAAAATCTCCTTTGGATCAACTTTTAATATTTTTGCTATATTTTCCTGTGCTTCTTTAATATATTTTTCAGCCTTAACTCCAACCATATGCATAGCTGATGGATTTCCAAAATCCTCTGTCATCGTTTTTACAACAATGTCTTTTACTGAATCTGTAACTATGGTTGTAGCTGAATTATCAAAATATGCTTCCATTTTAACCTCTATATTTAACTATCAATTATTTACATAACTTTAATTATTTTTGTTTCACTCTTCTGTTTCAAACATTAAAACTGACATTAATGCCATTCCGGCTGTCTCTGTTCTTAAAATTCTTTTGCCAAGGGTAATGTCATAAGCTCCAATATTTATTGCCTGCTCTACTTCTTCCTCTGCGAAACCACCTTCAGGTCCAATAAATATTCCAACGGTCATGCCCGTCTTAATCTGACTTACAACCTGTCTTGTATGAGCCATATTTTCTGCATTTTCGTATGGAATAAGTACCATATCCATAGCTTCTGCCATTTTAAGTGCCTCTTTGTATGTTACAGGCATTGAAACTTTTGGAATAATTCCTCGCTTAGACTGCTTAGCCGCACTTTCAGCAATTGAATTCCAACGTTTTGTTTTAGAAACAGCTTTCTTATTATCAAGCTTAACTATGCATCTCTTAGTGGATACAGGAACTATTTCGTACGCTCCAAGTTCAATCATCTTCTGGATAACCGTTTCCATTTTGTCCCCTTTAGGCAATGCCTGAAAAAGAGTAACCTTAATTGGAAGTTCCTTTGCCACTCCATTTACGTCTTCTATTTTTGCCCGCACCTGTTCATTTTCAAGTTCATCTATTGTACAAACATATTCCCTGTCTTCTCCGTCGCTTATAAGAATGGTTTCGCCCTTCTTCATTCTGAGAACGTTTTTTATATGATTAACATCTGAACCTATAATTATAACTGCGTCTTCCTGTATCTGGTCTTTTTTAACAAAAAATCTATACATCTTATTTCACTCTTACCTATTTCTTAATTGCCATAATGGCACGCCAGTCACCCTGATTTACTACTTTTGAAAGCTGAAGATTACTATTATTATTAATTGCATCTTTAACCTCTTCCTCTTTCATATAAATAATACCTGATGAAATAAATACTCCGCCCGGCTTTAAAAATCTATCCACAATACCTGCAATTGGAATAATTACATCTGCAAGAATATTTGCAACAACAATATCGTACTGCTCTGCCTCAAACTCAGCCTGCATTTTTTCATCTTCCAAAACATTGCCTGCTTCAACTTTCACATTATCCATAGAAAGCTTATTTACCTTAAAATTATCATAAACAGCCTCAATTGCCGCAGGATCAATGTCGGTCATATCAACCTTTGAAGCATTTAACTTCTTTGCCACAATTGACAAAATACCACTTCCGCAACCTAAATCAAGAACCTTGTCACCATCCTTGACATATTCCACAAGTTGCTTAATACAAAGCTGTGTTGTGTCATGCTTACCTGTTCCAAAAGCAGTGCCCGGATCAATTTCAATCATCTTCATACCCTTATGCTCTTCATCTACTTCTTCCCAAGTAGGCTTAATAAAAAACTCTCCAACAGTAAAAGACTTAAAATACTTCTTCCAATTGTTAACCCAGTCAACATCTTCAGTTGTACTTTTTTCAATACTGCCTTCGCCCACATTAATAAAGCTCTTAGCTTCCTTTAACTTCTCTCTTAACTGATCAAGAAGCTGCTCTGCATTATCATCTTCCTCTGTATAAAAACTAATATATGCAGTTCCGTCATCTTCAGGAAGGTCAGCCAAATAATCAATAAACTGCTTCTCCTTATCTTCCTGACTAATCTGCACATTATCTTCAACCTGAATACCACTGATTCCAAGTTCCATCAAAACACCACTGACAAAATCCTCTGCCTGAGTAGTTGTCTTTAATTTATACTTATTCCACTTCATATAAACGCTCCATTTCCTGAACCCTTTTTAACTGATTTATCATAACATATAAACATCTAATACGCAAATTTTCTTTTTCCCACATTTTGTAATTTCAAATTTTCGATATATAATAAAAACAACTCATATACAATTTTGATATATTTCGGAATATTTTATATAAGTAAACAATAGGCAGGATTTCGCAATTTTGTGCTATAAAATATTCCAAAACACACCCAAAAATTATATCTAGTTGTTACTTTATACAAAGGAGATTAAATGATTGAAAAGAATTGATTTTGATAATGGCAATGTTGCCGGCAATATTCTTAATGCTGCCATTCCTATGTTGGTGGCTCAGATTTTAAGTCTTTTATATAATATTGTTGATAGAATTTATATTGCCCGTATTCCTGATGTTGGTACCGCAGCTCTTGGTGCGGTGGGACTTTGTTTTCCTATTATAACTATTGTAACTGCCTGCAGTAATTTGTTTGGAAGTGGCGGTGCTCCTCTTTTTTCCATTAGTCGTGGTATGGGTGACTCTAAGAAGGCTAACCGTATTATGAATACTTCTTTTTCTATGGTTTGCGCGGGAGCTGTTGTTTTGACTATTTTGGGGATTGTTTTTGCAAAGCCTATTCTTGTTTTGTTTGGGGCATCTGACAATGCATTGAGTTATGTTTATCCATATATGACTATTTTTATGCTGGGCACTCTTCCTTCCATGATTTCTACAGGAATGAATCCTTTTATTAATGCACAGGGCTATGCCACAACAGGCATGCTTTCTGTTGCAATTGGTGCCATTGCCAATTTTATTTTAGACCCTATTTTTATTTTTGTTTTGGGACTTGGTATTAGTGGAGCTGCTATTGCTACCGTTATTTCGCAAATTTTGTCTGCTTCTTTTGTTATTTTCTTTCTAAGATGTAAATCTGAGTTAAAAATAAGACTTTTGCACTTAAATGAAATAACAGGTTGTGTTGAGTATGCTAAGAATATTGTTAGTCTTGGAACTGCCGGTTTTATTATGCAGGTTACTAATAGTCTTGTTTCTATCTGCTGCAATAATGTTCTTTCTGTTACAGGTGGGGATGTTTATATTTCGGTTATGACTATTGTTTCAAGCGTTAGACAGATGGTTGAAACTCCTATTTATGCAATTAACGAAGGGTCATCTCCTATCTTAAGTTATAATTATGGAGCTAATCGCCCCGGTCGTGTAAGAAAGGCGGGAGTTGTAATGGGCTGTCTGATTCTTGGATATACTGCGATTATGTGGACTTTGATTATTGTTGCACCACATTTTCTCATTCAGATTTTTAGTTCTGACAGCGCTCTTATAGCTGATGCTGTTCCTGCGCTGAAACTTTATTTTGCAGCTTTTATTTTTATGGATTTGCAGTATATTGGTCAGACATTTTTTAAATCACTTAACAAGAAGAAACATGCTATTTTCTTCTCTTTGCTTAGAAAAGTTGTTATTGTTGTTCCTTTAACTTACATATTCCCATATTTGTTTAATATGGGCTCTAATGGAGTTTTTCTTGCAGAACCTATTTCTAATGTAATCGGTGGAAGTATGTGCTTTATTACAATGCTATGCACAATATTACCGGAATTAAAAAGAATGGAAAATAAATAAAAATACCCCTTATACCGGCTAAGGTTTTGATTTGTATAATCTCTGCCTTTCCGTTATATGGGGTATTTTTTTCTATTATTTTTTGAAGAATTTCTTTATTTTATCTTCTGCTGTTTCATGTTTGTCTTCACCAAATTCATTTAAAGTGTTACCTGAAACTGCATCAAATTTTTTGATTAATTCCTTCTGTTCTGATGTAAGTTTTGTAGGTACTTTTACAACAAGTGTTGAGTACTGGTCTCCTCTCATTGAGTTGTTACGTACGTGGCATACACCTTTGCCTTTTAATCTGATTCTTGTTCCTGTCTGTGTTCCCGGTTTTATGTTAAATTTAACATCTCCATCAATTGTTTTTACTCTGATGTCGCCACCTAAAGCAGCCTGAGCAAATGAAATTGATGTAGTTGTATATATATCCATTCCGTGACGTTCAAATTCATTACTTGGTCTTACTCTAATATCAACTAATAAGTCACCTCTTGGACCTCCATTACGTCCCGGCTCACCCTGTCCTGTAATTCTAATACTCTGTCTGTCATCAATACCTGCAGGAATGTCAACAGAAACTTTCTTCTTCTTTGAAATATATCCTGCGCCATAGCAGTCAGGACATTTCTCTTTAATTACTTTACCTGTACCATTACAATCAGGACAAGTTGTTACTGACTGCATTGTTCCGAAAAGTGTCTGCTGCTGGCTAACGTACTGTCCACGTCCACCACATTTTGAACATTTTTCAGGAGATGTTCCAGGTTTTGCACCTGTACCATTACATTTACTACATGTTTCCTTAAAGTTGATTGTAACTTCTTTCTTGCAGCCGAAAACTGCTTCATTAAAGTTGATTGTTATACCAACCCTAACATCTGCACCACGCATTGGACCATTGTTGGCTCTTGAGCTTCTTCTGCTTCCGCCACCAAATATGTCACCAAATATATCTCCAAATCCACCAAATATATCGCTAAAATCTGCTCCGTTAAAGTCAAATCCACCTGCGCCGCCTGAGCCGTCAAAAGCTGCGTGACCGAACTGGTCATACTGCTTTCTCTTACTGTCATCACTTAAAACTGCGTATGCCTCTGATGCTTCCTTAAACTTTGAAGCTGCTTCTTCATCTCCCGGGTTTGCATCCGGATGATATTTTTTGGCTAATTTTCTATATGCTTTTTTAATTGTGGCACTGTCTGCGTTTTTGTCTACACCCAGTACCTCATAGTAATCTCTTTTATCTGCCATAGCCTGCCTCCTAAACAACTAAGACTTACTTGCGTGTGAAAACCCGTCCGGGATAACTCGGGCGGGATTTTCACATGCATGTTGCATCATTTATTATACTTCTGTAAATTCACCATCTACAACATCATCATTTGCATTTCCGGCACCCTGAGCACCCATGTCTGGACCTGCACCCTGAGCTCCTGCTCCCTGTGTCTGTTCATACATCTTAGCAAATAATTTCTGTGCACTGTTCATTAATTTTTCTTTTCCAGCCTTAAGTTCTTCAATCTGAGCATCTGTAACTTCTTCGCCAATTCCTGCGATTGTAGCCTTTAATGCATCAAGGTCTGCCTGAACTTCCTGCTTGTCGTTAGGATCAAGCTTGTCGCCTGCTTCATTCATAGCCTGTTCTGTCTGTGATACCATAGCATCAGCTTCGTTCTTAGCATCGATTCCTTCTTTACGTTTCTTATCCTGTGCTTCGTATTCAGCTGCTTCTTTTACTGCCTTATCGATATCTTCATCTGACATATTTGAACCTGCTGTAATTGTAATGTGCTGTTCTTTTCCTGTTCCTAAATCCTTAGCTGAAACATTAACGATACCGTTTGCATCAATATCAAATGTTACTTCAATCTGTGGAACACCTCTTCTTGCTGGAGGGATACCATCTAATCTAAACTGTCCAAGGCTCTTGTTGTCTCTAGCAAACTGTCTTTCACCCTGTACTACGTTAATATCTACTGCTGTCTGGTTATCTGCAGCTGTTGAGAAGATCTGACTCTTCTTTGTAGGAATAGTTGTATTTCTTTCAATAAGTCTTGTAGCAATACCACCCATTGTTTCAATTGATAATGAAAGTGGAGTTACATCAAGAAGAAGGATTTCGCCGGCACCTGCATCACCTGCTAATTTACCACCCTGGATAGAAGCACCAAGTGCTACACATTCATCAGGATTCATCTTCTTTGATGGTTCATGACCTGTTAACTGTTTTACTTTATCCTGTACAGCAGGGATACGTGTTGAACCACCTACTAATAATACCTTGCTTAATTCTGCTGCTGTAATTCCTGCATCCTTTAATGCATTCTGTACAGGAACTGCTGTTCTTTCAACAAGGTCTCTTGTTAATTCATCGAATTTAGCCTTTGTAAGTGTCATATTAAGATGCTGTGGTCCCTGTTCATTTGCTGTAATGAAAGGAATGCTGATTTCGACCTGAGTTGCTGATGAAAGTTTCTTCTTAGCATCTTCTGCTTCAGCTTTAACTCTTTCCATAGCCATCTTATCGTTTGAAAGGTCGATACCTGTCTTGCCCTTAAAGTCTGCTACCATATAGTCCATAATCTTCTTATCAAAGTCATCACCACCAAGTCTGTTATCACCTGATGTTGCAAGTACTTCGATAACGCCATCACCGATTTCGATAACAGATACATCAAATGTACCACCACCTAAATCGTATACCATAATCTTCTGTTCGTTTTCATTATCAAGACCATAAGCTAAAGCTGCTGCTGTTGGCTCGTTGATAATTCTCTTTACATCAAGACCTGCAATCTTACCTGCATCTTTTGTTGCCTGTCTCTGTGCATCGTTAAAGTAAGCAGGTACAGTAATAACTGCTTCTGTTACTTTTTCACCAAGATAAGCTTCTGCATCAGCTTTTAATTTCTGAAGAATCATAGCTGAAATAGCCTGTGGTGTATAACTCTTACCATCAATTGTTACTTTATAATCTGTACCCATATGTCTTTTAATTGATGAAACTGTACCTTCAGCATTTGTTACAGCCTGACGTTTAGCGTTATCACCAACTAATCTCTGACCATCTTTCTTAAATGCTACTACTGATGGAGTTGTTCTGAATCCTTCAGCGTTTGCTATTACTGTAGGTTCTCCACCTTCCATTACTGCTACACATGAATTTGTTGTTCCTAAATCAATACCAATAATCTTTCCCATGATTGTTTCCTCCTATATAATCTAAAAACTTGTTAATATCTTTATTTGAAATGGTATGTTGTTAATTAGTTAGCAACCTTTACCATACTGTGACGGACAACTGAATCTCTGTATTTGTATCCTTTCTGTAATTCCTGGGATACCATGTTTTCTCCAAGTTCCTCGTTGTCCTCATGCATTACTGCATTGTGAAGTTCAGGATCAAATTCCTTTCCTTCAGCTTCGATAACTGTAACTCCCATATCTTCAAGAGCTGCTGTCATCTGTTTATAGATAAGATTCATTCCCTGACCTACAGGTGAATCCAAATCCTCTTCACTAAGAGCTGCAACGCCTCTTTCAAAGTTATCAACAACCGGTAAAATTTTTTCTATGATTGCCTTAGCTCCTACTTCGTACATTGCTGTTTTTTCCTTTTCGCTTCTGTTTCTGTAATTCTGAAACTCTGCAAAAAGTCTTTGATATTTATCATTTAATTCTTCAATCTGCTGATCCTTTTTGTCTTTCTTATCTTTCTTTTTGAAAAACTTCTTTTTAGTATCTTCAGATTCTTCAGAAGTTTCTGTATCTTCAGCTTCCTGTTCATTAGCTTCTTCTACAGTTTCTTCTGTCTCAATATTTTCAGCCTTTGTGTTTTCAGCTTCATTATCTTTAACTTCATTATTAGTTTCTTCGGTAATGTTTTCATCCAAAGTTTCTTTTTCTTTTTCCATTGGACTTTCCTTTCTTTCTTATTCTATTGTCTAACTAAGCTTTGCTATAAATGTTCATCCTTAAATGTATCGCTTAGTTGTTCTTTCACATTTCTTAAAGCATCTACTACTTTCTCGTAGTCCATTCTCTTCGGTCCGATAATTCCTATTGTTCCCTTGAAACCATCTTCCAATTCGTATGTTGCAGTTACAACACTGCAATCTTTCATAGACTGTACAGGACTTTCACTTCCAATGTAGACCTGAATACCTGTTTTCTCATCTCCTTCATTAATTAATTCGGTAAGCTGAGACTTTTCTTCTAATGTAGTAAGTAACTGGCTTGCTCTTTCTTTATCACTTAATTCAGGATATTTGAAAATGTTGGTTGCACCTGAAGTATAAATCTTCATCTGCTCCTCTGTTGCAATTGCTTCCGTTATTGCTTTCAAAACCTCGCTTACAACTGATTCAAACTCTCCTGCCTGTGATGCCAGTGTAGTCATAACTCCTAAATTAATTTCTTCAATTGATAATCCTGCAAGGACTGTATTAAGAGCTACATTTAATCTGACTACTATTTCCTGGTTAACATCCTTGCTGACTTTGACAATTTTGTTAACCACATGGTTCTTATCTGAAACTACCGTACAAAGAAGACTCTTTTCTTCCAAAACTGAAAGCTGTACGAACTTAATTCTGTTAGTCTGTGCTTTCGGTGTGGAAACCATTGTGGCGTAATTAGTATTAGTTGCTAACATCTTCGCCATATTCTGTAATAAGGTTTCAACCTTATCAACTTTCTGAATAAGTAAATCTTCCTTTTCAGTAACTTTCTTCTCTCTCTCATCAAGCTCTGCCATCCTGTCTTTAAGAATATTGTCTACATAAAATCTGTAACCTTTATCAGTTGGAATTCTTCCTGCCGATGTATGTGGCTGAACTATGTAGCCTAACTCTTCAAGGTCTGACATTTCATTTCTAATTGTTGCTGAGCTTAAATTTAAATCTGTATATTTGGAAATGGTTCTGGAACCTACCGGTTCGCCTGTCTCAAGATAGTTCCTAATAACAGCGTCTAATATTTTTTCTTTTCTCTCATTAAGTTCCATGGCATCTCCTTTCTCTTTCTGTTAGCACTCGTTTAATTTGAGTGCTAATATTTTATCTGTGTTAAAGTTACCACTCCTCAACCGCTTTGTCAACATTTTTCTAAAAAAAGTTTTGTAAATAATTTGTGAACTTTCTTTGTACGCGATTGCATAACACGTAGCAATCCGTGCAATCAATTGGGTGGGGGGATTTCTAATCTGTATAAGAAAAAGAACTGTTACTCTGGCACTTGAACTCTGCCAACTTAACAGTTCTTTTCATTGTGGTTATTATATTTTTATTATAGCTTTCATCGTCATTGCTATTCCAGCATTTATTAACTAATTCTTTGCTTTTTCTACTGCTATAAATCCAAATGTTTCAGGTCCAACATGAGTTCCTATTGTAGGTCCTATCTGATAACATTCATTAAACTTAATTCCTTTTTCTTCAACTTTCTTTACAAAGTTATCAAGATTCTCTGTTCCGTCTGAATAAATTCCATAAATTGGAAATCTTTCATCTAAGTCCATTCCTTCTATATAACTAACAAGTCCTGCAATGGCTTTCTTTCTGCCGATAAACTTACCTTTTACAATTAACGTTCCTTCCGGAATTGAAATAACCGGCTTAAGCTTTGCAAAATTACCAAAACCTGCTTGCATCTTTGTAAGTCGTCCACCTTTGTATAAATTTTCAAGATTGTCAATTGCAAGGTTAATTGATATTCTTGATTTTAATTCTTCCAATGCCTCTACAATTTCATCTACAGTTTTTCCTTCATCTCTTAACTGCATTCCGTAATCTACCATTATCTTTATAGCATATACTGCTGTTTTTGAATCTATAAGATGGATTCCGTCATATTCAGCCATATCTTTTGCAATATTGGCACTCTGATACGTTCCACTTATTCCACCTGAAAGCATAACACCTATTATCTGGTCTCCATTAGCCTTAGCCTCTTCGAAAACATCAAGAAATGCCTGTGGTGATGGCTGAGCTGTCTTGGGAAAAGTATCTTCCTCCCTCATTCTCTTATAGAATTCACTTCTGCTTATTTCAATTCCATCTTTATATGTATCATTATCAAAAGTAATTGACAAAGGAACAAATGCAATTCCTTTTTCTTTTGCTTCATTTACATCATAGTCTGAACCTGAATCTACCATAAATTTAATCATTATATTTTACCTCTTCACCTTTAAGTGTTTTTATTGTACTTGCTTGTATCGTATACGTCAATAGGCTATTGAATTCTTTTCAAATCCGTAGCATAATAGTATTTCAGCACAAAATAAAAATCAATATATTTTGTACTAATTATAAAGGAGAGTTAACAATATGAATGAATCTGTTTTATCATTTAAAGATAAATATTTTGGCGATAAAAATTTTTACAAAATGACCCTTACAATTGCCATCCCCATTATTATCCAGAATCTTCTTACTAATCTGGTTAGTATGGCTGACAATATTATGGTAGGACAGCTTGGAACCAATCAGATGTCAGGTGTTGCAATTATAAATCAGTTGTTTTTTGTTTTTAATCTTTTAGTATTTGGAGGAATGTCCGGAGCAGGACTTTTTTCAGCCCAGTATTTTGGACAAAAGAATCACAATGGTGTTCGTGATGTTTTTAGAATGAAGATTCTTATTGGCATTACAATTATTGCTATTTCTATTTCTGTTATGATTTTTCTTCATGAGCCGCTAATTAATATGTTTCTTCACGAAGGAAGCAGTTCAGGAAATATTCAGGAAACATTCAATTATGCAAAAAACTATCTTTACATAATGGTTATTGGAATTGCACCTTTTGTTATTTCTAACTGCTACAACACTACTCTTAAAGAATCCGGACAGACTGTTGTTCCTATGAAAGCCGGAGTTTTAGCTGTAGTATTTGATATAGTTCTCAATTACATATTTATTTTTGGGAAATTAGGTTTTCCTGCCATGGGCGTTGTTGGTGCAGCCATCGCCACTGTTATTTCTCGTTTTGTTGAATGTGGATATCTTGTAATTTATACTCATATACATTCAAATGATTATCCTTTTATTAAACATTGCTACAGAACTCTTAAGATTCCGGGGTCTCTTGTTAAGAAAATAATTGTAACCGGTGCCCCTCTCATGCTTAACGAATTTTTATGGGCAGGTGGTCTTACATTGCAAACACAGGCTTTGTCCACTAAAGGTCTTGCCACTGTAGGAGGCCTAAATATTTGCAATACTATTGGAAATATTTCTAATTGTATTTTTGTTACAATGGGAACAACTATTGCTATTGTTGTAGGCCAACTACTAGGTGCCGGAAAACTGAAAGAGGCCAAAGTGACTGCTACACGAATGGCTGCTTTTTCACTTTTAATATCATTTGGCATGATTATAATTCTTGGCCTACTTGGACCTGTATTTCCACATTTCTATAATACAACCGACGAAATACGCCAACTTGCCACAAAATTTATATGGGCTGTAGCTGCTGCAACACCATTTATATCGCTGTCAAATTCTGAATATTTCATTTTGAGAAGTGGTGGAAAAACTATAATTACATTTCTATTCGACAGTTGTTTTGTTTGCCTTGTAAATGTACCTGTTGCAATGTGTCTTACAAAATTTACCGCCATACACATTGTTGGAATATTCTTCCTTGTAAATATGCTTGAAGGTATTAAGGCATTAATAGGATTTATAATGGTGAAAAAAGATATTTGGCTTAACACAATTGTTGACTAAAAATAATTAAGAAAAAAGAACAACCGATTCATTTTTTGAAATCAGTTGTTCTTTTTATATTATTGAAATGTAAAACATCAAACTGTTAATTACTCGAATTGTCACCTGCCTGGTGCTGCCACAATTTAATATATTTTTAAAACAAAAATTCTGACATTACATAATTGCTTAAATCTATACCAAACTCTGTAAGCTTAACGTAACCATTGTCATTTATAAGAAATCTTTTATCTTCCATTTTTTTCTGAACTTTTCCGTAGACTTCCATATAAGGCTTCCCAAAATACCGTTCAAACTTTTCCATGCTTACACCTTCCATCATTCGAAGCCCTAAGAACATAAATTCTTCCATTCTGTCCCGTTCAGTAAGCTGCTGTAGATTTTTTACTATACTGTTTAGAATATTAACCTGATTTTCAACTTCACTGGAATTTCCCACATTATTTATTGAATTCTCTTTGATATTGTTAGTTAATACTTCAATATATTTATTTATATCTGAAATATTATTATAACGATTCTCTTTATACAAAGATGCCGCACCAATGCCAAAACCTAAATATTCTTTTCGCTGCCAATAACCTATGTTGTGCTTACATTCTTTCCCCGGTTTGCTATAATTAGATATTTCGTATTTTCTATATCCATTAGAGCGCAAAATATTATTTGTAAGATAATACATCTTTCTTTCACTTTCTTCATCGGGAAGAATATTTATACCTTTTATCTGAGCTTTTTTTACTCTGTAATACATTAATGTATTTTCTTCAACTATAAGACTATAAGCTGAAATATGCTCCGGCTCTAAGCGGACAACTTTGTTAAGGGTCTCCTCGTAACTTTTTAAAGTCTGTCCCGGCAAAGCGCTCATTAAGTCCACATTAATATTGTCAAAGCCACATTTTCTTGCCAAATTATAGCTTTCAAGAAATCCTGCATAATTATGGATTCTTCCAATGGACTTTAGTTCTTGGTCATTGGCACTTTGGAGACCAAAACTTATACGGTTAATTCCACTTTTCTTATATTCCCAAAGCTTGCTTTCCGTAATAGTTCCCGGATTGCACTCTATTGTAATCTCAGGATTTTCAGACATATTACAATTATCTCTTAAAACTGACATAATTTTTGAAATCTGATTTTCTTCTAAAAGTGAAGGTGTGCCTCCACCAATAAAAACAGTGTCCACAACATATTCTGACATTTTATTCTTATTTAGCTTTATTTCATTAATTAATGCCTCAACATATTTCTCTTTAGTTTCCAAATCTGCCGGTGCTGACAGAAAATCGCAATAATCACATTTTTTTACGCAAAAAGGTATGTGAATATAAATTTCAAGTCCATTCATTATTTCTACTCCAAAACTTATTCATCATCAAGTTTTAATACTGCCATAAATGCTGACTGTGGAATTTCCACATTACCAACCTGACGCATACGTTTCTTTCCTTCCTTCTGTTTTTCAAGAAGTTTTCTCTTTCGTGAAATGTCACCGCCGTAACATTTTGCCAGAACGTCCTTACGCATAGCCTTAACTGTCTCTCTTGCAATAACCTTACTGCCAACTGCCGCCTGAATTGGAACTTCAAATAACTGTCTTGGAATTTCAGTTTTTAATTTTTCACACATCTTACGACCGCGTTCGTAAGCTGACGCTTCAGGAACGATAAATGACAATGCATCCACTTCCTCTTTGTTAATCAAAATATCAAGCTTAACAAGCTTAGCCTGTTCGTAGCCCTTTAATTCATAATCAAAAGATGCATAACCTCTTGAACGTGATTTTAAGGCATCAAAGAAATCGTAAATTATTTCATTTAATGGAATATCATATTTAAGCAATGCTCTTGAACCTTCAACATATTCCATACTGATATATCGTCCTCGTCTCTGCTGACAAAGCTCCATAATTGCACCGATAAACTCTGTTGTTACCATAATTTCCGCACTTACAATAGGTTCTTCCATATGTTCAATCTCACTTGGATCCGGAAGGTTTGTTGGGTTTGTAAGGTCAATTACTTCGCCATTTTCTTTATATATTTTGTAAATAACACTTGGCGCTGTTGTTACAAGGTCAAGGTTGTACTCTCTTTCAAGTCTTTCCTGAATAATTTCCAAATGTAGAAGTCCTAAGAATCCACATCTGAAACCAAAACCTAAAGCAATAGATGTTTCAGGCTCAAACTTTAATGCTGCATCGTTAAGCTGTAACTTCTCCAACGCATCTCTTAAGTCAGGATATTTTGCTCCATCTGCAGGATAAAGTCCACAGTAAACCATAGGATTAACTTCCTTATATCCGGGAAGTGGTGCGTCTGCCGGATTATCTGCATCAGTTACTGTGTCACCTACTTTTGTGTCAGACACATTTTTTATACTTGCAGTAATATATCCAACCATACCTGCAGGAAGTTCATCACATGGAATAAACTGACCTGCACCAAAATAACCAACTTCAACAACATTGGCTGTTGCCCCTGTTGCCATCATTTTAATATTCATACCCGGCTTAACTGTTCCTTCTTTAATTCTACAGAAAATAATAACGCCCTTGTATGCATCATATAAACTATCAAAAATCAAAGCCTGAAGTGGTGCATTAGCATCTCCTTCCGGTGCCGGAATTTTTTCAACGATTGCCTCTAAAACATCTTCACAATTAAGACCAGTCTTGGCTGAAATAAGTGGTGCGTCATGGGCTTCAAGACCAATAACGTCCTCTATTTCTGCCTTAACTCTGTCAGGATCTGCTGAAGGCAAATCAATCTTATTAATAACAGGGAATACTTCCAGGTCATGGTCAAGTGCCAAATATACATTGGCCAAAGTCTGTGCCTCAACTCCCTGTGCCGCATCAACTACAAGCACTGCCCCATCACAGGCTGCAAGGCTTCTTGAAACTTCATAGTTAAAGTCAACGTGTCCCGGTGTATCAATAAGGTTAAAAATATACTCTTCTCCATCTTTAGCCTTGTAAATAGTTCTAACGGTCTGAGACTTAATAGTAATACCTCTTTCTCTTTCAAGTTCCATATTATCAAGAACCTGAGCCTGCATCTCTCTGTTAGTCAAAAGACCTGTCATTTCTATAATTCGGTCAGCCAATGTAGATTTACCGTGATCTATATGGGCTATAATACAAAAATTTCTAATTTTACTCTGATCAATATGTGACAATTTATTCGCTCCAATCTGTTTATATTTTGTCTGTATTATTCTATTTGCTTATATTTTTTAACATTTCTAACAATTAGTTTTCTAAAATTCATTCACATTTTAACATAAATAAATCATAGGTTCAAACATTTTAACTTTATCACTTTATTATTTTCATTTTATTTGATAAACTTAATACTATGTGCCATAATTTTATGTCACTTAAGTGACGGAATGGAGAAAATATGAACTATGCAGAAATAAAAACATTTGATGTGGCAAATGGTCCCGGTATCAGAGTTTCTCTTTTTGTAAGTGGCTGTAATCACAGATGTCCCGGATGTTTCAATGAACAGGCTTGGGATTTCAACTTTGGTCAGCCCTTTACACAGGAAACCATTGACTACATTATAGATACTTTGTCTTTTGGTGCTTATCAGGGAGTTACATTCCTAGGTGGTGAGCCAATGGAGCCTGTTAACCAGAAGGGGCTGCTTCCACTTGCCCGAAAGATAAAAGAAACATATCCCGAAAAAGATATCTGGTGTTTCACAGGATACGACTTTGAAAAAGATATAATTGGACACATGTACAACGAGTGTCCTGAAACTAAAGAACTTCTTTCCTATATAGATGTTCTTGTAGATGGTCCATTCATCGAAGCGCAGAAGAACTTAAACCTGGTATTTCGTGGTTCCGAGAACCAGCGCTTAATTAGAATACCTGAAACATTAAAAACCGGGAATATTGTTTTATGGGAAAAAGAAATGTAATCTAAATGGTATCTTTTACCCATTGCAGGTAGAAATTTCTGCAAGCAAACAATAGGCAGGATTTCGCAATTTTGCGAGCATAGCGTACAGCGATAAACTTACTGTCTGAGCCGTAGGCGAGTTTAAGTTTTCGCTGTACAATAGGCGGCGGAGCAAAATCAGAAAGACAACGTGTTTGCGGTAGAAATTTCTGCTGGCAATGGAGCAATATACCATTTGGATTACATTATATTTACAATAAAAGGAGATTTGTTATGGCTGTTAATGTTAACGTAAAAAAATTAAAGGAGAATGCTACTATTCCTACTTATGGAACTGAGTATGCCGCAGGTGCTGATTTGTATGCCTGCATTGAAGAAGCTGTTACTATTGAAGCCGGTGAAACTAAGTTTATTGGTACTGGTATTGCAATGGAGATTCCTGAAGGTTATGCCGGTTTGATTTATGCCAGAAGTGGTCTTTCATGTAAGAGAGGTCTTGCTCCTGCTAATAAGGTTGGTGTTGTTGATGCCGATTACCGTGGAGAACTTACTGTTGCTCTTCATAATCACTCAAACAAGGCTGAGACTATTGAACCTAATGAAAGAATTGCACAGGTTGTTATTACACCATTTCTTTCAGCTAATTTTAATCAGGTTGATGAACTTTCTGATACAGTTCGTGGTGTTGGAGGATTTGGTTCTACAGGCAAATAACATTATTTTAAAAAGGCGCATTTCAATTCCATGCGCCTTTTTACTTTATGCTTTAAATTTTTCATCTCAACCTTACGATATATTTTTCATACCCATAACGTTTTACTGTTGTAGTATAAGATTAAAATGTATCATTTTTGTAACAGCCGTGTTTGCGTCATAAAATTTTTATCTTAGTAATTTATTATCAATAATTCTTTATGGATTTTTACTATACTTTTTAATAAAAATCATTATCAAATCCGTCTATTCCAACTTCTATGCTTTTTTTGCCAAGTTCTACTCTCCAAACAAGTCCACTTATTATTTCACACTGCCATATGTAATTCTCATCTTTGTCAACTATGGCAATTCCTTTAGTTTCTTTATCTTTGTCAGCTAATTCATTATAATAAATACCCTGTTCATATGGTTCTACATAAATTCCATTATAGTAGTCTGATAGCTGCTCTATTATTTCTTTTTGAAAAGTATCCAAATTAATAAGAGTTAACTTATTTTTCTCTGCGTTCTGCTTAGCGTAGCTAAGTATACTTTCCACATTGTCTCCCGTGATTTTTATTTCATATATTTTGTTGGTCGTATTGTCCAAATACACGGTTGCCATAATCTTTGGACTCTTGCTTAATGTTGCTGTCGCCTCTAAATATGGGAAAGAAGCACTTTCACCAACAATACTGTAACACTTTTGAATAACAATATTTTTAGGTACCAGTTTTATTGTTTTTTTATTGTATATTAACTCTTTACATCCAAAAAGCTCAAGCCAATAATTTATTTGCTTTTTTACATTTTTTCTAATTGTTTTCAATTCGTTCTCTGACGGATCAAACAATACTTCAACTTTCTTTTTTGCATATTCTTTATCAGTAATAATAGAGTTAAGGTCCTCTAACTTCTGGTCTATTGTTTTAGTCTTTGCCGTTGATGCCATTTCAAGGTTTACACTGCCTGTATCCTTATCACTATATTTAACCTGATTTAAGTAGCTTGTATCACTGTAATAATATAATAATTGAGGCAGAAAAACCGCCAAAGCCACAATTAGTAATACTGCCACAGGTAATATTCTTTTCTTCATTTAGTTCTGTCCTTCCTGAAAAACAATACTTATTATCGTACCTTTTCCTGGTTTACTTCTAACACTCCACTTAGCATTATGTATGCTTACAATCTTTTTGCAAAGGGACATTCCTATGCCTGCACCGCCCTCTTTTCTTGCTCTTGACTTATCAATCATATAAAATGCTTCAGTGATTTTTTTAATTTCACTTTTCTCCATTCCACAGCCATTGTCCTGAATGAAAACTGTGTATCCTTTTTCGGTTTTTATAGCCTTAAGGGCAATTATTCCCTGACCTGAAATGGCTTTTCTGCCATTATCGATAATATTCATAAACAGGGACTTAAGCAAATCCTCATTTCCAACAATCACAGCCGGTTCAACAGACATTTTAAACCTGATATTGTGTTCCCTAAGCATTTGTTCTACAGTTTTTTCAATGTCATTAAACATTTTCTCTGTACTAATTCTGTTAAATTCGATTTTCTGCTTATCAAGAGAAATCAAATCCATTAAAGTAAATGACAACTTCTCCAGTCTTTTTCCCTGTAAAAATATATAATTGGAATATTCTGAAATCTCTTCTTTTTCAAGGTCCATTGAACGCATCATATCAGAATAGCCTATAATTGAAGTCAAAGGAGTTTTCAATTCGTGAGCGAAAGCTGCCGTAAAATCTTCCTGTCTTCTTGCTGTATCTTCCAACTCTTCAATATTCTTCTCCAGCCTGTCTGCCATAATATTAAAGCTATTAACCAAGTCTCCAACTTCACCGTCAGTTTTTATCTTTGCTCTTGTGTCGTACTGACCTTTTGCCATTTGACTTACGGTATCAGACAACTTTTCAATTGGTCTTGTTATTTTTTTAGAAAAAACATATGCAAGAATGCAGGTAACAACAAGGGCAATTCCCAATATTACCCTATAATTTTTCATCATTTCATTTATGTCATTGTAAACTTCATTAATGCTGCTAACAATGCTTATGTAATATGTTCCGCTTTCAATTGTCATTTTTGACATTGTTTCCAAATAATAACTACCATTATTTTTAAAAATCAAGTATCCAAAATTATTGTCTTTTAAATCTTTGATTTTTATATTTTTTTCTATTTTGCTGTCAGTATATATTGCTTTTTCTTTCTGATTTACAATTGTAATTCCAATCTGGCTTTCGCCCATACTTCTTTTGACTGAATCAATTATTTTTTCTATGTCATTTTTTTGAATATATTCAGTATCCGATGACAACATTGAGGCTGAAGCTTCAAATGAATATACAAACATTTGATTCTCGTTTTGCTTTCTTGACAATTCTCTACTTAAAGAATTATCAAATGATAACTTTATGAATATTCCTCCAAATATAGAAAAAATAACCGTAACAATTATAATCAGTGAGAAAAACATTTTCCAAAAAAGTTTCATTTAACACCTTTTCCTGTTTGATTATTGTTGATTATATGGATTGCTTTGTGCTCCTATAATCACACTAACTTGTATCCAACTTTGTACACGGACTGTATCTTGTCTCCCCAGTCCAGTTTTCTTCTAAGTCTTTGAATATGTAAATCTATAGTTCTGCTGTCTCCAACATAGTCGTTGCCCCACACATTTTCATATATTACATCTCTGTAAAGGGCAATATTTTTGTTTCGTATAAGCAGAACCAAAAGTTCAAACTCTTTATGTGTAAGGTCCAAAGTCTTGCCTGCCTTCGTTACACTTCTTGACTGAAAATTAATTACCACATCATCTTCAACCAACTCGTCGTTTGTCTTCTTGTATCGTCTGAGAACACTTTCAACCCTTGCAAGCATTTCAACTACTTCAAAAGGCTTTGCAATATAGTCGTCTGCTCCTGCTCTAAGGCCCTTAACCTTATTATCTGTAGTTCCCATTGCAGTAATAAAAATAGACGGAATGTCCATTGACTTTGCATACTCCAAAAGTTCATAACCGTCTATTTCCGGTAGCATTATGTCGAAAAGACATAAATCAAAATGCTTACTGTCTAAAAGATTTGCCGCATCCTTTCCGTTATATGCGCATGTGCATAAATAACCTGCCTTTACAAGATTTATTTTTATTAAATTTGCAATCATTTCATCATCTTCTGCAACTAAAATTTCTATCATTAATTTTCTCCCAATATACATATTAATCCACATTGTATTTTACATTAAATTGTATCTTATTTGTAAACTATTCTCCAAGTACTTTTTTTATTAAAACAGCCAAAGGCTCTGCTGCATTTTTTGCCTCCTGATATGTATTGGTCTGTGCCCCAACCTCAATTAACATACACTGCTTACCAAGGGACAAATTATATTCATAAGCATTTACATAATTTCTTCTTGTAAAACCCGGATAATAGCATTCTGCGTTTACTTTCATTTGGAGTCCAAGGGCAAGATTTTCGAACCTGTATGGATTTTTCAAATAATCAATATCGCCACTTAGCTTAAATCTGGACATGCCATTAAAAAACATAATCTGGGCAGTTTTCTTTCCATTGATTTCCGTAACCAACCTTGTTCCGTCATTTACTCCGTCTCTGTGAATATCCAAAATCAAACTAATTGACGGATATTTCTTTAACTGCTTCTTTACCCCAGCCTTAGACTGGGTGTATGCCTCGTGTCTGTCTAACTTACCATTTACTATATCATATTTTGTTTTGTCGTGTATTACATTATAACCAAACTGCTCTCTTAAAATCTGTGCCAGCCTGTTTCCAACACCAATAATTGTTGTGTCCTCATCCTTTGTTGTGTTGGAAAAATCCTCCATTGAATGAGTATGATATATTAGTATTTGAGGTTTCTTATTGTTTCCCGTTATTTTAAATTCTTTATTTAAAGCCTGTTTAATTGGCATATCACTTTCTTTTATGGTTGTTGCATTTGTTACCGTATAGAATCTGTTAATTACTTCTTTAAAACTGCCAATATTTTTTTCCGTATAAAGTTTTCCCGATTTTTTAGGCATTGGAACTATAGCCTTATTTTCCTTCTTTTTATTGTTGTTCTTTTCATTATTTTTAACAGTTGTTTCCACAGGTTTAGCAGTAGTTTCCACTTCTTTTTTTGCAATCTGATTTTCGGCTTTCATATTTTCATACAAAATATTTATAACCTGGCTATATGCCGGATCACTTGTGTCATAAGTGTATTCGCTTTTTGCTATATAATCTGTTACAACCGTTGTAAGAATTCTCTTTTTTGCATCCTCTGCAATATCTTTGTGATTCTCCAAATATATCATATATTGTGTCATTATATTTGAGTTTTCCAAAATCTCCTGAGCAAGCATATTTCCTGTTTCCATTAATTCTTTACTTGCGGCAACTTTTATTTTCTTATTAGTTATCATATTTACACAGGAAAAAGTTATATAAGCACACAATGCAACAATAATCGCCTTTACAATTACACTAAACATATAATCAGGCGATTTAAATTTATACAGTTTTATTATTCCATGTTTTGTATGTTTCTGCACTTTTCCTGTCTCCCTTTGTCCCACTTTTAAAATTATATGAAACAAGGTCCTGTAATATTAATTTCTATTTTAAAACATTGCAAAACATATTTATTCCACAGGCAATTATTTTGCTTAAGTTATCAACAATTTCATCTATATCTTTTGGAGTTACAAACATTTGCTCTGTATCTTCCGACAAAAGTTCTTCAAACAACTGATATTTTTCATCAGATGTGTAGTCCTTAAATATATTTGAAATACTATTATTTTGGTTATGAGAAGCAAGTATTTCCAAAAGCTTCTCCATTGTGTCATTAACAATTGTTGCCCCACTTACAACCATGGGAACCCCAATGGCAATAACCTTGGTCTTTAGAGATTGTTCATTCAACCCTTTTCTATGATTGCCTATTCCTGAACCGGGAGTTATCCCTGTGTCCGTAAGCTGTATTGTTGTTGTAATTCTTCTTACATTTCTTGCTGCAAGTGAGTCTATTGCAATAATAATGTCCGGTTTCATTTGAGCCGTTATGCCTTTTACTATTGAAAAAGTTTCCATACCGGTCTGAGCCAATACCCCCGGAGCCAAACAGTACACATTAGGCAAAATTTCAATCTGCTCGGCAACTTTTGGTCCCAATGAATCAGGCGTAGCCTTTGAATTCCCAAGACCCACTATAAGGATTTTTTTTATGTTTTGATTCTTAGTCATATCTTCCATATGATTTGCTATTTCTTTTGCAAAAATATTTTGCCTCTCCAAATCATCTTCCTTAAAAAGTCTTGTTTCCATTGTAACATAACTTCCTATAGGCTTTCCCATGGACTTTGCACCATTTTCATTAAATATTTCCACATCTGTTGTTGTCATAAATAATTCTTTATTGTAATTTTTGTCTATTTTTACTCCACTAATTTCAATATTTCTTTTAAATCGTTCTCTTTCCTCTAATGCCAAATCCGTATAAATGTTTATTTTTTTCATAAAGCCCCCTGAAAACTATATATTCTTAAAGACGTTATTTTTTATTCATCAAATTCAATTTTTTCTTATAAAGCCATCCATCGTAAATTCTAAAAAATAAAGCGAAGCACTTTATGCTCCGCTTTATTAATATCTACATTATTATTAAATTTATTCAAACTCAAAATATGGCTGACCTTTTTTAAGCTTTACACCCTTAGCCTCTGCCATTTCAGATACACTTACTATCTGATATCCTTTCTTCTGAAGCTTTGGAATGGCTTCTATTGCTGCATCCACTGACCAGCTATGAATGTCATGCATAAGAATTATCTGTCCATCCTTTGCACTGTTCATTATAGATTTAACTGTTTCCTTCTTGCTTTTAGTCTTCCAGTCCAATGTGTCAACTGACCAACATACAATAGGCATCTTAGCAGCTTTCTGCACATCGGCATCTCTTATTCCTGAACCATATGGTGGTCTTAAAAATTTAGGATTATATCCTACTGCCTTTTTAACCAATTCATTAACTCCATTAATCTCGTATTTACGTTTACTCTTAGATACCTTGTCTAGTGCACAATGATTCATTGTATGATTTCCCAAGTCACATCCAAGAGCATCCATTCTCTTAAGTAATTTATCAACCGGAATATCAGTTCTCTTAAGGCTGTATCCACACATAAAAAATGAAGCTCTTGCATTATACTTCTCTAACGCATCCAGTAGCTTTCCTGTATATTGTCCCGGACCATCATCAAAAGTCAACGCAATCATAGGCTTGTTAGGATCTATTGCTCTTGTGGTTTCTTCCTGAACTGTGGTCTCAACTATGGTCTTCTTAACTATGGTCTGCTTCTGGCTTGTTTCCACATTTCCCGCTGTTGGTACTGATTTTTTCTTTCCCAAAATCATCTTTCCGGCAAAAACTATGACAATAATAACCCCCAATATTATGGCTATTTTTTCATACTGTCTGTGCACTTCTTTCTTTCTTTGTAATTTCTTTAGTTCGTTTTTCTCTCTCGTTGTCATATTTACCTCACTTTCTCAGAACTGCATTATATTACTTATATTTAAGTTTTGCAATACTTTTTTTTATTATTTTCGACTTTTTATACCACTCTATTTTCACCTTATTTTTCCCACTTAATTTTTGCCTCTTTTCTTTTAATCTTATGTTTATTTTTTGCTTGTGACTACTATAAAATAATGATAAAATTTAGTCAGCATATTTTGTGAGGTGTAACGTGAAAACTTTAGCTAATGATATTAAAAATAAAAGCTTTAAAAACGCATATCTTTTATGCGGTGAAGAAGAATATTTGAAACTTAATTATAAGAACAGGCTGATTAAATCCATTGCCGGTGATGATACAATGAACCTTGGAATGTACGAAGGCAAAAACATTGACATTAACGAAGTTATAGACAGTGCGGAAACTGTTCCTTTTTTTGCTGAATACAGACTTATTGTTATGGAAAATACCGGTCTTTTCAAAAGTGGCGGGGAGCAGCTTGCCGAGTATATGAAGACTATTCCTTCAACTACTATTTTTCTCTTCGTTGAAAGCGATGTAGACAAGCGTAGCAAAATGTACAAGGCTGTAAAATCCGCAGGTTATATCTGCGAAATAAACCGACAGACTGAAAATGATATTGCAATTTGGGCTGCAAGAATTTTTGATTACAATGGCAAGAAAATCACAAAAGCCAATATGTCATACCTTATTGCCAGCGTTGGCACCGACATGGAAGTCTTATCAAGAGAAATCGAAAAGCTTATTAGCTACGCACTAAACAAGAACGTTATTTCTAAAGAAGACATTGACGCTGTTTGCATAAAACAGCTTAACGTTAGAATTTTTGATATGATGGATGCAATTTCCGTAAAGAATCAAAAGAAAACCTTGGACTGTTATTATGAATTAATTGCAGAAAAAGAACCTCCTATGAGAATCCTTTTTATGATAAGCAGACAGTTTAATCTTATGCTTCAGGCTAAAGACCTTTCATCCCGCGGAATGAACCGCGAACAAGTGGCACACACAATGGGCGTTCAAAGCTTTATAGCCGGCAAATGTATCAACCAATGCCGTAATTTCTCAATGGCCGAACTAAAATCAGGGCTCGCTGAAAGCGTAAACACCGAATCCCTAATTAAATCAGGAATGATGGACGAAAACATAGGGGTTGAAATGCTGCTGGTAAAATATAGTAAGAGAAACTAAAAAAGAAGTTGCAGAAAACTGCAACTTCTTTTTTATTCACAATTGTAATTATGCAACTGTGTTAACTAATTTTGTTAATCTTGAAATCTTTCTAGCAACGTTGTTCTTGTGGTAGATACCCTTTGAACCAGCCATTTCGATAAGCTTTGTAGCTGCAACTAAAGCTGTGTTAGCTGCTTCCTTATCGTTAGCTGCAACAGCTGCTTCAACTTTCTTAATAGCTGTCTTAACTGCTGACTTAACTGCCTTATTTCTTTCGTACTTTGTCTGATTAACTAAAATTCTCTTTTTTGCTGACTTAATGTTTGCCATTTTGTCCACCTCCGTGAAAAATCTAATTGTGATTTCCGTTGAGAGAGATTGGAAATCAAGTTTCACCATCTGCGCCATTGGAAATGCGGACGTTTGACGCAGACACTAAAAATTATTCTAGTAAAAAAAATATATATTGTCAATATTATTTTTTAAATTTTCATTTGATTTTTTACCTTATCGTTATCCCACCTTTTTCATCCGTCCTATATATCACCACACCCTGCTTTCGTAATCTTTCCATTGTTTCATTTCCAGGATGTCCGTATGAGTTGTTTTTCCCCACAGATATTATGCTGTACTTTGGATTTACTTTTTTCAGAAATTTTTCTGAACTTGAATAGTTTGAACCGTGATGTGCCACTTTTAGGACTGTGTAGTTTTCTTCTATATCATCTTTTATTTTCTCTTCAATTTCCTTTGAAATATCTCCTGTCAATAGTATTTTTGAAGTTTTATTTTTAACGGAAAGCACTGTACAGTAGTCGTTTTTATCCGATGCTGTTGTTGTGGTTTCCGGATATATGCACTTAATTTTCGTTTTGCCAAGGCTCAATGTATCTCCTTTTTTTATGTACAAAACATTGATTTTTTTTAACTTTGCTTTTTCAATCAGTTCATTGTAAGTATCATCCTTCATATTAATGTCTGGCATCACAAGGTTTTTAATTCTTATTCTGTTGGAGTTATTATTTTCTAAAATTTCCAGTATACCGCTTATATGGTCTTTGTCCGTATGGGTTATTATGGAATAGTCGATTGTTCCTATGCCTTCGGCTTTTAAGTATGGCACTATGCAATTTTTTGCCACCTGTTTTTCAGACGTACTTCCCCCATCTACCATAACTTTCGTTCCATTATCTCCATGTATCAATATGCCGTCACCCTGTCCCACGTTAATAAATGTTATGTAAAACCCCGGATTTGGAATATAATATATCAAACAATTTAGTAGCAAAAATCCTACAATACAAGCTAATCTTAGTTTTACATTTTGACCCTTTATTCTTCTCTCTTTTTTAGCTTTCTTTTCCAGTACAAGTCCTGTTTCTTTTTTTATTATGTTCCTTTCCTTCTCAGCCCTTGTATACTTAGTTCTTATGTTTTTAAGTCCAAACAAAACCACAAGTAATATTGCATAATAAACTATAATTATAGTCACTTTAGGTTGTCCCACCACTATACTTGCAACTGAGCTTTTGTTAATTATGTTACACAGAAATGTGTAAAGTTCCAATATTCCACAGCCGGGAAATATTACAACTTTTCCAAAGCCAAACATTATGCATGAGCAAAATATTCCCACAATTGAAGATACAATTACCACGCTCATTAAAGGCACTACAACTATGTTTAACAAAAAAGAAAATGTTGGCAATTCATAATAATTCCACGCCAGTATTGGATTCATTACCAAACTTATTGTAAAATTAGCACTTATGACTTTGATTATTTTATTATCCGTGTTCAAAATTTCTTCAACTATTGGCAAGATAAGCACTATAGCTATAATTGCCCCAAAGGACATTTGAAATCCACTATTACAAACCACAAAAGGGTTCTGAACAAGCAACACAAGTCCTGCAAGGGATATGGCTGTTATGGCATCGTATTTTCGTCCAAGAACTTCCCCTATTATTTTTAGTATAAACATTATTATTGCCCTAATTGTTGAAATTCCAAAACCTGACATTATTCCAAAACTCAAAACAACAGGTATGGATACTGCTGCTGAAAAAAGAAATCTGAATCTTCTTCTAAGCAATCTGTAAATTGCCATGCCGATAAAGCTAATGTGTAGCCCGCTTATGGCGAGTATATGTGCTATTCCTGACACCGAATATAACTCCTTTATGTCACTGTCAAGGTCGGTTTTGTCCCCAAGGATTATTGCGCCGATTATTCCATTCTTATTATTTATAATAGAAAATATCCCATTATTATCACTGCAAAGCTTTTCCAGTCTTTCAATTATTTCCATTCTCAATTCATAAAGTCCCTGTCTTATTCCGCTGTAATCACTGTTTATTACTTCAATGGTTCCTGCTTCTATTTTTCCATAAAAACCTAATGACAGATAATATTTTCTTGAATCAAAATTTCCCTTATTGGCAGCTTCTTCAAACTGTCTTAACTTTCCCCTTACTTTTATAATATTTCCTATTTTTACATTAGGAATCTTCTCTGTATTTACAAATATTCTTTTAACACTTACGCTCTTTTCTCCATTCTCCACTTCTACACCTTTTAAATAAATGTTTGTACCAAATGCAGTATTTTCTATTTTGTATATTTTTCCCTGTACAATTACAGTATTTTCCTTCAAATCATATATATGATTCCGTGTTGTAATTTCGTTACTCATTAACATAAATCCCGTAATTAAAGTAAAAAAAATCACCACAAAAGCACCCATATCTTCATATGCTTTTATGATGATTTTTCTAATAACTATAATTGCCAGCACAATGCATGGCACTGCTATATTCAAGTCAAAAACAGCTATTACCTCTCCAAGTACAAAAGCCAGTAATATCCAAAATACCGGTCTTTTTATAACTGTCACTCCTTTTTTATTTATTTTTCTGTTCAACCAAATCCAAATTTCTTATAAAAGGCTCTGCCAATGAAATATCGTCGTGATATTTTAAAGCTGAATCACCCTCTACACTTATCTGAACCTTATGAATGTTATCAAGTTCCAATAAAGAATTTACGATTGAGTATATTACAAGCTTGTTGGAAACCGTACTCTGTTCCGTTAAGAAATTGTCTCCAAAATCCACATAACATATGTTTCCGGCTGTTGCAACACTTATAAGCTCTGTGTCACTTGTAAGGGTGGCTGTATATTTTCCTTTCTGCGGGCCCTTAATAAGTTGCTCAACTATAAACTGCTCTTTTGATTTTCCACTGTAAGATGCATTCTTAAGATTGTATTCCTTTAATTTAGTAGCTTTCTTATTGGCAAAATACAACTTGAAATCATCCTTATTCTTATCTGCTAAATCCCCTCTTAATCCCGAAATAAAATCAGATGCTTTCATTGCCGTTACTGTTTTGTCGTCTCCTGTCTGTCCATATGGTACACCCCCTATTGTAAATGCCACATATTCAACACCGTCAATCTGATTAAGAGTGCAAACTACTGCTGTCCTGCACAATACTTCCACCTGTGGATTTAAAACATTATAGCTTTCGCCAAAATCCACTGTTAAAAGTCCATCTGCCAAAGTATAACCGTTAACTGTTACAGTGTCCGGAATTGCTTTTTTATCATTATCCTTACCATTCCTTTGCAATGCCTTAAGTGCTTCAGAAATCTGATTTTCAGTTTCGCCTTCCTGAAGTTTGTAACTTTCCGTAACTAATTTTGTATTTGCTGTATTAACATAATACATCTGAAAGCCTTTTTCTGCTTTAGTTACTGACTTGTTTCCACAGCCCCAAAAAGTTGCAATAAGACTTACAACTAATATTAAATTAACTATATTTTTGATAGTTCTTTTCATACCTTTCAATCTCCATTTATGCAATGTACTTAAGAGGTATACGTACAGTAAATGTTGTACCTTCTCCCTCTTTACTGTGAATCTTAATGGAACCATGGTGCTTCATAACTATTTCCTTAGTTATGGCCAGACCAAGACCTGTTCCTCCTGTCTCCCTTGAACGTGCCTTGTCAACTCTAAAGAATCTTTCAAAAACTCTGTCCTGATTTTCTTCAGAAATTCCAATTCCTGTATCTGTTACTTTTAAATAAAAATACTGGTGGTCTGAATTTAATGATGCCGTAACAGTTCCATCTGTATTGTTGTACTTTATTGCATTTTCAACTAAGTTAGTTGCCACACTTGCAAATTTAAGTTCATCTACGTCTGCAATAACCGGTCTGAAACTTTCAAATATTAATTCAATGTTTTTGCTTTCAGCTATAGGCTTTAATCTCTTAAGAACAGCTTCCAATATCTCATTAATATTAACTGATGAAATATTAATTTCTGACTCTGATTTTTCCATTCTTACCAATGCCAAAAGGTCTGTTATTATGTCATTTTCCCTGTCTATTTCTTTTGAAATATCATGCAAAAATTCCTGATATAATTCTTCCGGTAATCCCTGCTGACCTAAAAGTGAATCAGCCAAAACTTTCATTGACGTAATAGGTGTCTTTAATTCATGTGACACATTAGATACAAATTCCTGTCTTGATTTTTCCTGCGTATTTAATTTGTTTACAAGCTGACGAAATTCGTTACTTATATCCATTACTTCCCGGTAATCTTTTTCTTCTTCCATATTGCCCTTTGCAATTTCTTCAATGGAAATACCGATTCTCTTAATTGGTTTTGTAAACATAACTGCGCATAACCAACTTGCAAATAAAGCAAAAATCAAAACAAGTACATCTGCAATGGCCACATTTCTTACTATATAATCCTTGTAATCAACTGCATCTGCTGTTGAATAATTGATGTATAAAGAACCTATAACCGTGGTTTTAGTCTCTCCTTCACCGTCTGAAACAGTTGATGTAATAGGTATCGCAAATTCTATGTATTTATGACTCTTGCTATCAACCTGAACAGTCTCACCCTTAAAACTTTTAATAACATTTTCAGATATACATGTCTTGCCTTTTTCACTGTTATTGCTATCCTTAATAATAACATATCGGCTGTTTACAACCTGGATTCTACAATTATATTCCTTCGCTAACTGTTCAATCTGGGCATCTACAATATCAATGTTCTCATTGGACTGGTCCAAATAATTATTGTTAATAATATTATTCTTTAGCATTGTATTGTTAGCCTTAAAGCTGTTTATTCTGTTGTTTAAATAATTCTTTGTTGTTACGTTAACAATAAATATGCTTGAAGCAAGAGCCGGTATAATAATAGCAAGCATAATTACTACAAAAACTCTTAGCTTCAAGCTTCTTATTGGATTAACAAATTTTGAAATCTTATTATTATTCATGTTTCTATCCCTGGAAATAATATCCCATACCCCACTTTGTGTGAATATACTCCGGTTTAGCCGGGTTCTCCTCTACTTTCTCTCTTAATCTTCTAACGTTTACATCTACGGTTCTTGCATCACCCGGATATTTAGAGCCCCAAATCAAAGTTAAAAGCTGCTCTCTACCGTATATCTTTCCCGGATTTTCAGCTAAAAGTTTCAAAATGTCAAACTCCTTAACTGTTAATCTAATTTCACGGTCCTCAATATAAAGACGCTTAGCTTCAATGTCAAGCTTAAGCTTTCCTGATGTAATAACCTTTGGTTCCTCAGGTTTTGCAGGAGCTTTACGCTTATTTCTTCTGATAATGGCTTTAATTCTTGCCTTTACTTCCAATATATTAAAAGGCTTTGTAATATAATCATCTGCTCCATATTCAAGGCCCAATATTTTGTCCATATCATCACCCTTTGCAGTAAGCATTATAATAGGCATATCGGAAAACTCTCTAATCTGCTGACAAACCTCATATCCTGTTAAAATTGGTAGCATCAAATCTAAAAGAACTATATCATATTCAGTTTCTTTCGCCTTATCAACGGCTTCCTGTCCGTCATAGGCACAATCAACTTCATAGCCTTCCTGTTCCAAACTAAATTTCAGTCCCTTTACAATTAATTTTTCATCATCAACTACTAACGCCTTCATTACATAAACCTTTCTACTTAATCAACAGTTATCATTTTTTCAATGTTTGAGTAAATGGAATCACCTATTCCCGACACGTTTTTTATATCTTCCTTAGTTTTAAAATCTCCATTCTCCTCACGGTAGGCTATAATTGCTTTAGCTCTTGTTTCTCCAATTCCTGACAACGAAGTAAGACCCTCAACATCTGCAGTGTTAATGTTAACCAGATTCTCCTTAATGTCTTCACTATCATGTGTCTTGTCATTAGTGCCCTGGCTACTATTCTGGCCATCATTGCCTGAATCAGAATTTCCGTCTAAATTTTTCTCTGAACCATTCTGATTCTCCTTAAGCTTAGCATAATATTCCTTCTGGGAAAGTACTACAATATTCTGGCCGTCTTTCAAAACTTCAGCCATATTAACTCCCTGCTTCTGGGCTTTCTTAGTAAGCCCTCCTGCCTTCTCAATAGCCATAAAAACCCTGTCGTTACTCTTTAAACAATACACTCCCGGATTGTTAACCTGACCACTGACATAAACATAAATCTCTTCCAAACTTTCTGATGGTTCTTCACTGTTCTCACCGGCTTCCACACGTGTAGTCTGACTGTTGTTTTCAGCCTTGTCCGTTAAAGAAACCTGAGTATTTTTATCCTTACAGCCCGTAAAAAATACTAAAACCGCAACCATTGTTAAAACAATGTATTTCTTTGTATTAATCATTCAAACTCCTATCCAGAGCTTCCCCTTGAACGCATATCATAATTGTACAAAATTATGTTTCAGTTAGCAACACTCATTTTTCACAATTTTATATTAATTTTATCTTTCAAAAATGAAAATACCTACAATTGCAATAATTGCACCCATTAACTTGCTCCACTGAAAATCAACCTTTTCAACTCCAAACATTCCAAACACCTCTATCAGATATGCAATAATAATCTGGGATATTACAATCAAAAGAACTGCCTTTGCAGGGCCAAGTATGTTCATACTCTTTATAACTGTCAAAGTAATAAATGCCCCAATGACACCACCCAGCAACATATACTTATTTTCCATATGAAACATACCCCACACATTTTGACGTCCCGTAATAAACCAAGCCAAAATACAAACGATAAAAGCCGTTAGCTGCACCCATGAATTGGCAGCCCAAAGGCTACTACTTTTCGTAACCTGCGTGTTAAAAACACCCTGAACACTCATTAAAGCTCCTGAAATCAATGCAATAATAAATCCCCACATGTAAAAAACCTCCACTATTCACTTAGTAAGGTATTTTTTATAAATATCGCACAGAAATTCCCGTTGCAAACACGTTGATTTTCTTATTTTTCTCCGCCACCTATTGTAAGACAAAAATCTAAACTCGCCTACGGCTCAGACAGTAGATTTTTGCCTTACGCTATGCTCGAAAAATTGCGAAAATCTGCCTATCGTTTGCAACGGGAATTTCTGTGCCATATTAAGTCAAAAAAAATACCCACCAAATGTTTATAGTGGATATTTTTTACATATTTGATTTATTTATTCATTGTTTTAAATATTATTGATATTGTTGTGCCTTCCCCAAGGGTGCTGTCGATTTGGATTTCTGCCTCGTGTTGTTCTGCTATGTGTTTTACAATGGCGAGCCCAAGTCCTGTACCTCCTGTTTTCTTTGAGCGGGCTTTGTCTACTCGGTAGAATCGCTCGAAGATTCGGTTTAAATCGTCTTCCGGTATTCCAATACCGTCATCCTTCACCTGAAGTATTATGTTGTCATCTTTTTTGAATACTGATGCCCATACGTGTCCTTCCGGCTTGTTGTATCTTATGGCATTATCGCAAAGGTTGTATATAACCTCCTGTATCATTTCCTGATTTGCCTTTATTATACAGTCTTTTTCTATTATGTCTGTTGCGATTGTTATGTTGTGCTTTTCGGCATTCATCTGCAACATGTCCACACAGCTTACTACTTCTTCATTTAAGCTTACGTTTGTTGTTGACAGCTGATGGTCCATAACATCTAACTGTGACAATTCAATTATGTCATTTATAAGTGACAATAATCTGTTGGCACTTTTATGAATTTCACTGGCAAAATGCTGGATATCTCCCTCTTTTGCCATTCCTGTTTCTATCAGTTCTGCGTAACCTGAAATTGAAGCCAACGGTGTTTTTAACTCATGAGATACGTTTGCCGTAAATTCCTGTCGCATTTTTGAGCTTTTCTTTAATGCTTTATGCTGGCTGTGAATTTTGTCCATAAACGGCTGGATTTCTTCATATGTTTCCGTTGCCTTATCATCTTCAAGATGTTGTGCCATAAGCTCTATTGGCTTTATAAGACTTTGTGCCAAAAGTTTTGCCACAACAAGACTTACTCCTATTGCCAAAATAAGAACTACCAAAAAGATTGGGAATATCTGTGCGCCAAACTGCCACAGGTTTCCTGCTTCTTTTGCAACTCTTATTATTCGACCGTGGTTCATTTTTTCAGCATAGTAGTATGTATTTTTTTCAAGTGTGCCTGACTCTCTTATTGCACTTCCACTACCTGTCTTTAATGCCTGTTTAACTTCCGGTCTGTTTCCATGATTGTCCATGGAACCAATGTCTGCATTACTGTCATATTCAACTTTTCCGTCACTGTCTATAACTGTAATTCTAAGATTATCTATTTTAGGATCAAAGTCCTTTTCTATATATTCAAGAACTGCCTCCGTTGTTTTTAAAATATGAACATGAGTCTTAAGATCCTCCATAACCTGACTTCTGTATATATTATAAAAAATTCCTACACTTGCTATCATTGTTATTATTGTAAAAATCACCGAGATAATGGTCATTCTTGTATATATTTTCTTTTTCACTTACTTGTCCTTTCTGTAATTCATTGTGTAACCCACATTCCTTACAGTCTGAATAAGATTTCCTTTTTCGCCTATCTTACGTCGTAATGTTTTAATGTGCATATCAAGAGTACGTGATTCACCTTCGTAATCAATCCCCCATACTCTGTCAAGAATCTGGCTTCTCTGAAGAACGATTCCTGAGTTCTGAATTAACATTTTTAATAACTGATATTCCTTGTATGTTAATTCAGTCTCTTGTCCATCAACTAAAACCTGATGCTTAGCATCATCCATTGTTATGCCATCAAAACTGTAAATGTGACTTCCACCTGAAACATTTGCTCTCCTTAACAAAGCTTTCACTCTTGAAATTAGTTCCATAATTCCAAAAGGCTTTGTCATATAATCATCTGCTCCCTGATCAAGCCCTTTTACCTTGTCCATTTCAGAAGTTTTTGCAGTAACCATTATAACCGGTAACTTTGCCGTACTCTGCTCAGCTCTCACATCCTTTAACACAGATAATCCGTCTCTGTCAGGTAACATTATATCCATAATTATCAAATCCGGATGTTCTTTTGTCAAGGCATTTTCGAAATCTGATGCTGTTGCAAAAGCACTTACCTCATATCCTGCATTTTTCAATGCAAACTGTTCAATTTCCGAAATATTCTTATCATCTTCTAAAATATAGATTTTTCCCATATGCGTTTCCTATTTTTTTTCAGGTAAGATTGAATAAGCAATGTTTACGGCATGATCTGCTATTCTTTCTAACCCAATTACTAAATCAGTAAAAATAAGTCCGGCCTCAATTGAGCAATCACCTGCTGCCATTCTTTCAACATGACCTTCCTGATAATCAATCTGCATCTGATCAATAATGTCTTCTAATTCATTAATCTTATCCATATTAGACTTGTCATTGTTAACAAATGTTTTTACTGATTCATCAAAAATCTTAATTACTTTGTTATACATTTTTATAAGTTCTTTTTTTCCTTCATTAGAAAAGTTGATTTTTTTATTTTTCTCTTTAAAAGAGTCATCCATAATATTTACTGCATGGTCGCCAATACGTTCTACGTCAATAACAACGTGGAATAAACCACCTAATCTTTCTCTATCCTTAATAGGCATACCATACTGGTTAGCTTTTACCATATATTCTGTTATTCTATGACTTAAGAAATCAATGTACTTCTCTCTTTTATAAACATCATCTGAAGCACTTCTGTCATTTTCAATTAATGCTCTTGTTGAAAATTCAAGATTCTCTCTTACCATTAATGCCATACGTTCAATTTCCTGAACAATTTCAACCATGGCTGTTGATGAAGATGGTGCACCTGAAACTCCAATGTATTTTAATACCATTTCGTTTTCATCATGTTCTTCATTTCCCTTTGAATGAATAACCTTCTTTGATAATTTTACAAGAAGACCTGAACATGGGAATAATATAATAGTCTGGAATACCTTGAATAATGTGTCTGCGTTGGCAACAAATCTCTTAAAGTCACCTGAACCGCTAATACCCATAATTCCATTAATAATAGCCCGGCTTGCAAAAGCTAATATTATTGAAATAACAACAAGACCTACAACGTTAAACATGACGTGGATAAATGCTGTTCTCTTAGCGTTTCTGTTAGCATTCATTGCAGCCATAACTGCAGGTGTACATGAACCGATATTTGCACCTAAGATAAAGTATAAACATGCCAATGGTTCAACAAGTCCTGAGCCTGCCAATAATACCAATACGCTGACTGTTACTGATGAACTCTGAACAATAACTGTTAAAACAAGTCCAAGCAAAACTGCTATGAAAGGATTATCCAAATATTCAAAAATCCTTACTAATGACTCATATTCCGGTATCTGGCCAAGTGCCCCTGTCATAAAGTTAATTCCAAGGAATAATGCACCGAAACCAAAAATAACCGCTGCTATCTTTTTAAGTAATGGTTTCTTTCCGAACATTAATACGGCTGAACCAATAAATATAATAAATGGTGCCACTGCCGTAAGCTTTAATGATACTAACTGTGAAGTGATTGTTGTACCGATGTTTGCACCAAAAGTTAACCCTACTGATCTTTCAAGTGTTAAAATGCCTGCATTTACAAAACTTACTTCCATTACAGTTGTTGCACCTGAAGACTGAATAAATGCAGTAAATAATGCACCAAATACTACTCCTATAAATTTAGTTCTTGTGCATCTGTCTAATACCCCTCTAAGTTTTTCACCTGCGGCCTGCTGAAGACTGTCACTCATATATTTCATTCCAAATAAAAAGAGTGCAAGACCACTCAACAATTCTGTTATCATTGTGTACATAACTCTAATTAACTCCTAAATATCTTTTTCATTATTTTCGCTGTCGCTTCTTTACAATAACAAGCCTAAGTAAAATCTACGTAAAAATTTTAACATAGTTTTTACTTTTATACTAGATAAATATCTTTTTTTTAATATTATTTCGATTTATTAGTACTTTTCCACAAAATTTGCATAAAGATACTGCTAATTTTTTTCAGTTTGGTTTTAAATATACGCCTCTGCAATCCTTTGGAGAATTTTTGCTTAATATAACTTCCATATGAATTTCTTATTAAGAAAAAAAATGTGGGACATTTTCTTACATCCCACACTTTTTCTTAACAAAATATTTACTCAATTATTTCGTATTTTTTCATTAATTCTTTCTGATAAGACTCATCTTCTGCTGACTTTTCAAGCTCATCATATTTCTTTTCTGACATTAATACTTTGATTAACTTATTAACCTGACCGGATCCCTGAGCTTTTCCTTCTGCAATGCCTTTTCTCCAACCTTCGGCAAGTCCTCTCTTATACTGTCGGTCCATTTCTGTGTTATATGACATGTATATTACCTCCAATGCCTATTTTATCCATTGAGTTATCCTATGGACATCTTTTTCCATAATCCTATATTATAAGCATTGTGACAAAATTTCAATCATTTCATCAACATTTTCTTTTGTTATAACAAGAGGTGGTACCATTCTAAGCACATCACTTCCTGCTGATATAACAAGAAGTCCTTTTTCAATGGCTTTATTTACAGTGTCTATAACAGGTGTTGTAAGAACAAGTCCCTGCATAAGTCCTTTACCACGTCTTGCAACAACATTGTCGTACTGTTCCACTAATTTGTCCAACTGTTCTTCCAAATAATTGCTTACTTCATTAACATGTTCAAGAATATTCATTTCTTCAAACAAATCAAATACTTTTGAAACTGCTGCTGTTGCCAATGGATTTCCACCATAAGTTGTTCCGTGATCTCCCGGAACTAATGAATCACAGCACTTCTCCCCTGCAACAAATGCTCCAACAGGAACGCCACAGCCTAAAGCCTTGGCTGTTGTAATAATATCAGGTTTAACATTATAATGCTGGAATGCATACATCTTTCCTGTTCTTCCCATACCACACTGGATTTCATCACAAATCATTATAATGTCATTGTCATCACAAATCTTTCTGATTCCTTCCATAAATTCCTTAGTTGCCGGATAAATTCCACCTTCACCCTGCACAGGTTCAACAATAATAGCACATGTTTTTTCATTTATTAATGCCTTTACACTGTCTAAGTTATTAAACTCTGCAAACTTAATTCCTGAAATCATTGGCCCAAAAGGTTCCTGATAATGTGAGTTACCTGTTAATGCCAAAGCTCCCATTGTTCTTCCGTGGAAAGAATGATTCATTGCAATAACTTCGTGGTCTGAATTTTTGTCTCTGTCATAAGCATAACGCTTAGCCATTTTTAATGCACCTTCAATAGCTTCTGCACCACTGTTAGTAAAGAATGCTTTCTTAAGTCCTGATGCTTCCACTACCTTTTTTGCTGCTTCAATGGCAGGCACATTATAATACAAATTAGATGTGTGTATAAGCTTGTCAATCTGAGCCTTTAATGCATCATTATATTCTTTATTTCCATATCCTAATG